>Ga0099827_10001298_pt1 | contig 12740 bp, 9 predicted proteins | sample CZO8metaG_FD_79339 | JGI IMG/M metagenome (GOLD analysis project Ga0099827, IMG submission 79339) | Vadose zone soil microbial communities from the Eel River Critical Zone Observatory, Northern California, USA - CZOApr15con1.8 metaG | ecosystem: Environmental > Terrestrial > Soil > Vadose zone ...
ATGTGGGTGATGAGAACGACCTGCGGGAAGCGATCGCCCAGCCGACGCAGCAGCGCGAGCACGTGCTGGCGCCGCGATTCATCGAGCGAGCCGAAGATTTCGTCGAGCACGAGCAGTGAGAGCGGCTGCCCCGCGCGCTCGGCGATCATCTGCGAGATGGCGAGCCGCAGCACGAGGTTCGCGATGTCCTCTTCCCCCCCCGAGATCACCGGCTTGGGCACGCCCTCGTCGAGGACGACGACGCGGTAGTCCTCGTCGAGATCGACCTCGTCGTAGCGCCCGTCGGTGAGATCGGAGAGGAATGCGGACGCCAGCGTGCCGATCTCGGGCCGCATGGCGGCGTTCAGCTCGGCGCGCAGGTCAGAGAAGGCGCGGTCCAGCTCGTTGTGCAGCCGCAGCTCGATCTTGCGCTCGGCGATGGTGCGCTCGCGTGCGGCCCGCTCCGTGGCCCGGCGCTCGGTTTCGCGCACCGCGCTTTCGGCCGCCACCAGCTCACCGCGCGTCTCGGCGACGGCCAGCTCAGCGGCCCGCAGCGCGTGGGCCGCGCGGTCGTGGCGCTCGCGCGCGGCCTGGAATTTCGGCTCGGAAAACCCCTGCGCCTGCACCGCGTCCGCAAGCTGTTTGACGTGCCCCTCCCGTGCGGAGAGCGACTTCTCGGCGATCTCCGCTTCGCCAACCAGCGCCTCGGCGCGTTCGGCCCGCGCCGAGAGTGCCGCCGCCTGGAACGCGAACGGTTCGAGACGCGCCAGCTCCGCGCGCACGGCATTGTGCCGCTCGGCGTTGTAGCCCGCATCGCGCGCCGCCACGCGTCGCTCGATCTCCTGCGTACGCTTTGCGAGACCGGCCCGCTCCTTCTGCGCCCGCTCCCGCTCCCCCGCCTGCGCTCGCAGATTTCCCTCGCGCTCGCTGGCCTGTCGCGCCTCTTCGCGCAGCGCATCGCGCGCGGCCTCCGCTTGCGTGACCGCGGCCGGTGGCGTCGCCAATTGCTCGAGGCGCTGCTTGAAGTACGTGCCATCGGTCACGATCACGTCGAGCTGGTTGTTCAGCACATCGAGCACCGCGCGATGCTCCGCACCGAGTGGCCGCAGGCAGGTCGGGCATTGTCCCACGGGGCCGAGGCGCTCGATCTTGTCGCGTTGATCCTTGACCTCCTCGTGTTGCTTGAGCAGCTCCGCGCGTCTCGTACTGGCGTACTCCCTTTCGCGCACCCAGGCGGCCTCCTGTTCGCGGGCCACCTTGTCCGCGGCTTCCAGCCGCTCGGCGAGCGCCCGGGCTTCTTTTGCGGCGCGCGCGAGCGCAGCCTCGGCGTCCGCCAGTTCCGCGATGCGACGATCCAACACATTCAGATTTCGGGCCAGCTCGGTGAGCTTCGCCTGCTCCTCGCGACGCGCGGCGTCTTCGCGATGCAACCGATCCAGCTCCACGAGCTCCGCTTTGAGTTTGGAAATGGGGGCGACTTCCGCGTCCAGCTTACGCAGCTCCTCGCGCGCGGCCAACGCCTCGGCCAGCTCCTTGTCCAGCCGCTGAAATTCCTGGCGCGCGACCACGACGCCTTGCTCCGCCACCCGTAAATCGCCGTGCAGCGCGAGAGTGCGCTCCCGTCGCTCCACCCACTGCTGCCAGCGCGGCTCTTCCTCCGCGAGCACGTGCTGCGCCTTGGTCCGATCGGCCGCCGCCGCCGCAGCGGCCTTTCGCGCGTCGGCCAGCCGCGCCTCGGCGGCCTTCCGCTCCTTCTCGAGCTCGGACTGCGGAGGCAGGCCGGTCTCGAGCCCCTCGACCTCATGACCGAGCGCGTTGCGACGCTCGCGGATGCGCTCCTGCGCAATCGTGAGCTGCTCGTGCCGCAGGACGCGCGACAGAAACGCGGCGCGCTCGGGCCGCGTCGCATCCGCCAGCACCGCCAGCTCTTTCTGGCCGGTGAAGTAGGTGTTGAAGAATTCGTCGTGCGTCATGCCGAGTACACGCTGCAGCCGGCCCGTGACTTCCTTGAGCGAATTGGCCACGACGACGCCGTCCTGATACAGCTCGGCGTTGTTCAGGCCCCGTTCCACGCGATAGGCGTGACTGCCCAGCCCGAATTCCAGCTCCACGCGCACCGGCGACCGGGCCTTGGCCCGCAGGTTGCGGATCGAGTCCTTGTCGCCGCGCGCGGCTGGGTTGCCGTAAATCGCCCAGGCGATCGCCTCGAGCAGCGAGGTCTTACCCGAGCCGTTGGGCCCGATGACGCCGGTGATGCCGTCTCCGAACTCGATCTCGGTGTCGGCGTGCTGGCGGAAGTTGACGAGCCGCAGCCGGTGCAGCTTCATGCGAAGCCGCCTCCGCTTGTCTCGCCTTCCACTCGCGCGGCAGTCTCCAGATACTCGACGCCGAGTTTCACGAACGTTTCCCGATTCAGCTCGGCATCGAGCGGCCGCCTGCCAAGGAAGTCGCGCACCGTCTCGGTGAGCGTCTGGCGTCGCGGTGAGGACCCCGTCGTGGCGAGCGTTCGCTGCGCTTCAGGACGGCGCAGATCGAGCTGGAAATTCAACGCGCGGGCTTTGTAGCCACGGATGGCCGCGTGATCGAGGTCGCGCGCCGTCGCGCGGTCGACGTCCCACACGAGCAGCCGCACGATCTGATCGTCGATCTTCGCGCTCGCCCCACGCTCGGCGATCTGGGCATCCAGCTCTTTGGCGTTGAGCCCCGCGCCCCGAATCGGCGGCAGCTCGATATGGTGGCGCGCCGGCGCGATTGGCCGAAACGTGACGCGAGCGCCCGGAAGCTCGACGATGAGATATCCCTTACCTCTGCGCTTGGACTTCTTCTGCGCGGCCTCGTCCTGCAGCTGCCCCCACGGGTTCGGCGGCAGGTATTCGAGACTCCCCGAATACCAGGCGTTGGTGGCGACGGACTGGGCGGTGTGGTAGTGGCCCAGCGCGATGTAATCCCATTTCTCCGGGGCGAGGAGCTCGCGCGACAGCGAAGCGCCGCCGTACTCCATGGTGCCGCGCTCCTCGCCCAGCCCGCCGTACACACCGTGCGTAAGCAGCACGTTGAAGGTCGGCCCGCCAGGCTCGGGACGCAGCGCCGGTCGCTCGGCTTGAGCGAGCGCTTGTTGTGGGACCGCGAGCACGGCGCAATCGAGCTTGGGAAGCACGATGCGGCGTGCCTCCTCGATCGCGATCGCAACACCCAGCGCCTCGTACAGCCTGAGGATCGTACCGGTTTCCGTCGACCGCGGCGTGTCGTGCTCTCCCGCGATCGCCACGATGGGAGAGGCCGGAAGGCCGCTACGGAGGCGGTGCAGCTCACGGAAGAAGAACAGGATCGCGGCATTCGTCGGCCGCACCGAGTGGAAGATGTCGCCGGCAATGACGATCAGCTCAGGTTTCTGATCGAGCATGTCGTCGACGGCCCGGCGGAATGCCTCCGCGATGTCGGCCTCCCGCTGGTTTGTGCCTCTGGGCGTCTGCCGGTCGAACTGGCGGAACCCGAGGTGGAGGTCGGCGAGGTGCGCGAGCTTGAGCATTATATCAGTAAGGCTCGTCGGAGATCGGGTTCAGCGGCGGCACCGCATGGTGTTCCCGCGGCACGCCGGCCTCGGAGTCCACGCGCGCGCCGAGCACCTTTCGAAAGTACGCCAGCACATCGTCGGGACGCGTGCGCCTCGCTGCGGCGAGCGCGCGTCGCACGTCCTCCGGCTCCCGATCCGCGATGAGATCCTTGACCTGGTTCGGTCGGACGCGCCGGTCCAGACGCACGAGGTGACGCACGACCGCGTCTTCGAACGGCACATCGGCCGCGGGTGGAAAGCGCTCAACCCCATCCCGGCCGCGCAGCACCGGCGGCTTGGGGAAGCGCACGAAGATCGGCTGCGTGAAATGGGGGTGCCGGACCATCAGCTCGCCGATCGGCAGCGTGGCAAGCTTGCTCTTGGTGGCTGGCGTGAGGACCTGGTAGCCCGGCGTCGCCAGCTCATCCATGTCCATCCGGCCGAACAGCTGGGTGCCCGCATTCCCCACGACCCGCCGGTGGACTTGCGAGCGGAACTGCTCCGCACCGAACAGCACCAGGCCGAGGTAGCGGCCGCGCTCGGAGATGTCGAGCAGCATCTTCTTGACGTACGTCTCGGGTCCATCGCCAGGCGCGTACTTGTTGAGCTCGTCGACGAACACGACGACCGCGTCCACGCCCAGCTCACGCCGCTCGAGCTGCTCGCGCAGCTTCGAGACGACGCGGGCGAAGACGAGATCCTGTCCCAACGGATCGACGTTGGCGATATCGATGACGTAGACGGTCCGGTCCTCGAATGCATTCCAGGGGAGATCGCTGGAAGGACCATCGTCGGTCACGAGTCCCTTGCAGCGCGTGGAAATATTCAGCAGACGGTTGCGCACCTTGCGCATCGTGGCGATGTGGTGAGTCCGCCAGGTGTCGCTGCGGCCGCCCGCCGTGATCTCCAGGCCATCGAAGATCGAGCGGAACAGCCGACCCAGATCGGCGAACGTTTGCACGCGATGCGTGGTGCCGAATCCATCGTCGAATGTCCTGCCCAGCACTCGATCTCTCAGAAAGTCGATGAACGCGTCCGCTTTGGCGTCGATGTCGTCGCGATTCAGGAGCACTTCCGCGTAGTCGACAACCTCCTGCAGGCCCCACGTGAGCGGCTCGACGTCGCCGACCAGATCGGGATGGGTGCGCAGCGTGTTGAGATTGACGCCGTCCGCCTTGAGCGGCGCATAGAGCCGCACGCGCTGAAACGGCGTGGACGGCACACCGAGCCGGTCGTAGCGATGCCGGTCCTCCTCGCTCAGATCGCCGGGCTGGTCGAGGAAGCAGAGGTCGGGGCCTTTGACGTTGAAGCAGACCGCCGCCACTCGACCCTTGTGTGCGGGGAAATGCGCGAAGATCGACGCGAGCAGGAACTCGACAGCACTCGTCTTGGTCGCGAGCCCCGAGACGCCTGAGATGTTCAGATGGGCGGCTTCCGGACCGAGCAGGAAATCGGCATCGAGGTAGACAGGCGCGTCACGACCGGCGGACGTGTACAGACCGACGGGAATGGCGGTCGGCGTTGCGGAATAGAGAAATGCGTCCATGCGCAGCGCCTGGGCGACGTCCGCATCATCCGCGACGTAGACCTGGCCCAGCGGTACTGGCTGAAGCGGCTCCTCCGGTGTCTGTCGCAGGACCGCCGCGGTCCAGTAGCGTATCTGCTGGCGGGCAGTCGGTGCCTCGTCGGCCCGCGCGGGGTCGCCTTCGGCGCCAACGACATCGTGCAGCGGGGTCGCGAGGTCCGAGTAGGCGAACCCCTCCGTCACGACACCATACACGACGCGCTCGTCCCCCGGCTCCTGACTCCCGGCTCCTACTTTGACGATGGCACCGATTCCAATCGTCGTGTCCGTCGGCGTCCAGAAGTGGAATTGGTGCGGCGTCGCCGGCTTGAGCTCGGTCGCGACGACTCGGCCGATAGCGATGGGGATCGCTGTGTCGATCATGCGACCGGCAACCGGGAACGGACCGCCGGGGAGCGCGGCGCGCGAGCCTTCAGGTATTCCTCCACGTGATGTAAAGGATACAACAGCCGGTCCCAGCGTGTGGCCGGCGTCGCGAGCGGCGCCCGCTCGGCCCAGAGCCAGCCACTCAACGCTGACGCGCGCGTGACGGTCTCGCGATCCGCGCGCGCTTCCACGCGCAGCAATCCGTACAACAAGTCGTTCCCTTCCCACGGCCACAGCCGCAGATACCACGAGTACACTTCCGTGCGGGTATGACCGCCGCGCACGGCAAAGACAGACGTCCGATAACCGGCCGGCAACGTCAACGCGCGCTCAAGTCCCCTGCCCTCTAAAAACTGCGCGCCATGACTTTTGATCACGCCCAATGCGCGCGGATGCCGGGCCACAGCGGGCGATCGTGAGAGCAGCCCATCGAGGACCAGCCACTCATCGGCGCCGAGCCTGTCGATGCAGGCTTCCGCGAGCTCGCGCTCGAGGTGAGCGCGTGCGCGTCGCACGGTGCTCTCGACTTGCTCGAGGTAGCGCGCCGGCTCGCCCACGAGCTCGCTATCGACCGGCTCGATGTCGGGCGCCGCGTGCTCGAGCAGCGGCCGCAAGGCGGGACTCACGCGCTCCATGGGAGCGATCGCGAACGCGCGGCTGCGCTCGTGGGTCGCGTGCAACACGCCCCGTTCGTCCCGCCGGCACACCGCCGCGGCGACGTAGGCGTTGACGATCTGCGCCACGCCGTCGTATGCGACGACGCTCCAGCGCGCCATCCCATTGAGAAAGGAGACGGCGGGCGGAATGACTCCGGGGCGGCTCGGAACGGCGTGCGCTTGCAGCTCGGCATCCTCCACGAGGTCTGGCGGCGCGGTGCCCTCCGCCTCATCTCTGGCTAAGGCAGCCGGGCTGGGCGGCGGGACGTACGACCCCGGCACGGCACCGGCGTCGATCAGCGCGTGCCACCAGGTCATGCGCCGTCCCGCGTTTTGACGCCAACCACCAGGCCATCCCGCACGGGAATGATCGTCGCGACGAGCCGGGGATCATGGGCGGCCAGCTGATTGAACGCTCGCACACCGCGCGCGTTGCCGGACTGATCGTTCGGATCGACCGCCGCGCCGTGGAAGAAGGCATTGTCACATAACAACAGACCACCGCGCCTCAACAGCTTCATGCCCCAATCGAAGTACTTGGGGAGCGGCTCCTTATCGGCGTCGATGAACACGGCGTCAAAGCCGGGGTGGAGCGTGGGCAGGACCTCCAGCGCGGAGCCTTCGATGAGCCGCACACGGCCGTGCAGGCGGGCCATGTCGAACGCTGCGCGCGCGATGTTCGCGTGCTTGGCGTCTTTTTCGATCGTGGTCAGCTCACCGCCCGGCGGCAGCGCGCGCGCGAGCCACACGCCGCTATACCCGCCCAGCGATCCGATCTCCAGCACTTGTTTCGCTTGAATCGCGAGCAGCAGCACGTACAGCAGCTTGCCCTCTTCGGGCGAAACGTTGATCGCCGGGAGATTCTCTGCGGCGTGACGGGCGCGGATTTTGGAGAGAATCGGGTCTTCAGCGGCGAACAGCTCGGTGACGTAGCGCTCGAAGCGATCGTCCACTACGCCGTAGCTTCGACGTTCGGGAAGGGCGGCACCTCGAGCAGCCAGAGTCCGGCGATGCGTGACTGTTTGTCGACCTCCACCAGCATGTGATCCGCCACGCGCACGACCGTCGCCGCTCGCTGACGGCCCACGCGAATGTGAAACACCGATTCCGTCTGATTCTTGTCCACGGTGAGCGGCGTATCGACCTCGACTGCCGCGATGCCGGGCTGGGACCGGCGGCCGGGGAACGTGACCTGGCCTTCCTTCGATGCCTCCGGCGGCTGCAGCGTCGCGACGGTACGCACATCGTCGGGCCACGTGACCACGTCGACGCCACGGAGCGCTCCACCCGCGACATCGATCACGACAAAGGAGCCGTCCCCGCCCTCGAGGTCCACGGTGCCGTTCATCCCGTTCCCTTTCGAGACACCTTTGCAGACGACAGTCAGGATGTCGGTCTCAGGATCCCAGCGGTACGTCACCTTCGGGAGCTTCCCGTTGAGCGGCTCGATGCGTGCTTCGAAATGCATTGCGGTTCTGCGCCTTCCCGCGTGAGTGAGGCTCGCGTAATATAGCCGCACTATGGAACGACGCGAGTTTCTCTCGGTCGCAGGGGTGGTCCTGGTTTCGGGTCGGACGGTCGGACTGTCGGACGGTCGGACCGACAGCGCTTTCAGTCCGACTGTCAGACCGTCCGACCGTCAGACACTTACTCTCGGTCCAGCAACCTTTGCTCGCCGCATCGAACGAGCGCAGGAAGAACTCAAGGCTCGCGGCCTCGATCTCCTCGTCGTCGAGCCGAGTACCAATTTCCAATACTTCACCAGCTACAACCCGGGGCGGAGCGAGCGCCTCATCCTCCTCATGGTGCCGGCCAGCGGGGCGCCCGCCATCGTGTGCCCGTCGTTCGAGGTCGAGCGCATCAAGCGCAACACCGTCATCAGCGATGCCCGCGGCTGGGAGGAGCAGGAGGATCCCTGGCTGCTCGTGACGAAGGCCGCGCAGCAAATGAAGCCGCGTGGACGCGCCGGTGAAGTGGCCGTCGAGCCTACGACCTCCTACCAGAGCTACGTGCGTCTGACGACCAAGCTTCGGGGCTGGATCCCGCGCGACGGCAGCGCGGTCACGGAGCGGCTGCGCATCGTCAAGAGCCCCGAGGAGATCGCATTGATCCGTCAGGCGATTGCGGCTACGGAAGCCTCGATCGCGGCGACGTTCTCGCAGCTGGCGGTCGGCATGACGGAGCGCGACGTCGCGCAGCTCTTGTCGCGCGAAATGGCGAGTCGCGGCTCTCCGGGCGGTGGCCTGGTGCAGTTCGGACCGTCGAGCGCGCTCCCGCACGGCGGGCCATCGGCGGGGCAGCTCACCCGCGAGACCGTCGTGCTGATCGATGCGGGCTCGCGGATTGAGGGCTACACCTCGGACATCACGCGCACGATCTGGTTCGGGGACGCGCCGGCGGATGAGTTCAAGAAGGTCTACAACATCGTGCACGATGCGCAGACAGCGGCCATCGAGAACGCGAAGCCGAATGTGACGCAATGCCAGGACGTGGATCGCGCGGCGCGCAAGGTCATTCGCGACGCCGGCTACGGTCAGTACTTCACCCACCGGCTGGGGCACGGGATGGGGATGGACGGTCACGAGCCACCCTATATGGTCGAGGGCAATACCCTGCGCCTTGAACCCGGGATCGTATTTACCGACGAGCCGGGGATCTACCAGCTAGGGAAATTCGGCGTTCGCATCGAGGATGATTGCCTGATGACGCCGAGTGGAGTCGAAGTCCTGTCGCACCGGCCGGCGAAACTCTAGTCGCCCAGTTTCCTCGCGAAATTCACGATGCGATCCAACGCCTGTTTGATGGCGTCGGTGGCGGCTGCGTACGAGAGCCGCACCCAGCGGTCATCACCAAAAGCGGCGCCCGGAACGAGCGCGACGCCGCTCTGCGTGATGAGCCGCGTGCAGAAGTCGGTTCCCGTGATCTTCTCGAAGGAATCCACTCTGAAGAAAAAGTAGAACGCGCCGAGCGGATCGACGAACTCGACGCCGGGGAGATCCTGCCGGAACCGGGCCACCACCAGGTCCCGGCGTTTGCGGAATTCGCCCACCATGCGGTTGACGTCCTGCTCGACGCGTTCATCGCCGAGCGCGGCGGCGGCCGCGAACTGCGCGGGATGGTTCGCACCGGTGGTCGTGTGCGACTGCAGCGCCGCCATCGCCTTGGCCACCTTGGCCGGCGCGAGCGCGAACCCGATGCGCCACCCGGTCATCGCGTACGTCTTGCTGACGCCGGTGATGAGCACGACGCGCTCGAGCAGGTCGTCGGGCAGGTCGAGGAACGAGGGCGCGGGACCGGTGCCGTAGTGGATACGCCGGTAGATCTCGTCCGCGATCACCCAGACCTTCTTGGCCTTCGCCCACTGCGCGATGGCGCGGATCTCGGCATGCGTGTACACGGCGCCGGTGGGATTGCAGGGCGAGCAGAGAATCAGCCCGGCGGCCCCAGGCAACATCCGCTCCAGGTCCTTCACGCTCGCCTTGAGACTCCACTCCGGATCGCCGGCGATCATCACGGGTCGCGCGCGCGCCAGGTGCACGATCTGCGGATACGACACCCAGGCGGGCGACGGAATCGCGACGACGTCGCCCGGACCGAACAGCGTGAAGCAGGCGTTGAACAGCGATTGCTTGGAGCCGTTCGAGACGACGAGGTGATCGGCGTTGACCGGCCGGCCGCCCGAGAGCAGCGAGAGATGCGTCGCCGCCGCGGCGCGCAGCTCCAGAATCCCTTCGTTGGCCGAATAGTGGGTCTTTCCGTCCTTGATCGCGCGAATCCCTGCCTCGGCGGGAATCGGCGGCGTCGGGAAGTCGGGCTCGCCCGCCCCCAGGTCAATGACGTCCTCCCCCGCGGCCTTGCGCCGCTTGGCTTCCGCCGAAATCGCAATCGTCGCCGACGTCTCAAGATGCTGCAGGTTGGGGGACAGACCTTCGGTCATCGGGGGATGGCTCCATGGCGTTTGAGGATCATCACGGTGGAATCGACGGGAAGGGCACGCACAACGCCACGATAGCCCCGCACCGTCTCCGCCCGCAACAACGAATTGTAGATCGCCTCTTCCGTCGCGTCGATCGTTGCTTCGAAGAGCGGCGAGAGCGCGTCCTCGCTGATGACGGTCGGACGGTCTGACGGTCGGACGGTCGAAAACGCAATTACGTAGTCGCCAGAACCGCTCGACATGCTGCTGCCCGTTCGGGCGAGACCGGCGAGCGCACGGCGAGCAACGCGCTCGAGCTGGCGGTGATCAAGCGGCGCGTCATTGGCGACGACCATGATGATAGAACCGTCCCCCGTCCCGCGTCCCCCTTCCCCTCTTCGGAGCTCGTCACCCACTGGCACGCCGACAATTCGTAGATCCCCGCCGAAGTTTGTTTGCACGAGAACGCCCACCGTCCAGCCGCCCAATTGCGCCGCGAGCTTGCGACTCGATGTCCCGATCCCGCCTTTCCACCCGAACGCCACGGTCCCCCGCCCGGCGCCCACCGCCCCTTCGGCAACCGGGCCATCAGCGGCCCCGCGAATGGCGCTCAGGACGTCAGCCTCGGTGATCGGCCGCGCGCGGATGTTGTTCAGAAAGCCGTCATTCGTCTCGCCCACCACGGGGTTCGCCGACCGCACATCTTCGTTGCCCGGCAGCGCGAGCAACCAGGTGAGCACGGCGTCGGCCGCGCGTGGCACGCACAGCGTGCAGGTCAACACGATCGGCGACTCCAACTCGCCGAGCTCATTCACCTGCGTCGAGCCGGCAAGCTTGCCAAAGCCATTTCCCACGACGATGGCCGCCGGAACTCTCTCACGGAACGGATTGCCCCCGTGCGGTAAAATCGCGGTGACGCCCGTGTTGATCGAATCGCCGCGCGCGACCGTCGCGTGACCGACGCGCACGCCGGCGACATCCGTGATGGCGTTGAGTGAGCCGGTGGGGATGGATCCAACGACGATGCCGATATCGCGGGCACGGGGGCGAGTTTGTGCGGCAACTGAACTGGCAAATAGAAGGAATGGCAGCAATCGATTAGCTTTCACGCTGCGCAAAGTAGCACCCTTTGACAATCGAGGCTCGTGTGCGGCATGTCGTGCTGGTAACACCTCCCGCGGTGGAACGGGCGGGCAACGCGTGGGAGTTGATGGATGCCCGCGCCGTCGTCGTATGCGCCGACCACGAACAGGCCGTGCTCTGGGCCGACGCTGCGCCCGCCGAGTTACGCGCTCACCCCATCACCGGTCTCGCCCGCACAGCGGCTCTTCTTAAGGAAGGGCGCGTGGGCGTCCTTGCGGGATCCCCCGCCGATCTCGCCGCCCTGGTCGCGCGCTCCGCGCTCAAGCTCGAAACGATTGAAACGCTCGTACTCGCCTGGCCGGAGGGCTTCGCCGCGGAGCTCGACACGCTCCTCGCTGAAGCGCCTACGGCCCGCCGGGTGATTCTGAGCTGGAATCCGCCGGCGCTCGAGGCGTTCCTCGAGCGCCACGCGCGGCGCCCGGAGATCATCGGCAACCTGCCGCTCGACGACGCGGGGCAGCCACTGGGACCGGTCACGAGCGCGCGGTACGCGATTGTCGCCGCAGGGCGCAAACGCGTTGGCGACGTTCTCGATACGCTGCGGTCGCTGCGACCCTATGTCTGGTCTGGTGGTCCGGTCGTGGCGCCGGCAGAAACGCCGGACGCCGTCGTCGCCGCGGTGCTCCCGACGCGAGACGAGCTGCGATTGCTTGCGGGCATCGCACAACCCACCGTGCTCGTACTCGCCTCGCAGCTGCCTTACCTCCGCTCGATCGCCACGCTGACGCCGCTCGCCCTGCCGTCGCCCGCGGATCGCGCGCAGGACCGCAACGCGCAATTGCGGGCGCAGATCTCCGCGCGGCTGCGGCAGGGCGACGTCGACGCAGAGCTGGCGGTACTCGCGCCGCTGTTCGAGGACCACGCGCCGGCGATGGTGGCGGCCGCGTTGCTGGCCATCAGCCGTCAGCCGGCGACTGCGGCGGTCGGCGATCAAGCATCGGCCGTCAGCCCGAGCGAGACTGGGTGGGTTCGTGTCTTTGTCAGCGTCGGCCGGAAGGATCGGGCGGCGGCGAAGGATCTGGTCGGTGCGTTGATAAAAGAAGCGGGCCTGCAGAAAGGTCAGATTGGGAAGATCGACGTGCGCGAAACGTTTTCGCTCGTCGACATCGCCGCGCCGGCCGTCGAGCAGGCCGTGCGCCGGCTTACAGGCGTCGCTATTCACGGACGCCGGGTCGCCGCACGGCCCGATCGGAGTTGAGGCCGGCTACTTCTTGTTGTTCACCGCCATCTTCAGCTGTTTCCCCGCGCGGAATGCGGGAGCGATCGACGCCTTGATCTGAATGACGCCGCCCGTCTTCGGGTTGCGACCCATCCTTGCAGCGCGCTTGCGCGCCTCGAAATTGCCGAAGCCGGTGATCTGCACCTTGGAGCCCTTCTTCAACTCTGTGGCGATGATGCCCTTGTCGTCGAAGAGCGCTTCCACGGTACGCGTGGCATCGGCCTTCGACATCTTGGTGCGCATCGCCAGCGCGGAGGTGAGTTCAGCCTTGTTCACTGCGATCTCCTTGAAGGGGGGCGCGGAAACCCGCATGAATACTGAAG
>Ga0099827_10001301_pt1 | contig 12726 bp, 11 predicted proteins | sample CZO8metaG_FD_79339 | JGI IMG/M metagenome (GOLD analysis project Ga0099827, IMG submission 79339) | Vadose zone soil microbial communities from the Eel River Critical Zone Observatory, Northern California, USA - CZOApr15con1.8 metaG | ecosystem: Environmental > Terrestrial > Soil > Vadose zone ...
AGCCAGCGCGGCACCGTCGCCCGGTAGCGGTCGTACGACTCGCCGAACTTGCGCCGCAGCGCCGGCTCCTCGTACAGCACCACGAACAGGTGCGTCACGAGGAAGAATGCCACCGCGTAGCGCAGCAGCACGGGCGCCTCGAGCAGAATCGACTCACCGACGAGCAGCAGCAGCGCGCTCAGATACATCGGATTGCGAACCCAGCGGTACAGGCCGGTGGCGACCAACTCCTGCGGCGGGTCGAACGGGGCAGGCGTGCCACGCCCCAGTACGGCGAAGTCACGCAGGCAGCGCGCCAGCCCAGCGACCCCGGCGCCGAGCGGCAGCAGCCCGAGATAGCGCCGCGGCCCGAGCGTCCAGTGCGCGGTCTGTGGGCCGGAGGCCAGGAAATACGGCACGTACACGAGGACCGTACACATGAACAGGACCGCGAACAGCACAGTCCGCACAATCGCGTCAGTCACGTGAGCCTCCGGGAGGGCTCCAGCGTGTCGATGATCATGATCTTCTGCCAGATCTTGCGCGACAGCCCGGTGGTCAGCGTCTCCACGTCGTTCACGGCATCGAGCAGCACTGGGTCCTGGGAATCCTGCACGTACAGCGCGGCCACCTTGCTCGTCAGGGACAAGAGCTCCGAGCAGTAGTCGAGATAGCGCGACAGCGCGAAGCGCGTCATGGTGCGCTGGGGTGACGTCGCCGTGGTGGCGCCCTTCCCGAGCAATTGATCCGGGTCCTTCGTCAGCTGGTGCATGTCTACGATGTGGGCGATGCTCCGCAGCTCGTGGAGCGCGGCCAGTGCCCGGCGACGCTTCATGCGCGTCTCGACGTTCGCGAGGAACAAGACGGCGAGGCCGAGGAACACGACATTCTGAATGGCCTGGGAGGACTGCAGGAAGGTCGCGAACTCCTCCCAGCGTGGCGCGAGTCGCAGGTGGAGCAGCGCCTCCACTCCCACGAAGACGACGATCGCGATCAGGGCCCAGGTGGCGACGCGCAGCGGAACGTTGGGCCGGCGCAGGCCCGCCACCCGCGCCATCGATTCGCTCGCGGCGTCGAGCAGGTCGCCCGACACGCGCTCGAGCCCCGAGCCGGGGAACCGCTCCCCGATGCGCTGTCGCAGGCGCTCCAGCGTCTCCACGATGCGGGTGCCATCGAGGCGCCGGTACATGGACCTATGGGAGGAATTCAGCCGGGATCGGGTGCGCCGGTTCCTCGTCGAACCAAATGGCCGACGCCACCCACCACCGCTTTCCGTCCCAGAAGAGCTGCAGGGCGTTGATGCCGCGCCCTTCGACCGGCCCGTCCGCCGTGCGCCGCTCCTCGTACGTGCTGAACACCTGGACGATGTCTCCGTAGGACCGGGTGACGCGGTGGACCTCCCGCTCGAAGAACCCATCGTGCACCATGGTGGAATCGGAGCCGTCGACGAACGCCTGGTGATCCATCACGCGGGCGTAGGGCCCCTGGTTTCCGACCCCCGTCGCCACGAACCGGAGGTCGGGGATGTAGAGCGAGCGGTCGCGCGACCACTGCCGCGGCCGGCCGGCGGGGCCGGTGATGACGTCGTAGTAGGCCTTTACGACACCATCCACCGTGGCTACGTCGGCGGCGCGGGGCGCGACCACCGGCACGTCCACGTGCCGGCGCGCCGGCGTCTGTGCGCCGAGCGCGACGGGAAGGAGGAGCGCGACCGACAGGAGACGAATCGGGTGGCGTCGAGACATGCCTTCTCCGGAGCGGATGGAAGGGTGTTCCTAACCTACTGGAGACCGATCGCCACGCCCAGTCCGACGGCGCCGGCTCCCAGCGCCAGCAGGGTGAGGAGCAGCGGCACGGCAAAACGCAGCCAGTCTTCGTAGCGGACCTGCGCGGCGGCGAGGATCGCCATGAGCGCACCGTTCGTGGGCGTGAACAGCTCGCACAGTCCGCCGCCGTATTGATAGGCGAGCACCGTGACCTGGCGCGACAGCCCCAGCAGGTCCGCGAGGGGCACGAGGATCGGCAGCGTGAGCACGGCGTGGCCGCTGGGACTCGGCACCGGTACGTGCACCAGTGCGTGCACGGCCATCATCCCGAGCGCGGCGAGCGCGACCGGCAGCTGGGCGACCGGGGTGAACAGCCCATGGACGATGGTGTCCACGATGCGCCCGTCCTCGAGCGTGACGAAGATCGCCCGCGCGAAGCCGATCAGCAGCGCGGCATAGGCCATGGACCGGAATCCGGCGACGAGCGCGTTGGCCGTGCCGCCGACGCCCAGCCCGCCCACCAGCCCGGCCGCCACCCCCATCGCGAAGAAGAGCGCCGCCATCTCGTTGAACCCCCAGCCGAACCGGCGGACGCCGAACACGAGTGCGGCGAAGGCCGCCAGCACCAGGGCAAGGACGGCGCCGCGGCGGGCGTCGAGCGTGCTCGCGCCGGGGTCGGGCTCGGTGGTCGGCGCCGTACGGGTACGCGTGGCGTAGCGCACGGTGCCCCACGTCCAGATCCCGAGCGCGATCGCCAGGAAAGCGATTCGATAGAGCGACCCCGAGAGCAACGGCAGCTGCGCCAGCTGCTGCGCGATCCCCACCTGAAACGGGTTGATCGGACTGAAGGCGGCGCCCACCGCCGCGGCCCCGAGACTCATCGCGACGGCCACCACCGGCCGGTACCCGAGGCGGCGCGCCAGCAGGAGCATGACCGGCACGAGCGCGATGATCTCTTCCTTCATGTTGTCGAGCACTCCGCCCAGCGCGAACGCGAGCGACGCGGCGGGAACGACGAGCGCGTCGGAGTGCCCGAACCGCCGCACCAGCCAGTCCACGCCCTGCCGCAGCGCGCCGGTCTCGTCGACCACCGTGAACGCGCCGCCGATCAGGAACACGAAGAAGATCACCGCGGCCGCGTCCGCCATGCCGCGTGGGATGGCCACGAGGGCTTGGAACGGCCCCACCGGGTGGGGGGCGACGGCGTGATAGGTGCCCGGGACCACGACCTGGCGGCCGGTCGCCACATCGTCGCGGCGGTCGTACTGCCCGGGCGGGAGCACGTGGCTGGCCGCGGCGGCGAGCAGCACGCAGCCGCACAGCAACGTCAGGGGGTGGGGAAACTTCACGGCTTGGCGGCGTGGCGGCGGATTTCTTTCGATTCGTACAGGTGCGTACCGCGCGGCGCCTCGCGGGCGACCCGCACCATGGCGCGCGCCACGGCTTCGGCCTTGATCGGTCGGTACCGGGATAGCGGTCCCACGAAGGCCCAGGCGACGAGCAGGCTGAGCAGGCCGGCGACGCGCTCGGCGGGGCGGCCTTGGGCCCGGGCCCCGACCAGCAGCGACGGCCGAAAGATCTGGATACTCTCGAATTGCAGCCGGCGCAGCGCTTCTTCCGCTTCCCCCTTCACCCTGCTGTAGACGATCCGCGACTGCGGATCGGCGCCCACGGCCGTCACCACGAGGAACTGCGAGGCGCGGTGCCGGACGGCGACACGGGCCAGCTCGACGACGTAGGTGAAATCGACCTTGCGGAACGCGTCCGGCGAGCCCGCTTGCTTCATGGTTGTGCCCAGGCAGCAGAAGACGTCGTGCACACGGGGGAAATCGGCTATCTGCGCCAAAAGATCGAAGCTCGCGATCCGCTGTTCCAGCTTCTTGTGTGACAGGGGTAGCTCGCGGCGGGCGAGGACCGTCACGCGGGTGTACGTGGGATCCTCGAGCAGCAGGCGAAGCACCTGACTGCCGACCAGCCCGGACGCGCCCGCGACGAGGGCCGTACGGGTGCTCAGCGCCACAGCGAGAGCAGCACGCCCATGAGCACCAGATACGCCAGCTGATAGCCCGCGTCGAGCACCCAGGCGGCGATCGGCTTCTCCGAGAACATGTTGGCGGTGAGCCCGACGGTGGCCGCGAAACCGAGCCACGTGAGGAACCCGAGCCACAGCCCTTGCGCCAGCGTGGTGGAATTGGTGTAGGAGGCGAACAGCGCCATCACGTACGCGGTCACCAGATAACACAGCACGGAGACGGCGTAGGCTCGGGTCACTCCCTTCCGCTTCATCTCTTCCAGTTTTTCCGGGGTATACCCTTGCGCCGCCATCCACTGCTTCGCGAACAGGACGGGGGAATACCACACGGCGCCGAGGACGAAGGTCAGGACCGCGGCGACGATGACGGCGAGGATGTTGATATTGGCGGTCGGCATGAGCGCTCCTTGGGGTCGGGGCTAAGCTACGTGGGCTCGACTTGCTCGCCAGCGTACGTCCAGCCCCGCAGGCAAGACCAGGCGTACACCAATACGCCGGCCAACCGCACGGCGCCTCCGATGAGCTGATCCTGGTTGAGGAGACCGAGGGCGCCGAGCAGATAATTCCAGTCGTGCTCCCCGCCCCCCACGAGGGGCAGCTCCTCGGCGCGGGCGTCCTGCACGTAGACCGAGACGTTCCAGAGGTTCTGGGCCACCCACCACAGCGCCACCATGGCCGCATGGCGGTCGCCCCGGCGCCAGAAGTACGCCACGAAGATCGCCGGCATCAGCAGCTGCATCAGCGTTCCGCCGAGGAAGCCGATGAACTCACCGAACACGCCGAACAGGGGATGCCCGAACTCGTGTATCGCGAGGTCGAGGCTGTCGAGCCAACCGTAATGGCCGGGGTGCAGAATCAAAAACCCGCCGTATAGCGCGAGCACGGCGGTGAGGGCGAGGCGCGCGCGTCGCTCCGTTACGGTGCGATCCGCTTCGAGCGGAAGGTGCCGGTCATGATCGTGTTGCCACCGGCGACGGGCCGCATCTCGAAGGTGCCGTTGAGTGAGTCACCGCGCACCTTGCCCGTGGTGATCGTCACGACGTCCGCTTTCGCCGTAATGCTGTGGTAGGGTCCGAGCTCGCTGACGACGGCGCTGTCGCTGACGTCCCGCGCGCGGATCGGCACCGGGGGCGCGGTGACTGACGTGTAGGTCATCGTCCCGCGCAGTGACCCATCCTGCACGACGGCGGTGACGATGCGCCATGGGACCCCGGTATCCGACGCGCTGCGGAACGATCGCCCTTCCCACGTCCCGGCGTACTTCTGCGCCGGGCCGGCGGCCGAGGAGCGCGACTTGTCGCCCGGGGCGCACGCGGCCACGACCATGGCGGCGCAAAGCAGTGTCCGCATGGACTGGAGTATGAGCGGTCGGCCTGCCCGGCACAAGGAAGCATTGCGAGTGGGTCACCACCGCCCGTGCATACGCGCCGTGTCGCCCAGGTAGGCGTACTGGATCCTGTTCATGTATTGAGCGGCGACATCCTGGATGTCGGCGGGCGACACCTCGTGCAGGCGCTTGGTGAAGGCCGCGCCCTTCTCGTAGCTCCCCAGGTACAGTTCCGCCCGCGCGAGAAGGTCCGCCTGTCCCGCCGCCGTCGCGTTGGCAGACAGATACTCGAAGCCGAAGCTGTCGATGAACCGCTGCAGGGCGAAATAGTCGTACTGCCGTTCGCCCAACACCTGCATTTCGCGCAGCATGAGGGGGAGGACTTTGTCCGGTTTGGGCGTGCTCGCGTACACTCCCCCGACCGGGATCGCGCACTCGTCATACGGGGCGTAGGCCGCATAGGACAGGCCCCGCTCCGTGCGAATGGCGCTGTTCAGTCCAGAGGAGAGCAACGCGGTCGCCACCCGGAATGCCCAGTAATAGCGGCTCGTCGGGCGGGGGCCCGCGAACAGGCCGAGCATGTAGGCCGTCGGAATCGGACGCTGCTGGATCAGCCATCCCACCTTCTGCTCGGGAGCGGGCGGCGGCAGGGTCCAGCGGTACGTGCCGCGCGGCAGCTGGCCGAGCGTTGCGGTCACCAGTGACTCGACATGCGCCCGGGTGACGTCGCCGACCACCACCAAAAGCATGCGGGACGTGACCAGCTGCTCGCGGTGATAGGTCCTGACGTCCTCCCCCGTCAGCCCGGTCAGCGACACTTCGGTGCCCCCAGGGTCGAGCGCGTAGGGATGGTCGCGGAACAGCGACTGCATCGCGATGGCATGGAGGCGCAAATCGGGCTCGGTGTAGCGGCGCCGCGCCGCGACCAGGAGGCTGGAGCGCTCCCGCGCGACCTCCTCGTCCGCGAGCGTGGGATGGGTGACTCGATCCGCGAAGACACGCCAGGCGGCGTCGAGGTCCGTGACGAGACCGGTAAACCCGAAGACGGTCCAGTCCACGTCCGGGTCGAGCGTCACGACGCTGCCCGTTCGGTCCATGGCGCGATGCGCTTCCGCTCCCGGAAACTGCGCAGTGCCCTGGCCTGACGTCCCCAGCAGCAGGGCTTCGATGCCGGCGGTACGCCGTGTGAGCTGCTGCGTGCCGCCGAGCAGGTAGAGTCGTACAGCGACGATGGGGTTCGCCTGGTAAAGCCGCTGGATGACGCGGAGGCCGGCGACCTCGTAGGCGCTGGTCAGGGTGTCGGCGGATATGCCGCCCGAGCGCCGTCCGGGCCCGCCCGCCGCCGTGAGAAGCAGCGGCGTGAGGGCGCCGAGCCAGGCCGCGCGCAGCCGAACGCGCCGGCTCACGGAGCGGTCCGCTTCCCGCGCTGGCGCAGCCACGCGGCGACCTGGTCCGCGGTGGCCGCGGGGGCGAGCACGCCGATGACCCGGGGTTGAGCGGCGATGTAGGTGCGCGCGAACCGGCGCAGATCCTCCAGCTTCTGCGCGGCCAAGCGGGCGTCGTATCCGAGGTAGTACTCCAGGCCGGCGCTGGCCCACCAGTCCGCCAGCTCGGGCGCGAGCACCGAGATCTGCTCGAGGGTGAGCGCCATGGCGACTTCTCGGTGCTTCTTGGCGATCGCCAGGTCCTCGTCGAGCAGCCCTTCGAGGGCGTCGAGATCGTCGAGCTCGTTCAGCAGCGTCAGCAGCGCGTCCTGCGTGCGCTCCGGCGTCGTCTTCCCCACGAAGTGAATCGGCCCGGTGTGATCGAGGGTGAGGTAATAGCCGGATACGGACTGAAACAGCCCGCCGTCCACCAGCCGGTGCTGGAACGCCGAGGCGGGGTCGTTGAGCACGGCGAACAGTGCGTCGGCCGCGTACGTGGCGGCCGTGTCCCGTCCGACGCTCGGTCCCTGGAAGGCGATCCGGATCGTCACGTCGCGAACGTCGTGCGCGAGGACCACCGCCGCGCTCCCGGTGCGCGGGGCGACCGGCGGGATCGGCCGGTCCGCGAACGGGTCAGGCCCCGCCTTCCAGTCCTTGAACGCCTCCCGCGCCCAGGTGATCACTTGCCCGCTCGTCACATCGCCGGTGACGATCAGCGCGGCGTTGTTGGGCACGTAGTAGCGGGCGTACGTCCGTTTCAGCTGATCGAGCGTGATCCCGGCCAGCGACGCGCTGTCGCCCCCCACATCCTTGCGGCTCCACGAAGCGCCCCAGAGGATCCGGTCGACCTGGCGGGTGAACGCGAGCTCCGGATCCGATTCGTCTCGCTGCAGCTCGTCCAGCACGACCGGCCGCTCGGCTTTCAGGTCGCCGTTGGAAAAACGCGCCTCTTCGACCAGCTGCGCCACGATCTTGAGGCCGCGCTCGACGTTCTTCGACGGCACGGTGACGTAGTAGTAGACGACCTCCTGGTTGGTGGCGCCATTATAGCCGCCGTTCATGCGCGTCACCTCGATGCCAAATGCGTCGGGCCGCCCGCGGTACGATCGGAACAGCAGGTGCTCGTACAGGTGGGCGAGCCCTTGCTCCGCCGAGTCCTGCGTGAACGCGCCGTTGCGCACGGCGATCAGCACCGTCGCGAGCGGCACCGCGTGGTTCTCCACCACGATCACGTCGAGGCCGTTGTCGAGCCGGGTCTGGTGGATGAAGGGGGCGAGCGGAGGCTGCTGCGCCACCACGCCAACGCCGAACAGCGAGAGAGCGGCGACGAGTGGACCGCAGTTCCTTGTTACGCTCATTCCACCCCGGCCACCGGCACCGGATCGTCGAGCACCACGACGCAGCCGCTGCTCGACGAGCACGTGACCACGCCGCGTCGCAGCACTTTGACTGGCGTGGAGTCCGGGAGGACGAGGGGATAGCGGGCCGCGCGCAGCGCGCCGTCGAGAGCGCGGAGCCGTTCGCCGCCGGAGGCGAACTTGATCTCCTCGACTTTTGGGCCAGGGCCAAACAACAACGTGACCATACCTTGGAGGTCGTCTCTGACGGTCGCGCCGAGCCGGACGCTGCGGAGCTGGACGAGCTCACCCTTCGCACGCTCGACCAGATCGTCGATGCGCCGATCCGTGCCCAGCAGTTTGGCGAGGCGCGTCCGCGTCCCCGCCGCGGGGCGGCGCGCCGCCATTGCCAACGCGTAGGTCTTGGCCGCGTCGTCCTTCCGCCCGAGCTGTTCCTCGATTTGCGCCAGGTGGTCACCGACTTCGCCGTTCAAATTGAGCAGCCATGCCGCCCTGACATAGCGCTCCGCCTGGGGGAGGTTGCCCCGGCGGAAATACACCCAGCCGAGCGTATCCCAGAACGCCCCGAGGCTCATGACGGCCGCCACATCCTTCAGTCCGACCCGGTCGATGCTCACGTTGCGAAGACTCGCAGCCGTCGCATCCACGGCCGAGCGCGCGTACTGCTCGGCGCGAGACAGGTTGAAGCCTTGCACTGCGTACGCGTAGGCGACGTTGTTCCAGACCACGGGAATGGGCGCGAGCTCGACGGCGCGATCGAACTCTTTGCTCGCATCCTCCGAGGATCCGACGGCCAGGTACGCCTTGCCGAGATCCACGTGCAGCTGAGGATCGTCGGCGCTGATCGCGATCGCCTGCTCGAGCTCCGCCACGGCGGCCGAGTCGCGATCCTGCTCGGCGTACATCCGGCCCAGGTTCGCATGGGCGTACCGGTCCAGCGGGCTGACCTTGAGCTGCTGCTGGAATGCGTCCGCCGCCTCGCGATACTTGTGCTGGCGCCAGTAGGCGAGACCGAGATTATTGAACGCATACTGGTCGTACGGGTTGATCTCGGTCTGTCGCTTGAAGTCGGTGATCGCGGAATCGAGCATCCCCAGCCGCAGGTAGACGCGCCCCAGGTTGTTCCAGGCCCACTGATGCCGTGGCTCCAGTTCGACCACCCGTCGGAACAGGCGGAGCGCCGTCCGAAAGTCCCCGTTGTCGAACGCCGCGAGCCCGTTGCGGTGCAGGTCATCGGCCGTGGCGGACCTCGGGACCGTGGAATCGACGGCAGACGCGGGGCGCTCGAGCGCAACCTGCTGCCGCTCGTCCTCCCGGATGACGCGGAACAGCGCCGCCAAGTCCCGCTGGTCGGCCCGGGAGAGAATCTGACCGGTGAAGTGGAGCGTTCGCTCGATGGTGATCGTGTCGCCCCGCACCACATAGCTCGAGCGGTACTTGCCATAGGGTCGCATCAACTCGACGGGCACCGGGGCACGCGCGGTTACGCCTGCGGGCAGGGCGAGTTTCAACCGCGTGGCATACTCCTGGTCGGACACCGAGGTGTGAGGACCGGCGGTGTCACTCGTGTCGGCCGGGAAGTCGATGGTCGGCAGGGGCCCCGACACATGCGCTCGCTTGCCCGACCATTCCAGGTACCCGGACTTGGTGAGTTGAAACGTGAACTGGAACGGGTCTCGCGTGGCCGTGGGATCGTCCGGCTGCACGTCGGTCACCTCGCCGTACAGGCCCTCGGCCGTGGCCATGGCAGTGGCGAGCGCGTTCCACTGAGCCGGCGGGGTCGCGCGGAACCCGAGTCGCAGGATCACCTCCGCGTCCCCGCGAACGACGTGCCGGACGGCGACCTTCAGGGTGCCGAACTCGGTCAGTTGGCCCGTGACGTCGACCTGCATCCGCGTCGGGAACGGCGGCTCGCCGGCCGTCAGGCGGAGGCGCGCTGTCTCGTCCCCGGGGATCACCAAGGCCTGTTTGGCACGCAGGCCGTAGAGCAAGAAGCCGAACGGCGAAACACCCGGCGTCGTGTCGAGCCAGATGAACGTGTCACCCTCCGGAACCGCGCTGATCATGTGATCGAACTGCAAGGGGGACGGAACATCGCTGTCGATCTCCGCGCCCGTGGAGATCAGGGCGGGGTAGGCGCGACGGCCGACCGCCGCGAGCAGGCTGGCGAGCAGGGTATGCTTGTCCTTGCAGTCGCCGTATTGGTTGGCCAACACTTCGCCGGCGGCGTGGGGCTGGTAGCGTCCCACTCCAAAGGAAAGGCTGACGTAGCGGTAGTTCTTGGACACGAAGTCGTACAGCGCCTCGAGCGTGTCCCGCCGAGTGCGTCGGTCGCGTACCAGCGCCTGTGCTTTCGACTGGACCTCGGGACTCACCGACTCCCGGTCTCGCGCCAGAGTCCCGTACCAGCGTCCGACGTCCTCCCACGACCGGAACGTACTCACCTGCACCGAGTGCACCTTTGGCTTCCAAGCCTCGGCCGCGGTGCGCCGCCGCCGCTCGTCATCGGTGGGCACGGCGAGGTTCGCGTGCTTCCAGCGGTACACGCGGCGATCTCCGGCGTCCGAAACGTCCGGCTCAACGCCGGGTGCCGATTTGACCTTGAGGTAAATGGCCCGCGGGACGTCGAGCTCCAAACGCTCGTCCAGCACGATGCCTTCCGTGTTGAAGTCTTCCTGATACCAGAAATGGCCGGGCGCGAGCGGGCGCTGGCGCGTCCACACGGCATGGAGTTCGAGCGTATCCCCAGGGCGGAGGGACGGAACTGTCAGAATTTTGTGCCGCAGGTCCGAGTAGACTGGCGCCAGGCGGGCGACCGGCGCGGTCGCGTCCTGCACGGCGTCGGGTCCGGCGGCGACGATCCCGCCGCCCGTCTTGTGCACGAGGACCGAGTCGATCGTCAGTGTCTCTTCGGCAGAGTTGTAGCCGTAGGAAATCTCGCCGAGCCCCTGGACGCCGGCTTCCGTCTGGACGCGGGCGCGCACGTGGAGATCGCGACGTCCCGTGCCGTCCGCCTCGAAGCGCAGCCGCTGGTAGAGCCGCTCGGTCACCACCGGCTGCAGGGCGTAGGCGCCTGCGGGAGGTTCTTGCGCGCGACCGGGCCTCGACAAGGCGGGCACCAGCAGCGCGAGCGCCTGCAGCCAAGGAGCGACGCGGCCGCGGATCATGGACGCCACGACGGCTCGTCGAGTCATGGTCAAGACAGCAGCGGCGAGCGGGCGGCGATGCATTCAAGCCTCGGGGAAGTGAACTCACCGCGTGTGGAGCACACTTTCTGCCGCCGGGGGGTCCCAGAACCGAAAACCATTGGAGGCTTGGGATAAAAGGTTTAGTAAGACACTGGCGGAGACACCCTTCTCTACTACCTGTTGCATCGACGCAGCAATCGACGGTTGTCGCGTGTTATCGCGCCAGATCGATTGATGCGTCGACGCGACAAGACGCACCAGCGTCAGCGCCACGCGTCAGAACGGCGTATGTATCAGGCCCGCTGGCGCTCGAGCCAACCAGCGACCGCGGCGAACAGCAAGTACGAACCGATCGCCGTCACGGCGGCCGCTCGATCACTCGACGGTGGCGGGCCGAAGAACACGAACGCCTGGACGGCGAGCATCACCACCCCGAACAAGGGCATGCCGAACCGGCCGACGCGGGTCGTCGCCGTGGTACAGCGCAGATAAAGCAACATACCGCCGAACAGGGCCGCGACCTCGAGCAGGAACGCCGGGGCAGGGTAGTTCCAGAGGCCGAGGCCGACCTTGGCGGCGTTGTCGTAGAGCGGCAGGTCGGGACGGTGCACCACGAGGTCGAGCACCCAGTGGGAGAACACGGCGAGCGCCACGAGCAGCGCCGCGCGGTGCGACGCCCCGAAGGCGCGGATCGCCCGATAGGCGACGTACGCGGCGAGCGACCACAGCAAAGCGGCGACCAGGCTGTGGGTGTAAGGCATGTAGTAGAGGTCGAGCGGATTCGACGCGGTGATGCCCGGGACGATGCGGACCTTCTCGATGCCGATGAGGACGAAGAGGCTCCAGAACACATCGAGCAGCTGAACCGCGAGGAACAGCACCCACAGTGGAATACTCCGGTCGCCGCGCTTGGCGGCAAGGCTGACGCCGTAATGGCCGACGAACATGGCCTAGCCGAACACCTCTAGCGCCACCTCCACCCGCCCGAACGGCGCGCTCACCTGCACCCCTTGCACCGTTCCCTTCACCTGCTGAAACATCTCCCGCGCGATCTTCACGCCTTCGCCGAGCGCCGCCTCTTTGCCCTTGTCCTGCGCCTTCCGCATCCGCTCGAGCACCTCGGGCGGTACGACCACACCCGGCACCTCGTTCGCCAGGAACTCCGCGTTCCGTAGCGACATTAGCGGCCAGATCCCGGCTACGATCGGGATGCGGTATGCCTCCACGCGCTTGAGAAAGCCCTCGAGCTGGCGCACGTCGAACACCGGCTGCGTGACGGCGAACTCCGCTCCCGCGTCCACCTTCCAGTGGAAGCGCGACAGCTCGCGGTCCAGGTCCACCGCGCCGGGGTTCACCCCGACGCCGATGACCCACCGCGTCGGCGTCCCGATCGGGTTGTTCCCCGGGTCGAGTCCATGGTTCAGGCGATACACCAGGTTCGTGAGGCCGATCGAGTCGATGTCGAAGACCGCGGTGGCCTCGGGGTAGGGGCCCATCTTGGGCGGATCGCCGGTGATGATCAGGATGTTGCGCAGCCCAGCCGCGTGCGCCCCGAGGATGTCCGACAGCATCCCGAGGAGGTTGCGGTCGCGGCAACAGTAGTGGATGACGGTCTCGATCCCTACTTCCCGCTGAATCAGGATCGCCGACGG
>Ga0099827_10001303_pt1 | contig 12724 bp, 15 predicted proteins | sample CZO8metaG_FD_79339 | JGI IMG/M metagenome (GOLD analysis project Ga0099827, IMG submission 79339) | Vadose zone soil microbial communities from the Eel River Critical Zone Observatory, Northern California, USA - CZOApr15con1.8 metaG | ecosystem: Environmental > Terrestrial > Soil > Vadose zone ...
CCCTTCTCGCGGCTGAGCCCTTCAATTTGCTGATAAAGCAGACTTGCCATAAATTCCTGTTCCTTGCAGTAAAAAAACTATAACTATTTGATTCTCGGCTGTTGGTTGTGGCTCTAACCTAAGCTCTTAGCCCTTAGCTTTTAGCTTGCCCTTATTCGTCTATTGACGCCTCTCAGCAGCACTCATTCGTCAAATCGTCATCGGAAATCTTCAATCGTACTTCTTAAATCGTACTTCCTAAATCTCCGGCACCAAGTTTGCCCGCTCGATATTGGCAAGCTCAATTTCCACCTGCTGCCCGTCACCCTGCTTGGCAGAATGAATGCCCATTTTCTTCTGCTTCGTCTTGCTCACCTGCGCCACATCCAGCGTCAAGCGGCCGTTGGCAAAACGCTGAAGACGCCCTTGAAAGTGCCGGTTATTATTCACCGGTTCGCGGGTCATCAGCTTCACCAGGCTGCCGGTAAAACGCTCAAAATCTGCCGGCTTCTGCAGCTTGCGGTCAAGTCCCGGAGAAGAAACCTCCAACGTATACGTCCCGCCTGGCACCGCATCTTCCACATCCAAAATCGTGCTCACCTCACGGCTCAGGTTAGCGCAGTCATCGTGCGTAACCCCACCAGGTTTGTCGATGGTGATGCGCAACATGCGGCTTTTGCCTCCGCCGCGTATCTCCACCTCGACCAATTCCAGCGCCAGCGACTCCGCCACCCGCTGCACAATCTGTTCCACCTGCTCCAGCCCTGCCGCCATAACCTTGCACTTACCATCCCACTTCTTATGTCATCCTGAGCGCGGGGGTACCCCGCGTGGCTTTGCCAGTGCGGGAGACCCCAGCAAAGGATGGGGTTTGCACAAGCCAACACGACGCCAAATCGGTGTTCAAAAAGCGCTGTTCTGGCCTAAGAAATCTTTCTGCAATAAAAAATGGGCTCGCGCCCACTGGTCTTCGTCGCCAATCGGGTTTTACCCGCGCCTCTACTGCGCGCCGGGCGAGGCTACCACAACTCTTTAATGATACGCCCCCGCGCGGCGTCCCGCAAGGGAAGCAACCCCTTAATCAATCTTAATTCCCGCCCAAAATGGGCTTCAGTGGCGGAATCGCCTTGAAAATTGAGGCGACAGTCTAGACTTTTAAAAGCGCGTAATTATTTGATGCACAGAACCTGCCGTGGTCGCTAACCCCTTGGCTGACCCTTACTTCCGCCGCGACAAAGAACTCCCAGAGCGGGTATGATGTTGCCCCTGGCCCTATTATCCCTGGCAGATTGCCCGGCATTTTGGAGGAGCGATGAAAAAGCTGGCGGTCCTATCTTTGTTTGCGGTCTTTGTGATTGCAACGAGCGTGCTTCTATTCGCGGCCGAGCGTGGTACCCCCGCTGAAGCCAAGGCCATGCTGCAGAAGGCGGTGGCGCACTATAAGGAAGTGGGACGCAAACAGGCGCTGGCTGACTTCAACGCCAAGAAACCTCCCTTCGGCGACCGCGATCTCTACGTATTTTGCATTGGCCCGGACCTTACCATTGTTGCTAACGGCGGCTTTCCTCAGTATGTAGGTTATCCGGCAGGCGCCTTGAAAGATGTCAACGGCAAATCCGTGGGCAAAGCAGGATGGGATGTAGCCAACGCCAAAGGCGAGGGCACGGTAAAGTATCAATGGATCAATCCGGTTACGCACAAAATGGAGCCCAAGATCAGCTTTTTCCAGAAGGCCGGAGAGGATGTCTGCGGTGTGGGGGCGTATAACCCGCAATAAGGTGAGCGGTGTTCCGTGTAGCTTAACCCCAGCTTCACTGTTTCAGGTTTTTATAGATTTCATTTTCTTGAGCGAATGTGGAACGTAAACGGTCGTGAGCTAATTTGTCCCTTCAAAACAATAATGCCCTTTTCATTCAAGGGAAGCACTCTTTGCAGATTCCAGTCCTGTGCCGAATATAAGGCTTGGATCTGGTAGGTCCCTGGATACTTGGCTTCACATCCGGTGTAGGTGCTCTCGAACCCGATCAACTCGCCCGGGCTGAGTAGAACATAGTCTTCATGCAGAATTTGTTCCGGACTTCTATGCTCTTCGACTGGGAATCTGTCGCCGTAAGCAGCACATCCTTCTTGTGGTGTTTTGCCAGTGCGTTGCTTCACACTCAGATAAAATCCCGCAGTGCCGCCTCCGGCATAGCCGAATGATTTTGCTACATAGATTCCGGAGTGTCCGGAGTTGACAAGAATTGCTCTGAACCTGATTGGTTCTCCCACTTGATAGCTATTCTTCTCAGTTGTGACATCAACTAGAAGTTGAACACCATTGTTGTCCGGCATTCGGAGTTCTTGGCTGAAGGAGGTGGTCCCGATCCCCAGAAGAAATATGAGTCCCAATAACATTCGAAAGATCGTTCTCATTTGCGGATTCTACTACGGAGCTTGCGCCAGTAGAGAATTCTCCGACTCAATGCTGGATGCTACAATAGAAGTTTACCTACCCGGCAGCGAGACCAACATTATGATTAATTTTCCTGTCCCCGAGGCATTGACCTTTGATGACGTGTTACTTCTTCCTGCCCGTTCGGATGTAATTCCCGCGACGGCTGACACGCGCACCCGGCTGTCGCGCAACATCACGCTGAATATCCCGCTGATCAGCGCCGCCATGGATACGGTGACAGAATCGCGCTTGGCCATTGCCATGGCGCAGCAGGGTGGGCTGGGCATCATCCATCGCAACCTCTCCATCGAGCAGCAGGCCAGCGAAGTGGATAAAGTAAAGCGCTCGGAGAGCGGCATGATTGTCGACCCGGTCACCATGTCTCCGGACGCCAAAATATCGGACGCCCTCGAGGTCATGCGCAAATACAAGATCTCGGGCGTACCCATCACCAAGAACAAGAAATTGGTCGGCATTCTTACCAACCGCGACCTGCGCTTTGAGACCCGTACCGATATCCCCATCAGCAAGGTCATGACCAAGAAAGATCTCATCACCGTCCCGGTGGGCACCACCCTGGAAGAGGCGGAGAAAATCCTGCACCAGCACCGCGTGGAAAAACTCCTGGTGGTGGATGACAAGTACACGCTCAAAGGCCTCATCACTGTCAAAGATATCCAGAAGAAACTCAAATATCCCGACGCCGCCAAAGACAGCCAGGGCAGGCTGCGGGTAGGCGCCGCCATCGGCGCCACCGGCGACTTCCTGGAGCGTGCCCAAGAGATGCTGAAGACCAAAGTTGACGTGCTCGCCATTGATAGCGCCCACGGGCACTCGAGCCGGGTGCTCGACGCCGTCAAGACCATCAAGTCGAAGTTCCCTGAGATCGATCTGCTCGCCGGCAATGTAGCTACTTTTGATGGCGCTTGTGAGCTTGTCCGCAGCGGCGTGGATGCAGTAAAAGTCGGGGTTGGTCCCGGCTCCATCTGCACCACGCGCATCGTCACCGGCGCCGGCGTGCCCCAGGTGACGGCAATTGCTGAGGCCTCACGCGCCTGCCGCGAAGCCGGGGTCCCGGTCATCGCCGATGGCGGTATCAAGTACTCTGGCGATATCACCAAGGCCATTGCTGCCGGCGCCAGCGTGGTCATGATTGGTTCGCTCTTCGCCGGAACCGAAGAATCCCCGGGTGAAACCATCTTGTATCAGGGACGCTCCTTCAAAGCCTATCGCGGCATGGGGTCGCTCTCGGCGATGGCCGCGGGCTCCAGTGAACGTTACATGCAAAGCGCCGAGCCCGATTCTTCCGCCGCCCTCACCATTGAGGCTGAGGATAGCAACCGGCTGGGCAAGATGGTGCCTGAGGGAATCGAAGGCCGCGTGCCCTATCGCGGAACGGTTGCGGCCATGGTGTACCAACTCGTGGGCGGGCTACGCTCGGGGATGGGCTATTGCGGCTGCGCCAGCCTGGAAGAGTTGCAGAAAAAGGCGCGCTTCGTGCGCATCTCCAACGCGGGATTGCGCGAGAGCCACGTGCATGATGTCGTCATCACCCGTGAGGCGCCTAATTACCGGCTGGAGTAATGAGACCTATTCCAGCTCCGTCGCATCCTAACACTCTTGACCATGAACCCTACGGTTGGCGGAGTGCTTTGAATGCTGAACCCCTGAATTCTGGACCGAATGCTGACTGCTTAGGACTGCGTGCACTGATTTGAACCCTGGCCCTCGAAAATTCCTTCTCTACTGGCTGCCCGCGCTGCTCTGGATGCCGATGGTCCTCGGCGCATCTACCGATCCGTTTTCGGCCGAACATACCGGCCAAGTGCTCAAAGTATTTTTTGGATGGATGCAGCCTGAGCCCTTCGGCCTGCTGCACTTCATGATTCGTAAACTGGCCCATCTGAGCGAGTACGGTGTTCTCGCTTTTCTTTTCTTTCGCGCCTGGCGCGGAGCGCACTCCGGCTGGCAGATGCTCTGGGCACAACGCGCATTCGCCTGCTGCCTCGTGGTCGCGGCCCTCGACGAATTTCATCAAGGCTATGTCGCTTCCCGCACCAGCAGCCTGCGCGACGTCGCCATTGATGCCTTCGGTGCCCTGGTCGTGCTGGCAATAATCCGCTGGCGGACACGCCATTCATCCAAAATCGTTTTGCAGAAAGTGTGAGTGGCTCGAGACAAGTATCGGGTATCCGCCTGGTTCGGGCCTTACTCTCTCTTTGCCTGAATGCCGGGCGCTGAGTACAGACTGCCTGCCAGCAGCATCAACGCCGCAACAATCGCCAGCCCTCCTGAAAGATAGAATGGCATTGCCGCGCCAAAATGCTTCCACAGCTCTCCGGTCAAAAGACTCGCCGAAAGCGTGGCGATGCTGGTTACAAAGAAGAAAATCCCCAGTGCCCGGCCGCGTGCCTCCGGAGCGATGGTCTGGACCACCAGCGCCCGCAGCACCGGATCGGTAAGCGAGTAATAAACGCCGTAGCCGGTCATCGCGGCCCAGATCGCGGCCCGTGAAGGCGCGGCGGCAAAGACAAGATATACCGCGGCAAACACCAGGTATCCAACCGCTGCAACCACGGGCTTGGGAACTTTATCGCTGATCTTTCCCGCCGGCCAAGCCACGAGCGTGTACACAAAATTGAAGGCCAGCCCGAGCACTGGCGCGAACGCCGGCGGTATCCCAATATTCTGCGCGCGTAGAATCAGGAACATATCACTCGAGTTTCCCAGGGAAAACAGCGTCACCGCAGCCAGCACGTAATAAAAGCTTCCAGGCAATACAACGGATTGCGACCCGGGTACGAGCGTGCCGCTCCTCTCGGCGGAATCAGCGGTTGCTCGTGCGCCGCTGCTTGCGTCGGCTGTGCGTCCGGTGCGGGTCTCTCGCGCAAACAGGGTCACGACGACAATAGTCAGGAAGCCTGGTATCGCAGCAATCCAGAAGACCTTGCGCATGCTGCTGTGCAGCATGTCGAGCATCAGTATCGCTACCAGTGGACCAAGAATCGCTCCTGCCGAATCCATGGCCTGCAGCAAACCGAAGGCTGCCCCCAGTTTTCCTTTTTCCGTGGATTCGGCCAGCATTACATCGCGGGGCGCTCCGCGAAGGCCCTTGGCGGCGCGATCGGTAAAGCGGATCAACAGCACCTGCCACCAGGAATTTACAATGGCCAGCACCGGCTTAACAGCGTTTGCTATTGTGTAACCCAAAATTACCAGCGGCTTGCGGCGGGGAAGGCGGTCGGTAAGGCGTCCGGAAAACAATTTGATAAGAGAAGCAGCGCTCTCGGCAATGCCTTCAATCACTCCTAACTGCGCCGGCCCGGCGCCGATGGTCGTAAGAAATGCCGGCAGGATCCAATAGGCCATTTCCGAGGCGGTGTCATTCAGAAGCGAAGTGACGCCAAGAACGTAAACATTGCGGGCAGTGTCAGCCCGCTGCGATTCTTCTGTTTGCACCGGCGGCTTCCCCTTCACGTCGCGAATCGTCTCCTGTAGAAAACAGTATCGCAGCACCCGCAAGCAAAAGAAAAACGCACCCGGGGTTCGATCTGGGTGCGTTTTCATTAATCTTTAATGTAGAAACGCAGCATGCTGCGTCTCTACGTGTTGATTCTTAATCCACGTTGATCCGCGACGAAGTTATTCTTTGTCTTTCTTTTCATCGGAAGCGGAAGCGGTTTCGCCTTCTGCTCCGCCGCTCTGCTCTTCCATGGCTTTCTTGGCTTCCTCGGATTTCTTGGCGCGGACTTCGGCGCGTTTTTCGCGCTTTTCCTGCTGGATCTTCTCTGAGCCCAGCAGTTCGATGTATACCGTCTCGCCGCCATCGCCGCGACGAAAGCCTTTGCGGATAATCCGCAGGTACCCGCCCTCGCGGTCGCCGAAGCGTGGTGAAACCGTATCAAACAACCTTTCAACCGCCTCGCCGGTCATCAGGTAACTTGCGGCCAGCCGGCGCGCAGCCAAGTCGCCGCGCTTGCCCAGCGTAATCATCTTCTCTACGTGGGGACGCATTGCCTTGGCTTTGGTGGCGGTGGTCTCAATCCGTTCCTGAAGAATAAGCGAGGTCACCAAATTGCGCAGAAGCGCCCGGCGGTGACTGGTGTTGCGGCCTAATTTCCATCCTGCTTTAAGATGACGCATATTCTTGTCCTAATCTCTAGAGAGGTGTTTCATAAATATCCATCAAGATGATTTATGAATCGACCTCACGGGCTTCTTTGCGGCACCTTTCGCTTCGCTCACCCATGGCTAAAGCCACGGGCACCAACCGTGCCCTGACGAAACCCTATGCTCTAGAACTTAATGTAATTTGAGCGCTCAGCATTCACGCTTGGGCTGAATGCTGAGCGCTGAATGCTTTTTTACTCTTCTTCCCCGAGCTGCACGGGAACCGCCTGCTGCGCGCTGGGATTGGGGACCGCGTTACCGTTCTCGTCAATCCTCATGCCCAGGCTCAGGCCCATGTTCGACAGAATTTCTTTGATCTCGTTTAGAGACTTGCGGCCGAAGTTCTTGGTCTTCAGCATCTCATTTTCTGTCTTCTGCACCAGTTCGCCAATGGTCTGGATGTTGGCATTCTTCAGGCAGTTGTAGCTGCGCACCGAAAGCTCAAGCTCCTCGACCGAACGGTTCAGGTTTTCGTTACGAATCTCCGGCTTGCGGTCATCGCCGGCGGCTGCCGCTTCAAGTTCTTCTTCGAAGCTGATGAAGATGTTCATGTGGTCCTTCAGCAGTTTGGCCGCGAGGCCAATCCCGTCCACCGCCTTCACCGACCCGTTGGTCCACACTTCCAGCGTCAGCTTGTCGTAATCGGTAATCTGTCCCAGACGCGCGGCTTCGACCGTGTAGTTGCACTTGCGCACCGGCGAATGGACAGAGTCGATGGGGATAAACCCGATTCCCAGGTCCTCTTCGAAGTTCTTGTCGGCGGAAACATAACCGCGACCGCGCTTGAGGCGCATTTCCATCTCCAGACGTCCGCCTTCGCTGACGGTGGCGATGTACATGTCTTTATCGAGAATTTCCACGTCCGCATCCGCCTCGATCATGCCGCTGGTCACTACGCCCGGCTGCTCCACCTTGAGGTAGATGGCCTTGGGTCCTTCTCCATTCAGTTTGAAGGGGACCTGTTTCAGGTTGAGGATGATATCGGTCGCATCCTCCACTACGCCGGGAATGGATTGAAATTCGTGCAGCACGCCTTCAATTTTGACCGCGGTCACGGCTGCGCCTTCGATAGAAGAGAGCAGCACGCGACGCAGCGCGTTGCCGATAGTGGTGCCAAATCCGCGCTCAAAGGGCTGGGCCCAGAAGCGTCCGTATTTGTCGGTTAGACTTTCGGTGTCAACCGAGAGTCTCTTGGGTTTTTGGAAGCCTTTCCAAAGCATTACCTTCTCCATGTTTCATAGTCTCGGCCATTCTGCTCCAGATGCCATCCCACCAGGCCCATGGCGGGATGCAAATAGCATCCAAGCTGTTCTGGCCCGAAACTGGGCCTTACATTTTTGCGGAAGATGTTCCCGAGCATGCTCGAGAACAAGTCCCTCTTACTTCGAGTACAGTTCCACGATCAATTGCTCATTGATCGGTATGTTGATGTCTTCGCGCTTCGGCACCGCCAGCATGCGGCCCTTGTAGTTGTCGCGGTCAACTTCCAGCCATGCCGGAGCTGGCTGGTGGCTGGTGAATTCTTTCGCCTGTTCCAGCAATACCAGCTTGCGGCTGTTCTCGCGTATCGTGATCTCCTCGCCGGGACTCACCTCATAGGAAGGAATATTCACCTTCCGTCCGTTCACAGCCACGTGTCCGTGACGCACCAGTTGGCGAGCCTGGCGGCGCGAGAGCGCAAAACCCAGGCGTTGAACAACAGTATCCAGTCGCCGCTCGAGCTGTTGTAGCAGGGCTTCGCCGGTCACGCCTTTGGTGCGCGCCGCCTTTTCAAAGTAATTACGGAATTGCTTTTCCAGCGTGAAGTACATGCGCTTGGCCTTCTGCTTCTCGCGCAGTTGCAGGCCATAACCTACAACCTTGGCCTTGCGGTCCTTGCCATGCTGGCCGGGGGCAAAGTTGCGCTTTTCCACCGGGCACTTCTCACTGAAGCACTTGGGACCTTTGAGGAATAATTTCATGCCTTCGCGTCGGCAAAGGCGGCAAACTGGACCAGTATAACGAGCCATTTTTTCTCCTGTTTCGGGTTAAGGATCGGTTTACGGGATGGCGTCCCTTCTTCCCGATCAAGAAATTTTGTAATTTCAGAATTGCGTAATTGAGTAATTGTCTTAAATGGTTTTTAGACCTTCAAATTGCTCAATCCGTCAATTCTTCCTAAATCGTCCTTCTGAAATCGTAAATCGTCAATTAGACTCTTCTCCGCTTTGGCGGCCTGCAGCCGTTGTGGGGAATCGGCGTAACATCGCGGATCGTCCGCACCTCGAGTCCAGCGGCGCCCAGGGCACGGATGGCAGATTCGCGTCCCGACCCCGGACCGGCCACGCGCACGTCCACGCTGCGCATGCCATGATCGCGCGCCTGGTTGGCGGCGTTCATCGCTGCCTGCTGCGCCGCGAAAGGAGTGCCTTTGCGCGATCCGCGGAAGCCGAGCGAACCTGAACTCTTCCACGAAATCACGCGGCCTTCACCGTCGGCAATGGTCACCAGGGTGTTATTGAATGACGCCTGGATATACACAATCCCGTGAGGAACGTGCTTGCGCTCCTTTTTTTTGAACTGCTTCTTCTTGCCTTTTTTCTCCGGTGCTGCTGCCGCGCCGGCCGCTGCCGCTGCTGGTTTTGCCATTGTTTTACTATCCTGAAGGTAAATGCTAATGCTTGAGCTATTAGCCCTTAGCCATTAGCTTTTAGCTAAAAAATTTATTGGGCTCTGCTGACATCTTCACTATTCTCGCTTCCCGGATGTCATCCTGCGGGAATCTATCTGTGAATCACCAGTTTTAGCTAAAGGCTAAGAGCCAAAAGCTAACAGCTTGCTTTACGTCTTCGCCGCTGTTTTCTTCTTGTTCGCCACCGTACCCTTGCGCGGGCCTTTGCGGGTGCGCGCGTTGGTATGCGTGCGCTGGCCGCGGACCGGCAGGTTGCGGCGGTGCCGCCCTCCGCGATATGAGCCGATTTCGATGAGCCGTTTGATGTTCATCGAAATGTCTTTGCGCAGGTCACCCTCGACCGAGCCTTCCGACTCGATAATCTGACGGATGCGGTTGACCTCGTCTTCGTTGAGGTCCTGCACCTTCTTTGCCGGCTCTATTTTAGCCGTGGCTAAAATACGCTCCGACCGGGGTATACCGATCCCATAGATGTAAGTCAGTCCAATGCGTACATGTTTGTTGCGCGGTAAATCCACGCCTGAAATGCGAGCCATATCTACCTCTTTAAACTTTTCTAGGGGTCAATCTCATTCTGTTCACCCCGTTTATAGCCAGTATCCACAATTGATTCATCGGATCATTGAGTTCATTAGGTCATTGAACAAAGGTTTCAACAATGACCCAATCACACAATGACTCGATGATTCAATTTCCTACCCCTGGCGCTGCTTATGCTTTGAGTTCTCGCAGATCACCCGTACCACTCCACGGCGGTGGATGATCTTGCACTTATCACAAATCTTTTTGACCGAAGCCCGTACCTTCATAATTCCGTTTCCGCTTCTCAGCTTTTTAGTCCAAGCCGTTAGATCTTCTTTGCTCAGAAACAGCTAGAAGCTAGCGGCTAGCAGCTTATTTATACCTATACACAATCCGTCCCCGGCTCAAGTCATAGGGTGAAAGTTCCACCGCAACCTTGTCCCCGGGCAGGATGCGTATGAAGTTCTTGCGCATGCGTCCAGAGACATGCGCCAATACCTGGTGTTTGTTAGTATCCAGCTCGACCCGGAACATGGCATTGGGCAGCGGCTCGAGCACCGTTGCCATCACTTCAATCGCGTCTTCTTTGCTCAATAGTTTTAGCCTTACGTTTGTTATAGATTCACAGCCTAGGCCGGAATCTTCAGTTATGCCGTTAACACCAGTGGACCATTCTTGGTGACCGCCACGCTGTGCTCAAAGTGCGCGCTGTAACTCCCGTCTTCCGTCACCACCGTCCAGTGATTAGGCAGCGTCTTGGTTCCCGACTTGCCGATATTTACCATCGGCTCGATGGCCAGCACCATGCCTTCGAGCAATGTCTGACCATGTCCCTTGCGGCCGTAGTTGGGGACCTGAGGTTCCTCGTGCAGGCGCTTGCCAATACCGTGCCCCACCAGGTCGCGCACCACGCTGAAGCCATTGGCTTCCACAAAGTTCTGCACCGTGGCCCCAATGTGGCCGACCGTATTCCCAATGCGCACCATCTCGATGGCCTGGCGCAGGGACTCGCGGGTCACATCCAGCAGCTTCTGCAGCTCTGGCCTGATCTCGCCCACCGCAACGGTGACCGCCGAGTCGGTGTAATAGCCATCCAGCACCACGCCGCAGTCAATCGAAATCTCGTCCCCCGCCTTCAGAATGCAATCCTCTGACGGGATACCATGCACGACTTCGTTATTCACCGAGGTGCACAAAACACAGGGATAATTCTGGTATCCCTTGAACGCCGATTTCGCGCCCAGTTCCTGGATCTTTCTCTCAGCGGCGCGCTCCAGGTCCATTGTGCTTACCCCCGGCGCCACCATCTCGCTCACACGATCCAGCACCTGCCGCAGGATGCCTCCCGAGAGGTGCATCTTTTCCAGCTCCGCAGGTGACTTACAAACGATCATGCTCAATGGCCCGAAATACTTCGGCCGTCACCTCTTCTACGCTGCGGTCGCCATCAATTTCATGCAAACGCCCGGACTGGCGGTAATAGCCCGCCAGCGGAAGTGTCTGCTTTTCATATGCCTTCAGACGTTCCGAAATGACCTCTTCCGAATCATCTTTGCGGCTCACGAGCTTGCTTCCGCAAACATCGCATGTATCAGGGACACGCGGAGGCTGGAAGTAAATATTGTAAATGGTTCCGTCGACAGGACACGTACGGCGCCCGGTAAGGCGCTTCCATAGTTGATTATACTCAACGACAATACTCACCACAACCAGCGGCGGCCACTCCTGCCTGGAAAAACCTGCATTCTTGCCCGTTTCCCCGCCTTTGCCGGATGATGGCCAGCACTTTTTTGCCAGGAAATCATCGAGCCACCCTGCCTGAAACAGGGTACGCGGGAAACCATCGAGAATGAAGCCGCGCGCGCAATCTTGTTCGGTCAGGCGTGCCGCTACCATGTCGCACACCAGCTCGTCGGGCACCAGCTCGCCGCGATCCAGCAACGCCGCAGCTTTTTTGCCCAGCTCGGTGCCGCGGGCGCGATTGTCACGCAGTAGGTCGCCGGTGGAAATCTGCGGAATGCCATAGCGGGCCACCAGGATCTTGGCCTGCGTCCCCTTGCCTGCGCCCGGAGGCCCCAGCAGGATCACCGGACCGATATTGCGCGTCTTCAGGTTGCGAACATCCATCCCATCCGGAGCGTTGGTAGCTTTTGCTTCGGCTTTCGTCTCTGCCGCCATTACCACAGTTTGCGTCCCTTGATGCGTGTGCGCGAAAAGCCTTCGTAGTGGCGCATGATCAACTGCGACTCGACCTGGTTGACCGTATCCATGGCCACGCCCACCACGATCAGCAGCGAGGTGCCGCCAAAATAAAAGTTCACACCCAATCCGTTGAGCACCCACGCGGGAAACCTGTCGAATATCCAACCGATGAACGGCGTATGCTGCAGGCGGATGCCGCTGATCATCCACGTCGGTATCAGAGAGATGATGATCAGGTACAGAGCGCCCACCAGCGTGATGCGCGTCAGAATGTCATTGATGTAATCGGCGGTGCGTTTGCCCGGCCTGATGCCCGGAACGAAGCCCCCATACTTGCGCATGTTGTCGGCGACGTCGCTGGGATTGAAGACGATGGAGACATAAAAATACGCGAAGAAGATAATGCCCAGCGCATAAAGGAACAGATACACGGGCTCGCTTGGGTGCAGTGCATCCAGGGCCGGCTTGAAGTACCGGCTGTTCTGCAGATAGTTGCCCAGGATCATCGTGGGGAAGGTCAGGATGGACGAAGCAAAAATCACCGGCATGACCCCGCCGGCATTCACCCTTAGGGGAAGATGCTGGTACTGGCCGCCTACGACCTTGCGTCCAACCACTCGCCGGGCATATTGCACGGTAATGCGCCGTTCGCTGCGTTCCACATAGACGACAAACGCCACCACCGCAACCATCACGATCACCAGGTACATCAGGTAGACCTTGCCCATGGTGCCGAACACCAC
>Ga0099827_10001309_pt1 | contig 12712 bp, 10 predicted proteins | sample CZO8metaG_FD_79339 | JGI IMG/M metagenome (GOLD analysis project Ga0099827, IMG submission 79339) | Vadose zone soil microbial communities from the Eel River Critical Zone Observatory, Northern California, USA - CZOApr15con1.8 metaG | ecosystem: Environmental > Terrestrial > Soil > Vadose zone ...
AGTCGTCGTCGTCGGCGCGGGGTTCGGCGGGCTCAACGCCGCCCGCGCGCTGCGGCGTGCGCCCGTCCAAGTCGTCCTGGTCGACCGCAACAACTACCACCTCTTTCAACCGCTGCTGTACCAGGTCGCGACGGCGGGACTCGAGCCGGAGCAAATCGCCAAGCCCGTGCGGGCCATCCTGCGTGGCCAGAAGAACTTTGACTTCCGGATGATGGAGGTGCGGGGAGTCGACTTTACGCGGCGCCATCTCGAGACGAGCGCGGGACCCCTCGGGTACGACTTTCTCGTCCTCGCGCCAGGAGGCGAGACGAATTTTTTCGGGCTCGACCGGCTGGCCCGCACCGGATTTGGACTCAAGGACATCGGCGACGCCGTCACGATTCGCAATCATGTCCTGTCGTGTTTCGAGCTGGCGATGCTGGAGAGCGATCCCGAGCGCCGCCGCGCCCGGCTCACGTTCATCATCGTGGGCGGTGGACCGACCGGGGTCGAGATGGCGGGCGCGCTGTCGGAGTTGATTCGCCTGGTGCTCGTGAAAGACTATCCGCGGCTCAATATCAAAGACGTCCGCATCCTGCTGCTCGAGGCGACGGACAAGCTGCTCGCCGCGATGCCGGAGCGGCTGCGGGAGGCGGCGGGAAAGACCCTGTGGCATAAGTATGTCGAAGTCCGTTTCGGCGCGACTGTGGCGGATTTCGACGGGCAGCGGATCACGCTCAAGAGCGGCGAGGTGATTCCCACGCACACCGTGATCTGGGCGGCGGGTGTGAGCGCCTCGCCGCTGAACGCCGCGCTGGGGCTCGCCAGGGGCCGCCAGGGTCGCATTCTCGTCGAGCCCACCCTGCAGGTGCAGGGCCATCCGGAGGTGTTCAGCATCGGTGATGCCGCTTACCGGGAGGAAAACGGCGAGCCGCTGCCGATGGTTGCCCCGGTTGCGATCCAGATGGGAAAATCAGTCGCGAGGAATATCGTTCGCATGCTGCGCAACAAGCCCCTCGAGCCGTTCCGCTATCGAGATCAGGGAACACTGGCGACGATCGGCCGCAACGCTGCAGTGGCAAACGTCTTTGGCGTGCAGGCAAGTGGTTTTCTGGCGTGGGTGATGTGGCTCGGGATTCACATCATTCAACTGATCGGTTTCCGCAACAAACTCTTCGTACTGCTGAACTGGGCGTGGGATTATTTCTTCTACGAACGGGCCGCCCGTCTGATCACGCGCGACTGAGCCTGCCGCACAATCCCGCTCCAACCACAATCGAGGCACCAGCGGTGCTCGACGAGGGGCAATAGTCGCCGCAGCAGCGCATGCTGGATCAGCGCGAGTTGGGCGCCGCAGCGGGGACAGGCGCGCTTTGCAGGGAGCATGAGATAGACGAACGTCGTCACGATGGCGGCGCGCAGCAGCACGGTCGCAAACAGCACGACGACGATCAGCATTTAGGCGGCTTTCTCGCGCACGAATGCGGCAATGCGCCGCTCCAGCTCGGCCAGCTCGACCGGCTTCACGAGCACGCGGTCGCGCGGCACTTCCGCGAGGCCGCGGCCGGCCAGGTGCGTGATATCCCCTGACAGGAATAGCACCCGCTCAGCGAGCGCTGGGCGGTCCTTCTGCAGCCGCTCGTAAAACTCGGCGCCGTCCATCCGGGGCATGCGCAGGTCGGCGAGGATGACGTGCGGATCGAATCCCTCTTGTAAACGCTCGAGCCCCGCCTGTCCATCGCCCGCCTCCCGAATTTCCGCGCCGCGCTTAGACAAGAAACGCCCCATCGGGCGGCGAATCAGCTCTTCATCGTCGACCAGCAGCACCCGAATACCGGACAGACTCTTCGTCGCTGCGGGCAGGGCCGGCGTCGCTTGCGGCGCGGCAGCCGGCGCCCTGGGGACGGCCTCGCGGGCACACGGCAACCACACGAGGAAGCGAGCCCCCGCCTCCAACTGCTTCACCAGGTCGAGCTCACCTTCGGCTTCGCGGACCAGCTGGCGCGAGATGTACAAGCCGAGCCCCGTGCCGCGGATGCCCTTCGTGCTCGCGAACGGCCGGAAGAGCCGCTGGGTGATCTCGGGCGCGACACCCGGTCCGTTATCGGCCACGGTGACACAGACCCGGCCGCCCGTGTCATCGATGAAGCTGTCGACGATCAGGCGCCGCGGCGGTTTCACGCTGCGCAGCGCGTCGAGCGCGTTGCTGAGCAGATTGACGATGACCTGCTCGAGGCGATTGGCATCTCCCACCACGATCGGAAGCTCGGGATCGAGACGCCCTTCGATGGAGATTTCGTCGATCGTGAAGCGGTAGGACACGAGGTCTAAGGCGCTGCGGACCACGTCATTCATGTTCACGGCCGCGGTGCGCTTTTCTCCCGCGCGCACAAAGCGCAGCAGCCCCCGCAACAGCTTCGCGGCGCGCTGCGCCTGCCGCAGGATGCTCTGCATCTCGTTGCGCTGCTCGGCCGGCAGGTTGCCATCCGCCAGCCGCAGCTCGGCGTGACTGGCGATCGCCATCAGCGGGTTGTTGACCTCGTGAGCGACCCCGCCGAGGAGCTCACCCGCCGCCGCAAACCGTCCCTGTTCCTCGGCGCGGTCGCGCAGCGCGCGGGTCATATGATTGAAATGCGTCGCGACGGTGCCCAGCTCGTCGTCCCGGATCACGGCCACCTGGGTGCTCAAGTCGCCTTCCGAAACAGCCTGGATGGCGCGCTCGATCTGGGTGAGTGGCGTCCAAATTCGCCGTCGCACGATGAGCAACGCGACCGGAAGCAGGACCGCGCCCACGATCAGCACGACGATCCCCGTCGCCGAGCCGAGATTCTCCGTGAGCGCGAGTGTCAACGCCGCGCCGTAGACCATCGCCGCGACGACAACACCCACAATTAACACGCGGAGACTACTGGACGGATTGCGTGGCACGGCCTAATCTCCCCGTTCCCAACTCGCACCAAGGTACAATCAAATGCGGTTTTTGAGCATCCTCCTGACATTCGGCGTCGTCGGCGTGCTCGCGTGCTCCCATGCCACGGGGGCGGGTGCCAAGGTCCCGGCACCAGTGCCCGGCCGTCAGGAGACGCCCCAAGCCCCGGCCGGAGGTCAGCAAGCGCCTGAGCCCGGGGCCCCGAAACCCTACAACCAGGTCATCACGTCCGGCGCGACCACCGACTCGGGTGTGTTCACGCTGCATCGGATTGGTGAGAAGCTCTTCTACGAGATCCCGATGGCGATGTTCGGCAGAGAGTTTCTGATGGTCGCGGACCAGCGGGGCACCGTGCGCGGGGTGCGGTACGCGGGAGAAGAGATCAGCAACCGCATTGTGGTGTGGGAACGCATGGGCAACCGGGTGTTCCTGCGGATCGTGTCGTACGCGATGCGCGCCGACAGCGATCAACCCGTCGCGCGCGCGGTCCGGCTCTCCAACATCGCCCCGATCATCCTGAGCTTCGACGTCGCGTCGTGGCATATGGCGGACAGCGCCGCCGTCATCGAAGCGACGAAGCTCTTTACGACGGATGTGCAAGAGCTGAACCTGCGGCAGTCGGGCGTCCGGGTGCGCCGCATGGATCCGACACGCTCCGTGGTGGAGCGCGCCCGCTCGTTCCCGCGCAACGTCGAGGTGAGCGCGCTGCAGACCTTTGAAGTCGATTCGGTGCCGGGCCCGGCCGGCGGACCGCCGAACCGGTCGCTGAATTCGATAACGATGCTGATGAACTACTCGATGGTGCTGTTGCCCGAGCATCCGATGATGGCGCGGCTGTGCGATGAGCGGGTGGGGTACTTCAATCTCTCGTTTGAGAACTACGACGAAGACCGCGTCTCCGGCCCGCGGCGTTGCTTCATCCAGCGCTATCGGCTCGAACCCAAAGACCCGAACGCCGCCGTCTCCGATCCCGTCCAGCCGATCGTCTGGTACATCGATCCCGCGACGCCCGCCAAATGGGTGCCCTGGTTGATCAAGGGTGTCGAGATGTGGCAGCCGGTGTTCCGCGCGGCCGGGTTCAGCAACGCGATTACGGCGAAGGTCGCGCCGGTGAACGATCCCAATTTCGATCTCGACGACGCTCGCAACTCGACAATTCGCTGGCTGCCGTCGACGATCGAAAATGCCTACGGTCCGCGCCTCAGCGATCCGCGCTCGGGCGAGATCATGAACGCCAACATCGGCTTCTACCACAACATCACGAGCCTGGTGGAGGCGTGGTACTGGACGCAGGCCGGCGCCGCCGATCCGCGCGCGCGGCAGCTGCCGTTCCCCGATTCGCTGATGGGGCTGATGGTAGCGTATGTGGCGACGCACGAGGTGGGCCACAGCCTGGGCCTGCGCCACAACATGGTGGCGTCGACCTATTATCCGGTGGACTCGCTCCGCAGCAAGTCGTTCACCTGTCGGATGAAGGGCACGAGCCCGTCGATCATGGATTACGCCCGCTACAACTACGTGGCGCAGCCGGGGGACAGCGCCTGCTTGATGCAGGGCTTCGGGCCGTACGACTACTTCGCGATCGACTGGGGCTATCGCCACATTCCCACGGCACGCTCGCCGGATGCGGAGCGCCCGATTCTCGACTCGCTGGCGCGATTACAGGATGCGCAGCCGTGGGATCGCTGGATCGGCGACGGCGAGCCCGTCGATCCGCGCATCATCACGGAAGCACTGGGCGATGATCCGGTGAAGGCGAGCGGCTATGGCGTCCGCAACATCAAGCGCCTGGTGCCGATGCTGATCCCCGCGACCACCGGCGACCGGCTCGACAACTACGACCGTCTCGACGACATGTACACCGAGCTCATCAACCAGTGGGCGCGGGAGATGAACCACGTCGCCGTCGTCGTGGGCGGTGTGTACCAGTTCACCAAATACGCCGGCCAGTCGGGCAGGGTCTATCAATCGGTGCCGCGCGCCAAGCAGGTGGAGGCGGTGCAGTTCGTGAACGACAACGTGTTCACGACACCGTCGTTCTTCTTCGATCCGGAGATCCTGCGGCGCATCGAGCCGACGGGGTTCGTAGAGCGGGTTCGCGCGCGCCAGACCGCGGTGCTGAACCTGCTCTTCCAGGACGGGCGGCTGTCGCGCCTGGCCGAGCAGTCGGCGACGCAGCCGGGGGGGTCGTACACGATCGCGGACTTGTTCGGCGACGTGCGGCGCGGCGCCTTCTCTGAGTTTGGCGGTGGGGGGGGGGCAGTGCGGGTCGACGAGTACCGGCGCAACCTGCAGCGCGCCTTCGTCGATCAGATGGAGCGGCTCATCAGCACGCCGCTCGTGACCCCGCTGCCGCCTGGCTTCACGCCATTCCCGGGCTTCAACGCGCCGCCACCGCGCCCGGCGGACGCGCGCGCGCAGGCGCGCCTCGAGCTGGTCGACCTGCAGGGAACGCTGCGGGCCGCGCTGCCACGCGCGGCGGACCGGGCCACGCGGGCGCACATTGTCGACCTGCAGGCGCGGATCAATCAGATCTTGAACCCTCGATGAAGCAGGCATGATCTCAACATCGACAACGCATATTCGGACAAGATTCCGAGAGCATCGACTGCTCCAGGTGCTAGTGGGCACGTACGCCCTCGTTTGGCTCATCACGGGCATCGCTCCCCTGGACCGGCACGATTGGTTGTTAGAGAACCTGCTGGTCTTCGCGGTCATGGCGGTGTTGATCGGGACGCATCGCATTTTTCCATTGTCGGATCTGTCGTATCTGCTGATCACGGCGTTCCTGACGCTGCACGCGATCGGCGCGCATTACACCTATTCGGAGGTCCCGTTCGGGTTCTGGATCCAGCGCACGTTCGGATTCGCCCGGAATCCGTTCGACCGCATCGTCCACTTCTCGTTCGGGCTGCTGATGGCATATCCGATCCGCGAGGTGTTCCTGCGGGTCGCGAACGCCAGAGGGTTCTGGGCGTACTATCTGCCGCTGGACGTCACGCTCGCCTTCAGTGCCATCTATGAGATCATGGAAATGGTCATCGCCACGATGGTTGCCCCGGGAACGGACGACGCCTGGCTCGGCACACAGGGCGACGTGTGGGATCCACAGAAGGACATGGGGCTCGCGGCGCTGGGCGCGTTACTCTGTATGTGCCTGACTGCTCTTGTAAGACGGGCTCGAACACCACGTCCCGTGCTGTTGGCGGGATCAGGGAGGGACGCGTGAATTGTCGGACGGTCGGACGGTCGGACGGTCGGACGGTACAGCGTGCATGGTGGATGGTTTTTGTCGCACTGTCAGTCAGTCCGACAGTCAGACTGTCCGCTCAGTCATTCGAGCAGCGCCTCCTCGCCATTCCCGACACCGCGAGCGTGCGCCAGATGTCGCGCGATCTCTCCGCGGTTCCGCATATGGCGGGCACCCCGGCCCAAGCGGCGACGCGGGACTACGTGCTCGAGCGGATGAAGTCGTGGGGCATCGACGCCTGGAGCAAAGAATACACGGTCTATCTGCCCCAACCGGACACCGTCGCGGCGTGGCTCATCCCCAGTCGCGGCGGTCCTCAAAGACTTTCGTTAACCGAGCCGGGCACCGGTCCGCAGATCCCGCCGTTCAACGGCTACACCGGAGACGGTGACGCGACCGCCGCCGTCGTGTACGTGAACTACGGGCTGATCGAAGACTACAAGACGCTCGATTCCCTCGGGCTCAGCGTGAGCGGCAAAATCGCGATCGCGCGCTACGGCCGCTCCTTCCGCGGCATCAAGGCGCGCGAGGCGCAGAAGCGCGGCGCCGTCGGCCTGATCGTGTACTCCGATCCGCAGGAGGACGGCTACTTCCGGGGCGATGTGTATCCCAAGGGGCCGATGCGCAACGCGGACGGCCTCCAGCGGGGCAGCATGATGAACGGCAACGGCGACCCTACCACGCCCAGCTGGTCGTCCGTCGAAGGCGCGCGGCGCGTGCCGGAGGATTCGCTCGACATTCCGAAAATCCCCATCATCCCGATGAGCTACGCGAACGCGCGACGTTTCCTCGAGCCGATGACGGGGCCCTCGGTCCCGCAGAGCTGGCAGGGCGCGTTGCCGTTCCGGTATCACGTCGGCCCGGGACCGGTGCGCGCGCGGATGCGCGTCAAGACCGAACGGGGCCCGCGCGCGTTTCACAAGATCTGGAACACCGTTGGCATCATCCGGGGCGCACGTTGGCCGGATCAGTGGGTTGTGGTCGGCGGTCACCGCGACGCCTGGGGACCGGGAGCGCGCGACAATGTGAGCGGCAGCGTCTGCGTCCTCGAGACCGCGCGTGCGTTCGCGACGCTGGCGCGCGAGGGGCAACGGCCGGCCCGCAGCGTCGTCTTCGCCACCTGGGATGCGGAGGAGTGGGGCCTCATCGGCTCGACGGAGTGGGTCGAGGAGCTCGAGGATACGCTGCGCGCCAACGTCGTGGCGTATATCAATGAGGATGGCACCTTCTCCGGCCCAAACTTCAGCGGCGCCGGATCCCCATCGCTCAAGCCGCTGCTCCGCGCCGTGACTCGTGTCGTGCCCGATCCTGTGGGCCCGGGCACCGTCTACGACGTCTGGCTGAAGGCGCACAATGGTGATACGACCGCGTTGACGTTCGGCAATCTGGGTGGGGGCTCGGACTTCTCCGGCTTCTATCATCATCTCGGTATACCGGCGGGTGGCATCGGATTCGACGGGCCGGACGGCATCTACCATTCGATGTACGACTCCTATGACTGGATGACGCGCTTCGGCGATCCGGCATACAAGACGCATCGCGCCGGCGCGCAGCTCGTCGCCGTGATCATGAGCCGGCTCGCCAACAGCGATCTGTTGCCGCTCGATTACGCCGCCTTCGGTACGGAGATGAATGGCCTGGTCGCACAGCTCGATTCCGGCATCGCCAAGAAGCAGTGGACGCAGGCGGTCAGCACCCAGACATTGAAGGATGCGCTCGATCGCTTCACGGCGGTGGCACGCGCGTTCGGGGCCGAGCGCGACAGTGTGGCGCGCGGCGGCGCGGTGGATTCCGCACGCGCCCTGCGGGTCAATCAGGCGCTCATGCAGGTCGAGCGCCGGCTGACGCGGCCCAACGGTCTGGTGAGCCGGCCGTGGTTCAAGAGCCTGCAGTTCGCGGCGGACGTCGACAATGGCTACGCGACGATGGCGTTCCCCACGGTCAACGAAGCGATTCGCTATGCGGACGCCGCGGCGGCCACCAAGGAGCTCGGCGATCTCGTGAATCGGATCGACCAGGCGCGGGCCGCGCTCGTGGAAGCCGCAGCCGCGTTGCGCTAGCGGCTGCGAACTGACAATGGTACTCTACGACAGGTGCCTGGTGTCAGGTGTCATGTTTCTGAAACCAAACACCTGACACCTATCGCGGGAGCGAACGATGGACGACGGTCGGACACGCATCATCATTTACTACTCGATCTGGGCCACCATCTGCGCCGCAGTGGCGGGGTTCATCGTCGCGCTGATCCATACGTGGTTCTTCAGCTACAATCCGGGCCGCTCCGCCGTGATCGAAACCCTGTTCACCGGTGCCGTCGCCGCGGTGGGGATCGCCGCGGCGCAAGGCGCCGTGGTGCTGGTGACGGGCAGCCTGCTGGCCCGGCTCGGACGAACGCTGCAATACACGCTGCTCCTGGGGTTAGTGATTGGGCTGTTCGACTTTGTGATGTACTTCCTGCAGATGGCGGTGCGGGCGACTGAGCTTGGTTGGACCCCCGATTTAGTCATCATCGTCGTCGCGACGGCCGCGATCACCGTAGCGGGATCGCGCCGCGCCGCAGCTGCCGTGTGACCGACGAGCAACGAGACGCCATCGAGCAGCTGGAGCGCCGGGTGGCGGCCCTCGAGAACATAGTACGCCGCCTGACGTTCGTCGCCAACACAGCCGAGCAGCTCCGCAGTTCCCGCTCCCCGACAACTCAGCCGCGAACAAGCTCGCCACTCGAAGCAGTGCCCGATAAGCCCGCCCTTGGGCGCGGCGACCTCGAGCAGTGGTTCGGACAACGCGGCTTGCTTGCCATCGGCGTGGCGGCGTTGCTCACCGCCGCGGCGTTCTTCCTGAAATACGCTTTCGATCGCGGCTGGATCCCACCGTTGCTGCGCTCGATCGGGGCTGGCGCCGCGGGTATCGCCGTCGCGACCTGGGGACACGACCGCATCGGCCGAGGCATGCGCCGCTATGGCGCCGCGATGATCGGGGCGGGGGGCGGCCTCGTGTACCTCGGTCTGTGGGCGGCAGCCGGACCGTACGCGCTCATGGAACGCCGCATCGGCATCCTGCTGTTGGCGCTGACGACAGTCGCGGTGACGATGCTCGCGCTCCACCATGAGATCGAAGGCCTTGCCATCTGGGCGCTGGGTGGCGCGTATCTCGCGCCGCTGATCCTCGCGACCGCTCCCAATCCTCAAGGCTTCCTCGGCTATCTCGAAGTGATCGGGCTCGGCACGGGGATCACCGCGTACGCGATGAGCTGGCGGTTGACGTTCAACCTCGCCCTGTTCGGTTATCTGACCCTGGCCGCGGCCGGAGCCGCACCGGCCATCGCCACACCGCTGGGCGCCTGGCTGGTGGCGGCCGGGGCGCTCCTCGCGCTGCACGTGACGCTGCGCCGTTCGTGGCCCGAGGTGCGCCTGTGCGTCCCGCTGATCGCCTGGGTGATTCTGGGGATTGGGCTTGCCGGTGTGGCCGGATCGGAGAACCGGCGCTGGCTCGCGTTGGGCGGGGCAGCGCTGATCACAGGCGTGCTGTGGTGGCAGCAGTTCCGGCGCGACCCATTCAGCCCGGAGACGGCACGCACTCTCGCGCTGACCGATGTGGCGGTCGAGCGATTCCTGTTTATCACGAACCCGATCGCCTTCATGATCCTCGCCGACCTGGTCGGGGCTTGGCTCATCCAGGATTCATTTCAGATCGTTCCCGCCGCGCTCGCCGCGGCCTATCTGCCCGCCGGCTGGTTCCGGCGGACAGCTTCCCACCTCGTTGCCGGGTTCGTGCTCCTCGCCTTCGCGATGGTGTTCCCGTGGCAGCCCTCGAGCATCACGATGGGATGGGCCGTACTCGCGCTGATCGGCCTGGTGGTGGAGCGCGAGGCGGGGAGACCCGGCGGGCGCCACGCGGCAATCGCACTGGCGAGCGCGGCGTGGCTGTGCCTTTTCTCGGCCGCTCTCTGGGACCGCCCCTATCAACCTCCCGTTTTCACCGACGGTTGGGCGCTGGCGCTGTACGTGGTCGTGGCCGGCACCGCTGTGGCCGCGCGCTGGTGGGGGACGGAAGGAAAACCCGTGTTGTGGATGTGGATCTTGAGCGGCTCCGCCGTATTCATTGGCGGGTCGATCCAGTTTCACGAATATTTCGGACGAATGGCGAGGCTCGCCGGCGATCTCGCGTTGAGCGTCTGGTGGCTGCTGTTTGCGGGCGGGCTCGTGTTTCTGGGGTTCCGATTGGACCGCAAGCGGGTTCGATCGGCGGGGCTGGCGGTCGCGGCATTCGCAGGACTCAAGATTGTGCTCGTTGATCTTGCCAACCTGCAAGCACTGTATCGGGTCGGCTCGTTTTTCACCCTTGCGATCATCGCGTTGGCGGTGGCGTACGCGTACAACCGGAGGGCTAAAGTTTCGGCAGCGTGATGCCTTTTTGTGCCTGGTATTTTCCTTTTTTGTCCTTGTACGACACTTCGCACTCATCGCCTTCATCAGCCGTGAAAAAGAGCACCTGAGCAATGCCCTCGTTCGCGTAAATCCTGGCGGGCAGCGGCGTCGTGTTACTGATTTCTAGTGTGACAAACCCTTCCCACTCCGGCTCAAACGGCGTCACATTCACGATAATCCCGCAGCGCGCGTACGTGCTCTTGCCAACGCAGATCGTGAGGACATTGCGCGGGATCCGGAAATACTCGATCGACGTCGCCAGCGCGAAGGAGTTCGGCGGGACGATGCAGACGTTGCCCGTGAATTCGACGAACGATTTTGGATCGAAGTGCTTCGGGTCGACGACCGCGGACAACGCGTTCGTGAAAATCTTGAACTCTGGCGCGACCCGCATGTCGTAGCCGTAGGATGAAACGCCGTACGAGATCACGCCCTCGCGCACCTGCCGGTCGGCGAACGGCTCGATCATTCCGTGCTGCTTGGACATTTTGGTAATCCAGCGATCCGATTTGATCGACATGGGGGCGCAATGTAACGGCGGATAGCCAACTTGACTAACGCGAGCCATTAGTGAATTTTTTCACGAGCGCCATGCAGCCCTATATCCCGTTCCTCATGCTGCTGGGTCTGGCCATCGTCGTGGCGACGACGATGATCGTGGGATCGCATTTCCTCGGACCCCGGCGCCCGACCGAGATCAAGGAGCGGCCCTACGAGAGCGGGATGCCGCCCCTCGGCAGCGCGCACGAGCGCTTCTCCGTCAAGTTCTATCTCGTCGCGGTGTTGTTCATTCTCTTCGACATCGAAACCGTCTTTCTGATCCCGTGGGCGACGATCTTTCTGGGGGGCGGCGGTGGCACCCTCTCCACCGGATTCCTACTGGTGGAAATGCTCGTGTTCATTCTGATTCTGTTCGTAGGATACATCTACGTTTGGAAGCGCGGGGCTTTCCAATGGGATTGAGGACATGAAACACGTCGCCGAAACGAAGGAAGTCAGCGGCCAGAGCCCGAATTACCTCCTCGCCAAGTTCCAGGACCTGGTGGATTGGGCGGTCAACTCGTCGCGCGCCAATTCGCTGTGGCCCATGCCGTTCGGGACCGCGTGCTGCGCCATCGAGTTCATGGCCACCGCCGCCAGCCGCTTCGACTTCGCGCGCTTCGGGATGGAGCGCCAGGCATTCTCCCCGCGCCAGGCGGACGTGCTCATCTGCGCCGGCCGGCTGCCGTTCAAGCTCGCCCCCGTGATCCGGCGCATCTACGATCAGATGCCGCAGCCCAAGTGGGTCATTTCCATGGGCGCGTGCGCGTCGACCGGCGGCGTGTTCGACAATTACGCGATGGTGCAGGGCATCGACACCATCGTCCCCGTCGATGTGTATGTCCCCGGCTGCCCGCCGCGGCCGGAAGGCCTGCTGTACGGCATCCTGCTGCTGCACAAGAAGATCAAGGGCGAGTCGCTGTTCGACGGCGTGCGGCGTCGCGAGGAACAGCCGCTCGACGACAAGGGACTGCGGCTGTCGCCCGAAACAATCGACGAGATTTCCGAGCCGTTCGGCAACTCCGTCCACCAATTTCGTTCGTCGTGACCTCTTCTTCCCCCGTTCCTGGGGCCCTTCGCACCGAAGTCGCGCGCGACGGCGAGACGATCGTGTTCGTCGCCCCGGAGCGCCTGCTCGACGCGATGAAGTGGCTGAAGGACACGCCAGGTCAAGAATTCGATTACCTCGTTGACGTGACGGCCGTCGAATTCCGCGATCGCGAGCGCCCGCTCGAGGTCGTGTACTTCCTCCGTTCCCTGCAACGACGCGCCGATCTGCGGATCAAGGTCGAGCTCAAGGCCGCCGACGAGCTGACGGTGGATTCGGTCTGCGACCTGTGGCGCGGCGCCGATTGGTTGGAACGGGAAGTCTTCGACATGTTCGGGATCACTTTCCGCGGCCATCCCGATCTGCGCCGCATCCTGATGTGGGAGACCTACGCGGAGGGCTACCCGCTGCGCAAAAGCTTCCCGCTGCGCGGCCGCTTCTCCCGAGCCGAGCAGGTGCGCCAGGCGCTCAACGTCAATCCCGAAGCGAATTACTCGCTGGAAGAGCTGTCGATCGCGGAGGCCGCGGGCGACCTCCCC
>Ga0099827_10001310_pt1 | contig 12711 bp, 16 predicted proteins | sample CZO8metaG_FD_79339 | JGI IMG/M metagenome (GOLD analysis project Ga0099827, IMG submission 79339) | Vadose zone soil microbial communities from the Eel River Critical Zone Observatory, Northern California, USA - CZOApr15con1.8 metaG | ecosystem: Environmental > Terrestrial > Soil > Vadose zone ...
CTCAACCAGATGGACGAGGTGACGCAGCAGAACTCGGCGCTGGTGGAGGAGAACGCCGCCGCCGCCAAGGCGCTGGAGCAGCAGTCGCAGGGCATGGACGAGCGGGTGAGCTTCTTCCAGGTCAATCATGCGGCCGCGGGCGGCGAGCCGCCGCGCGAGGCGATGACGCCGAAACGGTCCGACGCGGACGGGGCGCGGCGCCCGGCGGCGCCGGCGCCGAAGCGTCCGGCTGCGGCAGCGGCAGCGGCCATGCGGCGCCCGGCGGGCGCTCGCATGCACGCGCTCGCCGTCAAGGATGATCCCGATTGGAAGGAGTTCTGATCGCTTTCGGAGACGGTCGGATGCGAGGGATTGGACCATGAGCAGCCAAGCCACATCGGCATTTGTCAACGCCGGCGCGGTCGGCCCGATCGGCGGGCGGGCCGACGATGTTGCCGCCGACCTGACGCAGTTCCTGAGCTTCGCCATCGGCGAGGACCAGTACGGCGTCGAGATCATGGCCGTGCGCGAGATCAAGGGCTGGTCGCAGGTCACGCACCTTCCCAAGCAGCCGGAATACGTGCGCGGCGTCGTCAACTTGCGCGGCATCATGGTTCCGATCGTCGATCTGCGCTGTCGCTTCGGCGGCGGCCTCACCGAGGCCACGCCGATGCACGTCGTGATCATCGTGCAGATCGACGCGCAGGTGGTCGGGCTGCTCGCCGACCGGGTCTCCGACATCGTCTCGTTCGAAGCCTCGCAAATTCAGCCGGTGCCTCGAGTTTCCCGCGACTCGCGTTGTGAGTTTCTGTCGGGGCTGGTGACGGTCAACGGGGCCATGATCGCATTGGTGGGCCTGCTGGCTCTGCTTTCGCTGTCTGCGGACGACGCCGAAGGCTTTTCGGCGGATGCGCAGGCGGTCGACGCTTCGACGCGAAGGAACTGAAGATGGCGGGTGTCGCCGACCAGAACGGGAAGGAGCGCTAGCATGCCGCGGGATTCCCGTGGTGCGGCTGCGGTGTTGGATGTCGGCGCTGCCGCCATCCCCCCGCCGACGCGCGAGTTCGATTTCTCGGACGCGGACTTCCGCAGCCTGGCGCAGATCGCGCGCGAGCGGACGGGGATCGCGCTCGCCGACAGCAAGCGCGACCTCGTCTATGGGCGGCTGGCGCGGCGGTTGCGCGCGCTCGGCATGTCGTCGTTCCGCCAGTACCGGGATTATCTCCAGGGGGACGACGGCGAGCGCGAGATCGAGAAGTTCATCAACAGCATCTCCACCAATCACACCAAGTTTTTCCGGGAGGTGCATCATTTCGCGCACTTCCGGTCGAGCGTGGCGGGCGCGTTCGTGCACGCGACCAACGGGGCCGGCGGCGGACGACTGCGGATCTGGTCGGCGGGCTGCTCGACGGGCGAGGAGCCCTACTCGATCGCGCTGGTGCTCAAGCACGAGATCGCCAATATCGAGCGCCACGACGCCCGCATTCTCGCGACCGACATCGATACCGAGGTGCTCGCCAAAGGCGCCGCCGGCGAATATGCCGCTACCGCGCTGGACGAGATTCCCCAGAGATTTTTTCCGTATCTCCACACCGTCGACAATCAGAAGGCCGAGCGCATCGCCATGGGCGAGGAGGCGCGCGCCCTGATCACCTTCCGCCGGCTCAATCTGATCGAGCCCTGGCCGTTCAAGGGGCGCTTCGACGCCATCTTCTGCCGCAACGTGCTGATCTATTTCGACAACGCCACCAAGGCGTCGCTCGTCGACCGGTTCGTCGATCAGCTCAGACCGGGCGGCTGGCTTTATCTCGGTCATTCGGAATCGCTGATCAAGTCGCATCCGGGCCTGCGGCTGGTGGGGCGCACGATCTACCGGAGGGAAGTGTGAGTCGCGCAATCGAATCGCTGAGGCCGGCCCAGACGACCCCCGGCGCCGAGGACGGCGTTGGCGGACGCCGTTTTTACGACCAGGTGCAGGGCGCCTGGGTGGTCAAGGTCCTGCCGGGCGAATTCTACGTGACGCCGAAGTCCAACGAGGTGCTCGTGACGGTGCTCGGCTCCTGCGTCGCCGCCTGCATCCGCGATCACCGCGCCGGGCTGGGCGGCATGAACCATTTCATGCTGCCGCTGGCGCACGCCGACGGTTGGGGAGACGACCCGCAATCGGCCCGCTACGGCAACTTCGCGATGGAGAAGCTCATCAACGAGCTGATCAAGCTTGGATGCGCGCGCGAGCGCATGGAGATCAAGGTCTTCGGCGGCGGCAACGTCATCGACAGTAACCAGGCGATCGGCACCCAGAACGCCGAGTTCGTGATGCGCTACCTCGCCGCCGAAGGCTTGGGCTGCGCGAGCCATGATCTCGGCGGGGTGCAGCCGCGCCGCATTCACTACTTCCCGTCGACGGGCCGGGTGGTCCGCCGCCTGCTCGGCGGCAGCGAGACCGTGGCCATCGCGCGCGAGGAATACGCATACGCCAACAGCCTGTCGTCCAAGATCACGGGCGACATTCAGCTCTTCGGGGACGACTGATGAAGGACATGACCTCACCTGTACGGGTTCTCGTCGTCGACGATTCCGCGCTCATGCGGCAGCTCCTGTCGGACATGCTGTCGGAGGACCCCGAGATCGAGGTGGTCGGCACTGCGCCGGACCCCTATGTCGCGCGCGAGCGGATCAAGGCGTTGAAGCCCGACGTCCTCACGCTCGACGTCGAGATGCCGCACATGGACGGCGTGACGTTCCTGCGCAAGATCATGGCGCTGCGGCCGATGCCGGTGGTGATGATCTCGACGCTCACCCAGGCCGGCGCCGAAACGACGCTCGAAGCCTTGGAGATCGGCGCCGTCGATTTTCTCGCCAAGCCCGTGAACGACGATGTTGCCTCCGCCATGAGCGAAATGGCGGCGGAGCTGCAGACCAAGGTCAAGGCGGCGGCGCGCACGCGCGTCCGCGCGCGCCGGCCGGATCCGCCGCTGCGGCGCCCGCCGCGGCCGCTGCTCAACCGGGCGACCGGCAAGGTCGTGGTGATGGGCGCCTCCACCGGCGGGGTCGAGGCACTGAAAGAGGTGCTGATCCGGCTGCCGGCGGATTGCCCGCCTGTCCTCATCACCCAGCACATGCCGGCGCGGTTCACGCCGGCCTTCGCCCACCGTCTCGACAACGAATGTCCGATGTCGGTGTCGGAGGCGACGCACAACCAGCGCATCGAGCCGGGCCACGTCTATATCGCGCCCGGCGCCTATCACCTCGAGCTCGTCCGCAGCGGCGGCCACTTCGCCTGCTCGCTCAACGACGGACCGACGGTGACGGGACATCGGCCGTCGGCGGACGTTCTGTTCCGCTCCGCGGCGCGCGTCGCCGGCACGGTCTCGATCGGCGTGATCCTCACCGGTATGGGCAAGGACGGCGCCGAGGGCCTGCTCGAGCTGCGTCAGGCCGGCGCAATGACGCTCGGCCAGGACGAGGCGTCGTCGCTGATCTACGGGATGCCGCGCGTCGCGTTCGAGCGCGGCGCCGTGGTTCGGCAGCATTCGCTCGCCGACATCGCGGACGCCATCATCGACGCCTGCGGCGGCGGGGCCAAATCGGCCATGGCGGGATGAGCGCTCGGCGCGTGTGCGGCGAGGACAAGTTGCGTAGGAATGAGGCAGACCGATGGACGAGACGAGCTTGAATGCCGACGAAGCGGTGAAATTGCCCGCCGTGCTCGACCTTGCCGCGGCCGAGGGCCTGTTGGCGGCGTTTCTTCACGTGCTCACCGCCGGACAACCGCTGCGCCTGGATGCGTCGGAGGTCGAGACGCTCACGCTGCCGTGCATCCAGGTCATCCTTGCGGCGATCAGGACCTACGGCCAGGTCACGATCGAGAATCCCTCCGTCGGCTTCACCAGCGCATTCGCGGATCTCGGTCTCTCCTGGGAAGAGGGGCTGGATGAAGGCCAAACATCAGACGAGCAAACGGGTGACAACATGCCCAAGAAAATCCTGACCATCGACGACTCCAAGACCATACGTGACATGCTCATGCTCACGCTGGCGGATGCCGGCTTCGACGTGCTCCAGGCCGTCGACGGGCAGGATGGAATCGACGTGCTGGGCGACCAGCGGGTCGACGTCGTCATCACGGACATCAACATGCCGAAGATGGACGGCTACGAGGTGATCCGCAACTTGCGGCGAAGCCCGATCCACAAGTCGACGCCGATCCTGGTGCTCACCACGGAGAGCGACAAGGAAAAGCGCAATCTCGCGCGCGAGGCGGGCGCCACCGGATGGATGGTCAAGCCGTTCGATCCGGATCGGCTGGTCGCGACGATTCGCAAGGTTTCCCCTTAAAGAGCGCGCCTGCCGCAAACCAAGGACGTAAGGACCATGGCGAAGATCGACGAGCTCAGGCGCACCTTCTTCGACGAGTGCAGCGAGCTGCTGCAAGACATCGAGAACGGGCTCACCGAGATGCGCGAGGGCTCCGGCTCGGACGAGGCCGTCCACGCCGTGTTCCGCGGCGTCCATTCGGTCAAGGGCGGGGCCGGGATTTTCGGCTTCGAGGCGCTGGTCGAATTCTCGCATGTGTTCGAGCAGGTGCTCGACGACATTCGACAGGGCAAGATGGAGCCGACATCGGAGGTCATCGACGTGCTGCTGGCGTCGAGCGACGTGCTCTCCGACCTGGTGACCATGGCGCGTGCCGGGCAGCCCATTCCGTCCGGCTACGGCGCCGAATGCCGCGCCGCGCTCGATCAGCTGATCGGCAAGGAGGGCGCGGAGGGCACCGAATCCGGCGATGCCGCGGCCCCCGCCGAATTCGCCGGGATCGATTTCGTGCCGGTTCGCGTCGACGACTTCGAGGAGCAGGCGAGCAGCGCCGGCGGGAAATCCTATGCGATCACGTTCCGGCCGAAGCCGGAAATGCTGAAGAACGCCAACGAGCCGCTGTATATCCTGCGCGAGCTGCGCAAGCTGGGGCAACTCGACCTCGTCGCCGAGAGCGAGGCGCTGCCGCCGCTGCCGGAGCTGCAACCCGATTACCCCTATATCGGCTGGACCGGCACGCTCCAGACCAGCGCCCCCCGCGACGAGATCGACGCGGTCTTCGAGTTCGTGGTCGGCGATTGCGAGCTCGACATCGTGGAGACGGCGCCCGTGCTCGGCCCCTCGGCCGTGGCCGAAGACGCGCCCCCGCTCGCCCCCGCCATCGAAGACCTGGTGACGGACGTCGGGCCGGCGGCCGAGATGCCGACCGCTCCCATGCCGCAAGGCTCGACTCACGGTTTGGCTAACGGCGGGGCGCAAAGCGCGGCCGCGGTGCAATTGCCCACGCAATCCCAAGCTCAAGGCACGGAGGCCGAGGCCGCCGAGGGCAAGGCCGCCCGCTCCGCGCTGGTCAAGCCGGCGGCCACGACCACCCGCGTCGATCTCGAGAAGATCGACCGCGTGGTCAACCTGGTCGGCGAGCTGGTCATTGCCCAGGCGATGCTGGGGCAGGTGGTGCAGGGGCTGCCCGAGGACGTGAGCGGGCAGCTGACGCAGGCGCTCGACGAGGTCATCCATCACACCCGCGAGCTGAAGGACCGCGTGATGTCGATGCGCGCCCAGCCCGTGAGCTCGGTGTTCCAGCGCATGCCTCGCCTGGTGCGCGAGCTCTCGATGAAGACCTCGAAGAAGGTCCGCATCGAAATGTCCGGCGAGAACACCGAAGTCGACCGCACGATCGTCGAGCGGCTGAGCGATCCGCTGACCCACATCATCCGCAACGCGGTCGACCACGGCATCGAGCTCCCGGCGGACCGGCTGGCCGCCGGCAAGAGCGAGGAAGGGACCATCCATCTCGCGGCGGATCATCGCGGCGGTCGGATCGTGATCGAGATCAAGGACGACGGCGCGGGGATCAACTACGAGCGCGTGCTCAAGAAGGCGCGCGAGAAAGGGCTGGTCGATCCCGACGCGGCGCTGACCGACGAGGAAATCAGCAATCTCGTCTTTCTGCCCGGCTTTTCCACCGCCGACACGATCTCGGACATTTCCGGCCGCGGCGTCGGCATGGACGTCGTGCGCCGCAACATCCAGGACCTCGGCGGGCGCATCTCGCTCAAGTCGGAGCGCGGGCGCGGGATGACGATCCAGCTCGCCTTGCCGCTGACGCTCGCGGTGATGGACGGCATGGTGATCAAGGTCGGTCGCGAGACCTACGTGACGCCGATGTCGTCGATCGTCGAGTGCCTGCGGCCGGCGCGCTCCGACGTCCACAAGCTGCTCGGCACCCGCGGCATGTTGAAGCTGCGCGGAAATCTCGTGCCGATCGTTCACCTGGGCGAGCTGCTCGACGTGACGTCGGAGGTGAACGATCTGGCCGACGGCGTCGTCATCATCACCGAGGCGGGCGAGGGCACGCGCTTCGGGCTGGTGGTCGACGAGCTGTGCGGCCATCAGCAGGTGGTCATCAAGAGCATCGAGGAGAGCTATGGCGCGGTCCCGGGCATCGCCGCGGCCACCATCCTCGGCAACGGACGCGTCGCCTTCATACTCGACGTCGAGAAGCTCGCCGATCTGGCGGGGGACGGTTCCCCGCAATACGGAGTCGGCGCATCGGAAGCGACGGCGGCAGTGGCCACCATCAACTAGGAAAGCGTGCTGCCAGTCCGCCGATTTGCGCCGGACGGCAGATCACCAATCGGGAGTGACGAGAAATGCCAAACGCAGCAGCTCTCAAGGTCCTCATCGTCGACGACCAGTTCAGCGTGCGACAGATGACACGCATGACCCTTCAGCAGCTCGGTATCCGATACATCCACGAATCGGAGAACGGCAAGGACGCGTTCGAGAAGGCGGTGATCCAGCCGCTCGACCTGATCATCTCCGACTACAACATGCCGGAGATGGACGGGTTGGGGCTGTTGCGGGCGGTGCGCGGGCATCAGGCGGTCCGCAAGCTTCCCTTCATCCTGCTCACCGGCCGCGGCGACCAGGAGCTGGTGGTCAAGGCCGCGCAAGCCGGCGTCAACAACTATCTCGTCAAGCCGTTCACGGCGGAGATCCTGCGCACCAAGATCGAGCAGGTGATGGGGAAGCTTTCGTGACGTCGACGTCGACCATGTCCGTTGTCCGCAGCCGCGAGGACGCCGCGGAGCCGACCGTGGGAGGGCAGGCCGCGCGCCTGGATCTGCGGGCGTTCCTATCGGCCATCGCCGGGCTTATGCACGAGACCGCGGCGCGCTTCGAGGACACCGTGGGCCGGGTCACGGAAATCTCGATGACGCATCGCGGCCGGGCCGAACGCGAGCTGATCGTCACGCTGCAGGACTTCGATCGTCTGCAACAGGAGTTCATGGCGCTCGGCGACATCCTCGCGCGCTATGCCTCGGCGTCCGACGACGACCTGTCGATTCGCGACGGACGCGCCGAATTCGGCCATGTCATTGCTGCGATCGCCGTCGGCGACCTCAAGGAGCGGCTCATGCGCCGGCTCCAGGGCAAGAATTTGGATCTCGTGCCGCTCCAGCCCGGCGAAGAGCTTTTTTAGCGACCAATTTCTCTCGCGTTCCGTCGCGCCCGCGCACGGCTATTTTGGCGCATGCTCCTTGGGCACGTATTCGATCACCCGCCGCAATCCGCTGCTGAGCTCCGGCAGCTGCTCCGGCTGCAGGTTGCGATAGCGCTCTTGCCGCGCGAACAGCAGGGCCTGGATGTGACAGTCCACCAGATCGGCACGGTATTCGCCGCCGGAGCTGATTGTGGCGAAGATTTCGCACAGATTGTTGGCGACGAAGGTGACGAGATCGAAGCCCATGGTGGTGCCGACGTCGCGGATGCGGTGGCATTGCTGGTAGGCGGCATCGCTCCAGGCGGCGTCGTAGTCGTGCGCCTCGCCCTGCCGGATCAGCTCGCCGAGCTCGGAGAGCTCCCGGTCGAGCCATTGGCTGAAGCCGGGCTTGAGCTCCTCGATCATCTCGTGCGCGCGCTCGATCGCCTCCTCGCGCGGCACGCCGCCGGGCCGGCGCGCCAGCTTTTCGAAGCGGCTGTCGACGGAGAAAATCCGTGCGTCCGGCTCCTCCTCGTCGTTCTGCATCAGTCTTGTCCGCTGCGCGCGATGTTGAGGAGGTTGTCGATCTCGCTCTGCGACAAAGCGGGCCCGGCGTCCTCGCCGACCACGAGGTCATGGTCGCCTTTGCGGCGGCCGACGCCGCTCGGGTAGCCTTCGATCTTGAACCTGCGGTCCGGGCCGAAATAGGTCGGCGTGTCGATGAACTGGCGCGGATTGAAGGCGATCCACGCGAGGCGGTCGTACAGGCTCGCGGGCGACAGCGGCTTTGCCGCCACCATGTTGGCGCCGACGTCGCGCGCGGTCTTGATCGTGGTCGCGCGGGTGTCGCCGGTCATGATCAGGACCGGCACGGTGCGGTTCTCGTTGTTCTTGTTCCAGCGGATGGCATGGGTGAGCTTGAGGCCGCCGTGCGGGGGAAGCTTCGCGTCGCAGAGCAGGATGTCGATCTTCTGCCCGGTCAGGGCCTTGATGACGCCGAGCGAGTCGCGGACCTCGATCACCTTGTTGGCGCCGAAGCTGCGCAGCATGCTGTGGACGATCATGCAAATGTACGAGTTCGGATCGGCGACGACGAAAAGCAAATCACGGAGATTAATGGTGGGAGATTTCATCCCGTGGCCTTGAATTCCGTGAAGAGAAGGGAGGCTAGGGCGCACCCCGATTGGCTAGAATCGGGATGCGCCCTAGCTTCACTGCGTTTGCGCATGTCCTTTTTTGGAAAAACCGGTTCCCACTTTTCCGGGATATGCGCTGGGACACTACAAATACGATCTTGCGGACTGATTCGCCAGAATAGACAACGTGTTACTGGTCGGCATCGATAACAGCACGTTCACATTGATCCAGCTTGATAATTCATATTATAAAAGTGGGTTTCTCAGTACAGTGGAGACCGAAATGCAGCTGTTCCGGCATGGCGCTGAGGGTTTCAACCGTACATAGGTTGCAAATCGCAGTCATAAAATGCATCCGAATTCAGTAGTATAAGTATGTGGGGGCCTTCACAACTCTACATCTGCTTGCTTTGAGTTGTGCAATCGCAAATTTTGCTGCCGGTGGGAAGCGAAAGACCATTGACCCACGTCCATCACGACCGAGCGGAAGCCCCCTGTACGACCTGTACGGTGCGCGACAAGGCCATCTGCCAGGCCTTGATCGGCAAGTCCGGCCACGCCGTGCCGGCCGGCTCCAAGCGGGTGACGCAGGTCCACCAGACCGCCCATGCCGGGCAGTTGATCTACCGCTCTGGCGAGCGCGCCGAGGGCGTGGACGTGGTCTGCGACGGCTGGGCGTTCACCTTCATCATGCTCTCCGACGGCCGCCGCCAGATCCTGTCGTTCCTGCTGCCCGGCGATATCGTCGCGACCTCCGCGCTGCTCAAGGATCGCCTGGGCTTCTCCATCCAGGCGCTGACCGACCTTCGCTACTGCCGGTTCAACAAGACCGAGCTTCGATCGCAGATGGCGGCGGAGCCGAGATTCTTCGACGAATATGCGTCGATCTGGGTGACGGAAAAGGAAGAGTCCGATCAACTGGCGACCGATCTCGGCCGGCGCACGGCCGACGAGCGGATCGCCCGGCTGATCCTGGCGCTGATGGCGCGGCTCGATGCGCGCGGAATGGTGCAGGACCGGTCGTTCGCCTTTCCGCTGCGCCAGCGGCACATCGCGGATGCCACCGGCCTGACGCCGGTCCACGTCAGCCGGGTGATCGGCGGCTTTCGCACCGCCCGCCTCATCGACATCGCCGGTCGCTCGCTGCGGGTGCTCGATCTCGACCAACTCCGCCGCGTCAGCAGCACAAGCTAGCGTTATCCGGCCACTGGTTTGGCGTGGCTTCGCATTCGGAACCTCGCCGCGCCGCGATCCCGCGGGACCACGGGCTCAACTGGCGACACGACCAACCCGGCGCCGCGAGCGGAACCGGGCCCGCGCGCCGGGCGTTTATTCATGCCAGAGAAACAGCGTTTTGAGCACGGAAGAAAATTGGAGACGTGTCATGCCCATGCTGCTGTGGATCGTGTATCCGTTTGCCATCTGGACGGCGTGCCTTGAGGCAACCTCGCTCCACGTCGAGCGCGAAGGCACCAGCGCGAACGAACGAGAGGCAGCGTAGGCCTGGCTCATCGGCCGCAGGCTTCTGTTTTAACGCCAGCATAGCCCGGCTCGGTCAATTCCGCGATCTCGACGCTGGCGACGTTCGTAAAGACATTGGCGGCAATGTCCGTCGGCACCTCCTGCGTCAGCGGCGTGAGCTGTTTGTCCTTGTCGGCGCATTTGACCGCCACGCTAAAGCTCCAGGAATGAAGCGCCGCGCCGCCCTTGCTGCGGACGATCATGTTCAACTTGACTTCGTCGGCGGCGCTATAGCCGAGCGATGAAATGCTGCAGGCGAAGGTGATCTTCAACTGGCCGCCGGTCTCGCTGCGCAGGAACGCGACGGAAATATTGGTGAATTGAAAGCGCCCCTCGCTTCGGTCATCCTTTGCGCGCCAGACGAGTTGCTGTCCTTTCTGCACCGTCTCCTTCAGGCTTCCGCTCACGGCGTTGATGTCGAAGGCCGCGGGGTTCTCGAGCACCACGACGTTCGCGGCATCCGTTTTCGGCGCGCTCTTGTTGGCGGGCTCGGCGCGAAGGGGCATCGCGATGAAGGTCGAAATTCCTAAGAGCGCGGTGCGGCGCGTCATAGCAACGATCATTGTCCGCCTCCGAAGGCGTATGAACCGAAAACTCGTAAAATAATCCCAGAGAACGCTGGGCTATGCCATCAGCCAGCGTCGACCATTGTGGAACCCGCCGGCGGTCGGCTGGTTCCTTGGCGCGCGAAAACGTGTCCGACTTCGTATTCCTATCGATGGAATCGGCACGGGATCCGGAACTATCGCCGGAGCCTGACAGTTGACTAAGATCACGATCAATCGATCCGAACGCGAGCTTCGCGCAGGAGCCGATGATGATCCGCAAGCTGAAATCCGGCGGCTATCGCCTCTATTCGCGCAAGACCAATCCAAAGACCGGGCGCCGTCGCAACCTCGGCACTTTCAAGTCGCGCGCGGCGGCGGAAAGGCACGAGCGCGCGGTGCAGTATTTCAAGCGCCACTGACGCCACGCGATCCGCCTGCTTTGCTTCACGTCCTGGAATTTGGCGAAGGATGCATGCCGAATCACGCTCGGCCCAGCCGACGATGGTTCAAGGTACACCGCTCGCAAGCAAGCCGCGGCGCTTTCGCTCGGGGCCACCCGCAGCATCTATCTCGAGCCCGCGGCCGCGACCGAGCTGCCGCGCCGCTGCCAGGTGGTCGGCATCTCGCCGCTGATGCGGCGGTTGTTGCTGGAGGCCGTCGACCTGCCGGTCGAGTACGCGCCGACCGACCGCGCCGGATTGATCATGGCGTTGCTGCAGCAGGAGCTGCGCCATTTGCCGGTCCTGCCGCTGGGCGTTCCGTTTTCCGCAAAACGAGAAGCTCGCAAAGCAATGCCGCGCATTCATGGCGCGGCCGCGCGCGCACGGCTCGCTCGATGCCTGGAGCGCCGCCGCCGGCATGAGCCGCGCGGCTTCACGCGGCTGTTTCGGCGCGAGACCGGGCTGAGCCTGGCGGCGTGGCGCCAGCAGGCCTGCGCGGTCGCCTCATTGCCGCGGCTCGCCGCCGGGGAGGCGGTGACGACGGTGGCGCTCGATCTCGGCTACGAGGCGCCGGAAGCGTTCACGAAAATGTTCAAGCGCGTGCTGGGGGTGCCGCCGAGCCGCTATGTCTCGGCAGACGGGGGCGAGCCGTGACGGCCGCGCAGATTCCGATATCGGACTCGGGAACCGTTACCCACATTGCCGGTTATGGATGCGTTGGCGTGGGACGGCTTGGTGTCCCATTCGCTTCGCTTGGGTGACGTGGGAGCCCGGTCCTGGGTGCAGTCCGCACCCGGGACCGGGCTCGGTCCCGGGATAAAGAGGACCTGCACATGCCTCCGCTCCATACCGGTTGTCCGAACACGCAAGAGTGGATCGGCACGGGGATCGATATCGCCCCGGAATCGCTCGCCAAGGTGTGGTCAAGCTGGATGAAGATCGAATGTCCGCACTGCGGCGAGACGCATGGGTTCTGGGTGCGCGAAGCCTATGTCAACGGTGCGATTTCGAATGAGAACCTGAGCGGGCTCGAGCTCGCGTCGAAGGGGATCGCGCGCAGTTGATCGCTTGCGCCTCCGCGGCCGAGCGAGGTGGCCGCGCCGGTTCGCATGTCTGCCGATTTCTCTGTCGGGTCGCCGCATTCCCGATGGGGGTATCAGGCGACCACGCCACGCGTTTTCAAACGAGCATAGGAACCTGGCTGCGATCTTCGGATTTAGAGTCGCGGGCACATATCCGTCACTCCGCGCATCCGGCACCAGGTCATGGACTACGATCCGATCATCGAACGCTGTTTGCGTGAGGCCCAAAACCTGCTCCGGGCAACCCTTCCGCCGGCACGCCAGCTGCCCGACGATCAAGCGGTGAAATCCATTCGCGCTCTTGTCGGCACGCCCCTCGCGCGAACCGCGCTGGAGTGCGGGAATGACACCGCCTGTGCGTTCGCCCTTCGCGCGGTCCATCGCATCGCGAATACACGCGGCCAGCCGAATCGGAAGACGGTCGATCAGCTTTGGGATGTTCTCGACGAGCCCGATCTCATTCATGCGCTCGGCATGAAGCGA
>Ga0099827_10001312_pt1 | contig 12707 bp, 9 predicted proteins | sample CZO8metaG_FD_79339 | JGI IMG/M metagenome (GOLD analysis project Ga0099827, IMG submission 79339) | Vadose zone soil microbial communities from the Eel River Critical Zone Observatory, Northern California, USA - CZOApr15con1.8 metaG | ecosystem: Environmental > Terrestrial > Soil > Vadose zone ...
CGGCGGATCGTGGACGTCCACCGATCGGAGGCCGAGCTTCTCCACGACTGGGGCCCGCCCAATGTCCACGATCACGAGCGACGGCTCCGCGTTGCCGACGATGTGCTCGACCTCGGCCGAGTGGTAGTCGGGGTTCATCGGCACGACGCAAGCGCCGGCCCGCTGGGCGCCGAGGTACGCGATGACCCAGTCGAGGTGGCTGGCTGAATAGATGCCGACCCGGTCGCCCGGCTCGACCCCGAGCTCGCGAAGGCCGCCCGCGACCTGTTCGGAGTTGGCTTTGAGCTCGTCGCCGGTCAGGTGGCGATCGCCGGACCTGAGAACGACGGCTTTGCGACCTGGAAGCATCTCGACCGGAAGGATCCCCGACCGGAGGCGGCGGCGGACCGCATCGATGTCCTCACGCGAGCCCACCACGCCCCTTGCCATTCGAAAAACAATGATGAACGAGGGCTACGATCGAAGCATGACGACCACCACCGAGGCCAGCGAGTTCGTGTCCCTGTTGAAGAGCCTGCGCGCCGTCAGGCAGTTCGCCGACAAGCCGCTGCCGCCAGAGGCGATTCGCGATATCCACGACGTGATCCGGTGGTCGGGCAGCGCCAGCAACCGTCAGGAGTTCGAGGTCCTATGGGTCGAGGACCGGGCGAAGCTGCGCCAGCTGTCCGAGCTCAAGGGATACGCGCGACATCTTGCGGGCGCCGCGGCGGGGGCGGTGATCGTGACCTGGATGGCGAGCGACGAGCTCAACGCGTTCGACGAGGGTCGGATCGCCGAGCGCATCATGCTGGCGGCCCATGCCTACGGCATCGGTTCGAGCATCGGCATGCTTTCGCGCGAGTCGCGAGGGGCGGCGCAGGAGATCCTCGGCCTTTCCGAGGACCGGACCGTGCGGACCACGATCTCGCTGGGCTATCCCGCCGAGGGTGCACTTCGCGGCGGGCGTCGCAAGCCGCTGACGGAGCTCGTCAAACGCCTTCAGGTCTAACCCTCTTCCTGCTCCAGCAGTGAGACGAGGTCGCGTGCGGAGATGAGTCCGACGGGCTTGCCTTGCTGATCGACAACCGGCAGGTGCCTGATGCCCAGCCTCATCATCTTGACGGCGACGACAGCGACTTCCTCATCACCGGTCACGGTCGCCGGGCCGGCGGACATGATGACGTCGGCCCTGGCCTGTTGCGGGTTCAGGCCGTCGGCGATGGCGCGTACCAGGTCTCGCTCCGTGATGATTCCCAATAGGCGGGCCCCTGACATCACGGCGGCTGAATCCGCGTCCTCCTGGCGCATGCGCTTGGCCACCTCCGCCAGGCTGGTTTGGGGTTCGACAGACAGCAGGCGTCTTGGCGGCACGTCCCTTACCTTCAATCGCTCACCTCGTATCTGACCGGCACCATCCGCTGGGCGCTCTTCGGGGGCCGGTTGTATTTGCGCTTTTGCCGTGGCGGCAGCTTGATGGCGTCGTGCGGCACTTCCCGGTAAGGGATGAGCTTGAGAAAGTGGGTGATCAGGTTGAGATGCGCCGCCCGCTTGTTGTCGGTTTCGACGACGAGCCAGGGGGCCTCCTTGATGTCGCAGCTCGCGAACATCCGGTCTTTGGCCTCAGAGTAGTCGACCCATCTCGCGCGGGCCTGCAGATCCATGGGGCTCAACTTCCAGCGCTTGCTGGGGTCGTTGATGCGCCCGAGGAACCGTCTCTCCTGCTCTTCATCGCTGACCGAGAGCCAGTACTTGATCAGGATGATCCCGGACCGGACGAGCATCCGCTCGAACTCCGGACATGTACGCATGAAATCTTCGTACTCGGCCTCCGTGCAGAACCCCATGACATGCTCGACGCCCGCGCGGTTGTACCAGCTCCTGTCGAAGAGCACCATCTCGCCGGCCGATGGTAGGTGCTCGACGTAGCGCTGGAAATACCACTGCGTCCTCTCTTTCTCGGTCGGCGCCGGGAGCGCGACAACCCGGCAATAGCGGGGATTGAGCAGCGCCATGATCCGTTTGATGACACCGCCTTTGCCGGCCGTATCGCGGCCTTCGAAGAGGACCACGACGCGCAGGTTTCGATTCCGGATCCACTCCTCGAGCTGGACGAGCTCGACCTGGAGGCGTCTGAGCTCCTTGTCGTACTCCTTGCGCGTGAGCTGTTTGGGTGACTTCAGGTCGGCGCGACGACCTCAGCCGGCTCCGCCTCGGTGTCGCGCATGTGGCCCGGCCGCAGAATCTGGTAGAGCACGATCGCGCCCAGCGCCCCGATGCCCAGGTTGTTGATCTCGAAGGAGCCGATCTTGAGGTCCGCTCCGCCGGCGGCGAGGATGAGCGGAATGGCAGCGACCGCGAGGTTCGCCCGCTTGGAGAAATCGACGCGGGCGTCGACCCAGATCTTGGCGCCGATCACCGCGATCAAGCCAAACAGGTAGAGCTCGATCCCACCCAGGACGCTGATCGGGATGCTGAGAACCAGGGCCCCGAACTTGGGGATGAAGCCGAGCAGGATGGCGGTGATGGCGGCCACGATGAAGACCGAGATCGAGAAGACACGCGTGATACCCATGACTCCGATGTTCTCTGCGTACGTCGTTTCGCCGGTGCCGCCAAAAATCGAGCTCACGATCGTGGCCAGGCCATCCCCCATGAATGTGCGGCCCAGGTAGCCGGACAGGTCGCGCTTCATGATCCCGCCGATCGCGAAGACGTGGCCCGTGTTCTCGGCCACGAGGACGATGGGGATGAACCAGAACAGGCTGAAGGCCCGAACCGGGTCGCTGAAATCGGGAAAGGTGAGCTTCGGGTAGCCGAGCCAGTCGGCACTGCCGATACCGGAAGTGTTGACGTGGCAGCCCGACGCGGCCGAGGCGCATGCGCCGCCGGCGGCCTGGTCGAGCCCCGCGACGACGTAGCCGACGACGACCCCGATCAGCACCGGAAGCAGTCGCGGAAAGCCGCGCAGGTAAACGGAGGCGATGGCCGCGGCGAGGAAGGTGATGGTGCCGGTGACCAGCTCCTTCTGGAAGTTGCTGACGGCGACGCTCGCCAGCGCGATCCCGATGACGGCCACGACTGTGCCGGTCACCACCGGCGGCATCAGGAATCGGATGACGTTGATGCCGGCAAAGTGGACGACGACTCCGATCAGAAAGTAGATGACGCCGGCGACCAGGATCCCGGCGAACGCCAATCCCTGGTGCTGGCCGGGCCCGCCCTGGATCGCGAGCACGGCACCGATGAACGAAAACGACGAGCCCAGGTAGCTGGGTACCTTGCGACCGGTGACGATAAGGAAGATGAGCGTCCCGATGCCGCTGAAGAAGATCACCGTGTTGGGGTTGAAGCCGAGGATCAGCGGGACCAGCACCGTAGCGCCGAACATCGCCATCACGTGCTGAACCCCGAGCAGGATCGTCTGCGGCCATGGCAGGCGCTCCTCCGGATAGACAATGTCGCGCTCTCGCGCAGCAGATGCCACCGCCATGGCGCCTACCCCCTTTTAATCCCCACGAAATCTACGATTTCGCGGGGGCCCCCCGAGGTGCACCCCGACCCCTTTTCGGACGGGGTCCAGCGGCTATCCTAAACGCCCCGAGAGAGTTTGGCTGCCTACCAGCTGTCGTGGGGGACGGCGCGGAGCTTCGAAGGTTTGGGGGCGACCGCCGGCGGGTCGCTGACGACGACGACCGGGATGTGCCGCGTGTTGTCGTCGGACCGCAGAGCCTGTATCAAGGCCAGGTTACCGAGGCCAGACCTTCCGAGGTGGGCGAAGATGATCTTCGGCGCCGTCTGCTTGGCGCGACTCACCGCGTCGGCCTGGTTGAGGGCCACGAACACGGTGTAGCCCTGATCCTCGAGACGTGACTGCTGGGCGGCACGAGACGAGGCCTCGTCATCGACGAGGAGGGCTATGTGGTTGGCTTCCATTGGCGAAACTTCCTATCTCCTTCATCGGACGAGGGATCGGCAGGTTCACGGGAGGAAACGCCAGCCTGTCGGGTTGGGAAGAGTCTAGGCCACTTACCTGCTTGTCACGCTACGGGAAGGCCAGCGGCGGCCACGATTGTTTCTTGCGTTTCTGGCGTTGGCAGGCCGGGACTGGACCGGCCGTGATGCGAATGCCGGCCGGTGCTCCTGGTACTGCCAGCTGCCGTCGTCGAGGAAGCGCTTGGCGTCGAGCTCACGAATGTCCGGCGCCCCCTGGCGGCTGAGCTTGACCCACGCGAGCTCGTCCTCAGGGGTGACGAATGTCAATGCCCGCCCTGCAACGCCCATGCGTGCTGTGCGTCCGACTCGATGGGTGAGCCACTGAGCCGAATCGGGCATGTCGAAGTTGACGACCAGACCCACGTTGTCGACGTCGATGCCGCGCGCGGCCACGTTGGTGGCCACGAGAACCTGGCTCCGGCCATCGCGGAACGAAGCCATGGCCCGATCGCGGATGGCCTGCGACAGATTGCCCTGCAGCTCGACCGAGTTGTGGCCAAGCTGGCGCAAATGTCCGTTCAGCTTCGAAACACCGTGTTTGGTGCGTCCGAACACGATCGCCGAGCCGCCATGGCGCTTCAGCACGCGGCTGAGCGTCTGCAGCTTGAGGTCACGGGCCACCCTGAGCAGTCCGTGCTCCAGGTCAGCTTCCGTCTCCGTCTCGACGCGGACCTCAGCGTGGTCGCGCGTGTGCTTCTCGATCATCCGGGTCACCCACGCGGGCATCGTTGCCGACGCGAGCACGGTCTGCGGCTCGTAGGTGAGGCCGAGAAGCTTCTCGACCGCCGGGGCGAAACCCGCGTCGAGCATCTCGTCAGCCTCGTCGAGCACCAGGTATTCGACACGAGACAGCGACACCTTGCCCTGCGTGACCAGGTCCAGGATCCGTCCTGGTGTCCCGACCACGACGTCGACTCCGCTCTTGAGCGCGAGGCGCTGGGTCGCGTAACCGACGCCGCCGTAGAGCACGGCCGAGCGCAGGTCGCTGGCGAGCGAGCGCAGCACCTTTTCGACCTGCAGCGCGAGCTCTCGCGTCGGAGTGACGATGAGGGCGCGAGGTCCCGCGCCACGCCGGGGGAGCTTCTCGATCATCGGGACGAGAAACGCGAGCGTCTTCCCGGACCCGGTCGGGGCCTCGATGACGACATCTCGCCCTTGCAGGATGAGTGGGATTGCCTGCGCTTGAACCGGAACCGGTTCGGTGATGCCGAGTGCGGCTAGAGCCGCGACTGTATGCGGGCGCACGCCCGCGTCTGCGAATGACTGCAACGCTGTTCTCCTGATCCCCTCCACGGTCGTATTTGGCGCGACGATCAGGACACCGTCCAAACGACGGGAGAGAGGACCCGAGCGAGCGGGCCGGCAAAGCCGGCCGAGAACCTAAGTCTACGTGATTGTTGGCCGCGCCATCGTTCCTGGTCGGTGACGGTGGCCCTGGATGGCTCGATAACCGATGCTGATCGTTAGCCGCGAATTCATCACTTAACAAGGGCTCAAGCGGCTTTACGCCGTACTAGAGTTGCCCTCGTGTCAGGAGACGATTCCAGCCGCCTGGCCGCGATCGCGGCCGCGTCGGCGGCGTTCAGCGACGCGGTTCCGGAGATGGACGCCCTGCTAGCCATCATCGCCGAGCAGATATCGCGCACGACCGGCGATTTCTGCCCCGTGGTTCTGCTGTCGCGTGATGGCCGGCGCATCGAACCCGTAGCGGCCTTTCACCCGAACCCCGAGGTGCTCGAAGACGCCAAACAGCGCGTGGGCGTCCCCATGGAGCTCGATGCCGCCGGGCCCTGGAAAACCGTCCTGACAGAGCGCCGGCCGGTCGTCGTCGCCATCGATCCCGATCACCTGCCCGCGAACATGGCTCCGCATCAGATACGAAGCATTCAAAGGTGGCGCATTCGTGAGGCGGTGATGATTCCGATGATCGCCGAGGACAGAGTCGTGGGAGGGCTGAACCTCAATCGCCTAGAGGGGAGCGCCCCACTCAGCGAGGAGGACATCAAGCTTCTCGAGACGCTCGCGACGCGCGCTGCACGAGCGATCGCCATCGCGCAGCTGATGCGCGACCAGAAACTGACCGCCGGCCAGCTCGAAACAACCGCGGCGCGGCGCGCGGAGGAGCTCGGCGCGGCCAACCACTTCCTGGACTCGATGATCGAAAACATCCCCAACATGATTTTTGTCAAGGACGCCAAAGAGCTTCGTTTCGTCCGCCTCAACCGTGCCGGTGAGGACCTCCTCGGTTTTACTCGCGACGAGCTGATGGGCAAGAACGACTTCGACTTTTTTTCAACCGAGCAGGCCGAACACTTCGTCTCGTTGGACAGAGAGACGTTACGAAGCGGTCGCCTGGTCGACATTCCAGAGGAGGTGATCCAGACCAAGAACAAAGGCGCACGAATCCTGCACACGAAAAAGATCCCGATCCTCGACGCGGCCGGTGAGCCGTCCTTCTTGCTTGGAATCTCCGAAGACATCACCGAGGCGCGAAAGGCGCAGGAGGCCGTGCGCAAGGCCCAAGAGGAGGCTGAGCGTGCCAATCGGGCCAAGAGCGAGTTCCTGGCCAGCATGAGCCACGAGCTGCGGACCCCGCTCAACGCGATTCTCGGCTTCTCAGAGCTGCTCACCGATGACTCGACCGACCAGTTCGACACGGCGACGCGCCGCCGTTTTCTGGATCAGATCCACAGCAGCGGCCAGCATCTGCTGCAGCTCATCAACGACATCCTCGACCTCTCGAAGGTCGAGGCCGGACAGATGGAGCTGCACCTTGAATCAGTTGAGCTCGGAGGCTTGGTCCAGGACGTCCGGGCGATCATCGAACCTCTCGCTCGGAGCAAGTCGATCGCGCTGAACACCGAGTCGAATCGCGAGATCAGCCTGATCGCCGACTCGGCGAAGGTGAAGCAGATGCTCTTGAACCTGGTTTCGAACGCAATCAAGTTCACGCCCACCGGCGGCCGCATCGACATTCGCATCCGCAGGCTCGAATCGTGGGTGGAGATCGCGGTCAGCGACAGTGGTATCGGGATCGAGAAAGAAGACCTGGGGCGCCTGTTCACGGAGTTTCAGCAGCTTGACGCCGGCCCAGGGCGGCAGCAGGAAGGTACCGGTCTCGGGCTCGCCTTGACGAGGCGCTTTGCTGAGCTGCATGGCGGCCAGGTCATCGTGGAAAGCGAGGTCGGGAAAGGAAGCACGTTCACCCTGCGTCTGCCGCTGCAAACGGCGGCGCGGCGGGAGGCGGCCCGGCATGCGCCGCCCGCCGTTGCGACGACCGATCCGAGTCGCCCACTTGTGCTGGTGGTTGATGACAATCCTCAGGCAGCCGAGATTCTGTCGCGCTATCTGCACGCAGGCGGATTCCGGACCGCCGGCGCGCGTACCGGCCCCGAAGCCCTGCGGATGGCCGGCGAGCTGAAGCCGGTTGCCATCACCCTCGACATCCTTCTCCCAGAAGTCGACGGGTGGGAAGTCCTGAACCGGCTCAAGGCCGACGAGGCCACGCAGAACATCCCTGTGGTCGTCGTCTCGGTGGTCGACAACCCGTCGCTGGGCCGGGCGCTCGGCGCGTTTGATTACTTCGTCAAGCCGGTGGACGGAAAGGCATTGCTGTCACGGTTGGGCCAGTACACGTTCGCGACCAAGGCGACGACCGACCCGGTACGCGTTCTGGTGGTGGACGACGAGCCGGCCAACCTGGACCTGCTGGAGGGTCTTCTCGAACCGGCCGGTTTTGGAGTGCTCAGGGCGGCTAGCGGTCGAGAAGGTATCGACATGGCCAAGTCGGAGATGCCGAGCCTCATCCTGCTCGACCTGATGATGCCCGACCTGAGTGGATTCGACGTGGTCGAGGCGCTTCGCGCCGAGGAGGCGACGCGCGAAATCCCGATCATGGTCTTGACCGCCAAAACGCTCACCGAGGCCGACAAACAAGCGCTCAACGGCCAGGTGGCCGCCATCTTTCAGCGCAACTCGATGGCGGGAACGGAATTGACGGCTTGGCTTCGAGGCATAGTCGCCCAGCGCCAGAACTAAGGCCTTCTTAGGAAGAGATCGGATCCCTCTTCCCGATTTAGGGAGTGGGAGCCGCGCCGTCAGGCACCATCAACCTGGGGTACTGTCATTCGCGATGGCGCGACTGCCGGAAGGCACCATCACTTTCATGCTCACCGACCTGCGGGGGTCGACGCATGCCTGGGAGCGGCAGCCGAAGGCAATGCGCCGCGCCATGGCCCGCCACGACGCGATTCTTGCCGGCACGGTCCTGGACCACGCCGGAGAGCAGGTGGAGGCCGGACGCGAAGGAGACAGCATTCTGGCGGTGTTCAGGACGGCTACGACAGCGGCGGCGTGTGCGGTCGAAATCCAGAAGAAGTTCGCCGATGAATCCTGGCCTGAAGGTCTGGAGCTGAAGGTGCGTATCGCCCTGAACACCGGAGAGGCGCAGCTCCGAGCGGGCCACTACTTTGGTGCCGCGCTGAACCGCTGCGCCAGGCTGCTCGCCAGCTGTCATCCCGGCCAAATCCTGCTGACCAAGGCCACTGAGGCGATGCTTGCTGACGAGATACCGCAGGGGACCGCGCTTCAAGACCTCGGAATGCATCGCCTCAAGGACCTCACCCGCTCGGAGCACGTGTTCCAGCTCAACGATCTTGCGCGTCCGATCGACTTTCCTCCCATCCAGTCCATGCCACAGAAGCTGACCAACATGCCCAAGTACTTGACCACCTTCATCGGACGAAACGCTGAACTTTCAGCGTTACGGTCGCTGCTCCCCCGATCGCGGATGGTCACTCTGACCGGAGCGGGCGGCTCCGGCAAGACCAGGCTTGCGGCCGAGCTAGGGAAGCTTTGCCTTCGCCTATCGCCGGGGGGAGTGTGGTGGGTGGATCTGGCACCGGTGAACCAAGACGACCAGGTGTCGGAAGCAGTGCTCGCTTCGCTGGAACTCCCAGGTCAAGGACCCGCCCCAGAGGTGGTAACGGCCTGGCTGGCCGCTCGGCGAGCCGTCCTGGTCCTCGACAACTGCGAGCAGGTGGTTGCCGGGTGCGCCGACTTCTGCCAGACGGCGTTCCAGCGCTGCCAAGAGCTCACCATCATCGCCACCAGTAGAGAGGCATTGGGGGTCTCCGGTGAGGCACATTGGCCCGTCTCGTCGATGGGCGCCGCCGATGCGGTGCAGTTGTTTGAGGCTCGGGCACGGCTGGTCGCGCCGGACTTCCGAGTCACACCGTCCAACCTCGACACTGTCACCCAGATCTGCGAGCACCTGGACGGTATGCCGCTTGCCATCGAGCTGGCGGCTGCCCGCCTGGGCATGATGACCGAGAAGGACCTGTTGACCCAGCTCTCCGACCGCTTCCGCGTGCTCACTGGCGGCAGTAGAAGCGCCCCGGGGCGTCAGAAAACGTTGATCGCGACGATCGACTGGAGCTACCGACTCCTCACTAACGACGAAGCGATGCTCTTCCGACGCCTCGCGGTTTTCAAGGGCGGATTCAACGTGGAAAGCGCCCGGGCTGTCTGCGTAGACGGCATCGGCGGAAGCATGCTCGATGTCCTAACCGGCCTGGTCCAGAAATCGATGGTGGTGGCCGAGAGGCTGGACGATGGCAGCACCCGCTTTCGGCTGCTGGAGTCCCATCGCGTGTACGCCCTTGATCGCCTGCTCGAGGCGGGCGAGCTCGAGCTGACGAGCAAACACCACTATGAGTACTTCATGGAGGCGATGGCTACGCGGACCATCTCGTGGACTGGCCCGAAGGCCTCGGAACTTGCTCCGGGAATCGCGGAACGGAACTGGAAAGCGCGCGAGGCTGCCAACCTCTGGAGAGCTGTCGGCTGGGCGCGGGACAACACTGATGACATGGGCCTCGGCCTCGCCCTCCTGGTAGCCGATTTCGATTTCACTGACCAGGCACGAGCGCATGCGCTCCTGCTCGACTTGCTCGCGCGTTCACCCGCAAAGGGTGCGGTACGCGCCGCAGCGCTCAACCTTGCCGCTAGGCTCGCTGCACGGCAGGCAGACGCAACCAACAGCCGGAGGCTGGCGGACACGAGCGTAGCCGTGGCGCGCGAGGTCGGCGACACAGAGCTGATCGCGCACACATTGAGCGGAGCGGGCGTAGTCTACGCAGCCGCAGGCGAGCTTGGCGTCGCGGGCCAGATGTATGACGAAGCAATCTCGCTGCTGAAGGGTTCGAGCAGCCGGCGCCTGTCGATCGAAGTGCAAAACCACCTTGGCGTGCTCATGACGGAGCAGGGGAACTACCGCAAAGCGCTTCAAATCTTGGGAGACTGCGTCGAGTTCGGCCGATCACAGCACGACGAACCGAGTACAGCTCGTTTTCTCGAGAGTCTCGCCAACGCGCTGCTCGGGCTGGGCGATCTCGAAAGTGCAGCCGCGACCTGGAAGGAATCTCTGTCCATCCACCACGAGCTGAACGATCCGTTTGGAACCATTTGGTGCGTCGGAGGTCTGGCACTGGTCGCCGCCGCACGCGGAGATGACCAGCGCGCCTTGCGTTTGTCTGCGGTCGTCGACCGCATGTCGCGCGAATGGTCGTTGAGTGCATGGCCGGCCAGGGTCAAACAGCTGGAGGAAGCAGCCCGAACGGCCAGATCGCGCCTTGGGGCAGCGAAGAGCGCACGCGTCTGGGATAGCGGGCAGGTGATGAGCACCGCGCGGGCTCTCGTGTACGCCCTAGAGTGAGGTGAGAAGCCTCGGCCCGCCGAAGCTTGACAAGGGCACGGGCCAGAGTACTGTCTGAGCCGGCAATCCTTCGCGCGGTCGCCGCTAGTTCTTGTTGGGAGGGGCACACCATGAGTCAGGATTGGAAACCAGACGACTCGCTCATCGAAGGACGGGGTGCGGCGCAGCGCATCAGGTCAGCGCTCCGGAAGCGTCGCATCGAGGTCAAGGACCGCGTGATTACATCTCGGGACCCGGGCATGGACGAGGTCCGCGAGGCCTTGAGGCGCAAGGACATGCCCCCGGGCTTCCAGTCATGGCAGATTCCGGTTGTCCTCGAGGACGGCCCGACGATCTTTTTCCTGACGGTGGCCGAGCCGGGCGCGACGGTGACCACCCACACTCACAAGCGTGATCTGTTCCGCCTGGTGGTTTCAGGTTCGATCATCACCAATGGCATTGAGCTCAAGCCAGGGGATTGGATGTTCGTGCCGAGCGGGACCGCCTACAGCTACAGTGCCGCGCTCAATCCGGGCGCGGTCACCTATCACTGTTACTAGAGCCGGTTCGCCAGCGACCGGAGTTCCGCGCCGGCCGCGTCAAGTCTCCTGCTCGAGCGGCGTCTAGTCGACCGGCACTAGTGTCGACTGGCGGCAATCGGGGCCACACTATGACGGCTACGCAGTCAGCGCCGCGCCTCACCGTCCAGGAAAGGGTCGCTCGCGGGCGGGCAGCACGCGCCAGGGTTCCCCGCTCCAGTCACGCCGCGTTTTCCCCATCGTCGCGCCGCCCCGATCCGATTGCGTTGCTCGAGAAGCAGGCGTCGACGAGAGTTCCGGAATTGGTCACCATCCGCTACAGCCGGATGCTCGCATCGCCCTTCACGCTCTTTCGGGGCGCGGCGCTTGTGATGGCAGCCGACCTGGCATCGACGCCTGACTCCGGGATCCGGGTGCAGAGTTGCGGCGATGCGCACCTCGCCAACTTCGGCGCGTACGCATCTCCAGAGCGACGAATGGTGTTCGACGTCAACGACTTCGACGAGACGCTGCCTGGCCCATGGGAGTGGGACATCAAGCGACTGGTCGCCAGCCTTGCCGTCGCGGGGCGCATCAACAACCACTCGGAAGCCGTCCGACAGTCCATCACGACAGCCGCCGTCGCCGAGTACCGGATGGCGATGAACCGATTCGCGGCGATGCCGACGATTGACGTCTGGTATTCCCATATCGATCTCGACGACCTTCTGTCTCAAGTCAAGCGCCAGCTGCAACCAGCGGAGTACAAAAGGCTCACCCAGGACCTGGCCAAGGCGCGCAATCGCGACAACGAGCACACCTTTTCGAAGTTGACGCAGATCGTAGAGGGCGCTCCTCGGATCGTCAGTGATCCGCCGCTTGTAGTGCCGTTGACCGAGCTTTATGCGAAGCTCGAAGCCGATCGAGTCTTCCGCATCCTGGCCGAAGTGAAGCGCGGCTACCTGGCGACGCTCTCCAACGATCGCCGGCAACTGCTCGCTGGGTACCAGCTCGTCGAAGGAGCGCGCAAGGTTGTGGGCATTGGAAGCGTCGGGACCCGGACCTGGATCATGCTGCTGGTCGGGAAAGACGACTCCGATCACCTCGTCCTTCAGGCGAAAGAGACCGAACGCTCGGTCTTGGAGCAATTCGTCGGTCCGAGCGAATTCCGGAATCACGGCGAGCGCGTTGTCAGCGGCCAGCGCCTGATGCAGGCGACCACCGACATCTTTCTAGGCTGGAATCGGATACGTGAGCCGGACGGCAAGGAACGCGACTATTACGTCCGTCAGCTCCGCGACTGGAAGTGGTCTCCCGACTTCACCGTTCTTTCGGCGGCCGCCCTGAAGGTATGGGGACGGCTTTGCGGCTGGACTCTGGCTCGTGGTCATGCACGCTCTGGCGACTGCATCGCGATCAGCGCCTACCTCGGCCAGAGCGACAGCTTCGATCGCGCCATGGTGTCGTTCGCCGAGGCCTACGCCGACCAGAACGAGCAGGACTACGCGGCCTTCCAGAAAGCA
>Ga0099827_10001314_pt1 | contig 12700 bp, 13 predicted proteins | sample CZO8metaG_FD_79339 | JGI IMG/M metagenome (GOLD analysis project Ga0099827, IMG submission 79339) | Vadose zone soil microbial communities from the Eel River Critical Zone Observatory, Northern California, USA - CZOApr15con1.8 metaG | ecosystem: Environmental > Terrestrial > Soil > Vadose zone ...
CGCAGTCCTGGCAGATGGAGAACCGCTACAAGACCATGGCGGCCGGCAAGTTCGATTTCGGGTTCGCGGTCGATTGGATGCGCAAGGATTTGTCGATCTGTACCGGCGAGGCGCGCAAGAACGGCGCCAGCCTGCCGGTCACCGCGCTGATCGACCAGTTCTACGCGGAAGTGCAGAAGATGGGCGGCAAGCGCTGGGACACGTCGAGCCTGATCGCACGGCTGGAGCGGTAGGCAGGGGACTGCTGCCTAGCCAGGACACTTTGCCGGCGAATTTGGACGTTCAACGCGACGAAGGGGGTGGGACATATGCCGACACCTCCTTCCGTATGTCCTCGCAAAGCGCCCAGTCAATGGCTTGCGCATGCTGCTGCATCCACAGCCACTTGTCGCCCATGAGATAGGTTCGATGGCTTGCCAGCGCGACGGCGACGATGGCGTCGCCGACGTGCTGCGTCACCAATAGAGGCTCCCCGTCTCGGTGAAGATGGTGATGCCAGAGCGCCAGCCGGAGATACGGCTGAAAAACCGATCCGTCGCGAGCGATCCCTGATTGCTTGTAAATCCTGGGTGGCGCGCGGCCCTCTTCGCAGCACTTTACGAATTCAGCCGCCCCTTTGCGCAAGCTGTCGTACCCGCGGAGCCTGGTCCAAATTTCCCGCGGAATCAGGACTCGCGTCATGACCCTTGCGTGTCAGGTGGTCTCGGCGATTTCCTCGACCGTCTTTTTTGACGTGTCGCCGAAATCCATCATGTCTTTGCTTTTGATCGGCGCGTAAAAATCGTCCGGATACTTCGTAGGCGTCGAAGTCGACTCGACAAGCTTCTCAGCGAACGGGAGGGAATAGAAGGGGTGCCGCACCATCTTCCGCCGACAGATGCCGGCGACGTAGAGCCATGCCCATCTGGGCTCCGGAATGACGCCGAGCAACTCCTGCCTCGAAAGGGCCTCTTCGCCATCCGACATCAGAGTGGCGTAGCACGAAAGAAGCACTTCCTTCGGGATCCTGACCCGTGAGGGGTCGCGTCGGTGGAGCCCCTTGCGCGCATCGCGCCAGGGTGGCTCAGCATGCGTTGCATCAGATAGTTGAAGAGCCGTGTAGCGACCAAAGAAAGTCACAACCTCTTGCAAGAAGCACTCGACATTCTCGTCCAACGTCGCAGCTCCGCCGTCGGTGGGAATAATCGGCAAAGCTCCAAAGCTCTTGTACGCGTGATAAACGGCGGGCACGACCGGACCGTCTCGCCACGCTTCGACCTCCTCGCCAAAGAGCGGCTGCCGAGTGAGCGCAAGGTAGAAGCTCTGGGAATAGAAGACGTGCTTTTCAAGCGACATTGGGTCCACTGGAACGCCAACGTCATCGGCGCGATAGCGCACGATCCAGTCTGCGACTTCAAGCGCCGTCGGCATGGTATCCTCCGGCCCACCCTGCAATGAGCAGGTAGGTATATGATTCAATTTGGCTTTTCAAGGCAAAGCCACTGTTGAATCTTTGGAGCCATCAAAGGTCGATCACCAGCCCGTCCTCGGCGACGAGCACGCCGGCGGCTCGGGCCTCGTCCTGTCGTGCGAGCATGGTCGGGTTCATGTGGGTGATCATGGTCTGCCGAGCGCGCAAATCCGGCAGTCGGGCTTGCAGAACTTCCCAGGTGAGATGGCCGCTCACCCGACCGGAATAGCCGTAGCACTCGACCATGAAGAGATCGGCGCCGTCGGCGACCGCGACCAGCGCCTCGACCCACTCGGTGTCCCCCGAATAGGCGAACAGTTTCTCGCCGTCGGAGAGCCGCAGCGCCGTCGAGGGCGCCCCCGAGAAATGCACGACCTCGGTGGTCGTCACCGAGTGACCCAGCACATCGGTCGGCCGGCCGACCTCGATCTCCAGCACCTCCCACGAAAAGCGCCATTTGTTGCCGGTCGAGCGCGGAAAGAACACTTCGAGCAGCGCGTCGAGGCGGGCGCGCGTGCCGGGCGGACCCGCGATCAGGAGCGGCCGCTCGCGCCGGCCCAGGAACTGGCCATCGAGGAACAGGAACGGAAGCCCGCCGAAATGATCGCCGTGCAGATGCGAAAGAACGATCCCGTCGATACGATTAGGATCGAGACCGTGCGCCTTGAGCGCGATCAGGGCGGAGGCGCCGAAATCGACGACCAGCACGCCCTTGGCGGTTTCGAGATAGAAACAGGTATTGAACCGGCCACCGGAGCCGAATGCATCACCCGATCCGACGATGGTGAGACGCATGATCAGGCCGACGCGCTCGGCCGCGCCGACACGTCGGCGTGCCAGCGCTTGAGGTTCTTAAGTCCGTCGGGCACCGCCAGCTTCGCGGGCTTCATGAAGTCGACGGCGACCAGGCCGGTGATGTCGGCGACGGAAAACGTGTCGCCGGCGACGAACGGCCGCTCGCCGAGCTCGTGGTCGAGCAAGGCGATGAATTCCATGATCCGCGGCTTGTTGGCTTCGGCCCAGGCCGGCACTTGCGGCACCTCCATGTCCTTCATCGCCGGATGCGAGTTGCGAAAGACGTGCGACACCGGAAACAGGAGATGCAGCTCGAGCCGCCGGTTCCACATCTCGATGCGCGCGATCTCGAGCGCGCCACGCCCGAACAGCGGCGGATCGGGCTGGACCTCCTCGAAATAGCGGCAGATCGCGATCGATTCGGTGAGCACCGTGCCGTCGTCGAGCATGAGCGCCGGTACCCTCTGGATCGGGTTGATCGCCGTGTAGGCGGCCGACTTCTGCTGCATGGCACCGAGATCGACCTGCTCGATCGGCAGCGCGATGCCTTTTTCGGCCAGAAAGATTCGCGTCCGCCGCGGATTGGGCGCCCGGCCGCCGTCGTAAAGCTTCATGTCCTCTCTCTCCCTTTCCCTGCGCGTGTGGTGATAGCTCATAAGCAAATGCGTATGATCGGTTGCGTCTGTCTCCTCCCACAACCCACCACGCAAATTGCCTCCTGGTCAAGTCGCTAGCGGACCTGGCGAACGTTGGGCGATAGTTGGGCATTCGCCGCCATAGAAATCTATCGTTAACCACGTCATTTAGGACGCCCTTAAGCGTGCCCTTAAGGAATTTGCGCGAGTTTGCGCGAATTGCGGGGGCCAAAGCACCTAGACAACATGAGCGTTTCGAGCGACCAGCGCGATTCCGCACCGTCGGCCGATGGATCATCGGCCAAGCGCCGGCGCGCGGCTGCTCACTACGTGCGGGCGGCACGCGACCGCCTGACCTCCACCACGGGAACCCGCCCGGCCTTCGACTACGAGCTGCTGCGCCTGTTCGCGCAGAACCGGCTGTCGGCCTCGCTGGTGATCCTGCTGCTCGTCGGCACCGTCGGCTTCCTGTCGAGCCTGTGGAGCGGACCGATCAAGGCCGGCACCTGGACCAGCGCGGTGCTGGTGATCCACGCCATCATCATCACCAAATGCCGCCAGTTCCTGGCCGAGCCGCCGAACAGCATCAAAATCCGCGCCTGGCGGCTGCGCTTCATCATGCTCGACCTGTTCTTCGGGCTCGCTTGGATGTTCATCCTCATCCATCCGGTCGGGGCCGATGCGGGCTCGGGCACCTTCATGCTGTTCGTGATGCTCCTGGTGGTGGCGGTGTCGAGCATGCTGGCATCGAGCGTGCCGGTCGCGGTGCTGGCCGCGACGGTGCCGGTGTCGGCGGCAGTCGCGCTCGACTTCGCGCTGCGGGGCAATCTCAACGACTATATCCTCGCCATCCTGGCGGTGACCGCGCAGGGCTATTTCCTGCTGCTCGCGTACCGGCTCTATTCGACCACGCTCGCCACGCTCGAAGCGCGCGCCGAGAAGGACGCGCTGATCGGCGAGCTCGAAACCGCGAAGGCGATCTCCGACGAAGCGCGACGCCGCGCCGAGGCCGCCAACATCTCGAAGTCGCGCTTCCTCGCCCAGATGAGCCACGAGCTGCGCACGCCGCTCAACGCCATCCTCGGCTTCTCCGAGGTCATGCAGAGCGAGATTTTCGGCCCGCACAACGTGCCGGCCTACAAGGAGTATTCCGGCGACATCCACAATTCCGGAGTGCACCTGCTCGGCCTGATCAACGAGATCCTCGACCTCTCCCGCATCGAGGCCGGCCGCTACGAGCTCAACGAGGAGCCGGTCTCGCTGGTGCAGGTGGCCGGCGAATGCAGCCACCTGCTGCAGATGCGCGCGCGCAGCCGCAACATCACCATCCACGAGGTATTCGAGAGCGACATGCCGCGGCTGTGGGCGGACGAGCGGGCGGTGCGTCAGATCTGCCTCAACCTTCTGGGCAACGCCATCAAGTTCACGCCGCAAGGCGGCGAGATCTGGCTCAAGGTCGGATGGACCGCCTCGGGCGGGCAATATATCAGCGTCAAGGACACCGGCCCCGGCATTCCCGAGGAGGAAATACCGATCGTGCTCGCCTCGTTCGGGCAGGGATCGAATTCCATCAAGTCGGCCGAACAAGGCGCCGGGCTCGGACTGCCGATCGCGAAAAGCCTGGTCGACCTCCATGGCGGCAGCTTCACGCTCAAATCGAAACTGCGCATCGGCACCGAAGTGGTCGTCACCTTCCCGCCGGAGCGGGTGATGGCGGCGATGGCGCCGTTGGCCGAGCCGGCGCCGTCGATTGCGGCCCGGCAGCCGAAATACGAGTCCACCGACGCCCCGCGAGGCACCAAGGCCAATGCGTTGCGGCGGCTGTTGGGGATCGGGACGTAAACTTCACCGCGCGGACGATCTCGGCGATTGCCTTCGGCGCGGCGATCCTTATCTTGCGCGCCGCACCCGCCCCATGACGAGCCATGGCCGAGATCGAATCCCCCTGCAACAAGGTCTGCGCGGTCGACCCGGTTTCGGGGCTTTGCGTCGGCTGCGGGCGCACCGTTGCCGAAATCGCCGGCTGGATCGGATTCACCGCCGCCGACCGAGCGCGCGTCATGGCGGAGCTGCCGCAGCGCCTGGCCAAGCTGCAGCGGGACGAGACGAGCGGCGCCGATGCCGGTTGAGGGGCGATAACGTGCGCCGTCTGCTGTGGCTTCTGCTGGCGATCCTGACGGGAGTCATCTTCGCGCTGGTGGTGCGGCAGGACGCAACCATCGCCAGCCTCAGCCAATACGATTTTTCGTCGCTCGCCACCAAGCTGGTGGCGCTGGTCTTCGTCGGCATGCTGGTGCTGGCGTTATTTCGCCAGCGTTTCTCGCACGCGCTCGAATCGGCGCTGATCTGGGTGATAGTCGCGCTCCTGCTGCTGATCGGATACACCTACCGCTTCGAGCTGCGCGACGTCGCTGAACGGGTGCTCGCCGAGCTCGTGCCGGGTCGCGCCGCGACCCGCGGGCGGACGGTCGAGATCGCGCGCGGGCCGGGCGGCAGCTTCTTCGTCACGGTGCAAATCAACGAGGCGCGCGTGTCGACGGTGCTCGACACCGGCGCGTCCGCCGTCGTGCTCACCCAGGAGGCTGCCAAGGCCGCCGGCCTGCCGCTCGAAGTGCTGACCTATTCGGTCAACGTCGATACCGCCAACGGCCGCGCCCGCGCCGCACCGGTTACCCTCGACCGGCTGTCGGTCGGCGGCATCACCGAACGTGCGGTGCCGGCGTTGATCGCGCAGCCGGGTCAGCTGCGCGTCAACCTTCTCGGCATGAGCTTCCTCAACCGGCTGCAAAGCTGGGAGGTGCGCGGCGACAAGCTCATCCTGCGCGGGCATACGTGAATGGCCGACCGGTCTCTAACAGACGACACGCGGTCACGCGGCTATCTTCCGCCAAATCTGCTCGGTCAGCGCCAGATCGGCGAGCCCCTCTTTTCCGGTGGTGAGTGGTTGGGCGCGGCCGGTGAGCGCATCGACGAAGCCTTCGGCCTGGCGGGCGAAGCACCAACCGGTTCCGGTGCTCACGGGTTCGGCCGTCAACCCGCGCTCCGCGTCATCGATGACCACCTCGGCCACGCGCTCGACCGCCATCGGCGAGGGAAGCGTCATCGCGATCCGACCGCGCTCGAACAGAAATTCGGCACCTTCGAGCCAGCGCCCGGCGGCCGTCTTGGCGATCTCCAGCGCAACCGGCAGGGTCCCGGCTTGCAGCGTCGCCGCGACGCTGCCGTCGCTTGGAGAATGCGCATCCAGCACGGCCAGATCGTCGGGAAAGAAGAAGCGGACCAAGTTGACGTCATGGCCCGCCACGTTGAGGAACCAAGCATAGGCGCCGCGCAATCGCTCAGGCAGCCAATCCGGAAACAGCGGCCAGGTCGCAAACCGCAAGGCGCGACTCTCCTGCGGGCGCACATGCGCCGGCGGTGATACGCCGTAGGCGTTGGAATAGTCGTAGAAGCGCGCGAACAACATGCGGCCCAGCCGGCCTGCGCGGACGGTCTCATCGATCAGCGTTTTGGCGGCTTGCACGCCGGGATCGTAACGCTTCATGAAGCCGACGGCGTAGATCAGCCCGCGCGCCGTTGCCGCGTCGACCAGACGCCGTGCTTGCTCGACGGTATGCGCCATCGGCTTTTCGGTCATCACGTGCTTGCCGGCTGCGAGCGCGGCAAGCGTCAGCGGGCCTGTTGCCGGCCGTGGCGCGCTGATCACGACGGCTTCGATGGTCGCGTCCTCCAACAGCGCGCCATGATCCGCAACGACGCGATCGGATCCGAGCTGCTTCCCCAAAGCCGCAACCAACGAGGGTCGCGATTCGGCTACGCGCAGGACCTCGCAACGCGCGTCGGCCAGGTAGAACGGCAGATGCGCAACCTGGCTCATCATGCCGCCGCCGATCAAGCCGATCCTGATGGGTTTCGCTGTCATGAATGAAGACGACGGGTGCCGCAGCTGTCTGGCGCCAAGATCGACGACCGTAGCACGGAATTGGTCAATGCGCCGTGTCGCGAGGCTGCAGGGTGGACGTGATCATCCGACCAGGCTCACGACGAAGCGCACGCAGACGGTGGCCAGAAAGCAGCCGAAGGCGATCTCGAGCTTGCGCTTGGAGAGCGCGTGCGCGAGCCGCGCGCCGTAGGGCGCGGTGAAGCTCGAGACCGGCGCCATCAGCGCAAAGCCGATCAGCGAGACGAAGCCGATCGAGAACGGCGGCATCAGCGCCTGCTGCGGCAGGCCGGCGAGCAGGTAACCGATCGTGCCAACGACCGTGATCGGCACGCCGAGCGCGGCCGAGGTCGCGACCGCGCTGTGCATCGGCTTGCCATGGAGCGTCAGGATCATGTTGGCGATCGAGCCGCCGCTGATCCCCATCAGCGAGGCGGCGAGCCCGACGAAAAAGCCATAGGCGGTCATGCCGGCGCGGCCGGGCAGCTCGTCGGCGAGCCGCCAGCTGTCGCGGCCGACCAGCAGCTTGAAGGCGATCACGCTCCCGACCAGCACGAAGGCGAGCTTGAGCACCGCGGCGGACGCAAAGCCGGCGACAGCGGAGCCGACCGCGACGCCGAGCACCGCCGGCATCGCCCATTGCCGCACCACGTCCATCATCACCGCGCCCTTGCCGCGATGGATGCGGTAGGAGAGCACGTTGGTCGGCACGATGATGGCAGTCGATGTGCCGACGCAGAGCTGGAAGCGCACCTCGTCGGGCACGCCGAGCACGCGGAACACCTCGTAGAGCACCGGGACGATGAGCGCGCCGCCGCCGATGCCGAACAGCCCGGCGAGGATGCCGGTGACGACGCCGGCGACGATAATCAGGGCCGCGAGCAGCAACAGCTCGTTCACCGGAACGCCGAGCACCATCTTCTGCTCCGAAGGAGAACGCGGCCGGAGAGACCGCGAAGATCACGCCGCGGCGGTGTGCGCCAAACGCGCGCCGATGTCCAGCATGAGCGCCGTCGCCGCGCGAAAGGGTGAGACCGATGCGAAATCGATTGCGCGCGGTGATCTTGCGTGCGCCGCGGTGACGCTTCTCACCCGGCCACCGGGGGCGCCGTCCCTTCGACCTGCACCCGGTATCCGGAACGCACGTTCGGCCAATAGTCCCAGATCGCCTTGTGGTGAGCGCAGCGGTTGTCCCAGAAGGCGATCGAATGCGCCCGCCATCGGAAGCGGAACACCCATTCGTCGCGCCCGCAATGGTCATAGAGGAATTTCAGAATGCGGTCGCCCTCCGCGCGCGGAAGCTCGTTGATGTGCGAGGTGAAATCTGTGTTCACGTAGATCAGCTTCTTGCCGCTGACCGGATGACGCACGATCACCGGATGGATCGAAATGGGCGTTCCCGGTCCGAACACGCGGGTTCCGTCGTGGGTCGCCGTCAGCCCTTCGAGGTAGGTCTTCATGCGCGGGGACAGCGCGTCATAGGCGGCGTACATGCTGGCGAACATCGTGTCGCCGCCGCCGTCCGGCGGGATGGTGTGGTTGTAGAGCATGCTGCCGAGCGGAGGGACCGCCGCGCAGGATTGGTCGCTGTGCCAGTTCTCGCCGGAAATCATTTTCGAGGTCTCGTCGTAATGGAATTTCCGCACGAACGGACTGTCGGTCGTCTTGCTGATGGTGTTGACCCCGACATGGCGGCCCAACGAGCCGAAATGGCTGGCGACCCTGATCTGATCGTCGAAGCTGATCCGCTGATCGCGGAAGAAGATCACCAGGTGATCGGTGAAAGCCTGATGGAGCTCCGCGACTTGTTGATTGGATAGCGGCTTGGTCAGGTCGATGTCCCCGATTTCGGCCCCGATATGCGGCGAGCACGGCGTGACGCTGATCGCTTGATAGGTCATGATGGCTCCATCTGTTGCATCGGCATCGGGCATGTCAGTCGGCGCGCGCGCCGGAGCGCTGCACCGCTAAGGTCCAATTGGCGATGTCCTTGACCATGAATGCGCCGAGCGCTTCCGGCGTCGAGAACGCCACGTCGGTTCCCATGATCTTGAGCTGATCGAGATAGGCGCCGTCGCGCGCGATACGCAGTGTCTCCGCATTCAAACGCGCGACGATGGCGCGCGGCGTGCCGGCGGGCACGAACAGGCCCGTCCACGAGCTCACCTCGAAGCCCGGCAGGCCCGCTTCGGCCAAGGTCGGCAGATCCGGGGCATTCGAGGATCGCGCGGGCGTGGTCACTCCCAGCGCGCGCAACGCCCCGCTGCGCACCGACGGCAGCGCGTTGGGGATGGTTTCGATCATCATCGACACGCGCCCGGACAGCAGATCCGGCAGGGCGGCGCCGCCGCCCTTGTAGGGCACGTGCAGGATGTCGACATTCGCCGCGACCTTCAGCAACTCGCCGGCCAGATGCGACGCCGAACCGACGCCCGCCGAGGCGAAGGTGAGCGCTCCGGGCTTGCGGCGCGCATAGTCGATCAGCTCGTGCAAGTTGACGGCCGGAACGGAAGGATGGACGATCAGCACGTTCGGCAATTGATGCAGCATGCCGACCGGCGCGAGATCGGTCACCGGATCGTATTTGAGGTTCTTGTAAAGCGCGGGCCCGATAGCGAGCGTGCCATTGGTGCCGAAGAGCGCGGTGTAACCGTCGGGGTCGGCGCGCGCCACCGATTGGGCGCCGATGTGGCCGCCGGCGCCGGGGCGATTCTCCACGACGACCGTTCGCCCGAGACCTTCGGACATCGCCTTGGCGACCGAGCGAGCGAGCACATCCGAGGAGCCTCCGGCCGCGAATGTCACGATGAGCCGGATCGGACCGGTCGGATAGTCCTGCGCGGCCGCGCCGGACGCCGAGCCATACACGGCACACGCAGCCCATAACAGCGTCCGAAGCTTGCGGATCATACAGCTTCCCGTCCAGATATCTTGCCGCGGATGCTAGTGCGCAGGCTGTTGGCGCGCAAGCAAACGAGCCGATAAGAGCACGGGTCGCGTGATCGGCAACGGCGCGAGGCGCCGCGAGCATCACGCTGCGGCGGTCTGCGCCAATTGCGCACCCATGTCCGGCATGAGGGCGAGCGCCGCGCGGAAGGTGGCGACGCCGGCGCCCGGCTTCACCGCCTCGGTCGCCAGGTGCCGGCGAAAGGCGCGCGCGCCGGGCACGGCGCGGAACAGGCCGAGGACGTGCCGCGTGATGGCGGGGAGCCGCGTGCCGCGGGCAAGCTCGCGCTCGATATAGGGAACCAGCGCCTCGGCTGCCGCCTTCGGCGAGACTAAAGGCGAAGGCTCACCGAACATCACCGGGTCGACCGCCAGCAGACGCCACGGCTCCTGATAGGCGGCGCGTCCCATCATCACGCCGTCGACATGGCCGAGATGCCGTGCCGCCTGATCGAGATCGACGATGCCGCCGTTGAGCACGATGCGGAGGCCGCAATGCGCGGCCTTGAGCCGATAGACGCGGTCGTAGTCGAGCGGCGGGATGTCGCGGTTCTCGCGCGGCGACAGGCCGTCGAGCCAGGCCTTGCGCGCGTGCACGATCAGCGCGTCGACGCCGGCCTGCGCGACCGCGCCGGTGAGCGTATCGAGCGCCGCCTCCGGGTCCTGGTCGTCGATGCCGATGCGGCATTTCACGGTGACGGGCAGCTTCACGTTCGCCTTCATGGCAGCGACGCAATCGCCGACCAGCGCGGGCTCCGCCATCAGGCAGGCGCCGAAGCGGCCCTCCTGCACGCGATCCGAAGGACAGCCGACATTGAGATTGACCTCGTCGTAACCGAGATCGGCGGCGATGCGCGCACATTCGGCGAGTTTCCGCGGATCGGAACCGCCGAGCTGCAGCCCGACCGGATGCTCGGCCGGGTCGTAGGCCAAGAGCCGCGTCCGGTCGCCGTGCAGCACGGCGCCGGTGGTGATCATCTCGGTATAGATCAGCGCGCGGCGCGTGAGCAGACGATGGAAGAACCGGCAGTGCCGATCGGTCCATTCCATCATGGGCGCAATAGCGAACCTATGTCCTTGATTTGGCTGCATTTTTCTTGTAGTTCTCAAATCGTTAGATCGCCTCGTGTGCACTCGTTTCTACGCCATGATGCGACACTTTTCGCCCCCGTTCGACGCCTCGGTGCAGAAGGATCGTGAGCTACCCAATCGGGCCCCGCCATGCGCCGTCTGCTTATTGGTGGAGCATGATCTTTTCCGATGACGGGTGCCGCTTTTCGGGATCATGCTCTAGGCTCGATCGGCACCAGCCAGCCTTCGTTCAAGCTGAACTCGAGCGGCGCTCGGGATGCGCCCGCAAGCGCGTCAGCGCCTTGTCGCAGCACGGCGATTTCGCGTTCCCAGCCCGCGCCGAACACCGCCGGATCATAGAGCCGCGCGCATGCCGCGAGATGCGCCGCGAACGTCCTCGCAACGCGCCGATCGTAGTGCTCGATCAGGGCGCGCGGGTCGCTGCCCTCCTGGCTGGTGACGATAATCGCGGCTGCGAGCAGCCCACTGCGCAGCGCTTGCGCGGTGCCGTCGCCGCAGACGGGATCGAGCGACATGGCCGCATTGCCGATCGCGAGCCAGCGCGAGCCACCGAGCGGACGCCGCAGCGCCGGCGCGGTGCAATGCACGTGAACCTTGCCTGCTAAGGCCTCGACGAGCCGGAAAATATGGCGCGTCGATGCAATGCTGGCGACAAGGGCGCCGGCCGGACAGCCGCTCGGCGGCTCGGGCAGTGACGCTTGCACGATTGCGCGGCCATCGGCGACTGGCGCAAGAAAGACCCAGCCGTTTGCATTTCCTTCCATCCAGCAAATGTCGGGCTCGGCGCAGCGCACCAACGCAACCTCAGCGGACAACATCACGCGCCGCCCAAATCGCTCGACCTGCGTCTCTGAGGGCGCGCCGCCCGCATCGCCGTAGAGCAACCAATTCCCGTACCCCCGCATCCATTTCGCGGCATCAGCGCCGTCATCGAGGAGATCATGCGCGTCGAGCTGCCGCAGGGCGATGTCCAACAACCGCTCGCGCAGCATCGCACCCGGCAGCGAGACCGCCGGCTCGAGAACAGTGCGCGCAGGCTCCTTCCCCCACCGCACCACCCGCCGCCGCAGTTGGTGGGCCTGATCGAGCCATGCCGACCCGCCGCTCAGGTCGACCAGGAGCCCCACGGCAGCCTCGTTGAGAACGAGCGGGAGCGATATTCGATCGTCAGCGCCTAACGAGAGGCGAACCGCAACGCCGCGCCGGCGCAAGGCCAGCACCGCCGCGCACGGGGCAGGCCCGCCGCCGGCAATGATGACGCGCGTGCCCATCGCTGCGGCCCGTCAGGAAGGCGGATCCTTGGGCGGATCGCGCATCAGGAGTGCGTCGACCTTGGATAGATGCTCCGCCAGACGGGGTCGGTGCGCGGCGGCCAGCCTTTGCGCCTTCGGGTCACCACTCATCGACATCGACTTCAGCGTGCCGTCGAGCTTGTCGTAGGCAGCGTCGAGTCGACTCACCGCCGCGGCGTGTCGCACGCTCGCTGCGGCCGGCGCGGAGGCCAAGTTGGCCGCCGCAGCCAGCTGGCTCGCCGGTTGCGCCGCGGATCCGGCTGCGGGGAGCGTGAACCGCGGCAGGAAGCCCTGCGCGGAAATCTCGAGGGCTGCCTCGTGGAGGCTTCGCATCATCCGTACCGCGCCGTAGACGAGCTGCGCCTGCCGCTCCCAGTTCGTGGCCACATCCCTGGAAAGGCTCAGCTCGATCGTGTGCAGCAAGCCCTGATAATAGGCATCGCAAAGATCGAGATAATGAGCCTGCAGCTCATTGGGCTGGTCCGTGCTCAGCCGCCGCAGGTAGTCCTTTTCCTCGATGCCCGCCAGAGTCTCCTTGACCAGGCTGAAC
>Ga0099827_10001316_pt1 | contig 12697 bp, 9 predicted proteins | sample CZO8metaG_FD_79339 | JGI IMG/M metagenome (GOLD analysis project Ga0099827, IMG submission 79339) | Vadose zone soil microbial communities from the Eel River Critical Zone Observatory, Northern California, USA - CZOApr15con1.8 metaG | ecosystem: Environmental > Terrestrial > Soil > Vadose zone ...
ACGTCGTGCTGATGCAGGGCGAAGCCGTGCTGGGACTCGAGGCGGCCGCGCGCGCGCTCGTGCGCCCTGGGACGTCGGTGCTCAACCTCGTCTCCGGAATCTTCGGCAAGGGCATGGGCTACTGGCTTCGGGATTTTGGCGCCGACGTCCATGAGCTCGAGGTGGCGTACAACGACGCGGTCGATGCAACCGACGTCGAACGGTTCCTCGGGAACCACCCGGAGATCGAGGTCATCACGGTCGTCCATTCCGAAACGCCTTCGGGCACCCTGAACCCCGTCGCCGAGATCGGTCCGATCGCCAAGGCGCACGGTGCGCTGACGCTCGTCGACTGCGTCTCTTCCGTCGGCGGCATCCCGTTCAAGGCGGACGAGTGGCAGCTCGACGTCTGCGTTGCCGGACCGCAGAAGTGTCTCGGCGGGCCACCCGGGATGTCGCTCATGAGTGTGAGCGAGCAGGCCTGGGCACGCATCCGCGAGAACCCCGCCGCGCCGCGCGCGTCGTTCCTCTCGCTGCTCGACTGGAAGGAGCAGTGGCTCGAAGGCGGCAAGTTCCCGTTCACGCCGTCCGTCTCCGATGTGCACGGGGTCGAGGCGGCGTGCGATCAACTGCTCGAGGAGGGGCTCGACGCCTCGATCGAGCGGCACGAGCTCGCTGCTCGCGCCTGCCGGGCCGGTATCCGCGCGATGGGGCTCGAGCTTTGGCCGCGGTCGGAGGAGATCACCGCCGCGTGCGTCACCGCCGTCACGGTTCCCGAGGGATTGACGGACGTCCAGGTGCGCGGGCACGTCCGCGAGCGCTACGGCGTGATGATCTCCGGCGGCCAGGGCGCGGGAAACCTCGTCCGAATCGGGCACATGGGTCCGACCGCCCGCGGGCTCTACCCGGTCGTCGGCGTGGCCGCCCTGGGACGCTCCCTGGCCGACCTCGGTGTCCAGGCCCAGATCGGGGACGGTGTGGAGGCGGCGCTCGAGGTCCTTGCGGGAGAGGCGGCGCCTGTAGCGTGACGCTCCCTCCGTTCGCGCTTCATCGACCCCGCTCGCTCGAGGAGGTGGAAGAGCTCCTCGCCCGGTACGGGGATGAGGCCGCCGTCCTCTGTGGCGGTACGGAGCTGCTCCTGGTGATGAAGCTCGGCCTCGCCGCCTACCCGCATCTCGTCGACGTGAAGGGAATCCCGGAGCTCCGCGTGCTCGAGGAGCGTGACGGCGCGCTACGTGTCGGAGCCGCCGTCACGCATCGCGAGCTCGAGTCCTCGCCGGTCGTCCACCGGGTCTTTCCGGCGCTCGCGGGCATGGAACACCGCGTGGCCAACGTCCGCGTCCGCAGTGTGGGCACGCTCGGCGGCAACCTCTGCTTCTCCGACCCGCACTCGGATCCTGCCACGTTTCTTCTGGCCTCCGGAGCCGAGTTGGTCTCTCGGCGTGGCACCGCCGAACGCACGATTCCAATCGGCGAGTTCGTGCGCGGTCCCTACGAGACCGCGCTCGAGCCACACGAGCTCCTCACCGAGATCCGTATTTCGATACCTCCTCGGGACACCGTGCTCGTGCACGAGAAATTCGCCATGCACGAGCGGCCGGCGCTGACCGTGTCCTGCTTCGTGCGTGCGGAGGAGGGCCGGGTCGCGGCGGCACGGATCGCGGTCGGCTCCGTTTCGGCGACGCCCGCGCGCGTGCCCGAGGCCGAGAGTGTGCTCGTTGGTCTTCCCCTTCAACCCAGCGCCGATCGGCTCGAACTGGCCGGCGAGATCGCCGCGGAGGCGGTGGCGCCTTTCGCCGACCTGAATGGCTCCGTCGAGTACAAGCGGAACCTCGTCCGCGTGTTTGTCAGTCGGTGCTGCAAGACCGCAATGGAACGGCTCAGCCTGAAGTAGCGTCCGCCGCATCGGGTTTGCTCGGGCTGATGACTCCCGCCAGGATCGCACCCAGGAGGTCGCCGGTTCGAGTCCGGCTAGCTCCATGAACCGACCGAAGTCCGTGCCGCTTCGCGGCACATGACTTCGGTCGGATTCGGTCTCACGACGATGCGTTTGCGGCCGCGACGGGCAAAGCCCGCCGCGGCGGCGGAATCGGACATGGCTCGTCCGGCATCAGCTTCTTAACAGTGCCTGACACTCGTCCCAAGGTTCGTCGTACAGAAAGTTCAAGCGGGCATTCGTTCCTCCCGTTCGCGTCTCGTCCGAGAATGTCTTGCCCGGAAGGGAATCGTCGCACCTGCGGCAAGGGATGTCCGGGCTAGAGCTCCGGCGGAACTCGTGGCGCCTCAGCTGCGCACTCTCACGTCAGAGTGAGGGCGGTGCCGCGAACGAGCCGGCGCAGTCTTGCTGGTTCGCGCAATGCTCGGTTCGGCCTCGCGAGAGCGGGTTCTCCGCTCCCTCTTCGCCGCGGGCTGCGTGGCGATGCCGCACGAGCATCACGGCTCTGACCCAGGACGTGTCGGCGAAGAGTTCTGGTCGACAAGACCATAACTTCCTGTAGGGTAAGAGTCGTGACGACCAAAACCAGCGATCCAGGAGTGCCGGCGGATTACGACCCATCCCAGTTCCCGGCGTTCGCAGTAACGGTGGACGTGGTGATCCTGACCATGTCCGAAAGCCGACTTCATGTGCTGCTCGTGCGTCGTGGGGTGGCGCCGTTCGAGGGGATGTGGGCGATCCCGGGTGGCTTCAAACGTCCCACCGAGACGCTGGACGAGGCGGCGAAGCGAGAACTTGCTGAGGAGACCGGCGTCGACAGCGCGAGCCTGCTGAGCCAGTTCGGCGCCTACGGTGATCCTGGGCGCGACCCTCGAATGAACGTCGTGACGGTCGCCTACCTCGCAGTGCTTCGCGAGGTGGGCGCGGTCGTCGCGGGCACAGACGCGGCAGATGCCGCCCTCGTTCCGGTGTCCGAGGTGCTGGACGGGAAGATCGAGCTGGCGTTCGATCACGCGCGAATCGTGCGCGATGCGGTCGAGCGTGTCCGGGTCGACCTCGAGCTCACGGGCATCGCAACGGCATTCGTCGGAGCGACGTTCACCATGGCCGAGCTGCGGGCGGTGTACGAGGCCGTCTGGGGCGTGCAACTCGACGGCGCGAACTTCCGAAGGAGCATCTTCGCGGAGAGCGGTTGGGTGATCCCGACCGGGCGCCGAGCTCGGCCCGGATCGACCGGCGGCAAGCCCGCGGAGCTCTATCGAGCAGGGCGGATGTGGAAGCACGGCGGACCGATCCGGTACCCGCAGCCAACCGAGAAGAGGAGAGGGAACCAATGAGAGCAGTTGTCCACGACCGGTACGGGGTTCCGGACGTTCTGCGGCTCGCAGACGTCGAGCTGCCGGTACCCAAAGAGGACGAGGTCCTCGTCAAGATCCACGCCACGACGGTCAACCGAACGGACTGCGGGTTTCGCAGCGCCGATCCGTTCATCTCCCGCTTCTTCACCGGCCTCCTCCGACCGAAGCGGAAGATCCTCGGCAGCGAGCTGGCCGGAGAGGTCGACGCAGTCGGCGCAGCCGTCACCGAGTTCGCGGTCGGTGACCACGTCTTCGGCGTCAAGGGCTTCGGCGCACACGCGGAGTTCATCTGCATGCGGGAGAGCGCTCCGCTGGCGCACATGCCGGCCGGGATGACCTTCGAGGAGGCGGCGGCGGTCTGCGACGGGGCGATCCTGGCACTGGGGTTCCTGAGACGGGCGGATCTCCGGAAGGGGCAGAAGATCCTCGTCTACGGCGCATCGGGATCCATCGGCACGGCAGGGGTGCAGCTGGCCAGGTACTTCGACGCCCACGTCACCGCGGTGTGCAACACGAAGAACGTCGAGCTCGTTAGATCGCTCGGAGCAGACGAGGTCATCGACTACTTGCAGGAGGACTTCACGAAGAACGGCAAGACGTACGACGTCATCTTCGACGCGGTCGGCAAGCACTCGTTCAGGCGCTGCAGAGGCTCGCAGAAGCCAGGCGGGATGTACGCCGTAACCGACCTCGGATTCCTTTGGCAGAACCCGTTCTTGGCGTTGTGGACGTCGCGGATCGGCGACAGGAAGGTGCTGTTCCCGATACCGCGGTACACGAAGAAGGACGTCCTCTTCCTCAAGGAGCTCATCGAGGCTGGGAAGTACCGGGCGGTCATCGACCGGTGCTACCCGCTGGAGGACGTGGTCGAGGCGACCCGGTACGTGGAAACGCAGCAGAAGACCGGGAACGTCGTCCTGACCATCGACGGCGGCCGAGCTCGATGAGGGCGATCGTTCGCAACACGTACGGCTCACCAGATGTTCTCGAACTCCAGGAGATCGACAAGCCAGACGTCACGGACGATGAGGTGCTGGTCCGAGTCCGCGCGGCTTCGGTGAACCCAGCGGACTGGTACACCCTGACGGGCACGCCGTACGTCGGCCGCACGCAGTTCGGGCTACTCAAACCAAAGAGCAACAGATTGGGAGTCGACTTCGCGGGGACGGTGGAAGCGGTCGGCAAAGACGTCACGCAGTTTCGACCGGGTGACGAGGTGTTCGGCGGGAGGAATGGCGCCTTCGCCGAGTACGTGGCTGTTCGCGAGGATCGAGCAGTCGTACTGAAACCGGCCCACCTGACGTTCGAGCAGGCGGCGGCCGTGCCCGTGGCCGCGATCACCGCGCTGCAGGGTCTTCGCGACAAGGGGCAGATTCAGCCAGGGCAAAAGGTCCTCATCAACGGTGCGTCGGGAGGCGTGGGCACGTTCGCCGTACAGATCGCCAAAGCGCTCGGAGCGGAGGTGACCGGCGTGTGCAGCACGAGGAATGTCGACCTCGTGCGATCGCTCGGGGCCGATCACGTCATCGACTACACCCACGAGGACTTCACCCGGAGTGACCGGCGCTACGACCTGTTGCTCGATGTCGCCGGGAGCAGGTGGTCAGCGTGCAGGCGCGTACTCAACCCGCAGGCGACCCTCGTCATCGTCGGAGCACCGAAGGGCAACCGTCTGATCGGACCTCTGAGTCATATCGTCAAGGTACGTCTGGCGGCATTGCGTAGCAACCAGAAGGTCGTTTTCTTTCTGGCGAAGATCAACAAGGCGGACATGATGGCCCTGCGAGAGCTTCTCGAGGCCGGAAAAGTGACACCGGTCATAGACAAGCGTTACGAGTTGAACGAAATCGCCGACGCTCTCCGGTACATGGGAGAAGGACACGCCCAAGCAAAGATCGTCCTCACCGTGTGAGGCGTACCCGAGCCGAAGTGCCGTTCGGTGCGCAAAGGGGCAGCAAACAGGCACCTGTCGCTCCGCCCCATCGGCCGAGCGTAGCTGCGAACGCCATGCTGTATACATCGGCCATGGCGACGCGCGGGGAAGTCGCCGCGACGGTTGCGGCACGCCAGGACGCGCGCCGGGCAGGCATGCGTGCGCGTCTCAGTCGCCTGACAGAGGCGCTCGTCTTTGTGCTCTCGATCGCGTCGGCGCTTGCCTTCTGGGAGCTACGCTCTGAGCGCGGCGATCTACTTACGGTCGCGTCGTGTGGGTGCGCAAATTAGGTCCGGTTCGTGACCTTTCCGATTTGCAGGCGAAAGCGGATTTGCGCGCACCTCAAGCTGGAGATCTTCGTCCTTCGACGCGAACTCGCGATCGATCGGCCGGGGCTCCTGACCGGGGCGCTTTACGATCGATACCTGCAGGCACAATGGCTGGATGGAGCAATACCCCCACGAATGGCGCGGCTACGAGCCGATCCAGCCGCGCGGCGGCTGGGATTGGCGCGCGACGCTGCGGAAGCTCTTGGCGCCGATTGCGGCGACCGGCGCGCTCCTCGTCAAGTTCGGCACCGTGCTCCTCAAGTTCAAGTTCCTCTTCTCGATGTTCGTGTCCGCCGCGTTCTACGTCTGGCTCGGAGGCTGGTGGTTCGGGATCGGACTGATCGTGCTGCTGTTCGTGCACGAGATGGGACACGTGGTCGAGGCCAAGCGGCAGGGACTGGCCGTTTCGGTCCCCGTCTTCATCCCGTTCATGGGCGCGCTGATCACGATGAAGCAAATGCCTCACAACGCCTGGCGTGAGGCCCGGCTCGCGATCGCCGGGCCGCTGCTCGGCTCCGCGGGGGCACTCGCTCTCTACCTCCTCGGCGTCGCGTACGACTCGCGGCAGCTAAAGGCGCTTGCGTTTCTCGGCTTCCTCATCAATCTCTTCAACCTGCTGCCCGTGATCCCACTCGACGGCGGGCGGATCACCGCGGCGCTGCACCCAGCGCTCTGGTTCCTCGGTTTCCTCGGGCTTCTCGCGCTCGTGATCTACCAGCCGAACCCGATCTTGATCATTATCCTGCTGCTCGGCGGCTCGGAGCTCTGGCGCCGCTGGCAGATGCGGGGCTTTCCGCAGATGCAGGAGTACTACCGGGTGCGTCCGCACCAGCGGCTGATCATAGGGCTGCTCTACTTCGGGCTCGCGGCCGCGCTCGTGCTCGGCATGCACGCGACGCACGTGCCGCACAGCTTCTAGAGGACGATCGCCAGATCCTCTCCGCACGCAACCGCGCGTGGGACATCGAGCGCCACGTCGCCGTCATCTCGAAGGTTACGCACCCCACAGGGTCGCGGCGCGGCAAGCGCGGCGTAGATCTGCACCATCGCCGCCTGCTCGAGCAGCCTCGCGGACCGCGAGCGATCGAAGCGGAAGAGCCCGGTCGAATCGTCGCGCAGCCGGTCCCACACGGCGTTCGCGTACTCCTGCAGCGCTTCGCGGTAGCGCGCGTCTCCGTCGACGGATTCCAGCGCGAGCAGGTTGCGGAACCAGATGGCGAGGAAGAACGCGGGCTCGCGCCCGCCGGGCGTCCGGTCGAAGTAGGCCAACGAGGAGTCCGCGAGCGCCTCGGCGCGCTCCAGCGCGCCCTCGTCGCCGGTCAGTCGGTACAGGAGAACGTTCGCGCCGATCGCGGTGCCCTGGTTGTAGCTCCAATGCGTCTCGTCGCGTACGCCGTCGAGCCCGACGTGATCCCAGAGCAGGCCGTTGGGTGCGAGCATGCAGGTTGTCACCCAACCGAGCATCCGGCGCGCCCATGCGAGCTGTGATGAATCGTGCGTGCGCGCGTACAGCTCGAGTCCGAGCAGCGCGCCCGTGGCGGTGGTGACAGTGTTTCGGTCGCTGTTCCCGTGCGCCGTCGTCCAGAACACACCTCCCGGACATGCGTGCGTCACATCGGAGTCCCAGGCCGAAACGACGAGCCCGAAGAGGCGCTTGGCTCCGGCGAGCGCCTGCGGCGCCGAGTGGAGGTCGTACCAGCGCAACAGCTCGAGCGCGATCCACTCGTTGTCGTCGTAGTAGATCTCGCCCTTCGGACCCATCACCGACGCGAAGGCGCCGTCCGTCCGGAGGTAGCCCGCAAGGCCCGATACACGACGCGCGGCGTCGCGCACGTAGAGCCGTCCGCGCTTCGGAACTCTCGTCATGGCAAGTGTCGCCGCGAGCGCCTGCGAGTACGGCCACGCGCGCGCCGTCCTGCCTCCGCCGGATTCCTCGCGATAGACCCCTGAGCCCCGGTCGAGGAAATTGTGCTGCATCGCCCAGTAGGAGACCGCCGCACGGTAGGCGTTGCGGTCGGCATCCGCCTGGTTCGCCGAGCACGCAAGCGCGCCGACGAGGGTGCAGAGGCCGACCGTAATCCACCTCACGGCTAGCATGATGATGTTCGTGGTCGAGGTCACAGACGAGACGTTCGACGCGAACCCTACGGGGTTCTGCAGAGCGCGTTCCTAGCGCGTTTCGCCGTTCCTAGCCGTGTCTCGGTGGAAGCCGAAAGCCGACGGCGCCGGGCGAAAGCCAGGCTGTTCACTTTGGACGTTCGCGGAGCCAGAGCGCGCGCCTCAGCAGTCCAGTGAAGCCGACGCTCTCGGTGCTGTCCTGGCTCTTCGACCAGATCCAGAGGACACGGCAGACGATGATGGCGATGATCGGCGGGACGATTGCCGAAGCGACGACCACGAGGTTCACCGCGGAGTTCCCGTTGAAGGCGAGCGGAGCTACGACGGAGAGATCGTAGATCGCCCGCGCTGCTGCAGCTCGGGGCCGTAGGCTCGGCGTTCAACACGGCCTCGGTTTGGCGGTTGTGACGACGAGAGGAGGGCTGACGATGCTGCTGGAGGGGCGGAAGGCGCTGGTTACGGGCGCGTCGAGCGGGATTGGTGAGGCGACGGCGGAGCGGCTCGGGCGGGAGGGCGCGAGCGTTTGCGTCAACTACTACTCGGAAGGGGAGCGTGGCGATGCCGAGCGGGTGGTAGCGGCGGTTGAGAAGGCGGGCGCGGTCGCGATCGCCGTCCAGGCCGATGTCGGCGACGAGGATGGCGTCAGGCGGATGGTCGCGCGGGTCGCCGGCGAGCTCGGCGGTCTTGACCTGCTTGTGAACAATGCCGGCATCGAGAAGCAGGTGCCGCTGCTGGAGATGTCGCTCGACGATTGGAGCGCCGTTTTGCGCACCAATCTGACCGGTGCCTTTCTTTGTCTGCGCGAGGCGGGCAAGGTGATGGCCGAGGGCGGTGGTGGCGTTGTCGTCAACATCTCGAGCGTGCACGAATTCATTCCCTGGCCCGGCTTCGCGCACTACTGTGCGAGCAAGGGTGGACTGAAGCTGCTGATGGAGACGGCGGCGCGTGAGCTGGCGGCGAAGAAGATCCGCGTCGTGAACATCGCTCCCGGCGCGATTGTTACGCCGATCAACAAGTTCGTGCTCGATGACCCGGAGGCAGAGCACGCGGTCGAGGAGGAAATCCCGCTTGGCCGGATGGGTAGCGCCGAGGAGATCGCCGCCGCGGTCGCCTGGGTTGCGAGCGAGCAGGCGAGCTACGTGACCGGCACGACGCTGGTCGTCGACGGCGGCATGTCCCTCTACCCGAAGTTCGTGTGAGCGGGGTTCGCGCGGGCAAGCGCAGCGCTCCTGGCGACCGCGTCCACGCCGGATCGGACGCCGAGGCGCGTCTGCTTAGGCACGGGCGCTCGACGCTGCTGGCAGACCTTGGCGACTCGCTCACGACGAAGGCCGGCGGCGTCTTTTGCCTCTGCGCGCGGAACGGGGACATCGACGTGAGTCTGAACGGCGGCCACGGCCTCTATTTCCACGACACCCGCTTCCTTGCCCGGACGACGCTGCGCCTCGGCGGGCAGCCGCCAGCGATCCTTCTTTCGACCGCGCTCGAGGACGACCGCACGGTTTGCGAGCTGACGAACACCGACCTGGAGCTCGCCGACGGGAGCGTGCTGGCCAAAGAACAGCTCGGGATCCGCCGTGAGCGGGCGCTCGCGGCCGAGGTCGTCGAGACGATCGAGGTGCGCAACTTCGGTGCCGAGCCGGTCAGTTGCGTGCTCGAGCTTGGGTTCGCTGCGGATTTCGCCGACATGTTCGTTGTTCGCGGCGCGCCGGTCGGGCGGCGCGGGAAGCTGCTCGAGCCGGCCTGGGAGCGGCACGCGCTGATCTTTGCGTATGACGGGGCCGATGGGCGGGCGCGTACGACACGGATCAGCTTCGAGCCCAAGCCGAGCGAGGCACGCGACGCTTTGGCCCTGTTTGCGCTCGCGCTTGAGCGCGGCGGCAGCGAGACGGTTCGTCTCACCATCTCGCTCGCGGACGAGGGCCCCGGCCCGCTCGAGCCGAGACCGATGCTTTCCCGGCGCCGTCGGTCGCCGTTCGGCGCCGTCGGTGTCGAGAGCGATAACCAGCTGTTCGATCGTGCGCTCGCGCGCTCCTTCCAGGACCTGCGAATGCTCGTCACACGCGAGCGCAGTGAGAACTTCTTCGCCGCTGGCATCCCGTGGTTCGTCTGCCTGTTCGGGCGCGACAGCATCGTCACCGCCCTGCAGACCCTCGCCTACGACCCAGGGATCGCCGCCCAGACGCTGCCTCTGCTCGCCAAGTACCAGGGCCGCCGCCACGACGAGTGGCGCGACGAGGAACCAGGCAAAATCCTGCACGAGCTGCGGGTCGACGAGAAGGCCAACCTGGACGAGGTGCCCCAGACGCCCTACTACGGAACCGTCGACGCGACGCCGCTCTTCTGCTGCCTGCTCGCCGAGTACGTGCGCTGGACGGGCGATCTCACCCTCTTTGAGCGGTTGCAGGGGAACTTAGTGCGCGCACTTGCTTGGATCGACGGGCTCGCCGACCACGACGGCGACGGCTTCGTCGACTACGAATCGAAATCGGCCAAGGGGCTTGCAAACCAAGGCTGGAAGGACTCCGGCAACGCGATCGCCAACGAGGACGGCTCCCCGGTCGTCCCGCCGGTCGCGCTCGTCGAGGTGCAGGGATACGTCTACCGGGCGAAGCTGGACGCGGCCTGGCTCTACCGGCTCACCGGCGATGATGATCGCGCCGACCAGCTCGAGGCGGCGGCCGCGAAGTTACGCGAGCGTTTCGAGCGCGCTTACTGGCTGCCCGAGCGCAGGTTTCTCGCCGTCGCGCTCCAGCGGGACGGCCGACCGGCCGCCTCGCTCGCGTCCAACGCCGGACAGGCGCTCTGGAGCGGAATCGTCTCCCCACGCCACGCAAGCGCGATCGCGCGCACGCTGCTCAGCAAGCGCATGTTCAGCGGCTGGGGAATCCGCACACTCGCCGAAGGTGAAGCTGCCTACAACCCGATCGACTACCAGGTCGGCTCCGTCTGGCCGCACGACAACTCGCTGATCGCGGCCGGGCTCAAGCGCTACGGGCACGACCAAGAGGCGCTCCGCGTCTTTACAGCGATCTACGAGGCGGCGACGCAATTCCCGAGCTACCGACTGCCCGAGGTCTTCGCCGGCTTTCCGCGGCAGCACTACCCGGAACCCGTACGGTACCCGGTCGCCTGCAGCCCACAGGCATGGGCGGCAGGGACACTCCCCTACCTACTGCAAACGGCACTCGGGCTCTGCCCGGACGCGCCACGGAGAGAACTCGTCGTGCGGCGCCCCATCCTGCCCGACTGGCTCGGCGAGATAACGCTCCGCGGTCTCCGCGTCGGCGCTGCAAGCGTCGACCTACGCTTCCGGCGTATCGAGGGCGAGACGGCCGTCGCCTTGCTCGAGCGGACGGGCGAGCTAAACGTGCGCATCGAATGCTGAGCTAAGAAGCAGTCTGTCGCAGCTCGCGCAGGCGGCGAGCTTCGAGGCGGTCCCGAGCTCACGGCGCGTGCTCTCCGGGAGACTCGCGATCGAAGACGGTGGAGCGGCTGACCACGATCCAGCCGGCTCGCCGTCGACGCGCTTCGACGCGCACGACGTGCGCGTGGCGAGGGTCTCTCTCGAGCCAGCGTACAAGCGTTGCGTCTCGCCGCGCGATTGCGATGTGGTCGAGCGTGTCGAGACTGCGCGCAAGCGTGACGACCGGGCTCCAGGCACCGCCTTGGTACGTCGCGACGCGGACACGCCACTCGTTGGCAACGGCGACATGCCACGCGGCGACGACGCGGTCGCCTCGGCCGGCCGAGAGCACGACATTCCCGAAACCGTCTCCATTCTCGAGGGTGACCGGACGTTGCCAGACGCGACGGCGTGTCAAGACCGCGACTCGGACGGTTCGAGTGGGGTCGGTTTCGTCGATCCACGTCACGACCGTCGTGCCGCCCGGCGTGATGACGATATGCGGGGACCAAATCGCCGCTGTCTGCCGGTCGAGCGTGACAACTCGCCAGCGACCGTCCGCGTGCGTCGCGATCCGGAGCGTCTGCTTGTGATCACGCCACTCCGTGAAGACGACGGCGACACGGCCGCGATCGCCCACGGCGGCGGCTGTGGCGTCCGAGTCGCCGTTCGGCGATGACAGGGTCACGGCGTGCGGGGCCCTCGTGTGCGGCGTTCGGAGCAGCGCGCGGACGCGCGCGCTGTGGCCGTCGAAGAGCAGCCACGCGGAGACGACGGCGTTCGTATCGCGATCGGATGCGAGCGCGGGCTCCGGGTCAGGCGCATGCGCGACGACGAGGTCACCGAGCGCACGCAGAGGGTGGAGCATCGGCGTCACGCGGTAGACCGCCGCTCGTTGAAGCCTGACAGGACGTGCGCCCGTCGCACGTGCGACGATCCGGCGCCAGCGCGACGCACCTGACGGCGTCACCACGACCGCAGCTACGTGGTCCGCGATGAGAAACGCGCGCAGGCGGGCGGCGGCGAGCGCAGGCCCCGCAAGCGTCGGCATGACGTCCTCGACCAGGCCGCTGATGGTCGGGGCTCCCGCGAGTCTCGGTGGCACGAACGGCGTTGCCGGCACAGCCAGCCGAAAGCGCATTCCCGTCGTAGCCTGCCAGTAGCTCGCAGCGGTGCGATCGCCCGTGGGCAGAACCAAGACCGTCGATCCCGGAGCGATGACGTGGGTCCACGCGCGGTCGTCGACGAAGCCGACCGGTACGTGCCGCGTCGACCAGCCGAACGCGTTAGAGACGCTCCACGCGCCTGGAAGCCGATGAGCCGGCCAGAAGTTCGGAAACAGCGACACTCCGACGAGAATGCCGACGGCCAGCTGCAGCCTGAATTTCCGCGGCCGGGCGAGCCAGAGCGCACAGAGGCAGGCGGCCGCGAGCGCGCTGAACAGGGACATCCGCGCGGGCAGGGCGTCGCGGACGACGGGAAGCCGTGAAACCGCGACGGGGAGGCTCACGAGTGGCCGACCTTCGACCGTCAGCGTGGGGCCGAAGGAGAGCAGCAGGCCGGCCACCAGCAATCCGCCGGCGAGCCAGGCCCCGCGTCGCCACTCGGCTCGTACGGCAAGCGCAGCGACGACGAGCA
>Ga0099827_10001327_pt1 | contig 12669 bp, 11 predicted proteins | sample CZO8metaG_FD_79339 | JGI IMG/M metagenome (GOLD analysis project Ga0099827, IMG submission 79339) | Vadose zone soil microbial communities from the Eel River Critical Zone Observatory, Northern California, USA - CZOApr15con1.8 metaG | ecosystem: Environmental > Terrestrial > Soil > Vadose zone ...
ACCTGATCGGCGCGGTAGCTCGGCATGGCGACCTCCGCAGTCAATTTATTGGCGGAACTCAGATTTCTTCGCGCTCGAGACGGTACGTCTCCATCGTGTCACCGGTTTGGAAGTCCTCGAAGCTCTCTAGCCCGATGCCGCACTCCTGTCCTGCCGGCATCTCCCGCACATCCTCTTTGAAATGTTTCAACGAACTTATCCGGCCTTCGTGAATCAGCTCTTTGCCCCGGAACAGCTTGGCCCAACCGCCGCGGCTGACCTTGCCTTCCACCACGCGGCTGCCGGCGATGATGCCGAGCCGCGGGATCTTGATGGGGACGAGCACCTCGACCTTGCCCTCGCGGATCTGTCGATAAGTCGGCTCGCGCAAGCCCTTGGCGGCGCGCTCGACGTCCTCGGTGAGCTTGTAGATGACGTCGTAGTAGCGAACCTCGACCTTGGCCCGCTCCGCCGCCGCCGTTGCAGCCGGCGTCGGCTTGAGGTTGAAGCACACGATGATCGCGTTGGAGACGCCGGCGAGCAGAAGGTCTGAGTCGCTGACGGCGCCGACGCCCTGGCCGACGATCTTGATCGCGACCACCGGGTCTTCGATCTTCTGGAGCGCGCTGAGGAGGGCCTCGAGCGTGCCCTGTGCGTCCGCCTTGACGACCAGGCTGAGCTCTTTGACCTCGCCTTCCTTGGCTCGGCGCGCGAGCTCTTCCAGGGTGATGCGCGGGGCGACATCCCTGGCCGCCTCCGTGGTCCGGCGCTCGGTCAGCTTGGTGAGCGCGATCTGGCGCGCGGCCTTCTCGGAGCCGACGACCTGGAAGATGTCGCCCGCCTGCGGGACCTCGCTCATGCCGGACACGACAACAGGCGTCGCGGGCGGCGCTTCCGTCACGCCCTGGCCGCGATCGTCCGTCAGCGCCCGCACGCGCCCGTAGATATGGCCGCACACGAAGTCGTCTCCAACCTTCAGCGTTCCCGCCTGCACGAGCACCGTCGCGACTGGGCCGCGCCCGCGTTCGAGGTGAGCGTCGACCACGGTCCCGAGGGCGTTTCGATCCGGGTTGGCCTTCAGCTCGAGGATGTCGGACGACAGGACGATGGTCGTCAGCAGGTCGTCGATGCCCTGGCCGGTCTTGGCGCTGAGATGGACGCACTCCAGCTCGCCGCCGTAGTGACGTGTGACGAGGCCCTGGGCTGCGAGCTCCTGGTGGACCCGCTCCGGGTTCGCGTTCTCTTTGTCGATTTTGTTGATGGCGACGATGATCGGGACCTTCGCCGCGCGGGCGTGATGGATCGCCTCGATGGTTTGGGGCATTACGCCGTCGTCCGCGGCCACGACCAGCACCACGAGGTCCGTGACCTGCGCGCCGCGCGCGCGCATTGCGGTGAAGGCCTCGTGGCCCGGGGTGTCGATGAACACGACATCGTGCCCGTCGGCCGTCTCGATCTTGTACGCGCCGATGCGCTGGGTGATTCCGCCGGCCTCACCCGCGGCAACACGCGTCTTGCGGATCGCGTCGAGGATCGACGTCTTGCCGTGGTCCACATGGCCGAGGACGGTGACGATGGGCGGTCGCTGGACGAGCTTGGTCGGGTCTTCGTTGGCGAGGGAGAAGAGCTCCTCTCGCGAGGTCGTGACGACATCGCCCTCGCCTTCCTTGGCCTCGACGGCGACGACGTCCTCGCTCGATACAGGCTCCACGGTGAAGCCGAACTCGTCAGCCACGATCTCGGCGGTGGAGAAGTCGATGACCTGGTTGATCGTGGCGAGGATCTTGGATGCCATCAGCTTCTTGATGACCTCGACCGGGCTCACTCCGAGCTTCTCGGCGAGGTCCTTGACCGACAGCGACGGCGGCAGCACCGCCTTGCGCTCGCCGTTGGCCTCGATCTTGACCGCGACCGACGTAGGCTTGAAGGCCGAGCGGGCAGCCTCGATCGCGCCCGGCGCCAATGGCGCCGAGGCGTTGCGTGTCAGCCGCCGTTGCTGGAGGAAGTTCACCAGCTCCTTTTGGCTGATCCCGAGTTCGCGTGCGAGTTCGTGTGCCTTCATGCCCGAACGTATGATTATGCCGCCCGGGGCGAATTCGAAACCTGAGGGCGGCCCGCCTACGAACCCAGCTCAGCCCACACTTCGGCGCTGACGGTCGCCTTCAAAGCCCTGTCGAAAGCCTTCTTCTTGCGGGCGATTTCGATGCACGAAGGGTCGCGATGAAGGTACGCGCCACGCCCTTGAGCCCTACCCGTCAGGTCAATTGCGGCGCTGCCGTCGGCTTTGCGAACGACCCGCACCAGGTGCCCTTTGCCCGCCTCCTGCCGGCATGCCACGCAGGTGCGGGTCCCCACCCGTCCGGGACGCTTCGCGTCCGGGCCACCCTCCCCACGAGTGGGGAGGTGGTCAGGCCGGGTCGGCATCGCCCTGACCGTCGCCCTCGCCGGCTTTGATGTCGATGCGAAAGCCCGTGAGCTTCGCCGCGAGACGGGCGTTCTGGCCGTCCCGCCCGATCGCCAGAGAAAGTTGGGATCGCGGCACCAGGACGGTGGCCGTGCGCGTGCCTCGGTCGATGGTGACCGACTCGGCCTTGGCGGGCCCGAGCGCTGCGGCGACGAAGGCCTCGGGATCGTCGGACCAAGGAACGATGTCGACATGCTCACTCGCCAGCTCGCTGAGGATGGCGCGGTGGCGCACGCCTTTGGGCCCGACGCAGGCGCCGACCGGGTCGATGCCGGGCTCATTGGCTGAGACGGCGATCTTCGAGCGCAGTCCCGGCTCGCGAGCGATCGCCCGTACCTGGACCGTGCCGGCTTTGATCTCCGGGACCTCCGCCTCGAGCAGGCGGTGGACGAACATGCGCGCCGCGCGCGAAACGCGGACCTGGGCCTGTCGCGGGTTGTGCTGGGGGTCGAGGATCATCACAAGCACGGGCCGGCCCGGATGCAACAGCTCGCCTGGGATCTGCTCCTCCGGCGGCATCACGCCTTCGGCACGACCGAGGTCCACGTAAACGGTGCCCGCCTCGGATCGATCCACGATACCGGTGGCCAGCTCACCGCGATGCTCGGCGACATCGCGCAGAACCTTGTCGCGCTCGAGGTCGTGGATGTGGCGAAGCACCGCGTGCTTGGCGGTCTGCGCGGCCATTCGCTTGAAGTCCTCGGATGGAAGCGTGCGCACCATTTCGCTGCCATCGGCGCGTACGACGCGACTCGTGACCTCGAGCGCACCGGTCTTGGTATCGAGCGTCACGCGTACGTCGCCCGGCGGATTGAATGCGCGGATATAGGCGGTCGCGAGCGCCGCCTCGACGGTGTGCAGCATCTCCTCGAAGGGGATGCCCACTTCCGCGCAGAGCGCCGTCAGGGCGTCTGCGAGGCTTTCGGTGGACGGCTCAGATTGCGACCGCGAGCCTGCCCGCGACAACGTCATCCCATGCAATGTGAACTATTACCGGCGCTCTCCCTCGCGCGCCCTGGCCCGAGACCGCGATGCCTGCAGAGTCGACGGCGACCAACTGTCCCTCGATCACTGTTTCAGAAGGTCCGGTGCGATAGCGGATGTTGACCCGCTTGCCGTTGAATCTTTCGTAATCGCCATGACCTCGCAGCGGCCGCTCGGCGCCCGGCGAGGACACCTCTAGGTCATAGGGACCGTCGATCAGGCGCGAATGATCGAGCAGCGGACCTGCGACGCGACTCACGCGCTCGCAGTCTTCGATGGTGATCGCCTCGGTATGGTCGATGGAGATTCGCAGCGTCCGGCCTGAATGGCCCGACTGCTCGAGCGCGTACAGCTCATAGCCCATGTGATTGAGCGTGGGCTCGAGCAGCTCTCTGATCGACGTTATAGGCCATGTCGGCATGTTCGGGGTCTTGGATCACATTACCGGAGAGGCTGCAGTCTCCGCCAGACCACGAGCAGTGGAGCCGCGTTGAAGATCGAGCTGTACGTGCCGGACACAATGCCGATCAGCAGGGCGAGCGCGAAGCCCTTCAAGGTGTCGCCGCCGGCGACCAGGATCGCCACCAGGACGAGGACGACGGTAAAGCTGGTGATGATCGACCGGACCGCCGTCTGCATGATGCTGATGTTCACGACCTGCTCGAACGAGAGCCTCTGGCTGACGCGAAGGTTCTCGCGGATTCGGTCGAAGACGACGATGGTGTCGTGGACTGAGAAGCCCACCACTGTCAGCACCGCTGTGACGAAGAGGCTGTTGATCTCGCCGATCCGCAGATGGAGTCCCGTGCCGAGGATGGCGAACACCCCGGTCAGCAAGAAGACGTCGTGAAGAAGCGCAGCGAGCGCTGAGCCACCGAACTGAAACCCCGCCCGGATTCCTCCCGGCACGTTGCGGAACCAGAATGTGAGCAGCGCGAGGATGGCAATCGCCGCGATGACAACGGAGAGAAGGGCGCTCCGGATCGTCTCGCCGGCGATCGTGCCTCCGACCTCGAGCACCTGCTGCAGGTCGTAAGTCCCGAGGCTGGAGCGAAGCTGATTCTCGAAGGCCGTTTGCTTCGCAGGCGAAAGCGGAGGGGTGCGGATGATGTAGCCGCCGTTGCCAGTCGAGATGACCGAACCGCCGGCGCTGAGTTGCGCCACGGCGCTCTCCACTTGCGCCTGGCTGGGCTTGCTGGCGAAGTTGACCGTGAACTCGGTGCCACCCGCGAAGTCGATGCCGAGCGCAAAGCCGCTGTGGACCATGAAGTAGATGCCCGGGATGATGATGAGCAGCGAGAATAGGAAGTACCAGTTGCGTCGGCTGACGAAGTCGATCTTCCGGACGCGTGGAGGCGCCGGCGGTCTTTCTGGCTTGGCCGCCTCAACGAGCTCTTCGTGGGCGGCAGCTCCGGGCTGCTGCTCCTCCTCCTGCTCTTCCTCTTCCTCTGTTTCCGCGTCTGCCTCCGGAGTCTCGGTCCCGAGTCTCCCGGCCGTCGTCTCGTCAGACGGATCGGACACGATCCACCCCCATCAGCGCCGGCCGCCGGAAACGGTTGCCCGCCATGACGATCGCCAGCAGGTTGTGGGTGACGACGATCGAGGACACGAGGCTGACGCCAACGCCGATCCCGAGCGTGATAGCAAAACCCTTGACCGGTCCCGGCCCAATGAACCCGAGGATGAGGCAAGTGATGATGGTCGACAGGTTGGAGTTCCAGATCGCCGGCCATGCCCGCCGGACGCCGGCATCAACCGCGGCAGGGATGGTCCTGCCCGCGCGCACTTCCTCTTTGAAGCGCTCGAATATCAGCACGTTGGCGTCGACGGCCATACCGACCGAGAGGATGAACCCGGTGATCCCGGCCAGCGTCAGCGTGACGGGCACGAGCTTGAAAGTGGCGAATACGGCCCCCGCATAGAAGAGCAGGGCCAGGCTCGCCAGTAAGCCCGGCACGCGGTAGTAGATGATCATGAAGAGGATCACGATCGAGAGCCCGAGCAGGCCGGCCGCGATGCTGAGTTTCACGGACTCGGCGCCCAGTGTGGAGCCGACCTGCTGGACGCTCAGCACCTGCAGGTCGACCGGCAGCGAGCCGGCGTTGATGCCGGTGGCGAGATCGTTGGCGGCCGACTGTGTGAACCCGTTCCCACCGCCACTGATCACGGCGTTGCCACCGAGAATGGCCTGCAGGGTCACCGCATCGACCAGCAGCTTGGGACAGGTCGTGGTCGGCGTGGCCGTCGCGAGGCAGCCGGTGTCGTAGTTTTGAGAGACCTTGTTCGCGTACGCCGGGTCTTCCCAGTTGTCGATGTCGTGCTGGGTGATGTCCAACCAGGTGGTGAGGTGCCGCCCGGCGCAGTTGGCCGCGAGGCTGGTGTTGGGATCTCCGGGGCACGCGGCGACGTTCGCCGTCGTCAGGTTTCCAAACTGATCGGCACCGCGTGAGGTGAAGCTCACGTTCACGACCCAGCCGATGGCGTTCTGGTCGAGGGCGGCGGACGCGCTCGCGATATCGTCGCCTGTGAGCCCTGTGAAGGCCGGCTTGTAGCCCGGCTCAGGGCCACCGGTGACCTTGGCGTCCGGGACCCATTTCGTGTAGACGAGCCGGTTGACCGCCCCGATGACTTTCTGCGCCTGGTCGGCGGTGACGCCTGCGAGGTCGACTGTGATGCGGTCGTTGTTCGAGCCCGCGCCGCGGATCTCCGGCTCGCTGACTCCAAGCGAGTTGACGCGCTTGGAGATGACCGTGATGGTCTTCTGCAGCACATCCGCGCGAGACTGGCCCACCGGGAAGTTCGTCAGCTGGTAGTCGATGTGCGTCCCGCCCGCCAGGTCCAGTCCTTTATGGAAGTAGATCTGCCAGCCGCCAAAGTTCGGCGGCAGGCCGGGAACGTTGCCCGTGAGCGGGTAGTGGTTAGCGATCCTGTAGACGTATCCGGCGCCGTCGACGAACAGCGAGAACGCCAGGACGATCACGATGAGCAGGCGAATCGGCCAGCTGAGGACTAGCTGCACAGCCGAAACAGTCTAGAGCGTGAAGGATGGCGCCTACAGAAGGCGCGGTTGGTGCGGGCCGGGTTCGGGGAGGGTGATCCCCAGGTGCCGGTACGCGAGCTCCGTGGCGACCCGGCCACGTGCCGTTCGAGCCAGAAAGCCGATCTGGATCAGGTACGGCTCGTGGACGTCTTCGATGGTCTCGGGTTCCTCTGACAGCGACGTGGCGATGGTGTCGAGGCCGACCGGACCGCCCTTGAACTTGGTGATCAGGGTTTCGAGCAGCTGGCGGTCGAGCGGCTCCAGCCCGATGTCGTCGATGTCCAGCATCGCGAGCGCGAGCTTGGTCGTCTCGGCTGTGGCGCGCCCGTCGCCCCGCACCTGCGCGTAGTCGCGGACGCGACGCAGCAAGCGGTTCGCAATTCGCGGCGTGCCGCGCGCGCGCCTCGCGATCTCGGCCACGGCGTCCTCATGGATCTCGATGTCGAGGATGCGGGCCGAGCGCCGGATGATGCTCTCCAGCTCGGCCTTGCTGTAGAAGTCCAGCCTGTAGACGGCTCCGAAGCGGTCGCGCAGCGGGCCGCTGAGCAGCCCCTGTCGCGTCGTGGCGCCGACGCAGGTGAAATGCGGCAGCGGCAGGGTCGCGGCGCTCGCCCCCACCCCCTTCCCCAGCACGGCGTCGAACCGAAAGTCCTCCAGCGCGGGATAGAGAGACTCCTCGACCACGCTGTTGAGGCGGTGGATCTCGTCGATGAAGAAGACGTCGCGGGTCGTGAGGTTGAGCAGGATCGAGCCGAGCGCGCCCTGGTGGTCGATGGCCGGCCCCGAGGAGACCTTGATGGCGACCCCCAGCTCGTTGGCGATGATGTGCGCGAGCGTGGTCTTGCCCAGCCCCGGAGGCCCGCAGAGCAGCACGTGCTCGACCGGCTCGCCGCGCCTGCGCGCCGCCTCCAGCAGGATGCCGAGGTTCTCGCGCACCTGCTGCTGGCCGACGTACTCGGAGAGCATTCGTGGACGCAGGGTGAGGTCGAACTGCTCATCATCGGTGCGGGCGTCGAGGACGGCGTCCTTCTCGTTCACTTTCTTCCGAGGGCCCTGAGGGCGGTGGCGAGCGCTTCCTGGGTCGAAGGGGACGACTTCCATTCCACGGCCTCGAGGCCGACCCGGGCTTCCTGAGACGAGAAGCCCAGGTTGCGCAGCGCCGACTCGACCGCCTTGGGGACGGCGCCGTCGCCGGCCAGCGCGGCGGCGCGCGGGATGACCTCGAGCTCCCCGGCCGCGTCCAGCTTCGGCTTCAGCTCGATGATCACCTTGGCGGCCGTGCGCGGCCCGACGCCGCTCGCTCGACGTATCGGTGCCGCATCCTCGCTCACTATCGCTCGCTTGAGCACCTCGAGGCTTGCCGCGCTGAGGATATTGAGGCCGACCTTGGGTCCGACCCCGTCGACCTGGATGAGCATCTCGAAGAGGTCGAGCTCCTCGACCGACGCGAATCCATACAGATTGAGCTGATCCTCGCGGACATGGGTGTGAATGTCGAGGTCCACCTGGCCGCCCGGAGCCGGCACCTTCTGCCGAGTAGTTGCGCTGACGCTGACCATGTAGCCAACGCCGCCGACGTCGACTACGACGAAATCGGCTCCCGCTCGTTGAACCTTTCCACTGAGATGCGCGATCAACGTACAGCGGCTCGTGAGAACTGGCGGCTGCGGGCGTGGCAGACGGCTATGGCGATGGCGTCGAGCGCGTGGTCGTCGAGCTTGCCCTCGGGCAGCTTGACCTGCGCGCCCAGCATGCGCGCGATCTGCGTCTTGTCGGCCTTGCCGTACCCGGTGATGACGATCTTCACCTGCGCCGGCTTGTACTCGAAGACGGGTATGCCGCACTCCTCGAGCACCGCCAGGATCGCGCCGCGGGCCTGGGCGACGCCGATGGCGCTGGTGGCGTTCCGGCCCATGAACAACTCTTCCAGCGACGCCTCGCCGGGCGGGTTCTCGGCGAGCAGCGCGCGCAGGTGGCGAATGATCTTGAGCAGCCGGGCCCCGTCGGGTCCCGGGTTGGTGACGACTGTGCTGGAAGAGAGGATCACGCCCGGTCCGGAGAGCAGGGCGAACCCGGTTCCGGCCAGCCCGGGATCGATGCCTAGGATCAGTCCGTTCGCGTGACCAGACATCTATCCATCAGGTTCTACACCTGTGCTGAGACGCGTTCAAGGACGTTGGTGGGGATGTCGAAGTTGGCGTAGACCTGCTGGACGTCGTCGTCCTCTTCCAAGGACTCCATCAATCTGAGCACCCCGGCGGCCTTGTCCTCGCCGACGGGAACCGTCTGTTTGGGCTGCATGGTGATCTCTGCGTTTTCCACTGTGACGCCCTGAGCCTCCAGTGCCTTCTTCACGTTTTCGAAAGCCGAAGGGGGCGTGGTCACCTCAACCGACTTGCCGTCGACCTGCACGTCGTCGGCGCCGGCCTCGATGGCGGCCAGGCCGATTTCTTCTGGATCGTTCTTGCCCGCGTTCGCGGTGATCACGCCCTTGCGTTCGAACATCCAACCGACCGAGTTCGTCTCGCCGAGGTTGCCGCCGAACTTGGAGAAGCGGTGCCTGATCGACGCGGAGGTGCGATTGCGATTGTCGGTGAAGGCATCGACCATGACGGCCACGCCGGCCGGGCCATAGCCCTCGTAGCGGATCTCTTCGAGCTTCTCGCCCGCCAGCTCGCCCGTGCCCCGCTTGATCGCGTTCTGGATGCGGTCGGTCGGCATGTTGATCTCGCGCGCTTTCTGCATCGCGAGGCGCAGCCGGAAGTTGCCTTCGGGGTTGCCTCCTCCCTCCTTGGCCGCGATCGTGATCTCACGGCTGGCGCGGGTGAAGGCCTGGCCGCGCTTGTGGTCGACGATGGCCTTCTTGTGCTTGATGCCGGCCCACTTCGAATGGCCTGACAAGTTAGAGATGACCTCCGAACATGCTTTCGATGATTTTAGTTCACTTCAGGAGCACATGCCGCCGGCGAGCCGAGATGACGTCGCCGGCCGCGGCCGTAGCGGTGGGCTCGACCTTCTCGCCATTCTTGCGGACTCCACCCTGGTCCGCGAGTCGTCTCGCATCGCCCCGGGTCGTGGCGATGCCCATAGCGACGAGCAGGCTGACGATGTCAGTCGGTCCCTCGATCTTGTGTTCCTCTTTCTGATTGGGGATCTCCTTGCGTACGAACTGGCTGACGAATTGTGCTTCGGCTCGTGCCGCCGCCTCCTCACCATGCAGTCGCTTGACCAGCTGGCGCGCCAATGCCGCTTTCGCGTCGCGCGGTTTCATGGCGAGCACGCGCTCGATCTCATCTGCGGATAGGCCCGAGACAAGACGCAGGTACTTCTCGGTCAGCGTGTCCGGGATCGACATCGTCTTGCCGTAGATCTCTTCCGGCGGCTCCGTAAGGCCGATGTAGTTGCCGAGCGACTTTCCCATCTTCATCGAGCCGTCGGTGCCTTCGAGCAGTGGGAAGATGGCGATGTCCTGCGGCTCCTGCCCGTATGCCTTCTGGATCTCGCGGCCGAACAACAGGTTGAACAGCTGGTCGGTGCCGCCGATCTCGACATCCGCATGGATCGCGACCGAGTCATAGGCCTGGTTGAACGGGTAGAGGATCTCGTGAGCGCCGATCGGCGTACCCGCCTTGAGGCGATCGGCAAAGTCCTCGCGCTGCAGGACCTGCTGCAGCGTGGCCTTGCCGAGCAGGCGCAGCACGTCGGCGCCTTTCATCTCGCCCAGCCATTCGGAGTTGCGGCGAACTTCGAGCCTCTTGCGATCCAGGACGAGGTGGATCTGCTCGAGGTAGGTGCGCGCCGCCGCGTCGACCTGCTCGCGCGTCAGGATCGGTCGGGTTTCGGACCGCCCGCTCGGATCGCCGATCATCGCGGTGAAGTCCCCGACGATGAGAACGACCGTGTGACCGTCGTCTTGAAACTCTCGCAACACGTCGACCGGGACGAGATGGCCGACGTGGAGGTCCGGCGCAGTCGGGTCGAGGCCGAGCTTGACGCGCAGCGACTCACCGCGCTCCAGTCGCGACCGCAGGTGCTCTTCGACGTGGATCTCGACCGCCCGCTTTCGCAGGCGCTCGAACAACTCCCGACTCATAGCTTTAGGGGTTGACGGGGCCGGGGCCGAAATAGATCTGTGGGTCGGCCGGCAACACCGGCTGGAAGACCGAGACGATCGGCTTCCCGAACGCCCTCACGAGCGGCACCGCGAGATGCGAGCCATTGACGCCGTCGCGGATGCCCTGCTGCAGCGCGTCCAGCTGTGTGCCGCCAAACGGATTGCCGGCAGCCTGGAGCTCGTACGTGACCAGGATCGAGAGGAGCAGCCCTGTCACCACTCCGACGATCACACCGGACAGCCGGTTGAACATGACCGCCTGGAGCTGGATCTGGCTGTTCGCGAGCTGTGCGGCGCCATCGATGACGATGATGACCGCGAAAAGGATCCCGAAGAAACCGTAGATGCGCGCGTCGGCGGTCCCGTAAGTCGACGACTGCTGCAGGATAAAACCGGCCTGCAGACCCATGTTGGTGGCGGCGATGCAGGCAAGGTAGAGGGCAACCAATCCGATCAGGCGCCGCATCACGCCGGTGAAGTAACCGAGAGCGGCATAGACGAGGATCAGCACGATCGGGATGGCGTCAACCCAGGTCATTTAGCGGCTCTCACTCTCTGAACCGGGCGCTGTGCTTCTTCTCCAATGCGAGCTTGATCTCCCCCATCACGTTGTCCACTTCGGCGTCCGTCAGGGTGCGCTCGGGGCTCCGGAAAGTCAAGGCGAACGCGACGCTCTTGGATCCGTCGGGAACCTGAGCACCTCGGTATTCGTCGAACGGCCGGCTCCTCTCCAGTATGTCCCGGCCCGCCTCCTTGATGGCGGCCAGCAAGGCTCCGGCGGCGACGTGCTCCTCGACCACGACCGCGAGATCGCGCTCGATCGCCGGGAAGCGCGGCAGTGGCTGCGCCCGCGCAGCGCCCGCGGCGGCGAGCACGGGCTCGAGGTCGATCTCCATGGCCACCAGCCGGCCCTCCAGGCTGGCCCCTCTGGCCACGCTTGGATGGATCTCGCCGAGGTAGCCGAGCTGGCGAGCATCCAGGAAGACGGCCGCGCAGCGACCCGGATGAAAGAGCTCGGCTGACGCGCGCTGGAATGTGCAGGCGGGCGCGCCCAGCTCGCTGATGCAAGCATCGAGCACGGACTTCATCGCGTAAAACGCCTCGCGACCCGATTCGGCGGTACTTCCCGCGTCTGCCACGACGCCCAGTCGCTGCGGTTCTTCAGGCTGCTGCGTGGTCTTGTCGCCGACGCGCGCGAGGAACACGGCGGCGATCTCATACACCTTGACGTCGGTACGGCCTCGATCGCGGTTGAGCGCGACGACATTGACGAGCGATGGCAGAAGCGACGTTCGCAGCGTGTCCATGTCATCGCTCAGCGCATTCGAGACACGCAACGCTCGCGCCGCGACACGCAACTGTTCGAGCGTGCGTCCTGACACCAACGCGGGATTCCACGTCTCGGTGAACCCGGCCCCGGCGAGGATCTGACGGGCAGCGTCGAGTCGCCGACCCATGCTGGGGATCGACGGCGTCCACCGGTCGCGCCGATGCCCCGGCAGCGTGGGCGGAACGCGGTCGTAACCCCAGACCCGGCCGACCTCTTCGACCAGGTCCTCGGGAATGCTGACGTCGAGCCGGAAGACGGGTGGCAGCACGTCCCATTCCCCATCGCCGAGGATCCGGACGTGGAAGCCCAGGCGGATGAGGATGGCCTCCGAATCCTCCAGCGGCACGTGGATGCCCAGCACCTCGTCCACCAGCCACGGCTTGAGGCGGATGCGCACCGGCTCCTGGGGTCGCGGATAGACGTCGGCCCATTCGCGGTGCACGGCGCCGCCCGCGAGCTCGGCGATCAGCGCGGCAGCCCTCCTGGCGCCCGCGAGGGCGAGCTCTGCCGGCAGACCCTTCTCGAAGCGGGCCGAGGCTTCGGTGCGCAGCCCGAACGCGCGCGCCGTCTGGCGGACGTTCGGGCCGTTGAACGTCGCCGCCTCGAGGAGCACGTCGGTGGTGGCGTCGGTGACGGCGGTTTCCTCACCGCCGATGACGCCTGCGATCGCGACGGGTTTGTCCGAGTCCGCGATGACGAGCATCTCAGGAGTCAGCTCACGTTCCACGCCGTCGAGGCAGAGCAACTTCTCGCCCGCA
>Ga0099827_10001332_pt1 | contig 12652 bp, 17 predicted proteins | sample CZO8metaG_FD_79339 | JGI IMG/M metagenome (GOLD analysis project Ga0099827, IMG submission 79339) | Vadose zone soil microbial communities from the Eel River Critical Zone Observatory, Northern California, USA - CZOApr15con1.8 metaG | ecosystem: Environmental > Terrestrial > Soil > Vadose zone ...
TGACCGCCCCCGTCACGTCGTACTTCCAGCCGTGATAGACGCAGCGCAAGCCGCAATCCTCGTTGCGTCCGAACATCATCGGCGCGCCGCGATGGGCGCAGGCGTTGGCGACGAGGCCGACCCGCCCCTGTGAATCGCGGAACGCCACCAAATCCTCGCCCAGCAGCATCACGCGTTTCGGTTGGTCATCGCTGGTCAGGTCCTTGGAGAAGAAGAACGGGATCCAGAACAGCCGGAACAGCGACCCCATCGCGGTATCGGGACCGACTCGGACCAGCGTCTCATTGTCTTGGTGCGAAAGCATCGACGTTACTCTCTTTTGGCTTCTCTTCGCTTTTCTTGGCTTCGGCTGGCACAGCCAACCGAAGTCAGGTTTCCGGCACGATCGACACGGCCTCGCGGTCGATCAGCGCAATAACGTGGTCGCCAAGGCCGGCCTGCTGGGCGACCCAGACCGGATCGCAATGCGGCAGCGGCGGACGCGGCACCGGCGGCATCAGGCCTTCGCCGACCATGCGGACGATAATCTCGATCCGCATCCGCTCCAGCTGATGCAGCGCTTCCTCGACGACCACGGCCTCGGCGGTGCAGCCGGACAGCTCGGGATAGGCGACGCGCCGGATCCACGATCCCGCTGATATCTCGACGGTCTCCCCCTCCAGCACATAGGGCACGCTGAGATAGTCCCGCAGCCGCACGCCGTTCTCCCTCTCGACCAATTTACTACGTATACGTAATAACATCTCGAGCGTCATCCGGCAATGCGGATCCGGCGCCACGGCGGCATGCCAGCTTCCTGATTGCGGCAGGGCGGGCGGGGGGCTCAATCCTCTTATTGCGGAGCCGGCGCGGGCTCCGCGATCAGTTTCATGCATCGCATGAAGTGGGCGCGGTCTTCGGCTGGCAATGGCGCCAGCAACGCGCTCTGCAACTGCGCGGCGCCGTTCACGATCGCCAGCAGCGCGCTCTTTCCGGCAGGCGCCAGCAATACCTCGGCGGAACGGCGATCGCTGCCGTTGTTGCGCTTGCTGATCAGCGATCGCTCCGCCATGCGACTGATCATCTCGCCCAGCGTGCTGCGGTCGACCCGGATATGTCCCGCCAATTCGGTTAGGGTCAGCGTACCCTGCTGATGAAGCGTCAGCAGCACACCGAACTGGCGCGGGGTGATGTCGTTCTGTGCGGTCAATTGCTCGTAGAGCAAGTGAACACGGGTATCGAGCAGCCGCACCAGGAAGCCGAGCCCCTTATCGAGTTTGAGCGTGCGGGCAATTTCTTCTGCCTCTCTCGCCGACGCACCGGGCTTTGTGGATCTAGAATTCATGGAGCTTTATACGCAGATTTTGCTCGGAGTTTCCATGCTCTGGGGACCGCTTTTGTGAAGGGTTTCGGATGCCGGCCGCATGAGGGACGGCACCGCGAGTTCGGCGGCCGGCGTCCGAAACCCTTCACACAACCGGACTTTTGCTCGTTCACTCAATTACCTTATCGGCACTCACGAGGGCGGCAAGTGGATCGAAATGCTCAAGGAGATCGTGCCTTGGACTGCAATTTCAAGCTGAGGTCGACGGTAATTCGATCGAACCTTGGCTGGTTGGCCATGCTTGCGAACTGGCGTCAGCAGGTGTCGATATCGTGAATTTACGCGAAGCAAGTCAAGCGAACGCTTATGCGCTCTCATTAGGGACGGAAGCGATGCTGAAGGCGTGGCTCAACGCGTTGTCGCCGACAGCGCGTGTGGTCGATTGAGTTCGAATCATCATCACGATCATGAGCTAATCACCCGGCAGACCGTTTTATGGCCGTCGAAATTTGGAATGGAATTGCTGAGGCTTCCAGACGGAAGCTTCCTCAGCCCCCAAAGTAGGCGTCCGGAATCTCCGACGACTCCTTCGGAGATGAGGACGGACGTTCGTTTTCAGGACACCGCCTCTAACTAGGCCGGCGCTTCGGTGCCGGCCACTTTCCTGAAGTGGCTATGGTCCACTCGAAACAATGTGAACGCATAACGTGCGGCTAGAGGCGACGCGCATCCTTCAAATGTCGTGTCTTCGCAAGCTCGAACTGTGCGCGGGTGGCCTCATTCGCGCCGGGACCCGCCAGAATCCTGACATCCCTCTCCTCCAGATAGCGGCCGTCCCGTGCGGTCACGCCGACCGCCTGTACCGGTGCGCCGTTCTCGGCGTCAACGATACGGACCGGTTCGTTGCCGGGGCCGAGAACCCATTTGTCCCCCCACTGCACCAGCGCCACGATTACCGGGAAGAGGTCGCGGCCACGCTCCGTCAAACGATAGACCAAGCGATCGGCGTCCGGACGCGCGGCAACCTTTTCCAAAACGCCGTGATCGACCAGCGCCTGAAGGCGGTCGGTCAGGATATTGCGGGCGATCATAAGCCGTCGCTGGAAGCTGGAGAACGTCGATACGCCATAGAAGGCGTCGCGCACGATCATCATCGACCACTTGTCGCCCAGAATTTCCAGGGTGCGGGCCAGGCTACAATTAAAGCTTTCCAGAGACGTCCGGGTCATGGACCAATCATACCCGAATCGGTTGCTTTTAGCAACTAAATATGTGATTAGTTGCTTAAGAAAACCGTTTGGAGGCGGTATGACCAATTTCCTGACAACCCCGAAGCCGCCAGCATTTTCGAAGCTTGCGGACCCCGCTGAACCCCTGAACCGAGCCACACTTTGGGTGTTCGCGGAGACATCGCTGGGTCCCTTCGGAAGCGTGTTCGGTGGCGTGGTAGGCGCCCTCATGGTGGGAGCACGCGCGAGCCGCGGCGCCCGATCACTGCTTGGTCGCTGCGGCTTCTTTTGATTTCGCCCGACCGACGGTGCCCGGTGAAGCCTTGGTGGCGGCGGAGGTCGCTCGGACCGGTCACCGAACGACCTCGGTCAACGTCACCGTTCACCAAGAAGGGAAGCTCACGGCGCAGGCGCGCGTGACGCTGACATCAGATCTCGAAATGGGCGAGCTCCCGCAGGCACCGTGGGTGATTCAGGGTCTGGTCGATCCTGCTTCGCTGCCTTCCCCGCCAGCCCTGAGGCCCCAGAACGGCAAGCTCTGGTTGGGCGATGTGCTGGAGGCCCGGGTCGATGGAATACGTGGAATTAGCTGGTTCACACGACCCGATGAAAATCTGCTTCCGCTATCGCCCGCGGCGTTCGGGATCGCCATGGCTGATTATGCCGCCGGCGTTTCTCGTCCGGACGGTTGGCTGACGCCCGTAGTAAGCGCGTTCCCCAATCCGCTCCTCTTCACATCTTTGGTCCGCGAACCGCAGGGTCGATGGGTCGGCCTAAGGGCGCGCAGCCTGTGGGATGGCACGGGAATCGGTGTCAGCCACACGGATCTTCTGGATGAGGCTGGCACGTTTGGCTTTGCCGAGATGGTCTGCCTGCTCTTGCCATTGGAGGGTGCGTCGATCAGCGAGCGACGGGCGAAGCGCGAAAATAGGCGCTTGACGCGAGCCCTTCAGTGGCGATAAATAAGTTGCTTTAAGAAACCAATGGAGGTCGAAGTGCCGCTAATTCAGGTTTATCATCCGCAGGACTCCCTGAGCCCGGAGCGCCGCGCTGCTCTCGCCGAGCAGTTAACTCACGTAATCGTCGAAATCGAAGGCGGCGCGGGCGCTGATGGACCGAAGGCGCGCGCCATCGCCTGGGTCATGTTCCACGAGGTAGCAAAGGACGCTTGGGCGATCGGCGGAGTCTTTGACGACACATATGTCTCGCCGCCGGGCAAGTTTCTCATTCGGGTTTATGTTCCAGAGGGTTCGTTAAGCCGCGAACGAAAGGCCATGGTTCACAAGGCGGTCGATGACGCGTTCTACGATGTATTCGCTCTCGGGGAGCCGCCCGAGAAGCGTTGGTCCAGCATCTTCGTACACATTCACGAGTGGGGCGAAGGCAATGTTGGAGCATTTGGTAAGTCGCACGGGCTTGCAGACATTGGCGGCTATGTGGGCGTTGGTAACGCGGAAATTCGCGCCCGTAGCCGCAAGTATATCGGTGCCCATCGGGCTTGGCGCGAGAGCGCGGGATTTCCCGAATAGACGCGGTCAAGAACCCGAGGACTCCGCCATGAACCAACGCGTCGACTTTTATTACGACTTCCTCAGCCCTTATTCCTATTTGGCCTTCAGTCAATTGCCCTCCTTCGCTCGACGCGCTGGCGCAGAAGTCATTTTCAAGCCAGTCGAGGTACTCAAGGTCATGGCACGCGTCGGCAATAGCCCGACATCCATCCTATGCATCCCAAAGGTCGGTATGCCGTGGCCGACTTGGCCAGATGGGCCTCGGCGTACGGCATTCCGCTGAACCGCAATCCCCATCATCGTTCGATCGCGGCTCGCCCCCTATTGCTCGGCGCGGTGGCGGCGGCGAAGCAGGGACGCATCGAGGCCTATAGTCGGGCGGTCTTTGACGGTGTTTGGGTAAAGCAAGCCGCTTTTGCCGATGATACGGAGATGCTTGATGTACTGCGGCAGTCGGGTTTCGAGGACGCGGATGCCGTGCTCGCCGGACGCAGTGAGGCGGGGGCCGAACTCGACGCTCTCGTTGACGAAGCGGTGAGCGCTGGCGTGTTCGGTGTTCCAAGCTTCACGATTGCGGGGAAGCTGTTTTTTGGAAATGACCGCCTGGATTTCCTGGAACAGGCGCTACGCGCATGAAAGGACGCAAAGGCGGTTTGCCGACGTGCCTGATTGTCGGCGTCGGGCCTGGCACTGGTGCGGCTCTGGTGCGCCGGTTCACCGCTGGCGGCTACACCGTGGCGATGTTGGCTCGCGACAAGGAGCGGCTCGCCGATCTGGAGGCCGCCATTCCTCAAACGCGCGCCATTAGCTGCGACGCCGCCGATCCCGAGGCCCTTCACGCCGCCGTCCAGGCCGCCCGCACGGAATTTGGGCCACCCAGCGTTGTCATTCACAACGCCGTGGGCGGCGCGTTCGGCGATTTTCTTGAGATCAATCCCGCAACTCTCGAAGCGAACTTTCAAATCAACACAATGGCGCTTCTGCATCTGGCAAGACTTACCGCCCCCGACATGCTGGCCGCCGGCACGGGCGCGCTTCTATGTACGGGGAACACCTCAGCCTATCGCGGCCGGGCGAACTTTGCCGGTTTTGCCCCAACCAAGGCGGCGCAACGAATACTATTGGAGGCGATCGCCCGCCGCGTCGGTCCTCACGGCGTGCATGCCGCCTATGTTGCGATCGACGCCGTCATCGATGTCCCTTGGACGCGACAGCGTTTTCCGGAGAAGCCAGACAGCTTTTTCGTTCGTCCGACGGACATCGCTGAAGAGTGTTTCCGCATCGCTCATCAGTCGCCGTCCGCATGGTCGTTCAATGTCGAGATCCGCCCGTTCGCGGAAAGCTGGTGAAAACAACACTGAAATCGAAAGGAGAACGCTATGCCGATGATTACTGTCGAATATCCCCAAGGAACCTTGTCGCAGGAACAGAAGGATACGCTCGCGGAGGAGATGACCCACGTCCTGCTTGAGATCGAAGGCGGAGCGGACACGCCCGACGGCCGATCGATCGCATGGGTCCGCTTCAGGGAAATTGCCGAGACGGACTGGTACATCGGCGGCACGACCGACGGGAAATATGTTTCGGCGGCCGGAAAATTCCTGATTGAGCTGAATGTACCGGAAGGTTCGATGAATCAGGTCCGAAAGTCGGATGCGCACCGTGCGATTAACGATGCTTTCCTCCGCGTCACTGGTACGGCCGGTGAAAAGGGAGCCGGGCGCTCGGTGTGGATCCAGATATTCGAGTGGCCTGAAGGTCATTTGGCGACCAGCGGCCGAACCGCAAGTTTGCTCGGAATTGCCAAGCTGACAGGTAAGCCGGCAGACCACCCGCGGCTGGTATTTTCGCGCGCGTATTTCGGCGCCAAGGATCATTGGTACGACGCCCACGGCTTTCCGAAGGAAACCGCCGGTAGGGCGCTCATCCGCTACTGAGTTGCTGAACAAGAGAACTTGGGGCACACGATGCGGCAGAGCAAGCGCTCTGACGCATTGCGACGGACCTCCATCCGGTGGGTACGCCTGAGCCGTTGGCGCACGCCGCTTTCGCTCGGTGTCAACGCCTCCCTGATCGTCGCTGCGATCAGTTTCGCCCGTGTGGTGTGATCAAGCTGGAGCTAAACCGAGATCACGCCGTTGCCGTTATGCGTCCAGAACCCGTTGCATGAAAACAAGATCAAGCCATCGTCCGAACTTGAATCCGACCTCTCTGAAGTGGGCGACCTTACTAAAACCAAGTCGTTCGTGGAACTTTATTGAGGCCTCGTTCGACGCATCTATCGCACCGATCAAGACGTGCTTGTCCAGGGCGAGTGCGTAGGGGAATATTGCCTCAACCAGCTTTCGCCCGATCCCACCGCCGCGGCTGTCGGATCGAATGTGTACCGAATGCTCGACCGTGAAACGGTAACCCGGCCACGCGCCGCGCCAATCGCCGAACGAACAAAATCCGACGATATCGCCGTTGCCTGCATCCGCGATCAGCGCAGGGTAGCCTCGCCTCTGCTGCTCAAGCAGCCATGTTTCCCGGTTTTCCAGCGAGACCGGATCATCGATATAGATAGCCGTCGAGGACGCAACGACCTCGTTGTAAATCCGCTGGATGCCAGGAACATCGTCAATACGCGCTTCCCGGATTTCTATTTCTGTGTTTCGACTGGGCATATTTCTGCTCCACGTTATTTCGTGCGCACTATAACGATATATTTCGCCGTAGCTTCCTCAGGATTTTCAAAGGTCACCGCGCGCATCACGTCGAAATCCAGGCAGTCTCCCTCGCTCAACTCGAACCGTTTTGGATCGATGTAGACGGTTAGTTTTCCGGCCAGCATCAATAATTGTTGCGTATATGCTCTCCTGCCCCACGGACTATACGAGACGCGTGCGCCGCCGGGTAACTCCACGACGATGATCTCGATACCGCTCGCGACATTCGGAGCGGAGGCATGCCGTCGACGATAGCCAGTTTCGGGATCGCGCCAGGCGGGTTGGTCAGCGAGGCGGACCAAACGCTCGGGCGGACGATCGCTTAAGCCTATGACAGCGCTCAACGTTACGTCCAGCGCGGCGCAAAGCTTGCCCAATAGAACGGCGGTCGCACTGCTCTCGCCGCGTTCGACACGGCCTATCATCGCTCTGCTTACGCTCGAGCGCGCGGCGAGTTCATTCAGACTGAGACCTGCGGTCACCCGCAGTGCTTTGAGGCGAGCTCCGATTGCCTTGTCCAGCTCCTGTTGACCCATTGCAAGTCTCCGAATGCTGGAATTTGGGAGCTTCGCCCACGTCGAAGCTCCCAAGTATCTAGGCCTTCCGCGAGAGAAGTTCGACGAAACGATCAGACGAGATCACTGGCGCAAAGAAGTTGTTGATGCGCTCCATCGCGGCGGCTTCCTGTTCCGGTTTTTGACAGGCACAGGCGTCGCCGATGACGATAGGCAGATAGCCGGCATCGCGCGCCGCTCGCGCATTACCCTCGATGCACCAATCGAGATGGATACCGGTCAACACGATCGTCTGGATTCGCTTGCGGCTCAGCTCGAGCGGGAGCTGTGTTCCTGCAAAAGCGGTTTGAAGCGCAAGTTCGTTGAACTCATTATCACCTGGCTGGACCAGCGCGCGGAGCTCGCCGACGAGTTCGCCGTCCTTCCTTTTCATCTCCGGCGTAAAGTTCAATCCTCTCACCCAGCTCCCATACTGGACCCGGTCGAAGTCACTCTGCGGATAGTTCTCCCTGAACACTTCATAACCGATCCAGTTGAACGATTTGAAGTTTGGAGCTTTGCGTGCCGCGGTCACGACCTTGATCGTCGCAGGTAGGCTCCCGCGTTCGCGGTGTTTTTCTCCTGCTTGCACGCCGCCTGGATCGTACAGCGATTTGTTTTGGCTAACGGACATGTATGCGGCCGGTCTGGAAAGAATTTCGGCCAGGTCGAGTTCTTTCCATTGCGACGCAAGCTCTGGAATCGCATTGATGCCGCCCACACCGGAGGCAGCACTGGCTGTTTTATTGGCAACAAGGATAGAAGTCGCGGCCATGCCAGCGGCACTGACCAACGCTTCTCTTCGAGAGGCAAGGGGAAAATTCATTGTAAACTCCTGCGGATGTGACGATGAGCGGTCTCGTTGATCACCTATCGATGATGACTTCCCGAAATCGCTCAGAATTCGCAGCAATTCACGTACCTCCAAAGCAGGGCTTCTGGTCAATATATTGGAAATTCCAAATTGGAAACGAGGCTCCCCCAAGGGAACAGCGTTATTGTCTGCACGGTGCAAGTCGCAAGATACAATCGTGATCGCGCAAATGTCCCGGTCGCGTTGGCCGTCCTCGGAGCGCCGGGTAGCCTCGGGCGCCGAAGACCACGCGTCGGATTTCCCCCAGCCGCCGCGCCACCAAGGTCGCTCTGCAAGCTCCCCAATACGGATTGCAAGATCAAGCCCTTCGAGGCGGGGTCGACATGGAGGTTGGAAGGACGTGGTAACGGTCCAGCACTTACATCTGAGCGACCGAAAACAATCGTTGACATCATGTTTATATCAGGTAGGTGAATATAAGTCAATCTGATATATGATGTTGTGATGGCGAGCGAAGGTAGAATCGACGTTCCAGGCACCAGCCTGTTTTATCGGATCCAGGGAACTGGTCCGTTACTGCTGTTTATTCAGGGAGCGGACGGAATCGCCGATGGCGGCGCTATCGTGGACGCGCTATCGACGGCCTATACGGTGATCACCTATGACCCCCGTGGCCTGTCGCGGAGCGTTGTCGAAAGAACGCCCCACGACCTTCGCCTAGAAACCCATGGCGACGACGCGCATCACCTACTTTCAGCCCTGACGAGTGAACCCGTCCTGGTATTTGGATTCAGCCGCGGCGCGCTCGTCGCGCTCGATCTCGTTTCCCGCTATGGATCGCAGGTGCGTGTGCTCGTTGCACATGAGCCGCCACTCACCCAGTTGCTGCCGGAGACCGAGCGGGCCGAAGCAGCCGCATTCCAGCAGGCAGTGGAAGCCATTTATGGCCGTGAAGGTTCTGTTGCGGCCATGAAGCACTTCGTCACTCACCTCAAGATGGACTTCACGGACCGTGAGCCCGGCTGCGAACTCCCTCCCGTGCCACTCGGCCGAGCGGCGAACTTGAACTTCTTCCTGACCCACGACGCTCCGGCCGTTCGGAGCTATCGGCTGAATATGGATACCCTCAAGGCAGCACCGACACGGATCATTCCCGCCGCCGGTGAAGCTTCGGGCGAAATCTTTCCCCGCCGCTGCGCAATCGCTCTCGGCACTCAATTGGGCGTTCCGGTCGCGGAATTTCCCGGCGGTCACGGCGGCCCGACGACACATCCGAAAAGCTTTGCGGCCCGTCTTGGAGAGATCTTGGGCGCTGCGATCAAATCCGAGAGGGAGAATGGCGAAGAATAGCTCATTAGGCGTCGCCGCTCCGCGGCCGGCAATCTACCTGCTGAAAAGCGTGCAAGATGCTCTGCGTGCCGAGCTCGACAAGGCTTTGGCGCCGCTGGCGCTGACTCCTCCGCAGATGGCGGTCCTTTCCGCGCTGTCGAGCAGACCTCAGCTCTCGAACGCCGAATTGGCGCGTGCCGTCTTTGTCAAACCGCAGAGCATGGTTCCGGTGCTCCAATTGCTCGAGAGCCGCGGCTGGATCGCGCGGCGCCGCGCCTCAACTGGGCGCACCATGCCGACGGAACTCACGCCCGAGGGACGTGATCGGCTCAAGGCCAGCCGAGTCGCAACGAACGAAATCGAGGCGCACATGCTCGCTAGCTTGTCGTCCAAGGACAAACTGCGCCTGAGAGAGCTGTTGGAGCACTGCTTAGAATCCCTTCGTCCCAACCAAGGTTAACCCCTCAAATGGCCACCATCAGCGAATGTCGGTATCGGTGGTTGCGCGTCCGGATTTGAATCTGTTGCACACAGCGGGCCTGCCGAACTGGGCGAGCTATGCATACCAAGTGCGTTGGAGCATGACCCCATTGGACCAAGGCGGCTGCTACCGTTCTCCTTGAGAACGCCGCAACGAAATCGCAACGAATTGGGTGAAACGACCGTGAACAAAACGTGGTGGAAACACCGGGCACGACGAGAAAAATCAATAACTTAGAAGATGTTCACTGCGTTCGGGACGAGGAGTCGCAGGTTCGAATCCTGCCACGAAGCCGAAGACAAATTCGCGGAATGCGTGGTTATGGAACGACCGCTCATGGCGCAAAGCGGCCGTTGAGGTGTGGATGTTGGATCTCGCTAGTTCCCGCTGGCTGGACCTAGTCCAAACCTTGATGGACTGGACCGACCAGCATTGTCGTTCCTCCCACCGCCTGATGAGGTGCCGCACCCTCCATGCCGAGATGGTGGCATCAGCCGCACTTGTGGAGTTCAACCGCTCCGATTTCTGCAAACGCACTAGATCATGCTCGATCATTTCGGTTCCGGGATCAGCTCCGACCAAACGTGCAAGTGGGGTATCGAGTGGGATACTTGTGTATCAACATACTTGAAGGAAGAATCTCATTTAGAAGCTAGCGTCTAGTGATTTCCTACGTTCGGTAGGGGTATGTAATTGGGGTTAGTTTCTCGTTACAGATCGTGATAGACCCGAAGTGTCATGCAGTTGCTTTCACGACGCTCCACGATCACGTTGTAGCACGGATTCCGAATCGATATCTATCTTGGCTCGGCGCTCACTGCCCGATCGAGCACATGTCGCTCCGCCGCTTCCTCCAAGGGGAGCGATCGTGAAGGTCGGCAAACAACAAGGTTTCTGCGATCCCAGCGATCGAGTTCCTCCAACGGATAGAGAATGGCCTTGCCGAGAACGATCGACCGATCCTCATCGAACGCCAGTTGCCGAGCGTGCCTTCGCTGATCTGGCCGCGATAACGTTCTACAACCTCATTGAGCGTCAGGAACATCGGATCGGCCATGTCTATCTTCCTTATTGTCCAGACACGTCCGGAAAGGCGAAAGATTGAGTTCGGCGGTCTCGTCCTATCCGCGACAGAGTCTGGGATTGAATGATTACCCCGTTGGATGCCGAGTATGAAAATTCAATCGACAAGTCTGACGTTGAGGGAGGAGCAAACCGAACGCTGACGTCGGCCTTTGTCCGCTGATGAAGATCGCACATTCAAGTAGATTTGCCGCGCCGCAACTAGCCCTGCACAATATCAAAGCGCCTGAATCAATATTTGAAAGACATGGTCCGCGAAAATCTGCCAATCGATCAAACGAGTGGGGGTGCAAGCAGCATCACAAATGTATTTCGATAATTGAGGCTACTTCTATTTCCGGAGGCGCGCTGCGATGACGTCCATTGCTCGGGCTACGGAGGCGAATGTGCCGGACTCGCGCTGGGTCTAAGTGTCTGTCCCAGGGGAATCGGGTGAATTTACTCACGCGGCGATGAGGCTGGCGAGATACTCGTCGTCCCAGCCTGCGGTTTTGCGCCGGAGGCGGATGGAATCCTTGCCCGGGGCCTTCCGGGTGAGATTGTAGGCGATGTGCCGGCAGGTTGCGAAATTGGCTGGGGCGTTGTCGGTTCTGACACGGCATTCGTCGTCGCGAAAGACCATGTCCATGACCCAGTGCAAGGAGTTCTCGATGGCCCAGTGCGCGCGGATCATCGGGCCGACCACAGCGGCCAGCATCACCAGCGAGGTGATATAGAAGCGCGTCTCGTCGGTGATCTTGCCGTTGATTTCGCGCCGGCTTTCGACCACGACGACAGCGCTCAGGCCCGGCCATTGGTGGCGCGCCTGCAGCCAGTCGACATCGTGGATCACGGTGTAGTTTCGGGTCTCGATACGGCCGTGATCGGCATCGACGGTTTCGTGCGTGCTGATCGTGGTATCCCTGTATTTCAAGGCTCTCTGCTCATCGACGAAGACCTCGACATCCTCGCGCAGGGTGCCCTGATTGCCCTTCAGCGCGACAATGTAATCGGCCTTTTTCTCGATGATTTTCGTGGCGATGTCGCGCTGACAACCCATCGCATCGATCGTCACCACCGCGCCCTCGATCGACATCATGTCGAGCAGCGCCGGGATGGCGACGATCTCGTTCGACTTCTCGTTCACCTTCACCTGGCCCAGCACGATGCGTTGCCGCGCCGCGAAGGCAGAGACCATGTGGATCGCCTCTTTCGAGCCCTTGGTCTGATACGAGCGCCGCGACGTCTTGCCATCGATCGCGATGACCTCGCTGGGCGTGTTGGTCAGCGCCGCGACCCAGGCCACAAAGCAAAGCTGGAAGGCGCGGGCATCGAGCGTGGCGAAAATATCGCCGAGATGATCGTGCGAGGGCGTGCCGTTCACATAGGGCCGAAACCGCCGTAGCAGATCGATCTTCCGCTCGCCAAATCGCGCGATGTCGGTGAACGCCTCCGCGCCTGCAAGAACCGCCAGAAGAATTAGCAGCAGCACTTCCGGGAGCGGATAATCCACTTTGCCGGGCTGACGATGATCCGGCAACCCGCTGAAATGGTGGAGAAAACTCGTCGTCTCCGCGATCGCCGCAAACCCTGTCCCGTCCGATTCCATCACCGTCCTCCACCTGCGACTCAGTGGATGACACAGATTCAGCACTTCAGCA
>Ga0099827_10001333_pt1 | contig 12648 bp, 10 predicted proteins | sample CZO8metaG_FD_79339 | JGI IMG/M metagenome (GOLD analysis project Ga0099827, IMG submission 79339) | Vadose zone soil microbial communities from the Eel River Critical Zone Observatory, Northern California, USA - CZOApr15con1.8 metaG | ecosystem: Environmental > Terrestrial > Soil > Vadose zone ...
CAACGCGATCCAGAGCAGCAGCTTCGCGGCGGCGATACCCACGCCGCCGAGGATGAGGATCAACAGAAGTACCAACAAGACAAGTGCCATAAGGCCCTCCTTCAGCTAGGTGAACAAAGAGCGGTGACCAGGATTCCCAGGGCTTGCGCCCTGAAACAACCGGCCGCCCCGGGGGGCGGCCGGCGTCGTCGGGAGACGACCTGTCCGTACGCAGCGCGACCCTGTCCCCGACTCCCGCCGCGTACGAATTACAACTAGTGAACGCCTCGCGCGGGAATCTGGTTACGGGCCAGCAGGGAACGGCGCTACACTGCGCCCGCCAGCGGCGTCCTTATGCCCTTGTCGCGCGGAGACGCCGCTCCATCGAACGTCTGTGGACTGTCCCCGGCAGTGGCCGAAGAGGACGTCGGCTTCGTCAAGGGAGTGTGACTTTTCGTCCACAGACAGGTGCGTGCGGGCCTGTTTTCGGCGACGATGCTGAGCGGACGGCGGGCGACTGTTGGAGAACTCGCGGCTGAGCTCGTTCGTTCGTCCCTGCCCAGCTAGCACCGATCAGAGGTAACCAAGCGGATCGACGGGTACCCCGTTGATCCGCACCTCGAAGTGGAGGTGGGCGCCGAAGCTGTGGCCGGTGTTTCCGACGTAGCCGATCACCTGGCCCTGGGAGACCTGCACCCCGCTCGAGACTGCGATGGAGGACTGGTGCGCATAGCACGTCGCCAACCCGCCGCCGTGGTCGATGCAGGTGTAGTTCCCATAACCCCCCGTCCAGCCGGCGAGGACGACCGTGCCCGACGCCGCCGCGTGGATCGGCGTCCCGTACGGGACGCCGATGTCGATCCCGGCGTGCAAGCGCCCCCAGCGGTAGCCGAAGGGGCTGGTCACCGGACCGTTCACGGGCCAGATCAGCCCCTGTGAGGAAGGGGTGGTGTCGCCCGCTCCCTGCGCCGCGGCCAGCTGGCCGCGGATGCGCGCGTCCTCCGCCGCCAGCGCGTTCGCCTCTGCGATGAACCTTTGCTCCTCCTGGCGCGTGGAGGCGAGCTGGTGCTTCTTCCGGCCGCGCGTGTTCGAGAGCGAGCTCTGATTCGCGAGTAGCCGGTTGCGGACGTCCCGCTGCTGTTGTGTCCGCACCGCCACGACCTGCGTCTCTGCGTGTACGCGCCCGCGCACTTTCTTCGTCCGCTCCCGCGCGACGTGAACCTCGTCGCGTGCATCCGCGACCGCTGCCGCGATGCGCTTGTCTTGGCGCGCGATCGCCTCCAGATAGTGGATCTGGTCGAGCGCGTCCTGCAACGATTTCGATTCGAGGATGACGTCGACGAGCGTCGGGTCGCGCGTCTCGTAGATGTCGATCATGCGCAGGTTCAGCTGACGAAGGACAAGCGCGTACTGCCGGCGGAGGTAATTCAGACGCTTGGTCTCGAAACGGAAGAGCTCGTTCAGCCGGTCGAGCCGCCGCTGGTGGAGCGCGAGGTCGCGTTCCAACACGGACAGCTTCTGCGAGACGTCGCCGACCTTGCGCTCGAGGGAGCGGATCTGCGCGGTGACGTCGGAGATCTGTGCGGTCAGCCGCGCTTCCTTCGCGCGGGCCGCGGCGATGCGCGCCTGCACCTCGCCGATCTTGCCGCTGTTGTCGCCGGAGGCCGGCGCGGCCAGGACGAGCCCGGCAACGAGGAGGACGGCCAGTCTGCGACCCATGGGCGGAAGGTTCGGCAGGGCTTCGGACGTCCCTGCCGGCCCGAGGCCTAGCGGACTGCTCCCTCCGGGCCCTGGGGCCCAGGCTCGGGAATGATGGCGGGACTCGGCTCCGGGATGATCGCCGGCTGCGGGGGGTTGCCCTCGTCCGGCGGAGGGTAGGGCTCCGGGATCACGGCCGGCCCCATAGGGTCGCCCTCGCCGGGCTGAGCGGGCTCCTCAGGCAACTCCACCATCTCCGTGGGCTGAAGCTCGAGTCTGCGCCGCTGGAGCCGTTCCTGCGCTTGAGCGACGACTGCCTCCATCTCGGCCTCCCTCTGGGCCGCGAGCTCGTCCAGCTCTTTTACCTGCTCGCGGGCCGTTTCGATCGCCTGGTCGTCCCCACGGTACACCGCATCTCCCAGCTCGAACAGGAGCTGGGTCCGAAGCAGGCCCAGCTTCTGCAGCTCGCGGCGCCACGCCAGCTTCCGGCGCGCAGTGCGACCGCGTGTTGCCAGCGAGTGGGCTGCGACGCCGGCGCGCGCGCGAAAGGCGTCGAGCGCCTCGCTCGAGCGCGCCACCGTCGCGTCCGGCTTTCGGCGGGCCGCCTCGACGTGGACGACGAGCAGCAGCACGCTCACGCCGAGGAAAATCAACCCGAACGGCCAGCGGCCGGTCGCGAGCAGCACGACCGCGAGCGTCAGCGCCACGCCCGCCAGCACGAGCACGAGCGTGGTGGGGGTGACGCCGTAGTAGCGCGGCTCGGCGCGCGCGTACTCCACTGGGACGCGGCCCGTCTCTTCCGGAGGCAGCTCCATCTCCTTCGTCGCTCCGGCGGAAGACGCATGTCCGCATTGCGGGCAGTAGCGGCTGTCCTTCGGCAGCTTCCCGCCGCAGTTCGCGCAACTAGCCATGCACTTCGTCCGCCGCCGGCTCCGCCGCCGGCTGCGCCGCCGCCCGAAGGTCCAGCGCGCGCAACGCCTCCGCGGCGCGGTGTCGCAGCGGACCCACGAGCTCGCGGTAATCCTCGTCGGAGACCTTGCCGGTGCGGTGGTCGAATTCGAGCTCCTTCAGCGCGGCCAGCGCCCGGTCACGCTCCTCGGCGAGCGCGAGCCGGCGCTGCTCCAGCTCATCGGGTCGTCCGAGCCGGTCGTCACGCGTCCGAGGCTCGCGAAGGAACGGCAGCGCAACGAGAAGGACGCATGCGACTGCGAGCACAGCGCCGACGACGAGAGCGACGCTCATATCCGCACCGTGGCGCCGGCATAACGCTCCGCGAGACGCCGCTCCTCGCGAGCGTCGGGCCAGAGCGCGATCAACGATCCGCCCAGGAAGACGAAACCTGCGAGCCAGATCAGGTTCACGAGCGGCTTCTGCAACGCCTTGAGGTCGATGCTGCCGTCGCTGTTCACCTGGTCCGCGATCAGGAAGAGGTCGCCGCCGGTAAGCCAGTCATGGCGGATCGAGACCTCGTTGGACACCTGGTCCTCCGCGAAGTACTGGTTCTTCCCGGGCTTGTAACGGCCGAGGTACTCGCCGCCCCGGTAGACGTCGACGAGCGCCCGGATCGCGCGGTGATTCGACTCGAGCGCCGTCTCGTAGCCGCGGAAGACGAGCCGGTCGCCGGCGACCGACATCGACTCGCCCTTCTGGAGTCGGGCCTCACGCACGGTCTCGTACGCACTCGAGCCGGCGACCCCGATCGCCAGCAGCACGATCGCTGCGTGAACGACGTAGCCGCCGTAGCGGCGTCGGTTGCGTGCGATGAGCGACGAGAACGCTCCGGCCCAGCCCACGCCGCCGAGCGCCTTGCGCGCGCTCGTCCCGCGCGCAAACTCGAGCACGATCGAGGCGAGGACGAAGACGGAGAACGTGTAGGCGATCACGCCGACGCGCGACGATCCCGCACCGGCCGCGAGCAGCGCGACGCCGGCGGCGATCGCCGCCGTCAGAGGCCAGAGGAACGTCCGCCCGAGGGCGCGCAGTGACGCGCGCCGCCAGGCGACGAGCGGGCCGATCCCCATCAGGAGGAGCAGCGGCAGGCCGAAGCTGTGCAGGAAGAAGTTGTAGTACGGCTTGCTGACGCTCGCCGCTTCGCCGGTCACCGCTTCCGACAGAATCGGATACACGACGCCCCAGAGGATCGTCAGCGAGAGCGCGACGAGCAGCAGGTTGTTGTAGAGGAATGTCGCCTCCCGCGACACGAGCGATTCGAGCCGCGTCTTTGCACGCAGCAGCGGGAGGCGCGCGAACACGAGCGCGAGCGAGCCTGCGGTGATCACGCAGATGAAGCCGAGGAACCAGGGTCCGATCGAGCTCTGCGTGAACGAGTGGATCGACTGGATGATCCCGCTGCGCGTCAGGAAGGTCCCGAACAGCGACAGGCAGAACGCGAGCACGACGAGCAGCACGTTCCAGACCTTCAACATGCCGCGCTTCTCCTGGATCATCACCGAGTGGAGGAACGCGGTCGCCGCCAGCCACGGCATCAGCGCCGCGTTCTCGACGGGATCCCATGCGTAATAGCCCCCCCAACCGATCTCGACGTACGCCCAGTGCGCGCCGAGCAGCTGGCCGAAGCCGAGGAACGCCCAGGCGGCGAGCGTCCACCGCCGTGTCGCGACAATCCAGCGCTCGTCGGTGCGGCGTGCGAGCAGCGCTCCCATCGCGAACGCGAACGGAATCGTCAGCCCGACGTAACCGAGGTAGAGCATCGGCGGGTGGACGGCCATGTAGGGGTTCTGCAGGCTCGGGTTGAGGCCGGCGCCGTCCGCCGTCGCGGCCTGCGTCGCAAACGGGCTTGCGACGAAGACGAGCAGCACCGCGAAGAACGTCCCGACGAGGCCGAGTGTCGGGACGACCCAGGCGAGGATGTCTCGACCCGCACGTCGGGCCGTCAACACCGCAGCGACCGAATAGCCGCACAGCACGAGCAGCCACAGCAGGAGCGACCCTTCCTGGCCGCCCCAGAACGCGGTGAGCGTGTAGCCCAGCGGCAGCTCGCGGCTCGTGTGGTCGGCGACGTACTGGAAAGAGAAGTCATGTCGCGCAAGGGCGCCGAGCAGCACCGCCGCAGCGACGGCCGTGGCGCCGAACGACGCGATCAGCGCGTTCTGCGCGGACTCGGCCAGACGCCGCCGTCCCTTCCAGGCTGCGTACGAGCCGGCGACGAGCGCGTAGACGAGCAGCAAGAAGGACGTGACGAGCGCCGCGCGCCCGAGGTCAGGCATGGCCTACCGCTTTGGCGTGTACTTCGAGGGGCACTTCGTCACGAGCGTGTTTGGCACGGCCATGAAGACACCGTTGCGCAACCGCCCGTCGACGACCACGTCACGGCCCTTGCGGAAGAGGTCCGGCACCGAGCCCGTGTAGACGACGGGGATCGTGGCTGAACCCTTGACGTCGCGGAGCCGGAAGCGCAGGCCCGCACCGTGCGCGTCACCGGCCGGCTCGCCGACGACCTGACCCATGAGCGAGACGCGTCCCTTGTGGCCGGCCAGTTGGCTCGGCCGCACCGACGGGGTGCCGCCGCCGGCGATCGACGTGTAGAGCAGGAAGACGGCGAGAACGGCCGCGACCGAGAGCGCGACGATCAGCCGCACTGGGCTGCGCTTGCCGGGCACGAGGTCCAGTCTACCCCCGTCTCTGAGCGCCTAGACGCTTAGTCGCGCGCCGGTGCCGGACGTCGGCCGGGAATCCGGTAGCCGTGATCGTGGCACAGCGATCCCGGCGCGTCCTCGGTGAGCGCGTCGCAGTAGCCCTTGCCGTATGCGGCGCGCATGAACGCCGCCACGACGTCGAGATTCCACTCCGTGATCTCACCGGCCTCGCGCCAGAGATCGGTGAGCCGGAGATCGATGTCGAGCTCGAGCAGATCGATCCGTGACGGCTTCTTGACCATGCATCGAGGGTACGGAGGGGGTCGGACGTCACTCGATTCGTTAGCGTGAGGACCGTGGCCAAGCTCCATTTCGGCCCTGCGCGCGTGCCTTCGCGAGGGAGCCCCGAAGAGGCGATCGCACTCCTCCAGGAGCGCGGTTACACCGCCTGCGAGATCGACTTCGAAGGGAAGTTCTGGATGGACTACCCGTGGGCGGAGCGGTTCGGCGAGCTCGCGCGTGACGCGGGCATCGTGCTCTCCGTCCACGCGCCGATCGCCGGGTTCATGGGACACGCGGAGCGCGGCAAGAAGCTGAACATGGCGGTGGGCATGCTCGACCACTCGGCGGGGATCGCGAAGGCGTGCGGCGCCGAGCTCGTCGTCTTCCACCCCGGTTTCCTGCTCGGCCGTGAGCGCGCCGACGCGATCGACTCGGTCGTCGAGCAGCTCGGTGAGCTGCGCGTGCGCCTGGAGAAGAAGGACCGCGCCGTCCCCTTCGGCGTGGAGATCATGGGTCGCGTACGCGAGCTCGGAACTGCGGAAGACGTGTTCGCGATCTCGGCGCGCTGCGGCTGGGTCCGCCCCGTCCTCGACTTCGCGCACCTGCACGCCGTCACGGACGGCGGCTTCACGGAGACGGCCGCATTCGCGGCGATCCTCGAAGGCGCGGACAACGTGATTGAGCCGGGCGCACCGTTCCACGTCCACTTCTCCGACATTGCGTACGCGAACCGAAACGAGACCAAGCATCTTCCCTACGGCGAGGGAACACTGCGCGTCGAGCCGCTGGGGAAGGCGCTGCGGAAGTTCAAGCGGCCCGCGACAGTGATCACGGAGTCCCCGGACGAAGCGTCGAACCAGGCGATCCGCGCGGAGCTCTACGCCGCGGTCGGCACGCGCTCCGCGAGCCCCGCTTCGAGCTCGGCCGCCTCGGCTTCGCGCTCGCGGGCGCGCAGGAACTCGGCGTAAGGCGGCAGCACGTCGAGGAGGATGCGGCAGTGCTCGCTGCTGCCGAGAATCTCCACGGCCTCGCGGAACAGCGCGTCCGCTTCCTCGTCGCGCCCCTGAACCGCGCGCACTTGCGCCAGTGCAACCCGTGTCGTCGACCTTGAGGTCACGTCTTCCGCACTGACGGTCTCGCGCGCAGCAAGTGCGTACTTCTCCGCCTCCTCGATCCGGCCTTCCTCCAGGAAGAGCTGTGCCAACAGGCGCTGGCTCTCGCACAGCGTGCCGCGCTCCCGCATCGGGGCGAGCAGCCGGATCGACTCGCGGAAGAGCTTCTCGGCCTTGTCGGGGTTGCCCGCCTGCCACGCCACCTGGGCCAGCTGTCTGGATGTCCACGCGATCTCCGATACGGACGCCGCCTCACGGTAGAGGTCGAGCGCCTTCGTGAGCCAACCCTCGGCCGCCTCGTACTCTCCTTGCACGCGAAGCAGGGTGCCCTTCGACTGCGCGGCGCTCGCGCGCGCGACGATGCTGCCGCTTTCCTCGGCCAGCGCGACCGCTCGGTCGATCAGCGGCTCTGCCTTGTCCTCTTCCATCCGGCCGATGTGGATCCCGGCCAGCTGGAGCGCGGCTCTCGCCTCGTGGTCCTTCCGCCCGGCAGCCCGCGCAGCCTCGAGCGCCTGCCGCTCGAAGCCCTCGGCTTCGGCGAGGCGCCCGACCCATATCGCGACGCGTGCCCTGCGGTCGAGCGCCCTGAAGCGCCCCTCGTGGTCCTCGCGCTCGACGACCGCCAGCGCGGCGTCGGCGAGCTCCGCCGCGCGTCCGAGCTCACCGTCCAGCGATGCCGCGACCTCCGCGAGCGCCGTGAGGGCTCGACTCTGAAGGTCGCGGACGCCCTCCGCTTCCGCCTGCTCCGCAATGACGCTCATCTCGTCGCGCACGACAGGGAGATCGCCCAGCTGCCACGCGGCGCGCGCGGCGAGGAACCGCCGCAACAACGTCGGCTCGAGCTCCACAGAACGCAGCAGGAGCTTACGGGCCGAGAGGTTCGACTCGAGGGCGAGGGCACGCTTGCCGGCACCCTCGAGCGCCTTCGCTGCCATGCGTGCGAGCTCCTCCGGTGCGCGCCCGTCGAGCTCCGCGTAGAGGAGGCACGCCTGGTCGAGATGGTACGCGCGAATCTCGAGCAACTCCTTGTCCGCCTTTTCGCGCAGCCATTCCGCAAAATGCGTGTGATACTCGGCGCGCCCAGATTTCGAGAGACCGCCGTAAGCGACCTCACGAATGAGGCCGTGCTTGAAGCGGTAGGCAGACTCGCCCGTAATCGTCGACCGCTCTTCGCGGGTGACGAAGTCGCGCAGCAGCAAGTCGTCGAGCATGTCCTCGAGCTCGTCGGCGTCGTACTCGGACGAGAGGTGGTCGATCGCGCCCGCCCAGAAGACGCGGCCGATCACCGAGCCGCGCTGCAGGACGATCTTCTCCCCTGCAGGAAGCCGGTCGATGCGTGCCCCGATCAGCGCCTGAAGCGAGTCGGGAATGCGATCGGCGTGCAACCCCTGCTCGAGGAGCATGCGCACGGTCTCTTCCACGAACAGGGGATTTCCCTCGGACTTGTCGAGAAGGCGCGCGCGCACATTCGTCGAGACGTCGTGCTCCGCGAGCAGCGCCTCCGCCAGCTGCTCGCTCTCCTCGCGCGGAAGGGGTTCGAGCTCGATAGCCGTCGACCGGACGCGCCCGCCGCCCCAGCCGGGTCGGACGTCCAGCAATTCGGGGCGCGCCAGGCAGACGATGAGCAGCGCTCGCTCCCGTACCCATTGCGCCAGGTGGTCGATCAGCTCGAGCAACGGCTCTTCGGCCCAGTGGATGTCCTCGAAGACCATGATGAGCGGCTGGACGTCTGCAAGCTCGTCGACGAACTCACGCGCAGCCCAGGCAATCTCCGGCTGGCCGCGTTCACCCTCGACCGCCTCCATCACGCCCGAGGCGAGGCCGAGCAGCTCTGCGATCGCCTCGTCACCGCAGCACTCGATCAGCTTCTCGCGGGCCGTTTCCATCGGGTCGTCGTCCGTGATCCCGGCCGCGGACTTGACCATCTCGGCGAGCGGCCAGTACGTGATCCCCTCCCCGTAGGGTAGTGCGCGGCCGGCGAGGATGGTCACGCCCTCGGCGCCCGCCAGGAACTCGCGCGCGAGGCGGCTCTTCCCGACGCCGGGCTCGCCGTAGACGGTGAAGACGTATGGACGGCGGTCGCGGATCGTGCGCGCAAGCGTGTTCTCGAGCAGCTCGAGCTCGGATTCCCGGCCCACGAAAGGAGCGGCGACGACCGCGGGCGCGGGCAGGCCGTCGAGCGCAGCGATCGCCCGGAAGGCTTCGATGGGCTTGCGGAATCCCCGCAGCTCGAGCGGCCCGGTGGGCGTCGCGTCGATCCGCCCTCCGGTGAGACGGTGCGCGGCCTCACCGACCAGGATCTCCCCCGGGGAGGCGGCCTGCTGCAGGCGCGCCGCAACGTTCACCGCCTCGCCCGTGGCGAACGTCGAGTCCGTCTCGTCGACGACGACCTCGCCGGATTCGATCCCCACACGCGCCTCAAAGCCGAGCTCGCGCACAAGGTTGAGGATCCCGAAGCCCGCCCGTACAGCCCGCTCCGCGTCGTCCTCGTGGCCCTGTGGGATGCCGAAGGCCGCCATGACGGCGTCGCCGGCGAACTTCTCCACCGTGCCTCCGTGCGTCTCGATGCAGTGCGCGACGCCGTCGAAGAAGGTCGTTACGCGGCGGCGCGTGACCTCCGGATCCTGGCCGGAGACGAACTCTGTCGATCCCACGAGGTCGGCGAACAGCACCGTTGCGAGCTTGCGCTCCACGACCTCAAGTTTAGGGAGTGGGAGGGCCGCTACAGCGGCGGCCCTCCCACCGCGGATTACGCGTTAGAAGCCGCTTCCGATGGCCGAGCGGGGGACCTTCGAAAGAACCTGCTGCTGGTAGTAGATGAGCCCGCCCTCGTCGGCCGTGACGTTTGATGCGTAGTGCGTCGACGGGAAGAGGCCGTAGATGTTGTTGGCCGAGATCGCCAAACCGAAGTAGTCGCCGATGAAGCCTCGGCCGTTCGGACACGGATCTCTCGCCCCCGCGCACGGATACTGCGAGAGCCCGCCGAGGTGCTGGCCGGGCTGCTCGGGATCCCAGGTGAACTGCGTGACCCGCCGGTTGGAACCGACGGAGATGGCGCCGCTCCCGGCGTCCTTGTAGGCCTGGAGCGACGCGTCGATGCAGAAGTTCTTCCGGCCGACATCGGCCGCGAGGACGCTCGCGTCGTTCGGGCACGCCTGCCGGCGGTCGAGGAACTCGACCGCGACCGCGCCGCCGGGACCGGCCGCCACCGAGGGCTGGAACTGGTCGGTAGGCGCGCCCACCGCGTCGACGTTGTCGTTCACGACGACCGGTGTCGTCCAGATGAAGCCGCCGTCGGTCGACTGCGTGAACTTCACATCCATCTGGGTGCCGTCCCAGTCCTCGTACGTGAGGTACAGGTGGCCCGGATACGTGGGGCTGGCCGCGAAGTTCTCGGCGATGCCGTCGCGGAAGCGCGTATTCGGGAGCACCTCGCCCGGAACGATGTTCACAGTGGTGATCGGCACGAACGGTGTGAACGTCTGGCCGTCGTCGTTCGATCGGGCGACATAGATCGTCGAGCTGCTCCCGTTCGGCGGGAACGAGACGACCGCGACGTAGACGTTGCCCGCCGCGTCTATCTCCGGGTACACGAACGTGACCGCGGGACCGACCTCAGACGGCGGGCTGATCGTGACGGCCTTGGCGAAAGTCGCGCCTCGGTCACGGGAAACGGCCATCCGCACCTTGGTTGCCGACCCGTTAAAGACCGCCCAGGCGGCGTAGACGTGATCCTGATTGACGTTGCCGACGATGTGGTTGACGGCGACCCACTGCTTGTCCTCGACGTGCCCGACTTGCTTGGCCGAGGCGTTGTTCGTCTCCTCGAGCGCCTGGCCGCCGTTCCCCTTCACCCAGTGGCGTCCCATGTCGTCGCTGAACGACACGTCGATCTCGCCGTCCGGATGGAGCTTCGTCGCGTCGAAGAAGGAGTTGAACGGAAGCATCGTCTGGTAGACGCGGCCCGTGGTGTCGAAGTCGACGTTCGGGTCAGTCGTGTCCGTCCAACTCGGCGGCATTTCCTGAGTGCCGGTGGAGATGCAGTCGTAGCCCTGGATCTGGTTGTTGCCCGAGGGCGTACCGCCCAGGATCTGATACGCACCGAGGTAGAACATGTAGAAGGTGCTGAACTTGTCGAAGAAGAACTTGGAGCTGCCGACCAAGTCTTCAGTGCCGGGCTTGACGGCGATCCACGACTCGGAGTGGTTCGCGTTGAACGGACCCGCCCGGCAGGTTCCCGCTTCGGGGACTCTCGACCCCTGCGGAACCGGATAGCCGCCGCCGCTGGTCGGCGAGCTCGCCACCTGGTTCGTGCCGACGAAGCTCCACGTGCCCGCGGACGCGGTTGCCGCGAAGACGAGCGCGACAAGTGCAGCGACGGCCGCTGCGATGGATCTCTTCACAGTCTCCCCCTCTCTAATCCCTCCCTGAAGATCAAGATATAACCACATCTATTGGTCTACCCGGAGCCCCGCTTTCAGACACAATGCGGGGCCGGATCAACCGAGGGGAGGGAGATGCGCAAGCTCCTGCTCGTGCTCGGCCTCGCGGCCGTAGCGCTCATGGTCGCCGCCTTCGCGGTGGCCGCGTCGGCCAACAACGACAAGCTGCTGCCGAACGAGCAGCATTTCGTCGATTCGCAGTCGTCCAACACGAGCAACGGGACGAAGGGCGGGTCGGCCTGGAACATGGTCGCCGTCGGCCAGAACGTGCTCGCCGGCCGTGGCTTCAACGGCGACGTCTTCGTGCACAACGGGCTCGCCTACGTGGGGCGCTGGGGCTTCTTCGATCCATCGCATCCGAGCCTGTGTCCGCAGGACGGAGGGATCGCCGTCCTCGACGTCCGCGATCCGGTCCACCCGGTTCAGGTCGCCGACCTACCCGGAAGCGGCGCTTCCGTCGAGGACGTGGAGGCGTACACCGCCAAGTACGGGCCGCTCGCCGGGCACGAGATCGCGGTCGTCGGCACGCAATGGTGTGCAACCTCGCGACTCGATCCTGCGGCTGCGGGCCATCGAGGCCTCGACCTCTGGGACGTGACGCTTCCGTCCGCCCCGGTCAAGCTCGGCTCGTACGACGTCGGCTGCTGCATGCGCGGTGTGCACGAGTTCGAGGTACTCGACCGGACCGACCTCCGCAAGACGTTTGTCTATGCGAGCGTCCCCTTCGCTGAGCGGGCCGACTCCACGTCGCCGAACGGGATGCGCGATCGAGCCGGCAAGGGCGAGGCGCGCATCATCGACATCACGAATCCGTACAGCCCGGTCGAGGTCTCGGACTTCGGTATCAAGAGGGATCTCGGTCTCGATCCCGCTGCCGGCCAGGGCTGCTTCGCGATCAGCTTCGGCCACGGGATGAACCCGTCCGAGGACGGGAAGCTGCTGTTCGTCTCGTATTGGGACGCCGGCTACATCACGCTCGACGTCTCGCGGCCCGCGTCGCCGCGCTTCCTCGGTCGCTGGACGTACGCGGCAAACGAAGACGGCGACGCCCACTCGACGAGCTACGACAACGCTCGAGGGCTCCTATTCGGCGCCGACGAGGACTTCTGCAAGGGCGGCCCGGGAATCGTTCCGGGTTGGGGCTTTCTGCGCGTCTTCGACGCGTCGAAGCCAGGCGCGCTCAAGCAGATCGGCGAGTACCACACGCCGAACTCGTTCGGAAAGGCCGATCCGGGCGCCGGTGACTACGTGATCCACAACCCGCTCGTCGTAGGGACCGACGTGTACCTCTCGTGGTACACAGACGGCGTCCGCGTCGTCGACACCCGCGATCCGCGGAACCCGGTGGAGGTCGCGAACTTCGTGCCGCCGGCCTACAAGAACCCGGTGACCCCGAGGCAGCGGAACACGTTGACGAACACGACACAGGTCTGGGGGATCGCCTACGACGCGGCGACTGGCCTCTCGTACGCGAGCGACATGAACTCCGGCCTCTGGATCCTGCGCCGGACCGACAAGTAGCCCGACACACCATCGGGA
>Ga0099827_10001338_pt1 | contig 12632 bp, 9 predicted proteins | sample CZO8metaG_FD_79339 | JGI IMG/M metagenome (GOLD analysis project Ga0099827, IMG submission 79339) | Vadose zone soil microbial communities from the Eel River Critical Zone Observatory, Northern California, USA - CZOApr15con1.8 metaG | ecosystem: Environmental > Terrestrial > Soil > Vadose zone ...
GTCGAGTCCCTGCTCGCCGTCCACGGCCGTGAACACCTGGTAACCGACCTTCGAGAGTAGCTGCTGCGCCGCCACGCGCATCGTCTGATCGTCCTCCACCAAGAGGATCGCCTCCGTTCCGCCGGGTAGACCTTCATCGGAGGTCTCGACCTCCGACATCCCCTGATCGCGCAGCGCCGGGAAGTAGACCTTGGCCGTGGTCCCCTGCCCCACCTCGCTGTAGATGTGGAGATATCCGCGGTGCTGCTTCACGAGGCCGTACGCCATGGACATGCCCAGGCCGGTACCGACGCCCACGGGCTTGGTGGTGAAGAACGGCTCGAACACCCGAGCCAACGTCTGCGCGTCCATCCCCACGCCGGTGTCGCTCAGCGCCACGCTGACGTAGGATCCGGGCTCGACCCAGGCGTGCAGCGGACGATCAGCCGCGCCCAGCCGCGCGCGCCGCACTTCGACGTGCAGCGTGCCACCCTTCGGCATGGCGTCACGGGCGTTGGTGACGAGGTGCAGCAGGATCTGCTTCACCGCCGCAGGATCGGCTTCGACCACGCCGCCTTCCTCGTCCGCCTCGAACTGCACTTCGATGCCGGCCGGAAGGCCGCGCCGCAGGGTGTCGAGCGCGTCCCGCACGAACTCGGTGAGGATCAACGGGTGGAGGTCGAGCACGCGGTGGCGACTGAAACCCAGCAGCCGTTGCGCCAGCTCCGTGCCGCGCTGGGCCGTGAGTTTAAGCTCGTCGATGTCGCGGTTGGAAGGCAGCGACTGGGCCAGCGCGGCGGTGCGGGCCAGGATCGCGGTGAGGAGCTCGTTGAACTGCTGGGCAATGGCGCCCGTCAGCCGGCCGATGGACTCCATCTTCTCGGCCTGCTTCAATGCGCGCTCGCGCGCGAGCTGCGCGGCGACGTCTTCGGCCGTCATCGGCCTCCTTAATAGTCCGCCACGGCGGCGGCGTCAAGCCAACGGATCCGCAAGCGACGGGCCTGTTCGCCCCAGCCCAGGCGCAGGCTAAGTCGTTGATTTGAAACGTGCCGCGTTACCTCGTCACAGGCGTGTGGCGTCTTCACAGCACACCCTAACGGAGGCGCCTCCATATGCGCGACTCCGCACCTCACAGACTGACCGAGCGACGCCAAGCCATCCTGCGCCAGACGAGCGCTGCCTTACGGGGACGAGTGGTCACATTGTGGCGCGTGGCACGTGATCTCGCGGTGGCCGAGGTTGCAAGCCGCCCGAGTCCGCCGCTCGACGCAATCGAATTGGACGTGGCCGCGGTCCTACGAACGTGGATCGGGGCGGTTGGCGACAAGAGTCTCTGGGTGGTGTGCCGCTTTGACCCGAGCCGCTTGCATGTGGCCCGGGTCCGGAGCGACGTGCCCGCGCCGCCACCTGCCGGTATCGAGCGCCGCAGCCCGGAACGGTTGATCCTCGAGCTGGCCGGTCTCTCGCTCGGCGCGCTCGAGCGGATCTGGGCGGTCGCCGACCAGGCGACCGGGTATCTCCTCGGAGCACTCGCCTTGCTCGACGCGTGTCTCGAGCGCGTGCGCCAAGCGCAGGGCCTGACGACGACCGGCCGCGCGCGCCTGCTTGCCGATCTCGCCGTCGTCGAGGACGCGATCGAAGGCGCCCTCGACGCGGCGTAGGGCCGTATCGACGTGGGTGGCTGGGGCGGAGGGCGGATACGTGCTGAGCTCGTACTCGCCCTCCGTTCTCTCGGGCTAGCCCTTTTTTGGTGAAGCGGTTACTCTCTCGTCGGCGAGATGTCATCGGCAACCCGCTACATCATCCAGGTGGACCGACCCGGCGAACGGGTCGATATGCCAACGATCCGCGCGTTGCTGGACGGGGTGGGGGTCACGGTGGACCCCGAGTACGGCCCGGTCCCGATCAATCCCCAACTCGGTCGCTACGTGGTGCGCGGCTCGGCGTCGCCCGACGCGCGCGCGCGCGCCGAGCAGATTCCCGGCGTGCGCTTCTTCGCCGACGCGATCCAGGAGTCCGCTTCCTAACCCGCTAGGCTGTCTTCGCACCCTTCCGAGCCTGCGGCTTCAAACCCAACGCCTTGAGCGCCGCCGCTGCATCGATCACGCCGTAGCCCAAGTCATAGTCCCAGCCGTCGCCTCGCAGGTCCCGCGCCGTCCGCTGTAACAGGCCTTTGAGCTGCGCCGGCGCCAATCGGTCGGTGTCGAGGCGCTGGCGGAGTGCGGCCGCCACGCCGGCGGCAACGGGACTCGCGGCCGACGTGCCTCCGTCGGCGGGGAAGATCCCCGACCCCTTGAAATGGCTGAAGCCGGCGAGGTCGGGTTTGCGTGAATAGAGCGCGCCCGGTCCTTGCGACGAGTAGCCCAGGCGCCGGTCGGTGACGGTGACGCCGGCCACCGTGACGACATCGGGATGGGAGTTGGCGCCGTGGATCGAGGCCCCCGGGCCCGTATCGCCGGCCCCGCATCGCCCATCGGGACAGTCGGCGCCGCAGTTCCCCGCCGCGAAGAACACGTCCGCGCCCGCCGCGACCAGGGCGCCGGTGATCTGGTTGAACGGATGGTCGGGATTCGCGCTGTAGTTCTCCGGCGAGCCGATCGGTGCGTCGCTCGCGCGGTCGAACAGCCCCCAGCTGTTATTCACGACCCATCGCCCCGGCGCCGCGCTCACCCGGCCCACCAAGTCCGCGAATGCGGCAATGGCGTCCGAAAGAAACGCCGCCCACGTCCCCGCCTGGGACCTGAGGAGGGCGTAGTCGAGGATCTGCGCGTCGGGGGCTGCGATTCGGACGTCGTACGCCACCATCGTGCCGTGGTTCGGCGCGCTCGAGCCCGGCACGTAGCCGGGGGTCGGCGCCCAGCCGCCGGCGACCGGAATGCGCGAGCCGTCGATCCCCGTATCGACGACGGCGACATGGACGCCGCTGCCCGTGAGTCCCGCCCGGGAGAGCGCCCGGACGCCGAGCCCTCGCGCCACGTCCTCGGTTGCGCCGATCGCGGCGTCACTGCAATAGACGGAGGGGAACGGAGCGACGGGGGGGTCGGCGAACACACCCACAATCTCGGGATGGCGGTCGCGCCGCAGCCGCTCGATTGCAGCCTCGTCGTCCGCTTCGACGCGCACGGCGTAGGTGGCCGCCGGACCCACGGCGGCGTAGTTGAAGCCGCTCGCGGAGGGTGGGTCGTCCCCGCCCCCGATGCGGCGCAACACCTCGACCGGGTGGTAGGTCTCGTCGAACCTCACCCCGGCGACCTTGACCTTGTCCTCGAGGAGGGAACGGGCCGGGCTGAAGGAGCGCTTGCGCCATCCTTCTTGCAGGGGCTCGTGGCTGCGGATCAAGACAATGCGCCCTATTCGGGAGCTCATGTAGCCTCCTGACTGGAAGTCCGGGCGCAGCCGTATATACCCCGTAGCGCGTCAGCGAGCGTGCACCGGCTCCAGCAACAGCTTCAGCCGCGCCCGTGAGTCGCGGGCGGGCGAGGCGTCCCACGCTGCGTTGATCGCGGCGAGCTCGGCCGCCGACAGGCGCCAGGACGTCGGTCCGCCGGCCGGCAGCTCGAACTCGATCGACTCGATCGCGACTCCCTGCTTTTCCCACGCCTCGCGGAGGAGCGACAACTCCAGCTCGTTCCGGGCTCGCTGCGCGGCCTGGCGGACGTTGAGCATGGTGACCGCCGGTCCGATCGCTGCGTACAGCCAGCCGCTCCCCGTCGCCGCGGCGGGCCGTTCTCCCGGTGCGAGCCGAATCTGGAGCAGCACCACCCGCGTGCGGCGCACCCCGCTCACCGGGTCGGCGCGCACGTAGGCTGGCAGGATCGCTCGGAGGAACTCGATAGCGGACATCACGCCGAAGTTGTCATAGTATCCGCCGTCGGCCACATGATAGGCGATGCTGTCCGGAACGCTCCCGGCTGCGGGCCGGCCGATCGGCGTCACAAACGGGAACGCGGCCGACAGCCGGGCGGCGGTGACGACGGAGAGATCGCGGTCGGGATAGAGCTCGAGAAAGCTCCTCGGGCCCTCCGCCGCCGGGGCTGCCGCACCCCCGAGCGGCGTCACGAGAAAGCGCTCACCCGTTTCCGTCACGGTCGCGTTGAACGTCTGGGCGGGGCGCCGCGCCGCCGCCACGTCCTGGCGCCACCGCCGGAGCGTCGCAGCTCGGGCGAGCTGCCGTGACCACGACTGCTCGAGCGCCCAGCCGCGATCGAGCGTGAGATCCCGCACCAGCCATGGCAGCACAGCGCGCCACAAGTCGGGATACAGGAGACCCCAGGCGGTTGCTTCGAGACTCGAAGTCCCCGCGGCCCGAAGGATGCCCTCCAGCTCGGCTTGCGGCGGCGGGTTCCCGTCCGCATAGCGGGCCACAAAATACATCGCCCCCACCCCGCCGCCCGACACGCTGCTCACGAAGGTCAGCGCGTCCCCGAACCGGCTGCCGAGTGCGGAGTCGTGCTCGAGACCGGTGAGCACTTGCGCGGTCCAGCGCGCGGCCACGATTCCTCCGCCGCTCGCCGTGACCACGATCATCACCGGGAATCGATTCGCCGGGTGACGGCGATTCCATTCCTCGAACAGCCGCCCCGGGGACGCGTCCGATGGCGCTCCGGCTGCCGGGACGGTTCGGTAGTAATGGTCCGAGCTCGAGTACTGATACATGGCGAAGGAGCCGGCGGTCGCGATCAAGAGGAGCGGCACGCGATACAAGTCGAAGAAGAACGCGAGACCGCTGAACAACCAGCAGAGAATCACGAGCAAGAGCAGCACCAGCGCCAGCGGCGGGACCACGCCGGCGACGGCGGGAAACGCTCCCGGCCGGAGCAGCCAGTACCCGCTCAAGTACAGCGCGCCGACCAGCCCCAGCAAGCCGAGCGCTCGGACGTGCTGCAGGCCGATCGCGGCCGACTCGACGTACCCCTGGAGGAACCGGCCGTGGCCCGGCGTGCCCGCCCCGGTGGCAACGGACTCCTGGTACCGCTCGGCGAGCCGGCGGAACGGAGGCTCGGTACGGGGACGGACGTAGGTCCGGGCGATCACGGTGGCGATCCAGCGGAGCAGGAACGCCGCCGCCGCGCCGGCCGCCGCGGGCACGAGCATGCGCGCGTCCCCCGAGCGTAGCGCGGCGGTCACGACGAGTGGAACGGCGAACAGCAGGAAAAAGACCGCCGTCCGCAAGCGCGCCAGGCGCGGTGACGCGCCGCGTGCGAGCCGATAGAGCCAGCCCAGGAGGCCCGTCTCCGTGGCGTCGCCCCTGAAGAAGGGGAGCTTGAAGCGACTGGGCACCGCGGCGAGCAGCAGGTCGACGGTGAACATCAGCGCGAGCGCGGCGAGGGTCGCGAAGCCTCCGACCACCGCCACGCCGGCGCCGTCGAGCGCGAGCAGATTCCCGAGGAACGACTTGCCGGGGCCGAGCGCGAGCAGGGGCAGCACGACGAGCAGCGCCCCGACCGTGACGGCGAAGCGACAGAAGAAAAGATACTGCAGGACATACGCCCGGCGTTGTGCGGGCAGTATGGCGGCAACGAGTGCCAGGACGAGGACGGCCAGGAGCCAGCCCATGGGCGGTGTCACCAAACTGCGTCGGAATCGCGCTCCGGTGTAGGGTGTTTTTGAGGCACCAGGGGGCGGTTTTGCGGCACCCGTCCTGGCCATCCGGCGGATCCCACCCGATGATAGGCTATGCGCGGGACGAGCTGGCTGTTGATCGGAGCGGTCGCGCTGGCATGGTGGGCGACGGCGGCCGCCGCGCAAACGGTGACCGTGGTCCACAACGTCAATCTGCGACCCGACCCCTCCAGCGAATACCCTCCAATCCGATCGCTCACGCCCGCAGAACCGCCGTTGACCCTGCTCGAGCCCAGCCCCGAAAGCGGATACTACCACGTCCAGACGAGCGCCGGAGAGGAGGGCTACGTGTGGAGCCGCTACGTGCGAGTGACCGTCGCGCCAGCGGCGCCCGCGGCGACGCTTCCGCCCGGCCCCGGCGTCCCCGGATCACCGAGCATGATCGGGTGCGGCGACGGGTCGTGGCAGCACGTCTACCATCCATCGCGCCTGCTCGTCAAGCTGGATTGCGTCACGGTCACGGGTGTGATCGTCGACGCGACGGCGGGCCAGTCGCACCATCAAACTGACGGCGTTCGTCATGAACCGGACGGCGACACTCACGGCTGGCTGCAGGTCGATTCACAGTTTGCGAGCATGATCAACGCGGGGAACACGTCGGACGAGGGGGGGAATCTCGTCTTCGAAATCGTGTGCCACTACCCCGTCACACAACCGGATGCGCAGTCCGCCTGCGCCGGATTCACGGACCATACAACGATTCTGCCGGTCGGCACGCACGTCGCGATCACGGGGACGTTCGTGCAGGAGAAGAACCACAAGAAGTGGAACGAGATTCACCCGGTGTCACGTATCCAGGTGCAATAGCTCGCCGCAGCGTCAGCCCCGGGCGACACAAAGGGCCTAGATTCCCTCCATGGCCTTGGACCCCCTCCCCCAACAGCGCCTCGCGATTGAAGCGCCGCTCGGTCCCGTCCTCGTGGTGGCGGGACCTGGCGCGGGGAAGACGTTCTGCCTCATCGCCCGTATCAACTACCTCATCAACACCCGAGGGCTAGCACCCGAGCGCATCTGCGCCGTCACATTCACGAACCGGGCGGCCGAAGAGATCGCCGTCCGGCTAACGCACACCCTGGGGGAGCGTGCCGAGGCGATCACGCGCGGCACGATCCACGCGTTGTGTCTAGCGCTGCTACGCGAGCATGCCGAGGCGGCCGGCCTGAAGAAGGGCTTCGGCGTGGCCGACGAGCAATACCAGAAGGTCATCCTGGGCCGGCTGCACGTGCCGCTCGAACAGCGGGGATCGCTCCTGAACCGGTTCAGCCGGCACCGCGTGCAGAAGCAGGACTACGAGCTCACCCCCGACGACGCGCGCCTGTATCGCGAGTACACCGCCTGGCTGGCGCACCGCAACATGGTGGATTTCGACGACCTGGTCGCGAAGGCCGAAGAGCTGCTGCGCACTCGGGGGGACATCGCCGATGCGATCGCGGCGCGCTGGGACTACCTCCTGGTGGACGAGTTTCAGGACGTGAACGCGGTCCAGTACGACCTGTTGAAACGCCTGGCGGCGCCACACGGCAACTTCTTCGCGGTGGGCGACGACGAGCAGTCGATCTTCACCTGGACGGGGGCGGATCCCTACGTGCTCGTCCGCTTCAGCCGTGACTACGAGATCGACCGGCCCATCGTACTCGACAAGAACTGCCGCTGCTCCCGCCAGATCTTTGAGACGGCGCGGCGGGTGCTCGCGCAAAACCCCCAGCTGTTCGAAAAGCAGCTCAGCGCGGAGCAGGAATCGGCGTACGAGGTGGGCGCGTTCGCGTTCCGAGACGAGGAGGAGGAAGCCGCGTGGCTGCTCGAGGACATTCTGGCCGACCGCGCGGTGGCCGGCCTGGGATGGGGCGAGTACGCGATTCTCTACCGCCGGCACAAGGTCGGCGAATACCTCGAGGGACGCCTCGTCCGAGCGGGAATTCCCTGCCGGCTGGCGCGCGGCCGCTCGCTGGTCGAGGACGACGTCATCAAGTACGTGATCGCCGCACTGGGAATCGTGCGCGATCCCGGCGACCCCGTCGCGCTCGAGGCGTTCGCCAGGTGCGTGCTGTCGGCGCACTTCCTCCAGGAAGTCGAGGCAGCGATCGGGAACTCCGGCGATTTCCTCACTTCCGTGCGCGCCCTCGCCCGCCGCCGGCCGGCGCAGGACCCCGACACCAAGAAACTGTGGCGGCTGGTGTTTCAAGTGGAGAACCTTCGCGCCCTGGCGCGGTCGCACCGCGCGCTGGCGCCGCTGGTGGATGAGATCCTGTCGCAGAGCGTCGGCCCCTACAAGAACGCCCTCGAGGAACGGCACGACGAGCTCACCGATCCCGCCGACCTCGCCGAGGCCGTGACGCTCGCCGCGCGGCTCGGCGCGGCGATTGCTGCGGAGCAGGACATCGTGATCGAGCCTCAGGGAGGTCTCGAGATTGCGCTGAGGGGAATGCTGGCTGCCGCGGGGGTGCGTCATGTGCCATCCTCCACCAACCTCCACCAGCCTCCACCAACCTCCATACCCTCCCCTCTCATCCTCTTCAAAGCTCTCCAGCTGCTGCACGCCAAGGAGCTCGACACCCCGCTCGAGCGCTACGTCACGTTCGATTTGGAAACGACGGACAAGGACGTAGACGTTTGCGAGGTCGTCGAAGTCGGCGCGGTACGAGTGGTCGGCGGGGAAATCGTGGACCGGTTCCACACGCTAGTGAAGCCGTACCGTCCGATCACCCCCGGGGCGACCAAGGTGCACGGGTACACCGATGCCGCCGTGCGCGAAGCCCCCTCCTTTGCCGAAGTCTGGCCCGAGTTTCGAGCCTTCATCGGCGACGACGTCCTCATCGCGCACAACGGTCAGCACTTCGACGTTCCCGTGCTGCGCCGCCTCGCGGCCGGACGGGACGGTGTGGACAGCCTGGTGTTCTATGACACCCTGCCGCTGGTGCGCTCGCTCTCCCGCGACAGCGCCAAGCTCGAGGACCTGGCCCTGCGGTTCGGCATCGACGCCGGCCGGGCGCATCACGCGCTGGACGACGCGGTCACGCTGGCCCGGGTGTATCGCGAGCTGGAGCGCCTGCGGGGCATTCGGGCACGCAAGGCGGTGCTGGTGAACCTGCTCGACTATCTGGGGCTCGGCTTGGCGTTGGAGCCGGAAGCCAAGAGCGGCGAGCAGGACATCCTCTTCAAGCTCGCGAAGTTCTACACGCTGGGCCGATACGGCGATGCACTCGCGTTCTACGAGATGGAGCGGGAGCGCACCGGCGAAGGCTCGGCGCCTCCCGTGGACGAGGTGATCCGGCGGCTCGGAGGGCGCGCGCTCATGACACGGCTCCGGGCCGAGCCCGATCCGGCGCAGCGCTATCCCGCCGCGGTGGCGCGGCTGCGGGCGCTGATCGATGAGCCCTCCCCCGCAGGAACCCTCAGGGATAGTATCGATCGCCTGCTGGATCGCGTGGCGCTCTCCACGTCCGAGGGAATCGAAGTCGCGCCCGATCGCGTCAACCTCCTCACGCTGCACTCGACCAAGGGCTTGGAGTTCTCGCGGGTGTACATCGTGGGAGTGGAGGACTACCAGATTCCCGGGCTGCGCGAGGCGAAGGAGAATCGGCAGGCCGAGATCCAGGAGGCGCGGCGCCTCTTGTATGTGGGGATGACGCGAACGCGAGAGCGTTTGGTGCTGACGCGGGTCGAGCGGCGGTTCGGGATGGAGGCGGGGGGGTCGAGCTTCCTCGAGGAAATGGGGTTGGAGGCGGACGCGGTGGGAGCGGGGTGAGTGGTTACGAGACCGCGACGAGCCTCGCGTGCGCGGGACTCTTCACCCCATCGAGCGACTTCACGAACGCGAGGTAGACCGCTTCCGACCACCAGCCGCGGGACCGCTCGATCTCCGCGAGGGCGGCCTCGCGCGACAGCGCGGGCCGATACGGGCGGGCGGTACTGAGCGCGTCGAACACGTCCACGATCCCCACGATCTGCGCCGCGATCGGGATCTCGTCCCCCCGCAGGCGGTCGGGGTAACCCGTGCCGTCGTAGCGCTCGTGATGCCAGCGGATGATCGGCTTCAAGTCCCACGGGAATTCGACCGCCGCGAGCAGCTCCAGACCCCAGATTGGGTGCATCTGCACCACGTCGAACTCCTCGCGCGTGAGCGGGCCGGGCTTGTTCAGGATCTCGTGCGGGACGCGCACCTTCCCCAGGTCGTGGAGGTAGGCGCCGAGGCGGATCGTCGTCTGGCTGGTCTCGTCGAGCGTGAGGACGCGCGCCACGGCCATCGCGTGCTGCGCCACGCGCTCGCAATGGCCGAAGGTGTAGCTGTCCGTGGACTCGATCGACTGTCCCCACTCGCGCACCACCGCGAAGTAGGTGGATTCGAGTTCGGACACCTTGCCGCCGACGTATACGAGGTCCACGCGGGCGTCGAGCCGACGGAACAGGCGGTGGGCGGCGTTGAGCAGCGTGAGCGCGTCCTGATTCCGCCCCATCGCCTGATGCAGCAGCGCCAGCTCGCACGACGCCTCCGCTTCGTTCAGCACCGAGCCGGCGCTCACCGCCAGGTCGATCGCCGAGCGCAGGCGCGATTCCGCGAGCGCGGGGCGCCCGGTCTCGCGGTACACCATGCCGATGATCCGGTAGGCCTCGGACTTGTCGCTCCTGGTGTCGAGCTGGTCGAAGATGGCGAGGGCGGCCTCGGCGTTACGGCGCGCCTCCTCGTAACGGCCCCGCAGGAAATGCACCTCGGCGTGATTCACGAGACACATCCCCTGCAGGTGTGCGTCGCCCGCTCGCTCGGCGATCTCATAGCTCTGCTGGAAGTAGCCGTCGGCCCGGTCGTACTGCCGCAGGTCGGTGTGGGCGATGCCGAGGTTGGCGTACGCAATCGCGCAGCCGTGCTCGTTGTTCGAGGCCCGGTATGCCTCGAGGGAGCGCTCGTAGTGCGCGACCGCCTCACCCAGCTCGCCTTGGATGTTCGCCAGGATACCGAGGTTCTGCTCGACCCGCGCGCGCAGCTCGCGGCTCTGGCCTCCCCGCTCCAGCGCCTGCAAGAAGTTCTTGCGCGCGTCCTCGATCGCGCCCGTCTTCACGTCCAGCCCGCCGAGCGTGTTCAGCGCCTCCGCGCCGAGGAGGTCGTTCCCGGCATCGCATGCCACGCTGTAGCTGCGGCGGCACAGCTCACGCGCCGCGGCGGACTCATTCCGGTGATGGCGCACGACGGCGAGCCGCCGCAGCGCCTCCGCCAGGACCGCTCGCTCTCCCGTCCGGTCAGCCGTGGCGATGGCGGCTTCGTAACACTGGATCGCCTCGGGAATGCAGGCGGCCCGCTCCCGGGCACGGGCTTCGTGCAACAGATCCCCCGCGGGGCGCACCGGCGCGCGCGGACCTCCATGCCCGGGACCGGGGATTGAAACTGCAGTCACGACCGGCTCACCACGCGATCACGTAGTCCGAGAAGTGGTTGACCTTCCCCGTGACGTACTTGCTGAGCAGGTTGTCGAGGGACAGCAGGTAATAGAGGATCTGCAGGTTATCCGTCGTGTACGCGATCCGCTTCGGGAGCAGCTTGCCGAGCAGACTGCAATTCGCGTAGCTCATCGTGAGCGCGGCGGGCGTCCGGAACTGCAGCCCGGCCGGCTTGAACTTGACGGCGTTCACGCCCAGCCCGGTGGGCAGGGTCATCGTGATCGTCGTCGGCCTGCTGAGGGCGCCCGGCGGGACAACAAGCGTGTGGGGCCCGACGCGCAGGCTGCCGCCCCCGATCCCGATCGTCTGCGTGGTCGAGTCGTAGGGCAGGTTCGAGCACTTGAGCAACCCCGTCGCCCCGAGCAGCGAGCCGACGAGATCCGCCTGAGGTGTCGAGGGTTGGGGTGCGGTGGGCGCGCGATCGCCGCAGGCGGAAGCCAGCGCCAGCACGCACACGAGGAGAACGACCACTAAAGAACGAGCGGCCTTCATAGGCCTTCCTTCTCCTCTAGGGCGTGGGGAGTTCGGACGGACGGGGGTAGAACGGCGTGTACAAAATGTGGTCTTCTAGCCCGCGCGTCCGTGAGGGGTGTCACGGCGGCCGGGTCAGCCAGTTCACTCCTGGGTCCGGAACATCATCCCCAATGTCGCGGACAGGACGGAGCGCGACCCCAAGGTTCCGCAAAATCCTCAAAATCGCTTCGGACAACTGCCCGTAAGCGGAGCGGGTGATGCGCGCGTCGAGTCCGGAGACTCTCCAGGGGGTCGCCGACCAGCTCAACATCGCCGGCGTCCGGCCCCTAACGAGTCGAGGGATTGAGTCAGATGCCAGGCCGAAGCCAAGTCAGGGAGCGCGCGAATAGGCCCCGCCACTGTGGCTCCTCGCCGCCGTCATCCGTGAAGCTGCGCGGAGGTGGTCAAGGCGGCACCACGCCGCCGCTCAAGATGGAGCACGGCGCCTCGCCGCCCAGTCCCGATCACTGTGACTTCGTACCGGCCGTGCGCGTCACCAGCGGCGCCAAGGCTAGCCGTACCGCCGTCGCGTTGCGCGCGGAGTCCGCGTACAGCTCGCCCGACGGGATCCGCACCCAGTCATGACCGGACGGGACCATGTAAAGCTGCAGCCCGCCCTGGTTGACGTAGAGGTCCTTGCCGCGCATGTCCTCGAGGTCCACCCACACGGACAGCGCCGCCGTCTTGCCGTACGTCCCGCCCCCGAACAAGGCGGTGAGGAACTTCTTGCCGAACGACTGATACGACTGCTTGGCTCCGTCCCACTGCGCGTTGCCCTGGTCGAACTTGGCGCTCGCGAACACGATCTGCGGGTGGAGCCAGGCGTCGACCTGGAACCGCGCGTGGAGCTCCGCCATCGCCACGGCGCGGGCGACGTTCAGCTTGACCGTATCGCGCGCTCCGGTCGCCGTGCTGAACAGGCCGCCGAGTGAGTCCGTGACGCGCTTCCAGATCGCCGCGCTCTCCTCGGGCGGCACCACGGTGAACCCCGACCTGGGCAACATCATCGCTTCCACCTGAGCCTTTGGCGGCGAGCGTTGGGACTTCGGTCTGGAGAAGGCCGAGACGCTGCTCGGCATCGTTGACGA
>Ga0099827_10001340_pt1 | contig 12630 bp, 10 predicted proteins | sample CZO8metaG_FD_79339 | JGI IMG/M metagenome (GOLD analysis project Ga0099827, IMG submission 79339) | Vadose zone soil microbial communities from the Eel River Critical Zone Observatory, Northern California, USA - CZOApr15con1.8 metaG | ecosystem: Environmental > Terrestrial > Soil > Vadose zone ...
GGCGGGCCTGGTCCGGTGGTCAGACTCGGCGGAGTACCGCGACGACCCGGCCGAGGATTTCGGCCTCATCGCCCGGAATTGGGGTATAGGCGGGGTTGTGCGGCATTAGCCAGACGTGGGCGCCCGACCGCTTGAACGTCTTTACGGTCGCTTCGCCTTCGATCATGGCGGCGATGATGTCGCCGTTCTCGGCCACGGGCTGCTGTCTGATCACGACCCAGTCGCCGTCTACGATGCCGGCGTTCATCATCGAGTCACCGACGACCTTCAGCAAGAACAGCGTGCCCTCGCCTACCAGCGCGCGCGGCAGCGGAAAAATGTCCTCAATCGACTCTTCCGCGAGGATCGGGCCGCCCGCCGCGATCCGGCCGACAACCGGAACGTAGGCCGCTTCCTGTGACGTGATGTCCATGGGAAGCTCGTCTTCATCGAAACCAGGTTCGGGTCGGACGGCGGGATGGCCCGGCAGCCGGACCTCAACCGTGCGCGGCCTTCCGGCGTCGCGGCGGAGGTAGCCCTTGTTCTGCAGGGTCGAAAGCTGGTACGACACGCTCGAAGTACTGGTCAGTCCGACCGCCTCGCCAATCTCGCGCATTGACGGCGGATAGCCGCGCTTCTGCACCGACTCGCGGATTACCTGCAGTACTTTTCGCTGCCGCCAAGTGAGCACATGGTCAGGATCTGGCTGGTCAGGCAGGTCGGGCACCGGTACGGGAACGCTGCCGCGGGGCTTGCGGCCCGGCTTGGCTTTGCGCCGGTCATCGCCTCCTGATCCGGCGTCGGCGTCCTCCGGCGACTCGCCGATCATGGCAGAGCTGCCGTGTGCTTGAGTCCCAAGAACCCCTCCGTTTTCTGAATCGCTGGTCATCCCGGCCTCCGGTCGATGGCTGTTTTGTCACTGCCGACGCTAGCGCTTCACTCCAGTCACATCAAACATCTGTTCGACGGATGTCGAAAGTGTCGGACCCCTGCGGTATAAGTTCTGTCGTACCTTCGTTCGATCGAACGTTCTTACGATAGAACGAGTGCTCGATCGAACTGCCGTTCGTAAGCCGGGCGGTAGAGGCACACGGCAGGGGAGCAGGAAGCAGGAAGCACAGAGCAGGAAGCACGGAGCAGGGAGCACAGGAGGCGCAAATGGACACGACGAGTGCCGCCGAGGCCAATCTCAATGCCAGAGTTCGGCCGCAGATTGTTGCGCTGCGGAGGAAGACTCCATATCCGAAACGGCGGCCTGAGGGCGTGGCCGCGGTTGCCATCGGCGGGCCGAGGCCGGCGCTGTCGTTGGTGGGGGCCGGACCTGTGGCTGATGGGCCCGGGGCGGGGGCGGGGGTGCGGCTGTCGGTGGTGAAGCTGTCCGCTGCCGAGTGGCCTGCGGAGGGTCGGGCTGCGGAGGGTCGGGCTGCGGAGGGTCTGCCTGCGGTAGGTCGGGCTGCGGAGGGTCTGCCTGCCGTAGGTCTGCCTGCGGTGGGCCCGTCGGTGGCTGCGCCTGGCCCGCTGGGGGCCGGGGCGGGTCGGCCGGTGGCCGGGGCGGGTCGGCCGGTGGCCGGGGCGCGTACGCCGATCAAGCTGACCAGGCGCGGGCGGGTTGTCGTCGGGGTGCTGATCGGCCTGGCCGTGGCGGCGGTGGCGATCCTGATCTGGTTCGCCGTGGCCGGTCAGGCCCAGGCTTCTAGCCACGTCGGCCCGAGGGTTCCGGCCAGCGACTCCGTGTCGCGAGTCGTCGTGCGTCCTGGGGACACGCTCTGGGCGATCGCCGCCAAGGCCGATCCCAATGCCGATCCGCGCGCGGTCATCGGCGAGATCCTTGACCTGAACTCACTAACCAACACGGCCGTCCAAGTCGGCCAGGTGCTGCTGGTACCCAAGGGCTAGGCCTAGAGGGCTGCCCGGCCTGGGCCCTCGCCGCCGGGCCGCCTCAGCACGGGTCAGCCGTCGTGGGCGTGCTGACTGTTGACACGTTCGAGTTGGATGATCACCGAAACGGAGGTACTTTCCGGTCAACCGATATTGTTGAACCAGTCGTTGTGGCATTGTGCCGTCGATGGCTGTGGGTTCTGCAATTTTGGCTGGCGCATTGAGCGGAGGTCGTGTGCGTCTCAGGCGGACTCGGCTCGGTGCGACAGCGCTGCTGACTGGTGCGTTCGCGCTGGTCAGCGCGATGAGTCTGCCTGCGTCGAGCCTGGCCGCGACTGGCGCTCGGAATGCCACTGCCCAGGGCCGGGCGGAAGGGGCGTTCCACCGGTTTGGAGAGGTGGCGACGATCGGGGTTGGCCGGTTGCCGACTTCGGTCGCCGTTGATCAGCACACCGCTACGGTCTGGGTGGTCAACAGCCTCGACGGTTCGGTCTCGGAGATCAGCGAGGTCCGCCGGGCGGTGGTCGCGACGATCAAAGTGGGCGTCGGCCCCGTCGGGGTAGCGGCCGACCCGAAGACCGGCACGGTCTGGGTCACCTGTCTGGGTCCGTTTGACCGGCCTGGTCAGGACGACACCGTCGCGATGATCAGCGAGGCCAGCAGGACAGTGGTGGCGAGGATCAAGGTCGGCCGGGCTCCGTTCGGAATCGCCGCTGACCCGCGCACCGGTACGGTCTGGGTTGCCAACGCGAACTCCTACTCCGTTTCGGAGATCAGCGAGGCGCACCGGGCGGTGGTGGCTACGTTGCAGACCGGGAGCGACGGCGCTCCTGACAGCGTCGCGGTCGACTCGGTGCGCGGCCTGGTCTGGATCGGCAAGCTCGGCGGCGGCGTTGGCGAGATCAACGAGGCGAGCAAGTCGGTGGTCGCGACGGTCCGGGTCGACAATGGCCCGAGGCGGAACGCGCTCAACGCGATTGCCGTCGACTCCGGAGTTGGCACGCCGTGGGTCGCCACCGACTACTACGACGGCAGCAGCTACTACAGCTACGCCTCGCAGTTGGATCAGGTGCATGGCACGGTCCTGGCCAGCGTGTTGGTCCCGAAGGCCGGAGTGCTGGACAACATCGCCGACGGGATCGCCGTCGACGCCGCGACCGGCACCGCCTGGGTGGCCGAGAACGGCGCGAACACGCTCACCTTGATCACCGAGGGGAATCACCAGGTCGCCAGGAACCTGCTCGTCGGCGGTCAGCCGGTTGCCGTAGCGGTCGACCCGGTGACCAGCACGGCCTGGGTGGTCAACAACTACGACGGAACGGTGTCGGAGTACGCTTACGCGAGCCCGCGGTTCACCACCGGATCCAAGCTCAGCTTCCCGGCCGGGGTGCGAGGCAAATTCCAGATCCATACGCAGGGCTACCCGATCGCGGTGATGAGCGTGCAGGGCACGCTGCCGCCCGGAATGCGGGTGAGGATCGGCAACGGCACCGTCGTGATCAGCGGCACGCCCGCGCTCTCGGCGATCAAGCACACCTACCGGATTACGGTTTCGGCGGACAACGGTATTGGCGACGCCAGCGAGCACTACGACTTTACCCAGTCGCTGACGATCAAGATCGATTAGAGCGCTGGCTCAGCCGTAGCGGCGGATCGCCTCGGTGAGCTGCCCGAGATGCTGCCGTCCGAACGGGTTCTGCCCGTCGACCGAGACCACGGCCAGGTAGGCGAAGATCCGCCATAGTTCTCGCCGGTCGGTGAAGCCCTGGTCGATCGGCCTGATCTCGCGGTAGGCGCCGAACAACTCTGGCGGTACCGGCTCGAAATAGTCCACGAGCGCCAGATCGACCTCCGGGTGACCGAAGTACGGACAGGCATCGATCACGACCGCGCCGCCGGGAGTGCATAGGAAGTTGTTCTGCTGGGCGTCGCCGTGCAGCAGGCTCGGCCGGATGTGGGGGCCGGCGAGTCGGGGCAACCGGTCGATGAGGCGTTCGACGCCACGGGTGAGTTCGGCGGGCAGGTTGCCCGAGTCGACCGCGATCTTCAGCAGCGGCCTGATTCTGCGTTCGGAATAGAAATCGGGCCAGTTGCCGGCCGGAACCGGCCGGTTGTCCTGGGGGAGCGGGCCGAAGAAGCCATCGAACTCGGCAAGCCCGAACTGCGTGTGGTGTACCTGGTGCATTGTTGCTAGCGTGCGGCCGATCGCGCGGAAGTCGTCGATGGAGCGATCGGCAGTCCGCTCGGGCAGCGCCTCGAACAGCAGCAGCCATCTTGTGCTTCGGGTCGCTCTTGTTCTGTGGGCTGCTCTCGTTCCCTGTGCTGTTTTTCCTGCGCTTTCAGTCCCCGACATCGGTATTTCGATGATGCCGGTGGCGACTGGCGCTGGCGTTGCCACCGAACTAAGTCTGGTGATCAGACGTAGACCGGCTAGTTCGGCCGCGAACTGAATCCCGCCGTCATCGGCCGAGGTCATTTTGGCGAACACGCTGAACGGGGATCCGCGCAAGATGCCGCACGGATGACCGGCGCGACCATCAAGATTGGTGAATCCGCTGCACGACCACTGCCTCCCGCGATGCGCGGCCGCCGCGCGCTCGACGGCCGCGATGATCATGGGATCCAGCAACGGATGGGTCAATCCGTCCGTACCTCGCTTGGTCTCAAGTCTTTAGTCGAGCGCGCTGCGTTGGCTCTCTGGGAACTTTAGGCCCCCGCGATGTTGCCCTGGATGTGGCTGAGTTCGCCTAATGGGCCATGAGGTGTGACTGTGATTCTTCTACTATACGGTCCAGGCAGATGAATCCGCATATTCATCACCGAAAAGCCTACTGAATCCGCATATTCATCCGGTTGAAAAGATGCTTCAAGCTGAAAGAGGTTTCTGGACCCGGAGTCTGGTGTCCGGACGGCGTTTTCACGACCGGGCCGCCGGGCCGCAGCAGCGCTGACCCGCTGCCGTTGCAACGCCGCTGAGACCCACGACAGCGCTGACCCGCAACTGCTCACATAGCAACGCCCGCGGGCCGACGCTGCTGCTCACCCCCAGACGGCCACAGCAGCGCCGGCCCGCAACCGCTGTAACTCACCCCCGTGCCCGGCCGCGCAGGCAACCCGTGTTAGCGGTCATTGGAAATTCCAGGTAGGCGGACACGAAGCCGGTGATAACCCATAGTGACGGCGGGAAGTGCGGACGACCCGCAGGCTTCGGGACCGTCCCAGCCGACATGCTCAGCCATCGACTGCAGAACCCAAGGTCATCCGATGGCAAGCCGACCCGGAGCGCAGGGCCACTCGCGGCCCGAGCACCGGAAGCGGCGCGGCAGGATCTCTTTGCTGGACAGGAGGACGGTCACATTCAGCGATGAGTTGGCTGCTGGCGTGCCGGTGGAGGCAGGTCGGGGAAGATGGGGCTGTGAAGGACTGGGTGGCGTGGCATCTGACTTACCAAGATCTGGAATCGGCGCTGAGCCTGCGCCTCGAACGGGTGAAACAGCATCTCGCGCGGGCCATCGACGACGCCCCGCCTGGCCAGATCAGCCTGGTCAGCCTGTGCGCCGGCCAAGGCCACGACGTCACCGGAGTACTGCCAGGTCACCGGCGGCGCGACGACGTTCGTGCGCTGCTGGTGGAGTTCGACCCGACCAACGCCGGCGAGGCTAGGCGCCGAGCCGAGGAAGCCGGTCTTACTCAGGTTCAGGTCAGACAGGCGGACGCCGGCCAGGTCGCCAGCTACGCTGACGCGCTGCCGGCTGAATTGCTGCTGCTCTGCGGCATCTTCGGCAACATCACCGACGCCGAGATCGAACGGGTAGTTCGGGCGGCCCCGGCGATGTGTGCGCCCGGGGCGACGGTGATCTGGACCCGGCATCGCCGGGCGCCGGACTTGACACCCCAGATCAGCTCGTGGTTTGCGGCGAACGGCTTCGACGAGGTCGCGTTCGACGCTGTCGAAAGCAGCACGCTGACCGGCGTAGGCGTGCACCGGCTCAGTCGACCGGCAGTCACGGAGTCGCCGTCAGGCCGGCTGTTCGCCTTCCGATCCGAGTCCGGCTAGCTCACGTCGCCGGGCACGCGGCTGAAACCACGGGCTGACCTGCGGGGCCGCCTGAGCCGACACGCCGGCGACATCGAGGCGAATCCGGGTTTTCACCACGCCCCGAGCGGGCTCGCTAGCTGGGACAGTTGCCGTCGGCGCGGCCGTTGACTGGCCCGCACGGCCGAGTCTCTGGCCAAGACGACTTGCGCATCGCAAAGCGTTGGACCACAATATCTAGTACTTACACGGCTGTAGTTCTTCCACAGTTTGTGATCAACTAGACTGAGTGCGCAGCGGCCTGCAGGGGGTGATCGCATGTACTGCCCATACTGCCGGTACTCGGACAGCCGGGTTATTGATAGCCGCACGGCTGAGGATGGCGCTGCGATCCGCCGCCGCCGGTCGTGCCAGGAGTGCGGGCGGCGGTTCACCACCCAGGAGACCGTGATCCTTATGGTCGCCAAGCGCAGTGGCGCGACCGAGCCGTTTAATCGCGACAAGATCGTCCGGGGCGTTCGCCGTGCTTGCCAGGGTAGGCCGGTTACTGAGGATCAGCTCGCCATCTTGGCCCAGCGAGTCGAGGAAGTGATCAGGTCGCGCGGGCTTGGTGAGGTGCCGTCACAGGAGGTGGGCTTGGCGATTCTCGGCCCGCTGCGGCAGCTTGACGAGGTCGCGTACCTGCGGTTCGCGTCCGTGTACCGGGGGTTTGAGTCGCTGGCGGACTTCGAGGCGGAGATCTCGTCGCTGCGGGCTGCCCGGGAGGCGGCGCGAGAGGAGGCCGCGCGGGAGTCTGGTTCCAAGCGGCGAGGTGGCGACGACGATGCGACCGCGCAGGAACACGACAGTGACTGGCTAGCCGCCGACGAGATGTTGGTCCGCGGTGGCGCCAGCAACGGAAACGGCACGTAGCCGCCGGTCAGCACCGGTTGGCAGTTCAAATACAACATCGCAGTCGACTACAACATCGATAAGAGAGCCGGGTGGCTCTGCAATGGAATCCGTGCGATTCCGAAGGGGGAAGGACATGGCTGAGACGCCGAGCGGGCCCTTCACGCAAAACAACACTGCTACTCAGAACAGCTCTGCTACTCAGAACGGCTCTGCGCGCAGAGGCTCGGTTGCGCAGAACAGCACTGGCAAGGGCGCCCGCACGGGTCTTGAGATCCGCCGTATCTACACCCGCGAGGGTGTCCATCCCTATGACGAAATGACCTGGGAACGCCGGGATGTCGTGATGACGAACTGGCGCGACGGCTCGGTCAACTTCGAGCAGCACGGTGTCGAGTTCCCGGACACCTGGTCGGTCAACGCGGCCAACATCGTCACCACGAAGTACTTCCGCGGTGCGGTCGGCAGCCCGCAGCGCGAGTGGAGCCTGAAGCAGCTCATCGACCGGGTTGTCCGCACGTACGGCGAAGCCGGCCGCGAGCACGGCTATTTCGCCACCGAGAAGGACGCCGAGATCTTCGAACATGAGCTGACCTACGCACTTGTTCATCAGATCTTCAGCTTCAACTCCCCGGTCTGGTTCAATGTCGGGACTTCCTCGCCTTGGCAGGTCTCCGCGTGCTTCATCCTGGCCGTCGATGACACGATGGAGTCGATCCTTGAGTGGTATCGCGAGGAGGGCCTGATCTTCAAGGGCGGCTCGGGCGCCGGGGTCAACCTGTCCAGGATCAGGTCGAGCCGGGAGCTGCTCGCCTCGGGCGGCACGGCGAGCGGGCCGGTGTCGTTCATGCGCGGTGCCGACGCCTCGGCCGGAACGATCAAGTCAGGCGGCGCCACCAGGCGCGCCGCGAAGATGGTCGTGCTCGATGTCGATCATCCGGATGTCGAGGAGTTCATCGAGACCAAGGCCAAGGAAGAGGAGAAGGTCAGGGTCCTGCGCGACGCCGGATTCGACATGGACCTCGGCGGCAAGGACATCGTCAGCGTCCAGTACCAGAACGCCAACAACTCGGTCCGCGTCTCGGACGAGTTCATGCGGGCGGTCGAGCGGGACGGCGACTTCGACCTGGTCGCGCGCCAGACCGGCCTGACGCTCCGGACGGTCAAGGCGAAGGACCTGTTCCGCCAGATGGCCAAGGCCGCCTGGGAATGTGCCGACCCCGGCATCCAGTACGACGACACGATCAACGGCTGGCACACCTGCCCTGAGTCTGGCCGGATCACGGCCAGCAACCCGTGCTCGGAGTACGTCCACCTGGACAACAGCTCGTGCAACCTGGCCAGCATCAACCTGCTGAAGTTCCTGACGGATGACGACACGTTTGATGTCGACCGATTCAAGCGGATTACCGAGCTGGTCATCACGGCGATGGACATCTCGATCTGCTTCGCCGACTTCCCGACCGAGAAGATCGCTGTCACTACTCGCGCGTATCGTCAGCTTGGCATCGGCTACGCGAACCTGGGCGCGCTGCTGATGGCGACCGGGCACGCTTACGACTCGGACGGCGGACGGGCGATCGCGGCTGCGGTCACGTCGCTGATGACGGGCACGGCCTACCGTCGCTCGGCCGAGCTGGCCAAGGTGGTCGGCCCGTACGACGGCTACGCGCGCAACGCGTCGGCCCACCAGGGGGTCATAGGCAAGCACGCGGCCGCCAGCCGGGACATGGTCAAGCCTGCTGGCAGCGACGCCGAGATCCTGGCGGCGGCCAACCGGGAGTGGGACGAATGCCTGCGGCTCGGTGAGGCGAACGGCTACCGCAACGCCCAGGCCAGCCTGCTCGCGCCGACCGGCACGATCGGCCTGATGATGGACTGCGACACCACCGGGGTCGAACCCGATCTGGCCCTGGTCAAGTTCAAGAAACTGGTCGGCGGCGGCTCGATGCAGATCGTCAACCAGACCGTGCCGCGTGCACTGAAGAACCTCGGCTACCAGCCAGAGCAGGCTGAGGCGATCATCGAGCACATCTCCGAGCATGGCAACGTGATCGGCGCTCCTGGCCTGCGGCTCGAGCACTACGAAGTCTTCGACTGTGCGATGGGCGAACGCGCGATCAGCCCCATGGGTCACGTCCGGATGATGGCCGCCGTCCAGCCCGCCCTGTCGGGCGCGATCTCCAAGACGGTCAACCTGCCCGAGTCCGCCACGATCGAAGACATCGAGAAGATCCACTTCGAGGGCTGGAAGCTCGGCTTGAAGGCGCTGGCGATCTACCGCGACAACTGCAAGGTCGGCCAGCCGCTGTCGGCGGCCAAGCGCAAGCCGGAAGCGGTGGCCGAGCCCGTTGCGGCGGCGGTCGCGGCCGCGCCAACGGCCCACGATCACCGGCCGGTCCGGCGTCGGCTGCCCAAGCGGCGCTCGGCCACGGTGACCAGGTTCTCGGTGGCCGGCGCGGAGGGCTACATCACCGCGTCGACCTACCCGGACGACGGCGTCGGCGAGGTGTTCCTCAAGCTCGGCAAGCAGGGCTCGACGCTGGCCGGCGTGATGGACGCGTTCTCGGTCGCGATCTCGGTCGGCCTGCAGTACGGGATCCCGCTCGAGTCCTACGTCGCCAAGTTCACCAACATGCGGTTCGAGCCGGCCGGGATCACCGACGACCCGGACATCAGGATGGTCAGCTCGGTACTCGACTACATCTTCCGGCGGCTCGCGCTCGACCACCTGCCCCGCGATCTGCGGACCGAGCTCGGCATCTTGTCCGTGGCCGAGCGGACGGCAGCACTCGACGGAGCCGGCCAAGCGGTCGACAGCGACGAGGTCGACCCGGAAGAACTAGCCCAGTCCGCTGCTCGTGAAGAGCCGCCGGCTGTTGTCGCAAGGCCGGCCGCAAAGAAAGATCAAGACCTTGAAGGGGAACGCATTGCGGGTGGTGGCTCGCCTTCCTTTCCGCGCAGTTCCACCGAGCTAATCGAGTCCCACCAGGGGCGGGTCGCCGACGCTCCGCTCTGTCTCACCTGCGGCACCAAGATGCGCCCAGCCGGCAGCTGTTACGTCTGCGAAGGCTGCGGGTCCACCAGCGGCTGCAGCTAAGACCGCGCCGGGCGCCGGCCTGAGTATGGTAGGCCGGCGCCCGGCGCAACCATCTGTCGAGCCGACCTGCGTGGTGGCCGGAACCTGCTAACAAACCCACTAAACATACTAATTGGTAGCAGGATTAGGTAGTTTTAGCCGGCTGATCCGAGGTTGTTGGGTCAGCGGGAAGATATTGCGCGGATAGGCAGGGGCGGCCGTTGCAGCCTGGAGTGGACAGCTGACCGCAGGCTGGTCAGAGTCGGCCCCAGCCATAACGTCTTCTAGCGCCGCGCGAAGGGCAGCGGATCCTTGCTTCGGCCCGGCGTCCAGTTCGGCTGCTAGTTGCCCGACCGTACATTTGCCCCTTTGCACGGCGTCGGCGACGACCGCGCGGGCTGCTCTCAGGTCTGTCTGCCCCCGAGTCGCGTCAGCCACGGCGCGAGCAGCCAGAGCCCAGAGCAAGCCATCCGTCTGCAGGACTTGCGCCGGCATGCCTTTTGTTCGGTGGACTCGAACGAACTCGGTGTTCGCTCGGATTCGCTCATGCGGGACCTATCCGCCGGTCGGTGCCCCGCATCGGGGAAAGATTGATGTAGCTGGGACGACATCATTCTTTCCCCGATGTCGTCGTGCGAGGGATGTTGGCGATGTTTTGTCAGGCTGCGGCAGCGGCGTCGGGGAAGTTGCCGCCTCCGATTGGCTGAGCAGGACTTTCAACTCAACGGTTGACACGCTGGGACCGGCGACCTAAGGTTAGTTTCAACCAAGGAGTTGAAAGACTGGTCGAATTGGGGTGTCGATGGCGGCGGACGAGCTGTCCCGGATCTTCGCGGCACTCGCGGATCCGACCAGGCGCGACATAGTGACCCGGCTGGCGGCCGGCGACGCGACTGTGAACCAGCTCGCCGAGCCATACCAGATTTCGCTCCAGGCGGTCTACAAGCACCTGAAGGTGCTCGAGGACGCCGCGGTGGTGAGCCGGCCGCCGGGGCCGCAGCCTCGGCCGGTGCGGCTGGAAGCGGAGGTCTTCGACCTGATGGACAAGTGGATCGAGCGCTACCGGCGCCAGGCGGAGGAGCGCTACCGCCGCTTGGACGCGGTCCTCGCGCAACTGAACGAAACCGAGACCGACAACGACGAGCAGAAGGGAAGCGCGGTATGAGTACTATCACCGAAACCAAGATCGAGGCCGACCCGAACGTGCCGATCATTCGCCTAACCCGCGAGTTCGCGGGTACGCCCGAGCAACTGTTCCGGGCGCACACCGATCCCAAGCTGTTCGCGCAGTGGATCGGCCCGAGCTCCCTGGAGACGCGCATCGCCGAGTGGGACGCGCGCTCCGGCGGCAGCTGGCGGTTTGTGTCCACCCGCGACGGGGAGGAACACGCGTTCCGCGGCTGCTTCCACGAGGTCCGGCCTGACCGCATCGTGCAGACGTTCACCTACGAGGGCGACCCCGACGGTGTGGCCCTGGAGACGCTGTGGTTCGAGGACCTCGGCAATGGCCGCACCCGCCTGCGCACGCAGTCCCTTGTGGACAGTTTCGAGAGCCGGGACGCATGGCTCAAGAGCGGCATGGAGGTCGGGATCAACGAGGGCTACGCGAAGCTCGAGGAGATGCTTGCCGATGGCACTGTCTGACCGGCCCGCCGAGCGGCACCGGGAGATCGGCCGGGTGTTCACGGATCGAGTCCGGGGCACCCGGTCGTGGGACGTGCCCACACTGGTCGCTGAGTGGACCGCCCGGGACGTGGTGCGCCACCTTACGGAGTGGTTCCCAGCGTTCCTCGCCGCCGGCAGTGGCATACAGCTGCTGGCCGGACCGAGCGTCGACGACGACCCGGTGGGCGCGTGGCAGGCACAATGCGACGCCGCGCAGGCGCTGCTCGACGACCCCGCAACCGCGGACCTGGTCCTGAGCAACCGGCACATCGGCGAGGTGCCGCTGGACCGGGCGATCGACCAGTTCTACACCGCCGACGTGTTCATGCACACCTGGGACCTCGCCCGGGCCACCGGCCAGGACGACCGACTCGACTCCGATTTCTGCACCGAGTTGCTGGCCGGGATGGAGCCGATCGAGGAGGTAATGCGGTCGTCCGGGCAGTACGGTGCCCGGGTACCGGTGAAGGACGACGCCGACGCGCAGACCAAGATGCTCGGCTTCATCGGCCGGGACCCGGACTGGGCGCCGCGTTGACCTCCAGGCCCGCCGATCCTGAACCGGCCGACTAATTGGCAGGTCGATGAGCACGTTTAGCTCACCAATCCGAGATCGTGGATCAGCGGGAAGGTATTGCGCGGATAGGCAGCGGTGGACGCTGTAGTCCGGACTGCACGGCCGACTGCAGGCTAGTGATCACCCCGCGGGGTCGGGTTCTGATCCGGCGCGGGGTGAAGTGCAGGACGAGGATGCCGTACGCGGTCATCTTCTCGTGGCGGGCCAGGGTTCTGGCCCAGTCGGCCGGTGAGAAGTGCCACTCGCGCGAATCGACCTCGGCCGCGACCCCGGCGGCTGGCCACCAGACATCCGGTTTCGCCAGGAACTCCGAGCCGACGAAAAGCTTCGGGTTATACATCGGCTCGGGCAGGTCGCTGCCCTTAATGAGAGCTATGAGTTCAGCCTCCGCCGCCGAGTCGGCCCCAGCCACAACGTCTTCTAGCGCCGCGCGAAGGGCAGCGGATCCTTGCTTCGGCCCGGCGTCCAGTTCGGCTGCGAGTTGCCCGACCGTACATTTGCCCCTTTGCACGGCGTCGGCGACGA
>Ga0099827_10001341_pt1 | contig 12623 bp, 9 predicted proteins | sample CZO8metaG_FD_79339 | JGI IMG/M metagenome (GOLD analysis project Ga0099827, IMG submission 79339) | Vadose zone soil microbial communities from the Eel River Critical Zone Observatory, Northern California, USA - CZOApr15con1.8 metaG | ecosystem: Environmental > Terrestrial > Soil > Vadose zone ...
CCACCAGGCAGCGTCGAGCTCGCCGTGCACGGGTCGATGTTCGGACCGACGATCGCCGTGAAGTCAGTCGTGCCGGTCACTCGGACGGACCGCGTGAACGCGCCCTGCACGCTCGTGCGAGTCTCGAAGAAACCAATCGTCCTATCGTTCCTTCGGCCGATGATGGTGACGTCCGCTCGAGCGAGTGGCTTTCCTCCCTCGATGACTCGTCCGGTCACGACGGCGGTCTTGCGCTTGCGGTCGTAGCGCGCCCTCACGGATACAGACTCAGGCAGCGGCAGCAGCGCCTGCAGCTCGTACGCGGGCCTGGCCTGCGGCGCCACAACCGTGCGCCAGCGGTAGTCGCCGGGCGCGGTGGGTGCCACCAGCCCTTCCAGGTTCAGCGAGATCGAGGCGGCAGAGTTCGCGTCGCTCGAGAGGCCGGTCGAGCACGCATGTATGACGTACGCGAGGCCAGCCTGCGATCCGCGATCGACGTAGACGGACAGACTCACTTGTTGACCGGCGAGAGACGTTGAGAGACTCCAGACAGCCGCATGCACGCCGGGTGCGCATCCCTGGGCTCGAGGATCCGAAAGGCTCTCTGTAACGTCCTTTGCGACAAGAGAACCAAAACCGATCGCAAACGACGAATCGTCCACGCCGACGATCGAGATCGATGCCTGACCGACCTCCGTGCCGGACTTTGCCTCGAGATCGAGCGTGTAGCCGGTCGGCACCTCGATCACGACGTTCCTCGGGAGGGGGGGCTTGTCCGGTGCGAAGTCAACCTCGATCGACTGACCGCTCGAATCGCTACTCGAGCTGACCCCCATGCGCGCGTCCGCAGGGGTGAACAGGATCGTGGAGCGGGCACCTGCAATGACGGTCGGCGCCGATGCCCCAGCCGCGAGCAACGCGACCAGCGCGCCAACACCCGCGAGATACCCGCGGCGACCCCGACCAGCGCCCACGCCTTCAGCTTGACACGCGGCAACCCTGTTGGGAACCCCTCGATGGCGCGATCATGTGCGGAGGACGCGCGCCCGCTGCCGTCGCCAAGGCGTCCGCATCGCGACGCTACCCTCCACGGGGGCCCCCGTAGCTCAGTGGATAGAGCAGCGGTTTCCTAAACCGCGTGCGCTGGTTCGATTCCGGCCGGGGGCATTCCCGCGAGCGGTTGATGCTTGGCCGGTAATCGCGATGCGCGTGTCGCTGTCAGGCGGAGCGAAGGTAGGTCAGAACCGCCAGTACGCGCCGGTTGCTCTCTGGCGACTCGCTGATGTCGAGCTTTTGCAGCACACGGTGGATGTTGGCTTCCACCGTTTTTGGGGCGAGGTAGAGGCGGCGTGCGATGGCTTCGTTCGAGTGACCCTCTGCCATCGCTGCGAGAACATCGCGCTCGCGCTCGGTGAGTGTGTCGAGCGGACCCGCGTCGCGATGCTTGCGCAGGAGCTGCTTGACGATCGTGGGGTCGATCACGCATTCGCCTTCGGCAATCCGTTTGAGTGCGTCGACGAGAACGGCGACGTCGGAGACGCGCTCCTTGAGCAGATAGCCGCAGCGCTCGGGCTGGTCCTCGAGCAAGCGCACCGCGTACGTCGACTCGAGATAGTGGGAGAGGACGAGCACGCCGATTTCGGGGTGGGTGGCGCGGATCTCCCGTGCAGCGACGATGCCCTCGTCGCGATGGTTAGGTGGCATGCGGATGTCGACGAGAGCAACGTCCGGCTTGACGCGTGCGACACGCTCGAGCAGGGCATCAGCGTTCTCGACGGTGGCGACGACATCGATACCGGCATCGGCGAGCAGGCGGGCGACGCCCTGGCGCAGGAGGAGCTCGTCATCGGCAATTACGACTCGCACGGGATCTCCACCTCGAGGACGACATTGTCGACGAGCGGTCGCCGGCGGATCATGCCGCCAGTCGCCCCGACGCGGTCGGAGAGCCGGGTCACATCGCGGGTTGGGGCGTCCGTAGTGACAGCGAGCCTGAGGGTATCGCCGTCGCGGCGCCCGCTGATTGTCACGCGGCTTGCCACGGGGTCGTGCACGGCCTCGGTGACGACGAAGTAGGCGGTCGCCTCCACGACTGGGTCAAGTCGCTCTGGGGGCAGTGCGCCGACCTTGACGGGCAGCGGCGCGGTCTCCGACAGCGCCTCGATTGCGGCGGCGAGGCCCATCTCGCCGAGGACGGCTGGGTAAATGCCGCGCGCGATGACGCGTAGTTCGTCGAGCGCGCTTGTTATCTCCCCCTGCGCCTCGTCGAGCAAGGCCGACTCGCGGCCGTCTGCGCTTCGGGCGGCGCGCAGTGCAACGGCGAGGCTGACCAGCCGTTGCTGGGCACCGTCATGGAGGTTTCGCTCGAGGCGCTGCCGTTCCTCGTCGGCGGCTGCGACGATCCGCTTGCGCGATCCCTGGAGCAGCGCGAGCCGTGCTTGCGCGTCTGCTCGCAGTCGCTCGTTCGCGAGGGCGAGCCGCGCCGCGCGGCTGATCTCCTCGACGAGGGCGAGATCGTCGAGCAAGCCCTCCCGGTGGCGCAACACGGCGACCGCTTCGGGTTCTCCCTCGAGTCCGTGCAAGACCGTCGTTTTCCGACCGGCCTGCCGTCCGAGCTCGACGGACGCGCCATGAGCGTCGACGAACCGGGTCGGCTCGCCGACGGGATAGGCGACCTCGAGCGTGGGGTCGTCGAGCAGTACCGACAGGCGCCCCGCCACCGTCTCCGCGTCGGAGCGATCCGATAGCTCGACAACGTCGCGGGCGAGCAGGGCGCGCGCTCGGCGCGTTCGCAGCCACCGCGCCGCGACGCCGAGCGCAATTCCGAGCAGTGCCAGCTGCCCGCCCAACCACAGCTCCCGATCAACCCACTCCGTGGAGAGGAACCCCCGCTGCAGGCTGAACGCGAGCTCGGCTGCGAAGCAGCCCAGGAAGACTGCCGACGACAGCAGCACAGGCCAGAGCAGGCGACGCGCAGCCGGCGTAGCGCGTGCCAAGCGAACCGGGATCACGGCCAGGCACAGAGTTGCCCATGCCAGCGCGGCAATGATGCCGGCACGCGCAAACGGTGTCTCCAGGCGGGTGCTCGCGTGCAGCAACGCGAGGTTGGTCGAGCACTGCCCACAGCCGGCCTTGACCGGGTCGGACACGAGCGCCGGCAGCAGACCCACCCCGACGATCGCGCTCAGGTAGCCGGCGTCGCGCAGCGCGCGGGCAAGCTGCGTGGTGGGCAGACCGGGGTAGACCAGGGCGAGGTGGCCGATGAGCGGCGGTGCCGCCCAGGCCAACACGAGCCCGGCGGTGAAGGCGAGCGCCGGCCGCGTGCCCGGCACACTCAGCTCGGGAAGAAGCGACGCCAGCCCGGCAAGCGCGAGCAGGAGGGCACAGCGATCCCGCCGCCGACGGCGGAGCGACTCGAGAGCGACACCGACAACTGCGAGACCGGGCACCAAGAGCGTGGCGCCGCCCCACGGCGACCAGGCCGCGTAGCCAAGCTCTGGAACAGCGCGCGCTGTCCGCAGAGCGGGCAACGCGACGATCACGCCCGCGAGCGCGGCGACCGCGGCGGTTCCAAGGGCCCGGTTTCTCATCGGGTCCGCGGTCAGAGCGAATCGCACGGGATCTCGGCGAGCACACGGGTGCCCGCACCGGGCGCGCTCTCCACGAGCAGGTGGCCGCCGAGCGCCTCGACGCGATCGGCAAGGCCGCGCAACCCCGGCCCGTCGGCATCAGCGCCGCCCACGCCGTCGTCGGAGATCGTCAGGTGCAGCCGGCCGGTGTCGATGACCGCATCCAGATGCGCCGAAACCGCCCGTGCGTGCTTGCCCACATTCGCGAGCGCCTCCGAGCAAACGAAGTACGCAGCGGCCTCGACCGCATCGGGCAGACGCCCCACTCTGACGAGCACCGACACGTCGAGGGGGCTGCGTGCGGCGAGCGCAGGCAGCGCAACGCGAAGGCCGCCGCCGAGCTCCGCCGGCCGCACGCCGTTGGCCAATTCGTTCAGCTCTGCGATTGCCGCTTCGACCATCTCCTGCAGCCCCGGCTCTTCGGCTCGGACATGGGGTGCGGTCCTCTTCGCCAACAGCCGCGAAGCGCGCCGGAGCCGCTGCTCGGGGCCCCGTGCAAGCGACTGCTGCAGCGCACGACGCTCGCCGTCGGCCGCCTCGACCAAACGGCGCCTAGAGGCGGCGATCTCACGCGTCCGCTCCTCGATGCGGAGCTCGAGCGACGCGTTGGCGACCGCCGTGCGCGCAACGGCGGCCACCGGGGCGAGGAGTTCGTTTGCGCTGACTGCCGCCTCGTCGTGAATGAGCAACGCAAGCGGCGTGCCCTCGTCGTCGATCCGCGTCGCAATCCGGCCGGAGCCATCCTCGGTCAGCTCCACCGGAGCCCCCCACTCGTCCAGATATGCTCGCCGCTCGCCCTCCCAGACGCCGACGACGAGCGTCGGGTCGCCAAGCGCCCTCGCGAGTCGGCCGCGCAGAGTTGGAGAACCGTGTACCGAAGCGAGATCCGCGATCAGCCCGCGTAGCACCGCCTCCGACCAACGCGCGCGCGCGATGTCGATACCCAACACGATCGCGATCCCAGCGATCACCAGGTCATAGCCCCAGAGCACCGGTCGGTCGTCCCCAACACCCACAAGGCGAAGGCACGCGCCCAGAAGCAAGATGCTCGAGAACGCGAGCGCGGCGAGCAGGGCCGGCGCAGCCGCACGGCGCGCGATCCCGATGCTGCCGCTGAATAGGCGGACCGCGGCGACGGCGACAAGGATGCTCAGCGCGACCGTCAGGCGGTCGTCGCGCGCGAGCGGCATGACCGTCGAGTCGAGCATCGCCGCGGCGACAGCAAACCGCGCGAACCAGCTGGCGGGCAGACGGCCACTCGGGTACGAGAGGAGCAGCAGAACAAGGAATCCCCGGTGCAGGTAAAGGAAAGGCCAGCCGAGCGTGCCCGCAAACCAGGCCAGACCCGCAAGCGCCATCCAGACTCCCGTGCGGCTCGCGGGCCGCCGCAGGCGAGCAATCGCGCCGAAACCGAGCAGCAGCACCCCGACGACGAGGTCGACAAGAGCGAGCGCCAAACCCTGAGGGGCGCCCGCCACGAGCTCGGCGCCAATACCGATCGCCGCCCCGGCGACGAGCCCAACCCACAACAGAACGCCGCGGCTAGCCACCGTCCACGAGCGCCTGGACTGCCCGCACCGACAGGTCGCCCTTGGCGATGAAGCCGCGCGCCGAGCTTTCCGCCAAGCGGCGCCGGTACCAAGCGACCTCGCGGCTCGAGACAAGGATCACCACCGGTGGATCATCGTCCCGAGCGAGCCGCTCGGCCACCTCGAAGCCGTCACCGTCGGGCAAGCCGATGTCCAGCAGCACGATCGCGGGGCGAAGCCGCGCGACTGCCGCCAGTGCGCTTGCCGCATCCTCGCTCTCTCCCACCACGTCGAACCCATCGCCCTGCAGGAGCGCTCGCGCTGCGCTGCGGAAGGGGGCGTGGTCGTCGACGATCAATACCGAGCGCGAGCCGGCGTGTTCTCCCATCGACGTCAACCGACCTTGCGCCAAGGATGATAGGCCCACGCCTCGGGCGAGAAGCCCGGCGCCCGTCGGAACGTCAGCCGATCGTGAAAGACGCTCCAGTGGAGGAACATCGGTGCCGGCGACGCGGAATCATCGGTCCGTGTCAGGTCGAGCTCGATCGTGTCGCCGGCGAAACGGCAGATGCCGACTCCCCAGTGGTAGCCGTTGGGCACGTGCTGCATCCAGCGGCAACGGCTCCCGTGCACCGTCAGCCGCAGTGGACCCGTATTGTCACGAATACCGTTGGGATCGTCGTGGTGCGCGATCACGTCGGCGGCGCGCGGGTCGGTGGCCCAGGAACCCTGTAGAGCGTGCGGGTTCTCGAGGGCTTGCTGGCCGGGCGCGTCCGCGACACGCGCGAGCGGACGCACGGTTAGCGCTGTTAGGCCAGGCGCAGTGCCCATCGGCTCGAGTTGGAGCGTGCCGCCTCTCCGCTGCCAGCGGAAGCGCAGCACATCGTTGCTCTTCAGCGGGACGCCGTCCGGTGCACCGTGCGGCCCCATATCCAGGCCGCCGACGACCATCCAGCGCATCTCGTCGCCGACGACGCGAACCCGACCCCAGCCGACCCATTCTGCGCCGTCGCTGCGCTGGGTGAGGCGAAAGCGGCCGCGGTCGAGCACGATCTCCCACGAGCCATACGCCTCGGGGATCCGCTGCGACGCGGGGAGGTCGCGTGGGTCAAGGTTCACGGCGTAGGCGCCGTCGAGTTGCGTCGGCTGTGCCGGCGTGCTGGCCGACGCGCCTGCGTGACAGCTTGGAACCCTCGACGACGGGGCGCGAAGATGTGCGCGCAGCGTTTGGATCTCGGCGATGAAGCGCTGCGTCTGCGGGTCGCGTCGGAGTTGCTGGTAGACCGGCCGCACCGCTTCGCGCAGCGCAGCGATGTCCGTCGGGCCGGCTTTGAGGAAGCGCAACCTTCGACTGCCGCAGAGGGCTTCTGTGTCAGCGCGCTCGGTGCTGACGATCGCCTTCGTTTCTGCCGTCACGTCGTCAGTGACCGCTTGTTTGAGGATGTGCCGCTGCGCCGGAGTGAGGCTGGCGAAGACGGTATGCCTTGCGAACAAGACGATCGGCCGGGGCCAGAGAACGACATTCGCGGTCAGGTACTTGCCGGCACGGTCGTATCGGCTGCCCCGAATGTCGCTGATGTCGTATTCGATCCCGTCCAGTTTTGCGATCGAAACTCCACCGGCGAACCAACGCGGTGTGGCGCCGAGCGCGCGCATCGTCGTGCTTGCGACGAGGGACTGCTGGACGCCGATCTTGCGCCCCGCGTAGTCGGATGGCCCCAGCAGCGGGTGGGTCACGCCGAGCGGCCGACGCAGCTGACCCGGGAGGACACCGAGTCCAACCAGTTTCAGCGGCGTGAGCCCACGAAGCATTTCGGCGATCACCGAGCTCCTGAGCACGCGGTCCTGCAACGCGTAACTATCGATCAGTAGCGGTGCGCCGAGCGCCCGCAGGCTCGTAACCCCGACCGAATCCCACGCCCTCGCGCCGGCGACGCCGAGGTCCGCCTTGCCCGCCCTCACATCCGCGATCAGCCCGTTCTCGTAGGCGATCTGTCCGTACCGCCAACGCGGCAGCACAGTGATCTGCATCGTGCCGTGAGAGAGCCGGCTGACGTTGTTGCCGAACCCGTTGACCTCCGTTGGCTGGCCGAAGGGGACCGCGAGCGTCAGCACCGTCGCCTTCCGCGGAGCCTGTCCGCCCGCCTTATCCGGTCCGCCGTGACAACCGGCGAGCGCGAGCGGCACGACCAGCAGCAATGGGACCCAGAACGGTGCGCGCATGAACGCGAAGCTACACCTGCACCTGAAACGGCGCATCAGGGCTGCACCCTTGCTCTGCGAACGTCGGGCGAGGGGTATCCCTACGCGCGCACGAGACGGCCGAGGGGTAGCGCCGATGCGCGCCCGCGAGCCACTTCCTAGCGTGATCCGACGAAGCAGCCGTCCCAGGAACGAAGGAGGATTCCATGCACAAGCTGATCACTCTCACGTTGGTCGCGGGTGTCGCCGCATTCGCTGCGCTGACGGCGATACCGGCCGGCGCGAGCCCAGCCGGGGTGAACGGCAAGATCGCCTACGACCGAACTGATCCCGCAACCGGCGACACGTTCGTCTACACAGCGAACCCGGACGGAAGCCACGTGCAACAGCTTGTCCCATTCACGTGTTGTCCGAGCTGGTCCCACGATGGCAGCAAACTCGCGATCCCGGCTCTCACCGAGGACGGCAGGATCGCTACCGCCACCGTCAACGCAGACGGCTCGGGTTACACACCGCTGCCCATCAACGACCCGACGCTGAATGTCGGCTGCGCCGGCGGAGCCTGGTCACCGAACGACGCCCGGCTCGCATGCGAGAGCTGGGACGACACGAACCCCGCCCGCAACGGCATCTACACGCTCTCGTCCGCCGACGGAAGCGACTTCACACGCCTGACAAACCCACTCGGCGGCGACGACCAAGCCGGCGCCTACTCCCCGGACGGCAAGCGTCTCGTCTTCGCCCGTTTCGACCAGAACGGCGACAGCCTCGGCCTATTCGTGATCAAGACCAATGGCACCGACCTGCGCCAGATCACTCCTCCCGGAACGCTGATCCAGGGCGGCAACGACGGCGACTGGTCGCCGCAGGGGAACGACATCGTCTTCTCCCGCCACGTCACCGCCGACGTACGCGGCTCACTCTGGGTCGTCCACGCAGACGGCAGCGGACTACACGAGATACACGTCCAAGGCCTCACATGCGGCGGATCCGTCTTCGACCCCAACGGCTTCGGCTGCCACGAGCCGCACTGGTCACCCGACGGCAAGAAGATCATCTTCGGCGCCAACTCACCGGCGACCGGCAGGAACATCTACACCGTCAACGCCAACGGAAGCGGCCTCAGCCAGGTCACCCGCGACGGCGACGACGACGACCCGGCTTGGGGCACACATCCGCCCGTCGCATAGAGCCCGAACCACCCACCGACCACACCCGATCGCCCCTAGTCGGCACGACCACTGGGCCATGCGGCACCCGCTGCATGGCCCAAACTGGATTCTGGAACGAGCGCTCCGTCTACCACCCGTCTACCAGGACAGGCCGGAACTACGCGGACATCAGCGTACTCACAGGTACCCCACGGACAGTCGAACCCGGACGGGACGGACTCGACGGACACAGAGGTACTCCAGGGGCTTCGATCGAGCGGTTTCCTAAACCGCGTGCCCTGGTTCGATTCCGGGCGGGGGCATTGCGCCGCGCCCGCGAGCAGGCCGCAGGACCCGTTGCGGCTCAGGGCCGTAAGCAGTTACATCAACTCAGCGTGACGCGAGCTTTGCCGCCTGTCGCTCGCCCGGAATCCGGACGACCCGCCATGCAAGACCACAGGCTTCGAGACTACGGATGACCCAGCCGCCCGGATCGACCTCGAAGCGGCGCAGGCCGTGGAAGGCCGAAGACGGGAACGCGTGGTGGTTGTTGTGCCAGGACTCACCGAACGAGAGCCACGAGAGCCACCAGACGTTTCGTGATTCGTCAGGTGAGTCGAATCGGCGCCGGCCCCAGAAGTGGCAGATCGAGTTGATCGACCAGGTGACGTGATGGAGGAGAAGGATCCTCACTGCTCCGCCCCAAACAAGGCCGGAAACGAGGCCGTACCAACCACCGATCAACATCCAGCCGACCAGGGCGGGAATGACGAGCGAGACGACAACAAGCGGAAGAAAGAGCTTGGCGATTGTGCGAAGCCCCGCGTCCTGGACGAGATCCTTGGCGTAGCGTGCGCGGTCGGCGCGGCCGACGGAGGTGAACAGCCAGCCCGTGTGGGCGTGCCAGAGCCCCTTCAACGCCTCAAGGGGTCCGTCTCCGAACTCCGCATGCGGGCTGTGCGGGTCTCCCTCCCGGTCGGAGAACTGGTGGTGCTTGCGGTGGTCGGCGACCCAGGTCACCACGTCGCCCTCCACGCCCATCTGGCCAAGGAGGGCGAGTGCGTAGCGGACAGCGGGGTATGTCTCGAACGACCTGTGCGTGAACAGCCGGTGGTAACCGACCGTGATCCCGATACCCGTCAGGAGGTAGCCGACTACGAGGATCGCGATCGCGGTAACCCCCACCCCGTGGCCCCAGAGAAGCACGATTGCTGCCGCCAGGCCGGCGACCGGGAGGCTAACGCCGAGGAGATTGATCAATTTGTGCGTTCGGCTCATCACTGCTCCTGTCTTTAGTGGAGCATGTCAGCCGATCACTATGCAACTCGGCCGAAACTCTCGTGAAGTCTGGTTCTGCACTGCGGTCGTGCGATCCGGCCGCAGGTCTTGCATCGACGCAGCCGATCAATTCCTGAAGTTTCCAGAAGAGATGCACGTTTTAGCGGGCGTCTCGTGGCGCGCGCGCATTCGTTCCATCGGCCGCTAGCTAGAGCTGGGGGTTCCGGCGACGCTGCTCGCTCATCGTGAGGGCGCCGCGGCCACCATGAGGCGCCGGTAGTCCCTCCATCCGCTCGAGCTTCTGCTCGATCCGGCCAAGCCGCCGGTCGACCGCGCGCCAACTCGTCGTGATGAGGTCGACGAGCAGTGTCAGATCCTCGAGCCGTTCGTTTCTCGCCCGACCCAGTTCCCGCTTGATCCCTGCGAGATCGTGGGACAGCCGATCGAGCAGCGCGTCCATGACTGTCATTCGATCGACCAAGGGGCGGATGCCGATCGCCTCGGATCGGCCCCGCGAATCGGGATTCTCCAGCTCGCTCGCAACCTGAACGACCGCCTGGAGCAGCTGCTCTCGTGCTCGACCGATCGCATCGTCGGCTTCGGCATCCTGATCGCGACGCTCCTCGACGACCTCGCCGACGACCACTCTCGTGGTTGGCCTTGTCTCGTCGCTGTGATTCCCGGACCCTCGCGTCGGTGCACCCTGCTCCCCCGTCGCCCCCGCGCTGCCGGGACGTGGTAGGCGACCGTATCCGTATGCGTCCATCGCCGTCACGACGCGGGCGGCGATGTCGCTGCTCACGTTGTCTCGATTGAGTACCCGCAGAACACTCTCGACCGAGACATCCGCAGCGCGTGCAATTTCGGAGAGGGTGGTCATCGCAAGCTATCCGATCGCTCGGGGATCTGTTCGGGCCTGACGCCGGAAGTCCAGAGTGCTTCGCCCATTTGCTGGTCGGCGTCGTCGGCTGTTTGGGGGTCGTCGGCTGTTTGGGGGTCGTCGGCTGCTTCGGGCTCGGTCTCAAGCTCCTCCACGCGTTCGAGCGCGGCGACAGGGTCAAACTCGGCGCGAACCGTCTCGTCGACCGGGCCTTGCCGAGCGATTTCCTCCACGATGCGCCGACTCCGAACCTCTGCAGAGTGAAGGATCTCGTCCGCTCGCTCTCGAGCCTTCTTGAGCATCATCTCCGTATCTCGACGTGTTTCGCGCGCCACTGTCTCGACGACCCGATCCAAGCGAAGTAGCGTCTCGGCTGCGCGCTCGTCGACATCGGAGAGCGCGCGCGGACTTGTCGGAGCGGCGAAGCCCGCGTCCCCCTGCCCGAGCTGCGTCGCGAACATCGCTATCTGTTCCACGAGCGCCTTCTCCCGTGTGTCGAGCCTGGCCAGACTCGCGCTCTGCTCGGCCAACTCCGCCTGCTGTGCTTCCTGGGTCGCTCGAGCACTGGATACCTCTTTGCTCAAGCGCTCTACCTCTTCGAGCTGCTTCGAATGCTCCTCCTCGAAACGGGCGATCTCCGCGTTGAGCTCGGCGATGCGTCCGTCCCGATCGCTCAGTTGTTCCTGGAGCTTGTCGAGCTCGACCCGGGCATCCCGCTCGTGCTCTGCCTGGTCACGCCGAAGGCTTTCCAATTGCTCGGACAGAGCCTTGCGCTCCGCGCGCACTCTCTCGTAGCTCTCCGCGACCTCCACAAGGAGCTCTTCCGTCTCCTGCGTGTCATAGCCACGAAGCCGCCGCTTCAGGGCGGGCTTGCGGATCGCGTCAGGTGTGATCTCTGGAAACATGAGTGGAGGGCCACAGCCGGTTCGAGGAAGGGCATTCCCGCAGTAAAGGAACATCGAACCCCAAAAGGAGGATTCCACCTGAGCCTGCATCCGTCAACCTCGTGGCCGCCTGCGAACGAGGCGTAGGGTGCCGAAGCTACGGGCGGTCGGCGCTCTCGCCACTCCGTCCCAATCTCCGGGTGGCCCCGGTTTCCTAAACCGCGTGCGCTGGTTCGATTCCGGCCGGGGGCATTCCGACGCGGCCGTCCTGAAGCGGTGTCGCGGCTTCCGTTACCTCGAGCGGCTCGAGCCTGGGAGAGGCCGCACCAACATCCCGCGTGATACGGAAGCCAACCGAAAGCCGCGGAAATACGGAAGATCGCACCGCGCTCCTACCCCTTTGCTTCCTGCGCGCTCAGTCCCTCGACTGCGAAAGCAATGACGTCTTCTCTGCTCAGCATCGCGCCCGCCGACCGCTCACGAGCGAAGGCCTCGCTGCCGAGCTGTGTCCGCGCCGCCTCTACCGTCCGAGCGTACGTCACGGCGTCATCGAACACGGCGAACCCCGTCTCTCGACGAAGCTGCTCGCACCCTCCGATAAGGCGCGCCGCGCGCTCAGGCGGGCCCTCGGCACATGCAAGAGCCGCCAGGGTCTCGAGCGCCTGAACGATTCGGAGGACCGACCCGAGCTCGACTGCAACTGCGAGCCCTTCTCGCAGGAGCTCATTCGCCCGCACGTGCTCGTTCTCTCTTCTCGCAACCTCGGCGAGCGAGAGCAGACCGTTCGCCTCGAAGTCGCTCTCCCCGGACTCGCGGCCGGTTTCGAGGATCTCCTCGTAGATCGACCGCGCGCGTTCGAAGTCGCCCTCGACCAACGCCAAGTCCCCCAGCCCGACTAGCGCGTGCGCAATGCCGACCCTTCGCCCGTCCTGACGGCGAAGAACCAGAGCCTCCTCGTGCAGCCTGCGTGCCTGTTCGCGATCACCCATCTGCATGTAAATCTCACCGAGGTCGTGCAGCGTCGCGGCGACCATGCGAACTTCGCCGAGCTCACGTGCGACCGCCAGGGTCTCGTTCTTGGCCTCGATCGC
>Ga0099827_10001342_pt1 | contig 12619 bp, 9 predicted proteins | sample CZO8metaG_FD_79339 | JGI IMG/M metagenome (GOLD analysis project Ga0099827, IMG submission 79339) | Vadose zone soil microbial communities from the Eel River Critical Zone Observatory, Northern California, USA - CZOApr15con1.8 metaG | ecosystem: Environmental > Terrestrial > Soil > Vadose zone ...
AAGCAGCCTTCTTCATCGGTATGCGGATCATAGACCCAGGCAATCTGCTGAGGGGACGAAAAGAAATTTTTGTGAATAAAAGTATCGTGATCGGAAAGAAAAACACCAAAACCAGGATGCGAGTGATACCAGCCGAGTATGCGCTCCTCGGAATAATCTCTATCTTTGATTTTATAGATGTGCTCCCACGTATCCTGGGTAAAAGTAACGTGCGTGCCCCCTTGTGTCGCGTTGACCCCTGCAATGGAGGCACTGACCTCGAGCTTGCCATTCTGCTCACGCCCTACAAGTACTCCGCACACTTCGCTCTTGCTCTGCGAGCGGGCATGCTGGCGTATACGGCGCAGCACCTCGCTATCGATGACCAGCCTAGGAGCATTGGGCGGCGCTTTCGACTTACGACTCATGCTTCCCACCTTGGCTGGGCAGCGGCAAGCACATGGCGTTCATCGCCAGAAATCAGATATGCAATTTCGCGCTCGCCAGCACGTGCGATGAATGCGTCAAAGAGAGGCAATCCCAATGCGTCAAGTTTACGGTCACCGTGTTCGGCTTCGCCGCTGTAATTATGCATAGTTGTGACCACTCGAACGCGGCCATCCCGTGGACAGAGGCCCTGATCATAGCGGACGCTTCCGACCGCGGCAAACAGCTCCTGCTCCTCCTGACAGAGCGGACACGACAGCTTGTAAATCACGTCACGACTGAATTCCAGAACTACTTCATACTGGCCGAGGTCCTGGCGCGCGCGCTCCAGCAGTGCGAGCAGCGTCAGCTCTGCTGAACGTTGCGGTAACTGGACTATCTCCTCGAAGGAATGATGGCTCATGCAATCAGAGTTCTGCGTGTATTCGACGACGTAAGACGTATGGTTCAATCCCTCAAAAATGTAACCTCTCCCAGAAAGCGTGGGCAGACCATGTATGAGCTTTACTGCTTCTTGTACCTCCACGCCTGCGATGATCGAAGAGATGGTTGGCGTAGTGGGCACTCTGCCAGCCGGTTCCTCTTCTCGCGCCAGCAAATTGCACGACATGCGCCGCTCCAGAATGGCCCAATCGGTTTCACCCAGAGTGCATTCATAACAGGGAGGAGCTCCCGGTACAAATACTCGCGCGATTCCGTTGATTCCCTCGATCGCGCCATCAATCCAGGGCTTGCCCATCTTCCACGCGGCTCGATTGATCCAAAGCCGCGCTTCTCGATTGTCGAGGCCGGCAATAATCAGGTCGCTCCAGTGGAACAGCCCCAAACCACAGTCGTACAAAACATTCGCGACCAGGGGTTGGACCGTCGCCTGTGGCGACAATGCATGCATGGCGTCTGCCGCAACCTCGGCCTTGAAGCGGCCGACGTCACTGGTGCGATAAAGCACAGCCCGCGACAGGTTCGACTCTTCAATCCGATCCAAGTCTACAATCGCAATTTTCTGAAACCCAAGCAGCGCCAGGTTTTTCAGGACTTCATTACCCAGCGCGCCGGCGCCGACGACCAGCACGCGAGTATTTTGAATTCGATGTTCATCCCACCACGGAATCAGCCGCAACCGGCTGAAGCGATCTTCGTGCACCTCAGATTGCGCTACCGTGACCTCGGGACGAAAGCTCATTGACCACCCGCGGTGATCTCTGGTTGTAAGCGAAGAATATCCCCATCTGCAACGGAGGCCTGGGCGAGCGTCTGCATCTCTTGAATCTGGCGCCCTGAGTTCTTGTGGTGAAACTTGTAGCTGAGCGGAGCGCCGTCGGGCCCATTGGTGGGAAGATTCAGCTTCTGCACCAGCACAGCAATGATCTTGTTGCATGGAGCGTCATCCGGTAGCTCCACGGGAACCCGCTTATTCTCTGTTGAATCGTAGACAGTGACGTTGATTGTGGCCATCTTAACCTTATCCTGATCTTTCGCTATGGCGCTGCCAGCGAAGATTTTTTCGTAGCTGTATGCTCCTGGGAATGAACGCCGGCAAATTCGGCAAGAGCCTGCCGCCCGTTGACCTCAAAGTCCCAGTCCGCATCGTTTAATAAAGTATCGGCACGAACGGCGAAGTTCAGGTTCTCTGCGTTGGGATCGACATTGCGGTCCAATTTGAAAACCACGATCCCGAGGAGATTTCCTCGATTGTCGAACACCGGACCGCCGCTGTTGCCTGGGCTGACCGGCGCCGAAATTTGAAATAGGGCGCCTTGATCGATGCGAGAAACCATTCCATTGCTGATCGTAAACTTGAGTCCTTCGGGATGCCCGATGACAAAAACATCCTCTCCATCCGTGGCCGAGGCAATGGACTGAACGAAATTGGAATGTCCAGATTCGCGTGGCACCCACAGGAGCGCCAAATCCAAATGTTTGTGCCGCGCTACGACATCAGCCCCAGCCCACGAGCCCGAGGTCATAGCAATGAGGGCACGCGAATTCGTCTTACCCGTCCAACCAAGGCCATCAACAACATGTCGTGCCGTGGCAAACAGATATCCAGCCGCATTTGCGCGCAACAGAACGCCCGCGCCCAATTCTCCTGATGTGGTCTCCTGATGGCTGAACCAAAGCCGGCGTGCTGGAGTTATGACCGCCACCAACGGTTTGAGATCTGCTGCCAGAGCCGTGCCCGACATGGTGCTGGCCGAGGGCAGTTGCGGAAAGACAGTCCTCTCATCCAGATCACCGAGACTTTTGCTGACAATCGCGGGCAGAGGCACGAAGGCTACAGATAGAACAGCGGCGGCCGAAGTCAGAAATCCGCTGATGATCAGCAGTGTCGACAAGAACGCAGTCCAGGCATGTTTAACCCGTGGCGGCTGGTTGCGAGTAGAAGCCCGCAGCACTATTGTCACAAGACATAAAAGGGGCAGGACGAAGATAAGCGGAGAACACACCAGCTTAGCCCACCAGGGAACGATAGGTGGAAGCTTGGGCTCCAGACGTCCAGGACCGTCCATGGTGAGAGGTATTGCTTCGAGTTCATGGGTACTGACTACAATCTTATCCATGACAGAGGCGAAGGAACTACAACGATATATATGCTAATTTGTATGAAATACTTACAGCCGTATTGCAACAATTTTGTTTGGGAATTCTCATCATAAACGACCTATGGGAGTAGGGCAATAGGAGCCCTGCTTTACTCTATCTCCTGGAGTGGTATGCACGAATCCTTAAAATACTGTAAAACATCAACATCACTGCCATGCAACCTTCTCGAACAGCATTGATTCTGGTGGATGTCCAAAAGGGCTTTGACGACCCAGTGTGGGGCCGGCGCAACAATCCTGACGCCGAAAAGCAGATGGTGCGATTGCTCTCTGCATTTCGCGAGCGGGGAGCGGCTGTCTTCCATGTCCAGCATCTTTCCACAAACCCCAACTCGCCGTTGCATCCTGGTAAACCGGGTTGTGCGTTGAAAGACGAGGTAGGACCTCTTCCCGGAGAGCCGACCTTGACGAAAAAGGTAAACAGTTGTTTCATTGGAACACCGCTGGAAGAAGAGCTGCGCAAGCAGGAGATCGAGGCGCTGGTAATCTGCGGTTTGACTACGGACCATTGCGTCTCGACAACGGCCCGTATGGGAGCCAATCTGGGCTTCAGGGTGCACGTGGCCTCGGACGCAACTGCGACCTTTGAACGCGTCGGGCCTGACGGGCACAGCTATCCGGCGCAACTGATGCACGACACAGCGCTGGCCAGCCTGAACGAAGAATTTGCCATCGTGGGCACATCAGATATGCTGATCCAAAAACTATTCACGGAGCCCGCCTAGATCCTCGTGTTTGCAAGCCGTCAGAGTGATCGCGCAAGTTACTGCATCCCATATTTCTCGCTGAATTTGTTGCCAAACAGGCCCGTCGGATCGTATTTCGTTTTTGCCGCAAAGAAATTGTCAATTCCTGGATATGACCTGCGCAGTTGCTCCTTGGAATAGAACAACTGGTAGGGCAAATAGTACGTGCCACCGGCCTTTTCTGCCGCGTCAATGAGATCGGTTGTGGTCTTCTTCAGGGTTTCATTGTCGGCTTCGTTGAATTTCACATTGAAGTAAAGCACAAAACCGAACATATCTTCCCGCGCGTAAGGAAGCGCAGTGATCGTGTCGCGATGAACGGTGCGAATCGTCACGTTGAGCAGGTTGGCGTGGTTGCTTACCACTACGTTTCGCAGGCTATCTACGAATTCAGGCATACGGTCGTACGGCACAAAGTACTCCTGAAGAATATCCGTATCCGGAAGTCGGTTCTTCAGATATTTCATGTCGTCGTACATCTCTTCATTGCGCGAGACCAGGCAGGCTTCTTTCTGGTTCATTGCTTGGTTGCGCGTCACACAACCATGCAGTTGCGGCTCGACATATTTTTCCAGGGTCCATCGCAGCCAGCGCCCCACGGACCCGGTTTTTGAAAAGTTGATGACAAAGCGGTCGAGCGTGTCGTGCTGCGATGGCTTGAGAGGCGGAAGCGCACCCTCAAAGTTCGTCTGGGTGTAGACATGGACAGCCGTCTCGCGCAGAAACGAGCCTGGCGACACCGACAGGCGTCCATAGGCCAGTCCGATGGCCCCGTTGTTCTCGATATTGGCCTTGTAGTATTGAGGAAAGTCTTTGTAGTCCATGTACTCGGTCTTGAGCGCGTACATCTCGTTATCAACGATGTCGAGATCGGCGTCGAGGATCACCCCGAACAGTCCATAACCACCCAACACATGGCGGAACAGCTCGCTGTTTTCTGTAGGACTGGCATTCACAATGCTGCCATTGCTGAGCATGATGCGCAAAGCACGTACGGTCGGAGCTACCGGCCCAGGCATAGGATCAATGCCGTGCGCATTTACGCTTAATGTGCCGCCCACGCTGAAGATATTAATGGACTGCATTGCCTTCACTGCGAGGCCCTGCTGGTCGAGCAGTTGCTGAAGCTGCCACCAGCGGGCCCCGGACTGGATATTAACTTGCTTATGCGCCTTGTCGAGCGTAATGCGGTTGAACTTTCGTAAATCAAGCACCAGGCCGCCATGCGTGAAGGTCTGCCCTCCCATGCTGTGTTGCTGCCCGGCGCATGTCACTTTGAGGTTATGTTCACGTGCGAACTGCAGTGCGTTGCGGATGCCATCCTCGCTGCTGACCTGTACGACGCCGTAAACAGCAGTCTTGTTGAGATGGCTGGCGTCATTGATAAATCCACCCACCTGCCGGAATGGAATCGAGGCTGGCCTGGTTTTCAGCGCCAGAACGGTTGGTTTTTCCTGGTCAGGATTTTGTGGAAAGACAAAATCGCTTTCCTTGTCTTTCGCCGGGGCGGCAGAGTAGTCGAAGATCTTCTTGACGGTAACAATCAGAAAAGATGCAAAAACCAGAACAAGAGACAGCAGAACCGATCGCTTGCGAGGCAAGGGGCTCTCCTTCCAGCGTCTAGCTGAGGAACCAGGAAAATATCTTGTACATTGTACGGCTTTGCTTAATAATAGCGTATCTCATGCCAAAGCATTCCAGCACGATTCAGAAGTGGGGTTTGGATTTGCCGCGCTCTTTCTGGGCGTCTATTTGCTGGATTATTTGCCCGGGTTATGGACTCCAATAGTCTCATGTTCGGACTGTTACACATGAACAAGCTGATTGACCTTGGCCATCTCGCCCTTGGGTCATTCGCCTTGATTGCAGCCCTTATTTCGGCGAAACTCACGCGCATTTATTTCTGGTGCACCGACTGATTCAAAAACGATTCACGGAGCCCGCCTAGTTGCCTGATTTCGGTTTCACTGCGCGCGAGCTGCGCACATTGCGGTCGCTGCGCACACCCGCCGGCATCCAGAAATTTATTGATGGCCTGGAATACCACCTGGCCGGCACCGCCTGGTCTCCGCGGCTGGTGCTGCGCGAGCGGACTTGCCACTGCCTGGAAGGCGCGATCTTTGCCGCGGCCGCCTTGCGCGTGATCGGCTTTCCTGCGTTGGTGATAGATTTTGAGGCGGTGAATGACACCGACCACGTAGTGGCCGTCTTCCAGATTGACGGCCACTGGGGCGCTCTGGCGCAGTCGAACTATTCCGGATGCCGCTACCGCGAACCGGTATACCGTAGCCTGCGTGAACTGGCTATGAGCTACTTTGAAGACTATTTCAACCTGCGCTGCGAGCGCACCATGCGTACCTATTCGAAACCCGTCAACTTGGCGCGTTTTGACTCGCGCCACTGGATGACCACGGAAAAACCTATCTGGTTCATTCCCGAATACCTGGTGGATATTCCGCATATCAAGCTGCTGACGCCGCGCATGATCAAGCGGCTTTCCCGTGTGGATGAGCGCTCCAAGGGCGCCGCGCTCTACGGGCATCGCTGGAAGTGAACCCACCAGGCGAAAAGCTTGTATGGGATTAACCACGAAGTGAGGCAAATATCTTCTTCGGGTCCTTCGTGAATTCCTTTGTGCCCTTTGTGGTTATCTTTTGAATCCAGCACCGATCCTTCTTCTCGCATCTAACCCAAACGCATGCGCAGCAGTCCCCTAACCTCTGTCATTGAATCCAGTGGATACTCGGAGTGTCTTGACCGGCTGGCCGCCACCGGGGGCGAGACACGCCCTCTGGCTACGTACCGTTTGCAGTTTAACTCTGGCTTTCGCCTGCAGCAGGCGCGGCAGCTTGTGCCTTACCTGGAACGCCTGGGCATCACCCATGTTTACGCCTCGCCGCTGCTCAAGGCGCGTGCCGGCAGCCTGCACGGCTACGACATCACCGACCACGATCAGCTCAACCCCGAGGTTGGCACCCTGGATGATTTCCGCGGCTTCGCCGGTGAGTTGAAGTCGCATGGCATGGGCCTGGTGCTCGATATTGTTCCCAACCACGTTGCCGTTGCGGAAAACAATCCGTGGTGGCGCGACGTGCTGGAAAACGGCCGCGCCTCCGAGTTTGCCAATTACTTCGATATTGACTGGAACCCGCTGAAATCGGAGCTGCGCGACAAGCTTCTGCTGCCCATCCTGGGCGATCAGTATGGCGAAGAGCTGGAGCAGGGACGCATTCAGCTCGCCTATGATGAAGAACAGGCCGGATTCGTGGCCGTATATTACGACACGCGGCTGCCCATCGATCCCGGGACCATCCCGCTTATCTTAAACCAGACTATGCGTTATGCACCGAACCTCGGGCACGACGAGCCGGCCTTGGCTTTTCGCGCGTTGATCACTGAATTCGGCAATCTGCCGCCGCACTGCACAACCGATCCTGAGCTGGCGCAGCAACGGCGTGATCTGATCCCTCAATTGCGCCATCGCCTCCGCGATCTTTTGCGCAGCCATGTATCCTTGCGCCGCTACACCGGGGAAGCAATTGCCCGCTCCAATGGGGAGCCCGGAAACAGCCGCAGCTTCGATTCCCTGCACCGCCTGCTTGAGGCCCAGGTCTACCGGCTGGCGCACTGGCGGGTCTCTGCGGAAGAGATCAATTACCGGCGCTTCTTCGACGTTAATGATCTAGTGGGCCTGCGCATGGAAAATCCGGGCGTCTTTGCCTCCACCCACAAACTGATTCGTCACTTTCTGGCTGAGGGACTGGTCAACGGGCTGCGTGTTGATCATCCTGATGGACTGTTGAACCCGCATCAATATTTCATCCGCCTGCAGATGCTGTATGCGGCGGCGCACTGCGCAGGACCGGTCGCACGGCCACCGCTGGCTGAGAATGGCATCGAGGCGGAGTTTCAAGACATCTTCGGCCAGCAGGAGTGGCTACGGCAAAAGCCGCCGCTGTATGTAGTCGTAGAAAAAATCCTGGAGCCGGGCGAAGAACTCGCCCGGGAATGGATGGTGGATGGCACGGTAGGCTACGACTTCACCAACCTGGCCAACGGCATCTTTATCGATCCGCGGGGAGAGAAACCGCTGACCAATTTCTACCAGCGCTTTACCGGGGAAGGCGACCTACCGGCAGAGATCATCTACAACAGCAAAAAGCTGATTATGGCAACGGCCCTGCCCAGCGAGGTCAACGTGCTGACGCGCATGCTGGAAGAAATCTGCAGCACCGACCGCCGCGCCCGCGACTTCACGCGGAATTCGTTGCATAGCGTCACCCAGGAGCTGATTGCCGGCTTTCCCGTGTACCGCTCCTATATTGACGAGCGCGGGAACGTGAGCGAGCGCGACCGCTCGATCATCAATCTGGCAGCAGCCCGCGCCAAGCGCCGCAATGAGGGCTTGCCGGGTGCGGTCTTCGATTTTGTCCGCGATATCCTGCTGCTCAAGGAACCTAAGAGCGCTTCCCCTGATGCCCACCGGCAGAGGCTGCAATTCGCCTTGAAGTTTCAGCAACTCACCGGTCCGGTCATGGCCAAGGGACTCGAGGATACGACCTGTTATTCGTACAACCGGTTTATCGCCTGCAATGAGGTGGGGGGCTCTCCGCAGAAGTTTGGGACTACGTCCGATGAGTTCCATCAGGCGAACCTGTTGCGAGCAGAGTATTGGCCCAATGCAATGCTTACCACTTCGACGCACGACACGAAGCGCAGCGAAGACGTGCGCGCTCGTCTTGACGTGATCTCTGAGATGCCACATGCGTGGTCAGCCCAGGCGCGGCGCTGGCGGCGGATGAACCGCGTACGCAAAAGCACCCTCGGTGACGGCCGCAACGTACCCGATGCCAACGAGGAGTATCTGCTCTATCAGACGCTGGTAGGGGCGTTACCCTTCGCCCTGCTGCATCCCATGCGAGAGATTGCCGGCACCGCATTGCATGAAGACTTTGTGCACCGCATTCAGGACTACATGCACAAGGCAGTGCACGAGGCCAAGCGCAACCTGAGCTGGGTGAATACAAATCCGGAGTATGTTGAGGCGCTGCGAAATTTTGTCGCGCGCATCCTGCACAGGGCCCCGCGGCATGGGGCGCAGTTCTGGGATTCGCTGGTGGAATTCACTTCATTGGTCGCGTACTTTGGCGCCATCAACTCCGTGGTCCAGACTTTGTTGAAGGTCACCGCGCCGGGGCTGCCCGATATTTACCAGGGAAATGAAATATGGGATTTCAGCCTGGTCGATCCTGATAATCGCCGCCCCGTGGATTTCGCCGTACGCCAGGGGCTGCTCGAGCAACTTCTCGAAAACAGCCAGGGCAGTGACTTGCCGGGGATTTGTGCCCAGTTGCTGCAATCCTATGCCGACGGACGCATAAAGCTCTGGACCATGTTTCGCGCATTGCGCCTGCGGCGGGAGCATCCGGAGCTGTTCCGCAGAGGCCAATATGTTCCGCTTGAGGTCACCGGAAGCAAAAAGACCCATCTCTTCGCCTTCGCCCGCATCCATGAAGCTGCGGATGAACTGGCGGTGGTTGCGGTCCCGCGCCTGAGTCATACGCTGATGAACGGCGCCCTGGCTGCGCCATTAGGAGAGGCTTGGGAAGATACCGAGCTGCAGTTGCCGCGCTCGGCGCCGGTCCATTTTGTCGACGCCTTTACCGGAAAGATTCTGCAGGCAGACACGCAGCGTGCGCTCTCAGGCCGCGAACTCTTCGCCAGCTTCCCTGTAGCTCTGCTGATTGGCCGCTGAGAGGCCGGCATCCCGATCGGTAATGGAGGTCAATGCGGCCAGCCGTTGCGCCAGATTCGAGTTCAAAGCATCGGGCTGATATCGCCAATTCCAATTGCCATCGGAGCGGCTGGGAGTGTTCATCCGCGCCTCGCTTCCGAGCCCGAGTACATCCTGAAGGGGCACGATGCACAGATTTGCAACCGACGAGGCTGCGGCATGGATTAAAGTCCAGTGGATTTCTCCATCCGCTTTCGGGCCGAAGTAGGCTTTCACCGCCGCCCGTTCGACGTCGCTTGCGCCGGAGCGCCACCATCCCAGGGTCGTGTCATTGTCGTGCGTGCCTGTATAGACAACGCTATTCGCATGAAAGCGGTGTGGTAGATAAAAATGCGCTCCGCGATTGCCAAATCCAAACTGCAGCACGCGCATGCCGGGAAGCTGCAACCGGTCGCGCAAGGCATGCACCTCAGGGGTGATGTAGCCCAGATCTTCGGCAATGAGGGGTAAATCCCCGAGGGCGCTCCGCAGGGCGTGGAAGAGATCATCTCCCGGGCCGGGCTGCCAGCGTCCATTGATAGCGGTAGGATCGGAGGCTGGAATCTCCCAATACTTTTCGAAGCCGCGAAAGTGGTCAATACGAACAATGTCGCACTGGCTCAGGGCCCAGCGCATGCGCGCCACCCACCATTCGTAGCCACGCGAACGCAATAGGTCCCAACGGTAGAGCGGATTGCCCCAGCGCTGTCCGGTTTCACTGAAAGCGTCTGGAGGAACCCCGGCCACGACAGTGGGCCGCAGATTGGAGTCAAGGTAGAAAAGCTCAGGATTGCACCACACATCGGCGCTGTCGTAACTCACGAAGATGGCGACGTCTCCTACAATGCGAATGCCTTGCCGGTGACATGTCTCGCGCAGTGCTCTCCACTGCTCGAAAAAAGCGAACTGGATAACAGAAGCAATCTCCAATTCATGCGCCAGTTCGGCGCGGGCGTTCTGCAGGCTTGAGCGCTCGCGGCGTGCGAGACCTCGCTCCCACGAATTCCAGGTTGCGCCTTTGTATTTTTGCCGCAGAACTTCGAAGAGAACGTAGTCGTCAAGCCACCAGCGATTGGCTTGCTGAAAATTGCTGAACCTCTGTTGGGCAGAGCTGCTGCCCTGCCGCAGGAAATTTTCTGCGGCCGCGGAGAGCAGAGGCAGCTTGACGGCGCGGGTTTGCTCGAAATCAACCGCGGAGATGCTTTGCGGAAGACCCTTGAGACGCTCGGGTGAGATCCATCCACGCTCGGCCAGGCGCTCGAGGCTTACCAGCAGCGGATTGCCGGCAAAGGCCGAGGTCGAGCTGTAGGGAGAGTTTCCCGCGCCGGTGGGACCCAGCGGAAGTATCTGCCATGAACTTTGCCGCGCCTTGACGAGAAAGCCTATGAAATCATGGGCTGCCGGACCGAAGTCGCCGATGCCCCCGCGCGAAGGCAGTGAAGTTGGATGGAGCAGGATTCCGCTCGAACGCTGAAATGGCATAAAGATTCAGAGATGTGTGGCTGACGGTTCTACGATTCCAATTCCGCCGTAATCTGCAGATCACCCGACGTGTGCTCGATCGCAACGGAAATAAGATTGGGCTTACAGCAGACCTGGCAATCCTCTACATACTGCTGGTGAACGCCGGCAGATTCATCCACGAAAATCTCGTTCCACTCACCGCAGCCCGCGCATTGGAAGCCGGCTTCCATTTCATATTGCGGTTTGATACAGGCTACAGGCGCTCCAATCTCCCTCAGTGGGTCTCTCCCCGCTTCGCAGGATCAGAATGATATGACGGAGCCAGCGTGAAGAAACCCTGAACCCTGCTCATTGATTGTAACTGGTCTCGGGAGCCGCGCGTTTGGTGTAGGTATCCAGTTCCTGCTGGTTCACTTTGATCTTGCCTTCCTTTTGCAGGCTCTGCTTCAGGCCTTCCGCGTAGAGCTGGAGCATCTCTGAGCGCTTTTGCTGCAAAAGTTGCTCGCGTATCTGATCGCCCGATTTCTCCAGCTCCGCCGTGGTCGGCTCCTGCCGCTCGACAACGCTCAACACCGCGGCATTATTGCGTCCGGCACGAATAGGAGAGCTGATTTCTCCAGGCTTCATGGAAAAAGCGACCGAAGCCCCTCCTCCCATGCTGCCCAGGTTGGGGAGTTGGTCATTCGGCCCCAGCAGCTTGTCACTGGTTTCCATCTTTGCGCCAAGCTCTTTGGCGGCACGTGGCAGGTCCTTCAAGGCATGCGCCCGATCACTGAGCTCCTGCGCTTTCTTATACAACAACATATTGGTTTGTTCAGCCTTGTACTCATTTTCAACCTGGCTGTGAACATCCGCGTAGGTTGGGACCACCGGAGGCTTCACTCCTGTCAGCTCAAAGACCACGTAGCCGGTGCTGGTTCCCACCTCGGCGGGCGGCGTCTTTTCCTTAGCGCTAAAAACCGCGCCGCTGAATTCCTGGGAGTTCCCAATGCCCGGCAATGAATCGGTGCGTGCAAACCAATCAGAGTTTACGATGTCGAGATGGTTCTTCGCCGCGGCGGCTTCCAATCCCTGGGACTTGGCTTCCGTGGTCACTGTGGATGCCAGAGAATCTGCCTGCTGATGCGCTTTAAGGGCGGCGGCCTGCGGCTGAATCTGGTTTTTCACTTCTTCCAGCGGCTTGAGCCGGGCTTCATGCTTATCTTCGACCCGGATGATGTGATAGCCAAAGTCGGTCTTCACGATTCCACTAATCTGACCTGGAGGAATAGAAAAAGCTACCTGTTCGAATTCCGCGACCATGGCGTCGCGTCGAAACCACCCCAGCAAGCCTCCCTTCTGGGCACTTCCCGGCTGCCCAGCAACTCCCGTATCCTCTGAGTACTTCTTGGCCAGTTCCTCAAAGTTGGCGCCTGACTTAAGTTGCTTCAGGATATCTTCCGCCTTGGTGTGGGCGGCTTCATCTATCTTGGTGTCAGCGCCCTTGGCCGCTTTGATGAGGATGTGGCTGGCCTTGACCTCTTCCGGCTGGCGGAAGTCATCCTTGTGCTCGTTGTAATAACGCAGCAACTCGTCGGGCGTAACGCTCACCTGATTCTGGAGCTTGG
>Ga0099827_10001344_pt1 | contig 12611 bp, 16 predicted proteins | sample CZO8metaG_FD_79339 | JGI IMG/M metagenome (GOLD analysis project Ga0099827, IMG submission 79339) | Vadose zone soil microbial communities from the Eel River Critical Zone Observatory, Northern California, USA - CZOApr15con1.8 metaG | ecosystem: Environmental > Terrestrial > Soil > Vadose zone ...
CTTCCGGATCGACGATCCGGGCCTCGGCCCCCAGCCGGGCACCGGGCTCGGTCTCTTCATCAGCCGCGAGCTGGCGGAGCGGCACGGCGGTTCGCTCAAGCTCGAGTTCAGCGAGCTCGGCAAAGGCAGCACCTTCGTCCTTCGCCTGCCGCCCACGAGTGGCGCCCACGCCGCCACCCTCCTCTCCGCCGCAGCCCTCGAGAGCATCCCAGCCTCGTAATTACTCCGTCCCCTCTTCTGCTACCTAATTAGGACCTTGTGAACTGACGCCCACGTGGGTAGTGCCGTGGTCAACTCTCGGGCCGACCCTGTAGGGCGGCAAAAGTCCGTCCGCTCTCTGGGCGGGCTTGCTTTGCCCCTCTGAGGTTCAGAGTCGCGGGTGCATCCTCAACCGATGGGATTAGGTCGCCCTTACTTTGCAACGCGAGCCGGACATACCCCGCTTCGAAGCCGCTCGACCTCGCTCGATGCCAGCGACCCGCTAAAAGATCGTTATCCAACCGCAAGATCCAGGGCCTGTTCAGCCTCGGGTTAGGCATGTGTCCGCCGGCCGAGACTGCCAGTCGGGTCAGGCGGCGGCGCCTGACCGGGGGGCTCGACAAGGTAGCTGAGCAGCCAGCCGACTAGGCCGGCCACGACGATGGAACCGGCCCATACGTGAACCGACCACCAGACGCCTTGCGTGGTCATCAAGACGGCGAAGTATGTGAGGGTCAGGAACGCGGGGGTGAGAAACGAGAAGAGGCGTAGCGCTCGTCCCTGAAGAGGCCTCCCGGCAAAAGACAAGAATGTGTCGGCCGCGGCGCCGGCCAGGAGCGCCACGCCGATCATGAGGAACTGCTCCCGGACGATGCTCACCAATGCTGCGTTGATGCCGAAGATCAACGTCACGCTGCCAGCAGGCAGCACGAATCGCCGCAGCATCAGAAGGACGACCGCCATGATTACACCGCTCTGAAGCACGATGCCGATGACGCCGAGCTCCATCGCATAGAAGGGCAGGAGGATATCCGACGGGTCTCCCGCCGACCAGAGCTCGACGAACGGGTGATCGATCTGCTCGAAGAGGGACATCAGCGATAGCAGTCCCGCGGCGGAGATTACTGCGGAATAGGGCGCCACAGCCTTCCGACTCCGCCACGCGGCGCGCAGCGGCCCTGTGACCACCAGGCCGGCTGAAAGCATGAGGAGCAGGTGAGTCGGGCTGACCAGGCCGGCAACGCTGACGTCGATGCCGAAGAGGGTATGCCAGCCCAGGTCCGACACACCCGCGATGATAAAGAGTACGCAGCCGAATCCAGACAGCTCGTAGCCGGCGGGAAGCGCCGTGCGCCAGGGGGCGCCGCGAATGACGTTCCGGATCGTATGGAACCCCAGGAATCCGACCGTGGCCAGCAAGCCGGAGTAGAGAATGGCGTGCCACGGGGTGAAGAATGTTTCCAAACGAAGGTGCTGGTGTGCCCATGCGTCCAGGTAGGCGCCGCCCAGCAGCCAGCCCGATAGGAAAATCATCGTCCAGTCGAAAGAAGCGGAGGCTTCCGCTGCGACGCTCCGTTGCCCGAAGCCACGTCGTCCGAAGAGTGCTGGACGGAGCGTGAAGATCCTTCCGACCGTCGAGAATAGAGTTGACATCAACGGAGCCAGTGTGATAATAGGGCCAGTCGGCCACTGGAGCGCCGAGGTCTCACTTTCCTGGGGCGGCGCGACGGCGAGAGGAGGGGCTCGATGGCGACCCAACTGCAACCCCCTAGACTCGGCGCGTCCCGACGCGCTTTCCTGCGGCTGTTCGTTGCCGCCGCATCGGGCGCGGTAGCACTTCAGCCGCGGCAGCTGAGCGGCCTCGCCGCCAGCCCAGCAGACGAAATCCTGATGCGGCCGACGAATCCAGGCGCTGCGGGCCCGTTTGGCGCCGACCAATTGCGCGCGAAAGCGGCGGCGCTGGCTCCGGCGCGGTCGGCGGTATACCTCGACAGCGCGAACTGTTGGGTCCAGGTCGCCAATGACATCTACGTGATGTCGCGAGCCGAACGACAGGCCGCCCTCGCGGCATTCTTTTCGGATTTCGCGCACGGAGGCCAGTTGGCAGACTTTGTCTTCAGCTTGAGTGAGGTTGACTTCTCCCACGCAGCCGCATCGCCCCCGTCGCCAGCCGATCTTGCGGCGCTCGATACCTGGGTTCGCCTGGCCAGCCGAGACACCTCGACGCCGGATCGCTTTGCCGCAAAGACCGCTGAGCTCGACATACGGCGGGTTGGGCAGAGCCTGCAGGATGTTTCGCAGTTTTCGCTGCTCCTATCGTGGGAGAGGGGCCAAGCCCTTCCGAAGGCCGGATCCGAGTTCCAGGAGCAGATGGTCATTGCCGCCGAAGGCGTGGCGATCTATGCCTTCGGGCGGGCATCCGAGCAGCTTCTCCCAATCGTCAGATCGGAACGCGGCAGCAAGGCCATCCGCGGGGCCTCACTCGCGGCGAGTGCCGTGGAGCTGGTGCTGGGTGGGCTGCAGTCGATTGCATATCAGAACGCCCTGGGCAGACCGTCGGAGGCCGTCCGTCTGGCCCGACTCGCCGCCGCCGGTTTCCTGCTCCTGGGTCGGTCGCACGCGGGCGATCTGGTGTTCTCGCGGGTTGAGCGCCTGACTGGAGGATCGCTATGAGTGTCATGAAACCCGAAGAGTCCCTGACCATATTGGCCCGGCAGATGGACCGGCGGACTCTTCTCGGCCGGATCCTGTTCGGTGCGTTCGTGAGCGTGGCCGCGGTCCTGCTGCAGGTTCCGCGCGCAACCGTTGCCGAGGCTTGCGCAGGCTGCTCGGCCTGCGGCAGTTGGTGCAACTGTGGCGACTGCAACAGCAATGGCCAGTGCACCGGGAAGAACTGTAGCTCGTACGGCAGCTGCGGGTACCCCAGCGGAGGATGCTGGACGATCGACTACGGCGGCGGCAAGATGTGCTGCGATTGCCACAATTGTTCCAACAGCCCCAATCCGTGCACCTGTCGCCCCAGCGGCTACGGCTGCTAGGACGAAGGACCGCGGGGAGGCCCAATGGGCCTTGACGTCTTCCTCCTCGCGCTGGTCGGCGCAGCCGCGGGCGTTGCTGCGCTCGACCGAATGTGAACGCTGAACGCGGTGCTTACCGCGTTCCCCTCGGGCCGAGGGAAAGCGGCATTGCTACCCCGGCTGGTGGTGCTGGTGGTGGTGGGCCTGGCGGCCGCCTTCAGCCTGACCGCGTTGACCTGGTCGCTCGGTCATGGGTGGGCGGCACACAGCGTCCTCGGGTTGGTCGCCGTCATCGTGCTTGTAGCGGCGCTCCTCTGGCGCCGCGATTTTTCGGCAGATGTCATCGTCCCGCAGATCGTGGCGCGTCGGGGACCGTTCACGGCCGCGATCGCATTTGGCGTGGTGTTGGGCGCCGGCCTGGCGAGCCAGCGCCGCGGCTACTGGGCCGCTCTGATCATCGCTGCAGTGGGCGCACCGAGCCTGTGGGTGGCGGCCGCAGGCACCGGCACGTATGCGCTGGTGCGCTGTTCAGCGCCACTTGTCAGCGTCGGATGCGACACCCAGGAGTGCGTGCTTGGGCGGCTGAAACGGGTGCGGGCGCTCCTCTCCTACGGGGCGGCGACCGTGCTCCTGTCCTCAGCCTCGGTTACGGCGCTCGTGGTCTTCATCTGGAGGTAGACCCGGATGCATCCTGAGTGGCTCGCCCAGACTGCCACCGCCATGGGCGCCTTCTGGGGCCTGAGCGCAGGCATCAGTCACCTGTCTCGCCTGTCGGAGTTCAGGCGAACGGTCGGATCGTTTCGGGTCCTGCCGGGTCGCTTCGTCGGCCTGTACGCCTATCTGGCCGTGGCAAGCCTCCTTCTCGGCGGCACCTTTATCCTCGTTCCAGCTCCAGCGATCGCCTACCTTGGTGAAGCGCTGCTGGTATTTGTCTTCGTGACTTTCAGCGCGGGTTCACTCCTGGCCGCTCGTTTCCAGGACCAGTCTCGGAAGGTGTCATGCGGCTGCCTGGGAGGGTATCTTTCCAGCGACCTGACGCCGGCGACGTGGATTCTCCCGGCCGGCATCGCCGCTACAATCGTCGTCGGCTTGGCACTGGGCCCGCCCGGCGCCGCTCAGCTGCTTAGTTCTGAAGGCTTCCCGGCAGCGACCGTAGCGGGAGCGCTCAGCATCCTCATGGTCCTGGTCGTCGAAGCAGGAGCCACGTGGTACCGACGGCAGCTGTGGCTGCAGTACAAGGTGCGGGCGCAGTGAGCCCGGTGTTCACGGCCTCGTACGTGGCGTTGTGGGTGGTGGTCGTGTTGCTCGCGGTGGCAGTCGTCGTCTGCCTCCGCCAGCTCGGTGAGGTCTACCTGGTCAGCGCCGGCCTCCGCGGCGTTTCTGGCGATGGGCTCGATGAAGGGCGGACGGCTCCTGACTTGGAGGTGCGGCTCGCCTCGGGAACGCCGGCCCGTCTCAGCGGTTTGCTGCCGGCTGGGGGCGTCCTCCTCTTCGCCGCGGAGCAGTGTCATGTCTGCGAGGAGTTGGTACCACGGCTCCTGGACGGCGAAGGACCGGGGGCCTTCCCGCTGGTCATCGCTTACGACACGATCCCCGAACGGCTCAAACGTCCCGCCGAGGAGGCCCCGGTGAAGCTCGTCGAGCACGCCGGCTCGGGTGCGTTGCTGAGCTACAAGGTCCGGGTAACCCCGTTTGCCTTCCGGCTCGACGGAGACCTGCGGGTTGGGTCGCGTGGTCTCGTCAACAATCCGGAGCAGGTGGCGTTTCACGCCGCGACCCCGGCCTCCCCAAGCTGATCCCTCCCAACGCGCAGGTAGGCCCTCAACGGAGCTGGCGGCCGCTGGTGGCTGGAGTGCTTCTCCTACTCCTCGAGAGTTGTGGCAATGGGTCTGTGGCGAAGGCGCCGATTGAGCCTCGGGCCGGTCTCGACCCCGGGCGAGGCTGCGACTCCCGGCTGGTGGTGGCGAAGGTGAATGCCCTGTTCGCCGCGCTCAACGGTGCTGATATCGATGCGGCGGAAAAGATGTTCCCTGGCAGCGCAAGCTGGAGCTTTGAGGTCACAAATTCGACCGACGTTGTGGAGTCGACGGGAAAGGGTATTCGCATTCAGCCGGTCGCCAGCGCCCGCTCCGAGCTCCTGGGGGCGGTGAACAGTCACGACGTTGCCGCCATGCTGCACCTCTTTCCAGCCGCCGGCGGATGGGAGTTCCATCTGGTGCCCGCGGACGCGGTGGTGCACGCAGGGGTCCTATCGACCTACGACGTCGACCAGATGGATCGCCAGCGGCTACGCGCGGCGCTGGCTCTCCTGGCTCGCTTCCACCTGACCTTCACGACGGTGCCCGCCGGTCGAGGCAGCCTGGTCGATCACGTGTCGCCGAAAGGCACGGTATGGGTCCATGAGGCGGGTACGACGGGACTGGCCTGGCAGGCGACGGGCCCACCGCTGGTCGCCCTCGGCAAACACACGCTGCGCGGGACGGGAAACATACGGCTCTACTGCGAGACCGGACTATTTTCCTGGGTCGCCCTGGGGCCTTCCGTGGTGGACTGATCGAGCAGGGAGTCCTGGATTCGGGCGACGAGGGCCCCCGTCACAGCGTCTCTGGCGGCTCGTATGGCGCTTGCGATCGCGTGTGCGTCAGAGCGACCGTGTGCGACGACGACCACGCCGTTGATGCCCAGCAGTGGAGCGCCACCATGCTCTCGCCAGTCGAATCGGGCGCGAATCTGCTGCACCCGGGGGCGCACGAGCAGCCCGGCGAGCTTTCCTGTCCAGGTTCGGGGAATCTCTTCTCGCAGTACCTGAAAGAGGAATTCGGCGGTCCCTTCTGCCATCTTGGCCGCCACGTTTCCCAAGAAGCCATCGGTGACCACGACGTCTGCCTTGCCGGTGAAGATCTCCGGTCCCTCGATGTTCCCAATGAAGTTGACGCCTGTTTGCTGCAGGCGGGCATACGCCTCGCGGCGGAGCCAGTCCCCTTTGCCCGGTTCACTCCCGTTGCTGAGCAGCGCGATCCGGGGACGGTCCCGTCCAAGTATCTCGCGGGCGTAGACCGCCCCCATTCGTGCGAACTGGCACAACAGAGCCGGGCCACAGTCGACATTGATGCCGACATCGAGGTAGTAGACCGCGCCACCCGCAAGGGTTGGAAAGACGGCGCCAAGGGCGGGCCGCTCGACGCCGCGAAGTCGGCCCTGGAGGAGAAGGGCCGCCGCCATCACGGCACCGGAGTTGCCGGCCGAGACCCAGGCATCAACGTCGCCCTGCCGGGCGAGACGGGCGCAGACATTGATCGAGGCGCCGCGCTTCGCCCGGACGCTTTCCAGGGGCGGATCGTCCACCTCGATAACCTCGCTCGCCCCGACGAAGTCCAGGCCTGGATGATTTCGGAGGAGCGGCTGGACCGCCTCAGGCAATCCGACAACGACCATCCGGGCACCATAGGCCTTTCTCGCCTCGATCACGCCCTCGACGATCGCCCCAGGAGCGCGATCGCCCCCCATCGCGTCGACCGCGATACGGACGGTGCCGGCTGTCGTCATCGTCCCAGATCCCGCCTGGCCACTTGCTTTACAGCTTTCCCCCAGACAGTGCCTCCATGGGTAAAGCCGCAAGCCCGAACAGTCCGGGGCCCGCATGCGCTCCCACGACGGCGGGGAGACGGCAGAATTCGCTGCGCGCGATCTGCAGCACCTCGCGCGCCCGCTGGTCAAGTCTCCGCGCCGGATCTGGAGCCGACGTGTGAAAGGCAAGCGTCCACAGCCGAGCGTGCCCGAATCGGACGGCAGTATAACTGAGAAGACGATCGATCGCGCCATCGTCGCTGCGCGCGAACCCAATCCGCTGAATCCTGCCCTCGGATAGGGCAAACATCGCTCGGACACCGAGGTGATCGACGAGCGTCGACGGTATCCCGCGGAGGCGCCCTCCTCTGGCAACGTACTTGAGCGAAGACAGGGCGCCAAGCATGCTGATCTCCGGCAAACAGGCCTGCAGCCGGCGCAGGACGGTGTCGATGCCCAACCCGGCCCGGGCTCCTTCAAGCGCAACTCTCACCGCCAGCCCGAACCCGGCAGCGGCGGTACAAGTATCAAACACCTCCACGCGGCGGCAACTCTTCTCGTCGCGGTAGAGCCGGGCTGCGAGCGCAGCCGCACCGAACATGCCGCTCAGCCGTTCGTGGGTGGTGAGCACGAGCACCGCGTCACCGTCGACGTTCCGAATCGCCTCAAGGTACTCCGCAGGCGACGGAATGGACGTCGTCGGCATGGTCGGACTCGTGCGGAGCAATTCGTAGAAGCGGTCCGTGGTGATGTCAACGCCGTCCCGAAAGGAGCGTTGGTCGAAGATGATGTGCAGCGGGAGCACTCGAACGGCCGGGCTCATCAGATCGGGGGGCAGACAGGATTCGGCGGCAACGACCAGCCCGGTTCGCTCACCCACCCTCCTCGAGCTCCTCCCCAGGAAGTATGATAGGTCAGCACTCGACAGCATTCGGGCAGATCGCAGGGGCCTTCCGCAAGGAGGAGTGCGGCACTTGGATGGGGCGATCGTCCAGAGTGCCCTTACCATGGCTCAACCGAGCGCTGATGCCGAGATGCCGTCATCGATCGACGCCCTCGTGTTCGAACTGCGGCCGCATGCCCTCGTGCTCGCTGGATTCGCTGCGCGCGTCGCGCCGATGGTGGCGGCGTCCTGGTTCCTTCCAGTCCGGCGACGCCACCTGCGGCCACCTCAGCTTCCTGGAGAGGACTGGGTTGTCCTCAGGCCCCGCTATACGGGAATCTGCGGGAGCGATGTGTTCCAGGCTTTCGTCCGCGCGGATCTTGACAACCCGCTCTCGGCACTCGTCTCCTTCCCACATGTGATGGGTCATGAAATCGTGGCGCAGGTCTTGCGAACCGGATCTGCGGTCCGCGACCTCGGCGACGGTGCCTGGGTTGCCATCGATCCCTGGCTCGGCTGCCTGGCCCGAGGCCTCAGGCCACTTTGTGCGTCGTGTGAAGCCGGCCATACACCACTCTGTTCGCGGGTTAGCGAGCCTCCTCCGGGCGGCGATGGGTGGGGCATGCACCTCGGGAACGTGCGCGATCTGCCCGGCGGATTCTCGACCTTGATGGTCGCTCACCGGTCCCAGTGCCATCCCATCCCGCCCGGCCTCGATCCGGCGGCCGCGGTGCTCGCGGACCCACTCGCGGTCGGCTGGCATGCCGTTTCGCGGACGCAATGGACCGGTGACCTGGCGGTCGTGCTGGGGGCAGGTACTGTAGGGCTTTCGGTGACTGCGGCACTGCGCATCCAGTACCCTCAAGCGACCGTGATCACCACGGCTGCCTGGTCGCACACGTCAGCCGCGGTGTCGGCTCTCGGCGCGATTCCGTGTGGCGTCCGCCCGGGCTCACTCGTCAACGAAGTTGCGCGCTACACGGGAGCACGAGCGGTCCGGAGCCTCCTTGGGAAGACCTGGCTGGTTGGTGGAGGTGTGCCCCTCGTCATCGACGCCGTCGGCACCGCCGGGACGCTCGATACCGCCCTGCGGATCGTGGCGCCGCGCGGACAGGTGGTCAAAGTGGGTGTGGGCCAGCCGGGACGATTGGACAGCACGCTCGCCTACTACAAGGAGGTCAGCATCGTCGGGTCAAACGGCTACGGCTGGACCGAGACGGGCGGCCTTCGGATCCACGATCTCGACCGTGCCCTTGACCTGCTCGTCGCCGGCCGCCTGCCCGCCCGACAGTGGCTCACCCACGCGTATCCCATGACCGCCTGGCGCCAGGCATTTGCAACTGCAGCGCGCCCCGGCCGCACCCGCGCGATCAAAGTGACCCTCCGGCCCACTGCGGCTGAACCGGGTGAGGGACCGTCGGGTGATCGTGAGCGGACGACAGCGCTCGGAGCCAGGACCTCACCATGATGATCGCCGAGGCGAGCACTGAGGTCGCCGCCCCCCTAGAACGGCTTCGCGCCGTCGTCCTCGACCCGGCGAGCTACGCGGCCGCCGATACGAAGGTGATCGCGATTCACATCGAGGAGCAAACCGCTGCTGGGATGGTGGCCAGGATCGACGGTCACCTGGGGCCATTCCGGTCTTGGATTCGCGTGCGCTACGTCCTGAGTCCGAGACGTGTCGACCTGATCATGCTTCAGGGACGGCTCCGCGGCTTCCATGCCTGCTTCCTCTTTGAGCCACTGAACGGGAAAGTCCGGCTCACCCACCGAGAGGAATACGACTTTGGATACGGACCGTTAACTCGCTTGGTCGAATTCGCTCTGCATCGATGGGCTGTCGGGACCGTCCGGGCGGAAGTCGAAGCGCTACGGCGCGCCGCTGAGTCCGGACCCGAGCGATAGGCGCCGACTTGCTTAGGAGACTGTCAGCGGGCTCAACAGCACACGTCTGAACAGACCGGTCGTGCAGGAGACCGCGGCCTTGCCACCCCCGAAGACGCGATTCTTCCCTCGATCCTGCAGGTAAGATCCGGTGGCGCGCCACAGCACCGGCCCCAGCGCAACCTCATGGCCGGTGCTCTGCTGTGTTGTCACCACGTTCCCGCCGATCTCTGCGGCGAAAACGAAGTGGAGTCCGGCCAGCTGCGAGAGGAGCCCTGGAATGTCTGCACGGCTGGTGATGCGCAGCTCCTGCGAGCTGTCAACGCCGCTCGCGAGCGCCGCTTGGATGGATGGTGAGAAGGTGAGCTCCCACGCCTCGTTGTCCGGAAACATTCGTGCAGCCATTGCCGCATCGGCGTGATTCAACGCGTAGAACAGGGTGTTCAGGCGGGCCCGGCCGTTGGCCACGGTGCACGGCTGCGAAACATCCAGGTCGGAGCGGGGTTCGAGCGTGCCGCCGGGGTCTGTCGGGATGGCCGGCGAGGCTGACTGCGTCGTCCCGCCGCACCCAGCCAGCAGCAACACGCTCCCGGAGGCCAAAAGGACCCGACGGAGTCGGCGGAGGCGAAAACCGGCCGGGATCAAGAGTTGTTCGGTCCATACTGGGACCTGTCGAGCTGGACCGCCGTACAAAGTGCCGCGGTAGTTGAGCATCGGCTACGGATCCTTCAAACAGCGTCGATCGACCCAGAAAGTTCCCGATCGCACCGAAGTGGTAGTCGGAAACCGCGCTGACACGCGCCACGACTCCTCCCGGCTGGTGCGAGACGGCCCAGCCGGAGAATCGAGCTTCCGTCCCTCCTCATCCATTTAACCCACGGACCGGTAGTCTCGCGGCTGATCTCGGGTGGCATGAGGCTACATGCTTCTCCACCCTCTGTCAACCGGCCGATGAACGGTGAGTCTGTACCGAAGTAGTAGGCAGCCCGTTCGCTGGCGCGACCGTTAACTTTGCTCCGAGAGCGTAGGCGGTTTGCCAATCCGGCGCAACATGGACCCAAGCCCGCGTTTGTCGGCGACGCCCGCCCAGGGAGGACGGAGGGTTTCCTCGCGGCCAACGCCCTCGAAGGCGGCGTTGGCCGGGGTGCGCAAAAACCGACGGAGTTGACGACGAAGCGGGCGCGTCGAGATGGACGAGTGACGTAACCCTTCAGGACCCCGTTGTGGGTGGTCTCGAGCACTTTGGCCATGCGGCGCGCGCCGGCGATGGTCCAGGCCATGCCTCGTCTGCTCATGCGATTGGCGATCACTTTGCCGAGCCTTGCCACGGCGGTCTGGGTCGGCAATCCCGACAACCAGCCGCTCAGTCACAATTCCACGGGCATCGTGGGCGCAGCACCAATCTGGTTACCAGTTCATGACCGCGTCGCTGGCGAATCTACCGGACGAGTGGTACCAGCCGCCGGGAGACCTTCAGGTGATCGGCGAAGATTATTTTCTGCCGAGAACTCAAGTCCTGCCGCCCATACTCGCCGCACCCTGGCCGGTTTGCCGCTTCGGTTCGTACAGTCCGTACTCGCTCAAGTACGCGGACCTCCTGGTCGACGGCGTTCCGTGCACGCTGGGCAGAGCGCCTCAACCGCCCGGCTGGCATCGCTAACGTCACGCGCTATGCACAGCGACCACGTAATCGAGCGGGCCAAGATTCATCCCGTCCATGGCAAGCTCGCCCGCCGTGCGATTCGACAAGACCACAACGGGTACCCGTTGCGTGGTCGGATGATCCCGGAGGCGGTGAAGAAGCCCCGAACTACCTGGTGCCACCAACGAGGCATCAAGGAAGATGATGTCGGGCGGCTGGGAACGAAGGTTTTCTAGGGCATCGTCGGATGGACTGGCCACGGTGACCTGGTAACCATCCAACTCGAGCTTGAGCCGGTACCCATCGGCGAGCGCCGGGTCGCCCTGGAGAAAGAAGATGTGGACAGTTTCTCCAGGCTCCTCATCGGTCATTGGAACGGACGTAGTCACCATGCCTTGACGATGCGATTTTTCCGGCTGCTGAGGCAATCATTATTGGTAACGACGTGGCGGCTAGACCCCCAGGTAGCGCTTCTGCAGATCGCGAGCCTGGCGAAACTGGTCGGCTGGACCTTCGTGCGCCACCTCCCCGCGCTCCAGCACGTAGACCCGGTCCGCCACGCCGAGAGCGAGGGCCAGGTTCTGCTCGGCGATGAGGATCGAGAGCTGCTGCTCCTGGCGCAGCTGGTGAATGAGCTCACCGATCCGGCGCACCAGCTGCGGGGCGAGCCCTTCCGAGGGTTCGTCCATCAAGAGCACGGTCGGCGCGGTCATTAGCGCCCGCCCGATGGCGAGCATCTGCTGCTCGCCACCCGAGAGCGCCAGCCCTGGCTGGCTGCCGCGCTCGGCCAGGACCGGAAACAGCCGATAGACCAGGCTGAGGTCGCCGCCCCGCATCGCCAGCGTCAGGTTCTCCCGCACGCTCAGTGTTGGGAAGATGCGCCGACCCTGCGGGACCAGGGTGAGGCCTCGGCGTGCCACCCGATGGGCCCGAAGCCCCTGGACTTCGCCGCCATCAACGCGCACCGAGCCTCGTCGCGGCGTGATCGCGCCGGCGATGGCCATCAGGGTCGACGTCTTACCGGCGCCATTGCGGCCCAAGAGCGCGACGGCCTCACCCCTCCCGACTCGAAGCGATACGTTTCGGACCACCGTGCTGCCGCCGTAGGCGACCCACAGGTCGTCGACAACCAGCCGGTCCGGCGTCCTAGTCGGCCCGGCCAAGGTAGACCTCCTGCACGCGAGGGTCGGCACGAATCTCGGCGGGCGTCCCGTCGGCGATCAGGACGCCGTGGTCCAGCACCGAGATCCGCTGGGCAACCGCGAAGACCACATCGAGGTCGTGTTCCACGAGCACCAGGGTCACCTGCTCGGGCAGCGAGCGGAGCCGCGTGACGGCGGCCTGCCGCTCCGCGCCAGACAGTCCCGCCATTGGTTCGTCCAGCAACAGCAGTCGGGGCTGACTGGCCAGCGCGAGCTCGATCTCCAGGGCACGCTGTTCGCCGTGCGCCAGGGTCCAGGCCCGCCGCTGCGCCAGCGCCGCCAACCCGGCAGCGTCCAGCCGTGACGACACCTCGGCCGCGACCTTGCCTTCCAGCCGGCTCGGCCAGATGCGCCACCCCGCTTGCACCCTGACGCGCACCGCCAGGGCGAGATTTTCGGCAACGGTCAGGTTGGGAAAGAGCGCTGAACGTTGAAAG
>Ga0099827_10001349_pt1 | contig 12585 bp, 11 predicted proteins | sample CZO8metaG_FD_79339 | JGI IMG/M metagenome (GOLD analysis project Ga0099827, IMG submission 79339) | Vadose zone soil microbial communities from the Eel River Critical Zone Observatory, Northern California, USA - CZOApr15con1.8 metaG | ecosystem: Environmental > Terrestrial > Soil > Vadose zone ...
AGCCCGCCGCGGTGCCGAGCTGGGCGCCGAGGAACGCGGCTTCATCCGCGATGTCGAGGGCGCTGCGCGCACCCGCCCCCTGCTGCAGCATCGTCGCCGTGAAGGTGGCGAGCCCGGGAGCCGTCGACGGATCCCGCGCCGCACCCGCATCGATCAGTAGCTGCACGTCCACCACCGGCACCTTGTGCATCTCGACAATGGCGAGCGTGAGGCCGTTCGGCAGCACCGTGGTCTGCACGGCCGGCAGCTTGAGCGCCGGCGGCGGTGGCAGTTCCGGAGGCTTGCTGCGGTCCACGACCTGGGCGGACAAACCGCATGCCGGGAAGACGATGAGTATCAACGCGACGAGTGCGGCGGCCGCCCTCATGGCGTCGCCCCTTCCTTCACCGCCAGCTCCGGCTTGCCCTGCGGCACCACGCTGAGCACCACGCGGTGAGCCGGCGAGAGGTACGCACGCACGGCGCGCTGCACCGCCCCGGGCGTCACTCGCCGATACCGCTCCAGGTCCTTCTGGAAGTAGTCCGGGGTTCCGACGAAGTAGTTGTAGAAGTTCAACTGATCCGCCTTGCCGCCGAAGCCGCCCACGCGCTCCATGCGCGACAGGAACTGCGCCTCGACCGTGTTCTGGGCCCGCTCCACTTCGCGCGGCGTCGGGCCCTGGTCGGCGAGCTTCCCCAGCTCCTCGTCGATCACCCGCTGCAGCTCGCCCAGATCGTGGCCGGGGCGGGCGGTGGCGTACAGCTCGAACTTGCCGTCGATACGGCTGCCGTCCTGGAACGCCACGACGTCGGTCGCGATTTGCAGCTCGTACACCAGTCGGCGATAGAGGCGCGACGACCGCCCGCCGGCGAGCACGTTCGCCAGGACATCCAGCGTGGCATCGTCGGGACTGAACGCCTTCACCGTATGCCAGGCATCGTACACACGCGGCAGCTGGACTCGGTCTTCCAGCACGGCGCGGATCACGCCCGCCACCTGCACCGGAGGCGGCGGCGTGCGGGTCACCGCAGGCCCCCGGGGAATGTCGCCGAAGTAGCGCTGCACGAGCTGGCGCGCGTCCTGCGCGGTGATATCGCCCGCGATCGCGAGCGTCGCGTTGTTCGGCGTATAGTACGTCTGGAAGAACTGGCGCACGTCTTCCAGGGTCGCCGCCTGGAGATCCGCCATCGAGCCGATGACCGGCCAGTGATAGGGATGGTTCGCGGGATAGAGTCGCTGCAGGATATTCTCTTCGGCGAGGCCGTAGGGGCGGTTCTCGTAGCTCTGTCGCCGCTCGTTTTGCACCACGCCGCGTTGCAGGTCGACCTTCTGCACCGTCATCTCGGGCAACAGAAACCCCATGCGGTCCGCGTCCAGGTACAACATGAGGGGAAGCGCGTTCGCGGGCCCGTCTTCGTAATAGTTCGTACGGTCTTCCGTGGTCGACCCGTTGTTGTCGCCGCCCGCGGCCTCGAGCAGCCGGTCGAACTCACCGGTCGGCACGTGCTGAGAGCCCATGAACATGATGTGCTCGAACAGATGGGCGAACCCGGTGCGCCCTGGCTTCTCATCCGACGAGCCGACGTGATACCAGGTGTTCACCGCCACCACCGGTACCGAGTGATCCTCGTGTACGATCACCTGGAGGCCGTTGGGGAGGGTGAATGTCTGGTAGGGGACACGGAGCGATTGGGCGGACAAGCGGACGGGCGGGCAGGCGGACCAGAGTCCTAGCACCACGGCCGTCGCGGTGGCAATGCGAGTCGTCATATCTCCTCTAGACGCCGGATTCGAGGAAACAGTTGCAGCGAAAACTACCCGTCCCCCCCGGCCGCACAATTGCGTGGGAAACCGCGCTCGCGCAAGTTGCGTAGGGCGCGCGACAAAGGAGATCCACCATGGTGCTGGGGTTGTTGATAGGAGCGGCCGCGCTGGGCGGGGGGTTCGTGGCCACACGGAGCTTCGTGCGGCGCCGGCTGCGGTTCGTGGATGCGGTGCGGAGTCCGGCGGCCCCGCTCGTCGCGGGGATCGCCGGAGGGCTCGCCGCCAGTGTAGTGGCGCTCCCCCTCGGGGTGCTCCTGCCGGTGGGGGTCTGGACTGCGGCTGCGTTCGGAGTGGGAGTGGCTGGCGGAGTCGCGAGCGGGCGGCGCACGCCTGAACTCCCGCCCGGGTCTTAGACGACCCTCAGGCCCGCCTCTGGTGCCGCGGCTTCCGGCCGCCCCGCGACGCTGCGCAACGCCCGGACGGCATCCTTCGCGAACGTCTTGCCGGCCCCCTTCTCCACTTCTTCGAGGGCGGACCACTTGGGGAACGCCGGACGCACCGGCGTCGCCATCTGCAGGGTCTCGAACGCGTCAGCGACCGCGAGGATTTTCACGGTCAGGGGGAGCGGCAGCGCCTCGATGTCCCAGTCCTCACCCACGATCTCGTAGTAGTGCCCGTACTCACCGATGATCTCGGCGGCGCCGCGCATGGCGCGTGCCACGCCCACCGGAGAGTCCGACATTGAGCGCGACAGGAGCCGCAGCAAGCGCTGGTCGCGCGTCCCCACTTCGTGCAGCAGCGCCGCCACCCGCAGGTTCTCGACGTCGGCATCGGTGAGCTTCAGCTCCCGCCCGATCGCCGCCGCCACGTCGGCCACCCGGTTGGAGTGCCCCTGCTGGTTCCGCTCGGCGGATTCGATGTGATAGGTCAAGAGCTCGAGTGTCGCGAGATACGCGTTCTTCACCTCGGCGAGGCGCACCGCCCGCTGCTCGGCGAGGCCGCCCACCACGTAGCCCGTAAGGATGAGGAAGCCGGCCCACGGCACCAGCGCGAGCAGCGCGTCGGCGTAGAAGCCGGGCAACATGTCGAGACCCACGAAGTACTGGTAGTAGAAGACGAGCGCCACCACGAATACGCCCGCCATGACCGCGAAGCGTCGGCCGCCGTAGAAGCCGGCGAGAATCATCGGCAAATAGTAGAAGCTCAGGAAGGCGAACTTCTGGTCCACGAGGGCGTGAATCGCCGCCATCGCGAGCACCAGCAACAATACGAAGATCCGCTCGAAGTGGCGGAAGAAGAACAGCTTGGCGCGCTCCAGGGGACGCGGTTGAGCCACGAGATACCTCGAGCGTAAGCGGTGTTAGAGGGGCGCAAAAATCAAACTGGGGAAACCGGCCCGCCCGCGCAATAGGCGGGCTCCGGTTCGTGCTTAAGGAACCGCTGCACTCTCCTCTCTTCCTTCGTCGTTCTCCGGGCGACCCTCCTCGTACCCGACGCATTGCCGCACCGGCAGCGGCGGGTAGCGTGGGAAGCGCGGGTCCGTGTCGGCGCGGCCGCAGCGGTAAAAAGTCGAGCCGCGTCGCGTCGTCACCGCCTGCATCCAGCGGCAGTTGAGGCAGAGACCGATCGAGTCGTCGATGACGGGCAATATCATGCCTCGGTTGGCTCGCCGGCTATGGCATTTTCACCAGGCGGTTCCCCATCTTGGTAGTCCATGGCCGCCGACGCCACGTCGCCCCCACCCGAGCTGCCCCCGGGGCTGCTCGCGGAGTACCTCAAGAGCGCGCGCGGGCAGCTCAGCGTGCTCGCGGGGATCGCCGAGCGGCTCGTGGCCGCAGGCGCCGACCGCGAGGCACTGGACGAGCTGCGACGGGAGACCCACAAGATCCACGGCTCCGCCGGCTCGTACGGGTTCATGGAGGCGTCGCGCCTCGCGGCCGGGATGGAGGCGACCGTGAAGGATTGGGTCGCCCGACCGGATGACCCGGACGTGGAGCGCGGCTCTCTCGCCCGCTGGTTCGTCAAGCGGCTCGCGGAGCTGCTCGGAGTTGAAGTCCCGGACGCGAGCGCCGCTCCCGCCCATCCGCCGCCAATCCGAGCCCGGCCCCTGCCACGCGTCGCCCCGCCGCCCCGGCCGGGACCGCGACCCCCGACGCAACGGCCCGGGACGACGCCCGTGCGCGCCGCTCCTCCCCGGGTGCCCCCGAAGCCGACAGAGCCCGTCGTCCCACCGGCCGACGCCGTCCTGGTGCCGGAGGTGATCTACGTGGAGGACGACGCGGCGCTCGCCGAGCTGCTCGAGTACGGGTTGCGCGCGCACGGGTATCGGTTTTCGGCGTATCGAAACGGGAGGGACGCGCTGCGCGAGCTGCTCGGGCTGGACGTGCGGGGCACGCGACCGTTGCTCCTCCTGGACGTCGATCTTCCCGCCTTGGACGGGTACTCGATCCTCGCCGCCCTGGAGCGGGAGCGCCCCGGGACGTACCGCGTCGTGTTCACGACGGTGCACGGCACCGAGGAGGAGCAGCTGCGCGGACTGGAGGCGGGGGCGCTCGATTATCTCGTGAAGCCGATCAGCCTGCGCGTGGCACTGGAGAAGATCAAGCGCTGGGTGGGCCGGTGACCAGCCTGCAATTCCTCTGGGTCGTCGCGGTGGCGCAGGGAATCCTGCTCGTCGCGCTGATCATCCTCATCATCCTGAATCGCTGGTTTCGCGTGCGTCGCAGCGCCCGGCTGCAGCCGCGTCGGCGCGAGCTGGAAGCGGTGATGCATCGCTGGACGATGGGACAGGCGCCCGCGGCCGAGGTGGTGGGGGCCCTGGCGCGTCTGCCGGTGTCGCTGGCCGTCGACGCCCTCGTCACGTGGTCCGCCCGGGTGCCGGGCGAACGGTGGCAGGACCTGTCGCGGCTGCTCGCTAACCAGTGGTGGGCGCGCGTGCTGCGCACCAACAGCCGGTCGGCGCGCTGGTGGAAGCGGCTCGAGTGCGCGCGCTTCCTTTCCGTTGCCGCGACGCCGCACGACATCGGCCGGGTGCTCCGCCTGCTGCGTGACCACCATCCCGCCGTACAGATCGCGGCCGCCACCACGCTCGAGCGCCTGACCAGTCCGGTGCTGGTGACCGCGGCGCTCGATCAGCTGCCGCAGCTCGGCCCCACGGTGCAGGCGTACTACGCGAGCGCGCTCAAGAAGGCGCGTCCCGCCGTCGTGCGCCACCTGCAGCAGCTGTTCGCGCGGCGCGAGGATCCCCGGCTCCCCCGCGTGGTCGAGTTCGCGGCGCGCCTGGAGCATCCCGACCTGCGCGAGCCGTTCACCGCGCTCGCCACCCACCGCGACCAGGAGGTCCGGAGCCAGGTGGCCCGCGCGCTCGGGAAATATCCCCACGGGGACTCGATTGCCGCGCTGCGGCTGCTCGCGCAGGACCGCGTCTGGCCCGTGCGGGCCCAGGCCGTCCGCTCGCTCGGTATGATCGCCGACCCGGCTACGTTGCCGGTCGTGCGCGACGCGCTGCGCGACAACGACTGGTGGGTGCGTTTACGGGCGGGGCTGGCGCTCACGCGCTTCGGCGCGGCAGGGCGCAACGTGCTGCTCGCCGTGGAAGTCGGCGGGCACCAGGCGAGCCGCGACATGTCGCGGCTGGTGCTCGGCCTCTCCCCGCAGGCGCTGGCTGAGTACGCGGCGTGAGCTCCGTCATTCACGGCGGCGACCTCGCGATCCTCCTCTACTTCCTGGTGCTGAATTCCTGCTACGCATTCCTGCTCGTGCTCTCGATCCCCGAGATCTGGGAGCAGACCCGGCTGGCGGAGGACGAAGACTTCCAGCGGCTCATGCAGAGCGACGCCTTGCCGCCCATCACCATTCTCGTCCCTGCCCACAACGAGAGCGCCACCATCGAGGCGAGCGTCACCGCCATCCTGACCCTCGAATACCGCAACTTCGAGATCATCGTGGTGAACGACGGGTCCAAGGACGATACGCTGGAGCGCCTGCGGCACGCCTTCGACCTCTACGAGGTGCCCCGCACCTATCCGGAGACGCTCCCCACCAAGCCGCTGCGGGCCCTGTACCGCTCGCGCACCCGCACGCGCCTGCTGGTCCTCGACAAGGAGAACGGGGGCAAGGCGGATTCGCTCAATGCCGCGATCAACGCGAGCCGGTTCCCCCTGGTCATCGCCGTGGACGCGGATACGCTGATCGAGCCCGACGCGTTGCTGCGCCTCACGCGGCCATTCCTGCTCGGCCGCCAGATCGCGGCGGTCGGGGGAACGGTGCGCGTCGCGAATGGGTGCACCGTGAAGGACGGACGCGTGATCGACGCTCGAGTCTCCGGCCGCTTCCTCCCGGGCGTGCAGGTGGTCGAATACCTGCGCGCCTTCCTGTTCGGCCGGCTCGGCTGGAACCGGCTGGGGGGCAGCCTGGTCATTTCCGGCGCCTTCGGGCTGTTCCGCAAGGAGTACCTGCACGCGATCGGCGGGTACCGTACGACGAGCGTGGTCGAGGACCTCGATCTCGTCGTGCGCCTGCATCGCTATCTGCGGCAGCACAAGCGACGCTACGAAATCCCCTTCATCCCGGACCCGGTGGCGTGGACCGAGGTCCCCGAGTCCGGGCGGATCCTGTCGCGCCAGCGGGAGCGGTGGCACCGCGGCCTGATCGCCGCCATGTGGCAGTACAAGGGGATGCTCTTCAACCCCCGGTACGGCCGCGTGGGATTGATCGCGATGCCCTTCTTCACGTTCGGAGAGATGCTCGCCCCGCTCGTCGAGGTGGTGGGGTACGTGATCACCGTGGGCGGCCTGCTGGTGGGCGTCGTGAACGCCAACTTCGCGTTGCTCTTCGTGCTCGTGGCGTGGGGCTACGGGATGTTGCTGTCGCTCTGGGCCGTGGTGCTCGAGGAGGTGAGTTTCCAGCGGTATCGCCGGGTCGGCGATCTGGCCCGGCTGCTGCTGTTCGCGACGCTCGAGAACTTTGGCTACCGGCAGCGGACGGTGTGGTGGCGGCTCAAAGCGTTCTGGTCGGTGTTCCGTCAGAAAAAGACGTGGGGAGAAATGACCAGGAAAGGGTTCGAGACCGCCGGAAAGCAGGCGTCAGAACCGGCCAAGGCCAACCGCGAGTAACGGGCGCCGGGACTACTGTTTCGACGCCGCGCCTTCCGCGGCTCGCAGCACACGGAGGGCGTTGAGCCCAGCCACCTTGCGAATGTCCTGCTCGCTCCAGCCGCGTCTCAAGAGCTCCGCCAGCAGATCGGGAAACTTCGACACGTCCTCGAGGCCCACGGGCACTTCCGTGATGCCGTCGAAGTCGGAGCCGAGGCCGACCGCGTCCACGCCCGCCACGTCGCGGATGTGCTCGATGTGATCCGCCACCTGCGAGAGAGTCGCCTTCGGACCCCGCACTGCCCAGCCCTTCAGGGAATCCGCCACCGCCGTGGTGTCGACCCCCGCGGCACGCAGCGCGCGGGCGCGTCTGGCCATGCTGTCCTCGTACACCCGCACGGCCTCTGAGACGAAGCCGGGGTTGAAGTTCACCATCACCACCCCGCCATTCGCCCTGACCATCTTGAGGATCGAGTCGGGGACGTTGCGCACGTGGTTGCAGAGCGCGCGGGCGGAGGAATGTGAGTAGAACACCGGCGCGCGAGACACGCGGATCGCGTCCACCATGGTGGCGTCCGACACGTGCGACAGATCGACCAGCATGCCCAGCCGATTCATCTCGCGGACCACCTCCTCACCGAACGGCGTGAGCCCGCCGTGCTTCGCGCTGTCGGTGGCCGCGTCGGCACAATCGATGGTCTCCCAGTGCGTCAGCGTCATATAGCGCACGCCCAGGCGGTAGAACATCCGCAGGGCGCCGAGCGAGTTCTCGATGGCGTGGCCGCCCTCGATCCCGATGAGGCAAGAAACCTTCGAGTCGCGCGGCGAGCGCGGCCGCTCGAAGTTCGAGCCGCTCAGGCTGCCGCGTACCGCTGTGAAGTTCCGCTCGACGTCCGCGACCGTCTCCGCCGGGGCTAACGTCTGCCGGTACTTGCGGCACAACCGATGCACGAGATCGATCTGCTCGAGCGCGTACACCGCCGGATGCTCGCCTCCATGGAGCGTGGTGACGGGCACGTACGCCGCCCAGAACTGCGCGCCCACGGCGCCGGCGCGGAGCTTGGGGATGTCGGTCATGAGCTTCGGCTGGAGCACGCCAAAATCCACGGAGTCCAGGCCGCCCCGCTCGCGGATCGCATCGGGGATATCGTTGTGGCCGTCGACGAGCGGGACCGTCCTGAGGATGCGCAGGGCCTGGGCGCGGTAGTCCTGCGCGGACAGGCGGTGAGGCGAACCAGCGGTCAGTAGGAACGCGAGCCCGACCGCCACCTTCCAGATCACGCGCATATCATGCCCGTCGGCTTGGGGAGCGCGAAAGCTGGCGCCCTACCGCTCGGTTATCAAGATTTCCGAAAGCGACGGTCTAGTTACCACCTGCGGCGATCGCCATGGCAAGCAGTAGGGTCGCGATGCCGCCGGCGGTAGTGAGCGCGAGGCCTGGCACCCCAGCGAACTCCACGCCGAGCGATACCCGCCCCCGCGACTGTACTTCGGAAGTGCACGTGGTCGGTCCGCCGCCGAGCACCACCGATCGGCGCACCAGCTCCGGCCGAGCCGCGAGCGCAAACCAGGGGTTCGGACTCCACCTCACGAGGCCGAACACCGAGCCTGTCTGCATGTTGCCAGCGCCGGTCACCAACGGGGTACCGACGGCGAGGTCCAGCGATGCCGAGGACGAGAGCCATCGGCGGTAGCGGACGGCGGGCCCGAGCGCGAACCCAAGGCGGTCCAGACTCGCGAACACCGACGCGCCAAGCGCGTCGCGGGCGCTCACGTTGGCCATCACGCCCCAATCCGCTACTTCCCGGAGTGGCGTGTCGTTGGATTCATCCCCGCCCAGGACCAGGTAGCCACCGAAATCCGTGAGGATGAACGCGGAGCAGGCAGGTTTGGGGCGCGCGCGGTAACACAGCGGGGCAGCCTGCCGGTCGGCAACCGAGTCCTGGGCGCCTTGGGCCGGGGCTGGCTCGGACCACGCCAGGAGCAAGGGAATACAGAGCAAACTGAGATGTCGCACCTGAACCTCCCGCTGTCTGGGTCGCGCCATTGCGCTTCATTTCACGCCCCACCAATAAGGCGAAGGCCGTTCAAGCAGCTTTCAAGACGGCCGATCATTAAGTTTTGAACTATGCCCGACGCCAAAGCGAAGATCGCGCTCGAGCTGAACGGGGAGCCAGTCGAAGTGGCGTTCGCACCACATAAGACGCTGCTCGAGGTGCTGCGCGAGGACCTGGGGCTGACGGGCACGAAGCACGGCTGCGAGCTGGGCGAATGCGGCACCTGCACCGTGCTGCTCGACGGCACGCCGGTGTTGTCCTGCCTGCTGCTCGGGCTCGCCTGCGCCGGCCACCGGGTCAAGACCGTCGAAGGCATGGCGGAGCGCGGCACGCTCCATCCCCTCCAGGAAGCATTCGCCGAGCTGGGCGCGGCACAGTGCGGCTACTGCACGCCGGCGTTCCTGCTCACGGCCGAGGCGTTGCTCGCGTCGAGCCCGCGCCCGTCGCGCGACGAGATCAAGCAGGCCCTGTCCGGCAACCTTTGCCGCTGCACCGGCTACATCAAGATCTATGAAGCCGTCGAGCTGGCGGCGGCACGCCTGCGCGGCGAGAACGCGAGCCCGGCACCGGAGACGCTGTATGGCGTCCGGTAGGAAGCCCACGGGGTTCCGCGTTGTGGGGAAGGCCCACCGCAAGGTGGATGCGACCGCAAAGGTCACCGGAGTCACGCGGTTCGCCGACGATCTGTTCCTGCCCCGGATGCTCTTCGCCAAGCTGCTCCGCAGCCCTCACCCTCACGCGCGGATCCGGTCCATCGACACCTCCCGAGCCGCCGCGCTGCCCGGCGTGAAGGCCGTACTCACGGGGAAGGATCTGCCGATCCCGTTCGGTATCTTGCCGGTGAGCCAGGACGAGCACGCCCTGGCGCTCGACAAGGTGCGCTTCGTGGGCGATCCGGTGGCCGCCGTCGCGGCCACCACCGAAGAAGCGGCCGCACAGGCCCTGGACCTGATCACGGTCGATTACGAAGTGCTGCGCGCCTTCCCCGACGCGCTCGACGCCGTCGAGCATCCCGAGCCGGCGATCCACGACTACGCCGATGCGGGCAACATCCACAAGCTGATCGATCTCGAGTTCGGCGACGTCGATGCGGGCCTGGCGCAGGCCGACGTCGTGCGCGAGGACCTGTTCTTCTTCGAGGGGAGTACCCACCTGCCGATGGAGCAGCACGCGGCGGTGGCCGACTGGTCCCCCCCTCCGGACGGGAAGCTCACGCTGTGGAGCGCTACGCAGACACCACACTACGTGCACCGGGCGCTCGCCAAGGTGCTCGAGCTCCCGGCGGCGCGCATCCGGGTGATCGCCTGTCCCAACGGGGGCGGCTTTGGCGGGAAGAGCGATCCTTTCAGCCACGAGATCGCAGCCGCCAAGCTCGCGATGGTCACCGGGCGGCCGGTGAAAATCACCCTCACGCGCGAAGAGGTCTTTTATTGCCACCGCGGGCGCCACCCCACCCTCATGTGGGTGAAGACGGGAGTGAAAAAGGACGGCGCCATTACCGGCATGCACTTCAAGTCGCTGCTCGACGGCGGCGGGTACGGGTCCTACGGCGTCGCGAGCACGTACTACACGGGGGCGCTGCAAACCGTCACGTATCACGTTCCACGTTACAAGTTCCAAGGCGCAAGAGCGTTTACGAACAAGCCTCCGTGTGGACCGAAACGGGGCCACGGGACGCCGCAGCCGCGCTTCGCGCTCGAGGTCCACCTGGACAAGATCGCCGAGCAGCTCGGCGTAGATCCGGCGGAGCTGCGTCTCAAGCATCTCGTGCCGCCCAATTCGCTCACCGCCAACTGGCTGCGCATCGGCTCGATGGGACTCGGATCCTGCATCGAGAAGGTGATTCGCGGCTCGGGGTGGAAGGAGCGGTTCAAAAAGCTCCCATACGGCAAGGGGATTGGACTCGCGTGCTCGTCCTACATCACCGGCGCGGGACTGCCGATCTACTGGAACGCGATGCCACACTCGGGCGTGCAGCTCAAGTGCGACCGCGGCGGGGGCGTCACGGTGTTCTGCGGCTCGACCGAGATCGGGCAGGGCTCGGACTCGATCCTCGCCACGATCGTCGCGGAAGTGCTCGGCCTTCACCCGCTCGACGTCGCCGTGGTCACCGGCGATACCGATCTCACGCCGGTGGATTTGGGTAGCTACTCGAGCCGGGTCACGCTCATGACGGGCAATGCCGCGATCCAGGCCGCCGAACGCGCCCGCGACGTCATCGCCCTCCACGCTGGGAAGAAGCTTGAGACCCCGATCGAGCGCCTGACGTTCGCCGAGGGGCGGGTGTTCGACGTCCAGGACCCCGAGCGCGGGCTCACGTTCGCGGAGGCGGTGCAGCTCGCCGAAGCGGCGGAGGGAACGATCGGCACGGTGGGCTCCTACACGCCGGCCCCCTCTGCCGGCAGGTACCGCGGCGCGGGCGTGGGGCCCTCGCCCGCCTACTCCTACAGTGCCTGTGTCGCGGAGGTAGACGTGGATCCCGCGACCGGGATCGTCCAGGTGCCGAAGATCTGGATCGCTCACGACGTTGGGCGCGCGATCAATGCCACCACCGTAATGGGCCAGATCGAAGGCTCGGTGTACATGGGCCTGGGCGAAGCGCTCATGGAGGAGATGGCGTACCGCGGCAACCGCAACGTCGTCCACAAGATTCCCAGCCTGCTCGAATACAAGAGCCCGACCACGCTCGAGATGTGCGACGTCGTGACCTACGTGGTCGAAGATCCCGATCCGAACGGCCCGTTCGGGGCCAAGGAGTGCGGCCAGGGACCGCTGCTTCCGGTGCCGCCCGCGGTGGCGAACGCCGTGTACGACGCGGTCGGCGTGCGCATCGACGAAGTGCCGATCACCCCGGAAAAAGTATTCAAGGCGCTGCGGCGCAAGGAAAAGGGCGAAGCCCCACGGTTCGGACCGGCGGCGTTTCCGGACATTGCGTGGCCTGAGCCGACCCGGGTCCCGCCGCCGTGGGAGGGGGGAGACGGAAAGGCAATCGAGGGCGGTAAAGGGCGGCAGAAGGCGGCAGAGGCGGCAAAGCGCTGATGCTCAGGCTCCCGTCGTTCACGTATCTCGCGCCCAAGACGCTGAAGGACGCGCTCGCCATGAAAGCGGACGCTGGGCCCGATGGGATGTACGTCGCAGGGGGAACTGATCTCTATCCCAACATGAAGCGCCGGCATCAGGAGCCGAAGGTCGTCATCACGCTGATGGGAATAGCCGAGCTGCGGCGTGCGGACGGACGTACACTCGGCTCGTCCACCACACTGACCGAGCTGTCCGCCAGTCCGGCCGTCCGCGAGGCAGCCCCCGTGGTGGCGCACGCCGCCGAGCTCGTTTCGACGCCGCTGCTCCGCAACATGGGGACGCTGGGCGGCAATCTCTGCCTCGACACGCGCTGCAACTACTACAATCAGACGTACGAGTGGCGCAAAGCGATCGACTTCTGCATGAAGAAGGACGGGCACATCTGCTGGGTGGCGCCCTCGTCCCCGCGCTGTTGGGCCGTCAGCTCCTCCGACGTGGCGCCGGTGATGGTCGCCTTGGGCGCGGAGTACGTGCTGGTCGGGCCGGGCGGCGAGCGCGTCGTGCTGGCGGCGCGGTTCTATCACAACGACGGGATCAATTACCTTACGAAGCAGCCGGACGAGGTCCTCGCCGCGGTGCGGCTCCCCCCCGCGGATGGCTGGGACGCGGTG
>Ga0099827_10001350_pt1 | contig 12583 bp, 16 predicted proteins | sample CZO8metaG_FD_79339 | JGI IMG/M metagenome (GOLD analysis project Ga0099827, IMG submission 79339) | Vadose zone soil microbial communities from the Eel River Critical Zone Observatory, Northern California, USA - CZOApr15con1.8 metaG | ecosystem: Environmental > Terrestrial > Soil > Vadose zone ...
AACCGGCATCGAGGCCCCGGCGAATGCCGAGGCCTCGATCCGAGGGAATGGCTAGTGCTCGCCCTCCTGTTGAGTGTCGGCGTTGGGGTTACCCGGCTCGTCGGGGTAACCGCCCGGACCGTCATCGCGCAGCCGGCGCCTTCGCAGGTGAGCTGCCGCCGCCGCCCGCGGAAGCGAGCGTGGAACCACCGACGGCAAGCGCCGCCAGTGCGGCCACCGCCGCGCCGAGTTTGGTGAAGCGTGAACGCATTTCGTTCCTCCTCCATGTCGATGTAGACGACGTGCGGAGGTCACGGTAGAAGGACAGTGTGAGACGGCAGTGAGCCGCTTCACTCTGTTTCTCACGTTGCTTTCACTTCACGTTCAGGGAGCGGCAATCTCCTCAGCTGCCGCCTCGAAGACAGACGAGTGGAGATCCACGTCGGCTTCGGTCGTCGCAGGCGACATGAGCGCCATGTTGTGGAAGGGCGTCAAGAGGATGCCGCGGTTGAGGGCGTAGAGATGGATCAGCCGGTCGAGCTCGGCGTCGCCCCCCGCAGAGGCCTCGCTGCCGTTCCGGGGTCGCTCGGGGCGGAAGAGATACTCGACGCGGCAGCCGAGCCGGGTGACGTGCCACGGCAGCCCGTGCCGCTCGATCGCACCGGCGACACCAGCTTCGAACCGCTCCCCGAGCGCAATCATGTGCGCGAACGCTTCCTCGGTCAGCACCTCACCGAGCGTGGCGCGCATGGCAGCCAGCGACAGGACGTTCGCCGCGACCGTCCCACCGATCCCGCCGACGTCGGCCCGCTCGTCCCTCGATAGTAACGCCTCGAGCCGCTCTGCGACCTCGCGCGAGAACCCATAGGCCGCGGCCGGGATACCCGCGGCGATCGCTTTCCCCACGGTCAGCAGGTCCGGATCGAGGCCGTGTGCGGCCGTGTAGCCGCCTGGCCCGGCGCAGAGCGTGTGTGTCTCGTCGATGATCAGCAGCGTCCCCGTCTTGCGGGTCGCTGCTCGGAGAGCGTCGTGGAAACCGGGGTCTGGATGGACGATTCCGATGTTCGTCAGCGCGGGCTCTGCCAGGACGCACGCGACATCGCCAAGAGCAAGCTCGCGCTCGAGCGCCTCGACGTCGTTCCACTCGACCACCCGCGTCGTTTCCCCGAGCGGGACCGGCGGCCCGACGTTCCCTTCACGGGAGACCACCGACGCACGGTCGAGCGTGGCGAACGATTCGTCGACCGTGCCGTGGTAGCACCAGTTGAAGACGAGGATCTTCGGCCGACCCGTGAGCTCGCGCGCGAGCCTGATCGCGAACCGATTTGCGTCGGTGGCCGTGAGCGCAAACTGCCAGCGGGGCAGCCCGAAACGGCGGGCGAGTTCCTCGCCGACGCAGAGCGCATCCTCACTGGGGAGCATGAGCGTGATGCCTCGAGCTGCTTGCTCCGCCACCGCCCGAACGGTCGGCGCCGGCGAGTGCCCCGTCATCGCCGCCGTGTCGCCCAGGCAGAAGTCCACATACTCGTGGCCGTCGACGTCACGAAAACGAGCGCCGTGCGCCTCCACGGCGAACACCGGGAAGCCGCCCGCCCAGCGGATCATCCACGGCATCGGCACTCCGGCGAGCAGCGAGCGTTCGGCCCGCGTCGTGAGCTCGCGCGAACGTGGGTGCTCGCGTTCGAAACGGTCGAGCTCGCGGGAGAGCAGATCGTCGAGCGTCACGCTGCTAGTCAATCAACCTCGAAAGCGCGCGTGCGGTCCGTTCGATTCGGGCATGATGATCCCGCTTTGGTGATGAACAGAGATCTCGTGGCAGACACCGTCGCGGCTGAGCGGCTCGGAACGACGCTACGCCGCGTTGGTTATTCCGAAGACGCCGTCCACCGGTTGCTCGGCGAAGACGCTTACTCGAGCGAGCGCGGCGACACACCCGCCGACGAGCGCCGCCTGCCCGACACGCCGCTCGGGACGCTGCTGCGCCTGCTCTTCCTCCAGGTGCCGGTTTCCGCGCAGGACGCCGAGGCCGCGCTCGGCCGTGAGGGGGTCGACGCGCTCGAGGCAACGGGACTGGCGGAGGTCGGAGACCAAGTCGTCCCGGGTGCCCGGATCCTGCCGATCGGCAAGGTGCTCCTCGCCTCGGACGGATTCTCACGCGACGCGGACGACCCGGCGGACTACGTCGCGACCTATACCCCCACGGCTCGCGTCCTCGATTCCCTGACGCCTCGTCCGCGTGTCGACCGGGTCCTCGACGTCGGCACCGGAAGTGGGATCCATGCGCTGCTCGCCGCCCAACATGCACGGCAGGTGATCGCGACCGACGTCAACCCACGCGCGATCGCATACACGGAGCTCAACGCGGCGCTGAACGGGCTCCACAACATCGAGTGCCGCCAGGGGAGTCTCTTCGAGCCCGTGGAAGGCGAGACGTTCGACCTCATCACGTGCAACGCGCCCTATGTCGTGTCCCCCGAGCGTCGCTGGGCCTACCGCGACAGCGAGTTCTCCGAAGACGAAGTGTCGCAGCGCGTGATCGCAGCCGCGGCCGATCATCTGGCGGACGGTGGTTACGCGGCGATGCTCGTGAGCTGGTTGGCGCTCGACGAGAAGGCTCCCGACGAGCGGGTCATCGAGTGGGCCGAGGCGAGCGGTTGTGACAGCTGGATCCTCTCCACGCTGAACTCCGATCCACTCACGCACGCCGCGGAATGGAACTCACACCTGGTTGGGGAAGCACTCGGCGAGGCGCTCGACGAATGGACGCAGTATTTCGACTCGCTCGGCGTGCAACTCGTCAGCGAAGGCGCCGTGATCCTGCACAAGCGTCCCAGCGGCGAGCACACCGCGCGGGTAGATGAGCTCGACGAGGAGGACTTGGACGACGCGGGCGATCAGATCCTGCGCGCCTTCGAAGCGCGCGCGAGGCTTGCCGAGCTCGGCGGCAACAGGGACTTGCTCGCAGCGCGCATCGGGGTCGCCTCGAGCTTGCGATTCATCCGCGAGCTCGAGCCCGCGGGCGGGCGTGCCGCCGACGTCGAAGGCAGCGTCGAGTTGACGGAGGGGACGAAGCACGCAGTCGACGCCTCGGCGGATGCGCAAGAGTTCGTCGCCTCGATAGACAGCCGCATGCGCCTCGGCGAGGTGATCGACGCGACCGCCCACAGGCTGGGACTGTCGGACGAGGAAGCGCGAACACTCAGCGAGGAAGCGCTCGACGTCACGCGCGAGCTCCTCGAGCTCGGCGCGTTGCGCTTCCGCGGCGACTAACAACGGCGTGTGGGTCGTCGACCCACGCCCCTGAGGCACTGGCAGACTGGTCGGCATGGAGCTCGGCGTCTACACGTTCGCGGAATTGCGCGCCGATCCGCAGACCGGCGAAACGATCAGCCCCGAGCGGCGGGTCCGCAACCTGCTCGAGGAGATCGAACTCGCAGAGCAGGTTGGACTCGAAGTCTTCGGCGTCGGCGAGCACCACCGTCCCGACTTCGTCGTCTCGGCACCTGCCGTCGTGCTTGGGGCCGCAGCCGTGCGAACGGAGCGGATCCGGCTCACCAGCGCGGTCACCGTCCTCAGCTCAGATGACCCGGTGCGCGTGTTCGAGGAGTTCGCCACTCTCGACCTGCTCTCGGGCGGACGCGCGGAGATCATGGCCGGGCGCGGCTCGTTCATCGAGTCCTTCCCGCTCTTCGGCTACGACCTCGCCGATTACGACGAGCTCTTCGCCGAAAAACTCGGACTGCTCCTCGAGCTGCGCGAATCGGTCCGCGTCACGTGGTCGGGAAAGCACCGCGCCTCACTCGACGACGCCGGCGTCTACCCGCGGCCGCTCCAGGATCCACTTCCGATCTGGGTCGCGGTGGGCGGAAATCCCGAATCCGCCGTCCGCGCCGGCGCGCTCGGGCTGCCAATGGCCCTCGCGATCATCGGCGGGCAGCCGGAGCGGTTTGCGCCCTTTGCGGACCTTCACCGCGAGGCGGCGGAGAAGGCGGGACACGGCCGGCTGCCGCTCAGCATCAACTCGCACACGTACGTCGCCGACACATCACAGCAAGCGGCGGAGGAGTTCTTCCCCTCGTACGCCGAGATGATGAACGCGATCGGCCGCGAACGCGGCTGGTCGGGAATCCGCCGCCCGGACTTCGACGCCCTGCGCACGCGGCGCGGCGCGCTCGTGGTCGGCAGCCCGCAGGAGGTGATCGAGAAGATCCTCTTCCAGCACGAGGTCTTCGGACACGACCGCTTCCTCGGCCAGATCAGCGTCGGCACGATGCCGCACGACAAGGTCATGCGGGCGATCGAGCTGCTCGGAACCGAGGTCGCACCCGCCGTCCGGAAGGCAATCGCGAACAGGACCTCCTCGGTCGCGCCCGCGGGCCAGCCGACGTAGGCTTTACAACAACGGAGTCACGATCGACCGGGAGGTCACGATGAAAGGCGCCTCGAAGCCCAAGAAGCTGGGCAAGAAAGTTGCCCAGAAGTCACTGAAGGAGAAGCGGCAAGACAAGCGCGCCGCGGCGAAGAAGGGTTTCGGGTCGAGCTAACCCGCGCCGAAGCCCCGGATCGCCCCGAGCGACCGCCCGACCTCAGACGGCTGTCGAAGCCGGCGTCCCCCCACCCTGCGCCCGCTCCCATAGGCGCTCGCCGCACATCATGCAGCGCGGCAGCACCTGGCGAACGATCACCGTGTTGCCACAGGCGGCACACAGAAACCAGCCGGTGGTGGCGACTCCGGCAGGCCAGAACTCCACGTAATCGTATTCATCATCAACCCGCACAGCGGGCTTGGTTACTTCCTCCAGCTCCATGTCGACCCCCTCGATCGATTGCAGCTCCCCGCTCCTTGTAGGTCGAAGGAACAGCGGTGTCAACCGCGGCTAGCGGCCGAGCCTCGTGCGGCGGCGAATCCGCAGTCGTTTCTGCACCGCCTTGTCCTCCTGGCCGTCCTTGACCGCGGCCCAGACGAACAGGCCGAGAACGAGGAGGACGGTCGCAACGGCGACGATCGCGAGGACTATCTCCTCACCCGTGTGCACAGCCTCAGCCTAGGCGGTCCGTCAGGAAGTAGCAGTGGCCTCGGCAGGCGCGCCGGTCGGCACCTGCTGTCTGGTCCGAAGCAGCACCCCCCCGACCACCGCCGCCGTTGCCGCGAACAGAGCCCCGCCGAGGAACGCGGCGTGGTAGCCGCCGTTGAGCGCGGCCAGCGGCCCTTGGCCTGACGCGCCCAGGCTGTCGGTGCGGGACGAGGCAACGCTGGCGAGGACCGCGAGGCCGAGCGCGCCGCCCATCATGAACGCGGTATTGACGACTCCCGAGGCGAGACCGGACTCGCTTGGCTCGACGTCGCTCATTGCGGCAAGCAGCACGGGGTTGAAAGCCATACCCGCGCCGAAGCCGAGCAGGATCATGCTCGGAAGAACATCGATGACGTAGCTCCCGTCGACCGGAGCCCGAGCGAAGAGCACGAGACCAAACGCGGCCACCAGCAGGCCGGCAGCCAGAGGAATTCTGAACCCGAAGCGCATCACGAGCTTCGCGGAAAGCCCGATCGAGAATGCGCCCATGATCAGGTTGGCCGGCAGGAAAGCCAGACCGACCTTGAGCGGGTTGTAGCCGAGCACCGACTGCAGATACAGCGCCGAAACGAAGAACCAGGCGAACATGGCAGCGGCCCACAGAATCCCGACGAGATTTGCGGTCGCGACGTTGCGTAGCCGGAAGAGGCCGAGCGGCATGAGCGGTGAACGAACGCGCGCTTCAATGCCGATGAAGAGAGCGAGCAGCACCGCCGCGGCTGCGAGGAGCCCAAGCGTCTGCCCGGTCACCCAGCCCGTGTCGTGGCCGTTCACGATCGCATAGACGGCAAGCATCAGGGACGCGGTCACCGTGACGGCGCCGGCCACGTCGAGCCGCCTCGTGGCGGCCGAGGCATGTGCGGCCGGCAGTAGCCTCAGCGACAGGAGGATGACCGCGACACCGATCGGCACATTGACCAGGAAGATCCAGTGCCAATTGATCGTGTCGGTGAGGATGCCGCCGAGGAGCACGCCGATACTCCCTCCGCCCGCCATCACGAAGCCGAAGAATCCCATCGCCTTCGCGCGCTCGGCCGGCTCCGTGAACAGGTTCATCATCAATGAGAGCGCCACCGCCGAAACGACCGCGCCGCCCAGGCCCTGGACCGCACGGGCAGAGACCAGGAGTCCTTGCGTCGTGGACACGCCGCACGCGACCGACGCCGCGGTGAAGAGCGCGATCCCGATCAGGAACAGGCGGCGATGGCCGAACAGGTCGCCCAGCCGGCCGCCGAGCAGGAGGAAGCCTCCGAAAGTGAGCAGGTAGGCATTGACGACCCACGCGAGCGATGTGGCAGAAAAGCCGAGATCGTCCTTGATCGACGGCAGCGCGACGTTCACGATCGTCGTGTCGAGAACGATCATCAGGTCCCCGAGGCACAGGACGTAGAGCGCGAGCCAGCGGGTTCGTCTATCCAAGGTCATGAAGGCTTTCCTTTCGGTGGGTCATGATGGTCTGATGCGTTAGACGGCCCGGCGGCGCAAAACTCATCGGCCGCGAAACCGATGAGTTTTTGCCATTCCGCAGGTCTATCCCAGGATGGCTGCCTCAGCGCCGCAGATCGTCGTGTTCGCAATCGACGGCCCGATTGCCCGCACCGACCTGCCCCGGCTCTGCGAGCAGGCGTGCGCGCTGATCGAGAGGACCGGCGCGGACGTCGCCCTCTGTGACGTCAGCAAGGTCGATCCCGATGCGGTGTCGGCCGACGCCCTTGCACGGCTCCAGCTCGCCGCCCGGCGGCGCGGCGGCCAGGCGCGGCTGCGCGGCGCGTCGAACGAGCTCCTCGACTTGCTCGCCTTCATGGGGCTGCTCGAGGTTTTGAACGACTGACGCTACGACTCGAGCCGCAACGGCAGGCCGAAGAGCGGGAACACCCGCTCGGTGTCGAGGAAGAACGTGAACTCGACGATGCGGCCGTCGGAGATCTCCAGCACCTGCAGCGCCCAGGGGTCGTAGCCGCTTCCCGAATCGCTCGGCTTGTACTGCCCGAAGGCTGGCGAACCGTTCGCCGCCACGGTCGGGATCACCCGCGACCCGCGGCAGCCTGCACCCGGGCCGACCCACCAGCTCAGAATGTCCTCGCGGCCGCTCAGCCAGAGGTCATACGGCGGCATCGACTGCGTCGCGTCCTCCTGGATCAGCGAGGTCAGCGCGTCCATGTCGTATTGCTCGAATGCCTGGACGTAGCGCGCGAGGAGTTCGGCGTCCGCCTCGTCGACGGAGGGCGATGTGTCCACTGCGCTCAAGTTGGTCGCCTCGAGCGTCGCGCGAGCGCGTTGAAGCGCGCTATTGACCGAGGCCACGCTTGTGTCGAGGAGCTCGGCTACCTCGGTCGCCTTCCAACGCAGAACCTCGGACAGGATCAGCACTGCGCGCTGCCGGGGCGGCAGGTGCTGCAGCGCGGCGACGAACGCGAGCCGGATCGTCTCGCGCGAGACGGCCACCTCCGCCGGGTCTGCCACCGTTGAGAAAACGAGACCGTCTTCCGGGATGGGCTCGATCCACGTCACCTCCGGCAGCGTGTTGAGGTTGGACTCGATGGGCTCGCGTGCGGGCCCGAGGTCCATCGGCCGGGCGCGCCGTTCCCTCCCCTTCAGCAGGTCCAGCGAGACGTTGGTCGCGATGCGGTAGAGCCACGACCGCAGCGCCGCGCGGCCCTCGAAGCCTTCGAAACCGCGCCACGCTCGGATGAACGTCTCCTGCACCGCGTCGTCGGCCTCGAACGGCGAGCCGAGCATGCGGTAGCAGTAGGAGCGGAGCTCCGACCGATGCTGCTCGAAGAGGTCTTCGAACTTGCCGGCGTCGGGCGCGACCGTGAGCGATGGATCCCTCATTGGGGGCCATCGTACGTGGTCCGCCCGACCCGTTGAAACGGCAGCCACTCGGCTCAGCCCGGCAGCGCGGTGCCCGTCTCGAGCAGCGTGGCGGGGTCAGATTTCCTCTCGCCCGCCCGCCCGCTCCCGGTCGCTATCCGAAGCTGAGGAGCCCGATACCGACCGCGACGGCAACCGCCCCCGCCAGACGCACCCAACCGACGCGCTCCTTCAGGAAGATGCCCGCGAGAGCGGTCGCGATGACGACGCTCGTCTCACGGACTGCTGCGACCGACGCCGCCGAGGCAAGCTTGAGGGCTGCGAGCACGAGCGCATAGGCGCCGAATGTGGCGAGGCCGGCTACCACCGATGCGACGCTCATCTCGGCCCGGAGGGCACCAAACCCCTTTCTCGAAGCGACCGCGGCCGCGTACACGAGCGTCGGCGCCACCATCGACAGCTCGAGGTAGGAGACCGGGTTCGCGTAGCGGATGCCGTACTTGTCGATGAGCGTGTAGCCGGCGATGCAGCAGCCGATCGTCAGGCCGAAGGCGACGCCGCCGCGCTTCATGCCGTGCTGAAAGCCACGGACGAACACGATCCCGCCGGCGACGAGCGCGACGCCTGCCGCCTGCTCCCACGACGTCGAGGCGTGTAGGCCGGCGACGGCGACAACGAGCACGAGCACCGGTGCCGATCCTCGCGCGATCGGGTAGACGACCGAGAATTCGGCGCGCCGGTACGCAGTAGCCAGCACCGCGAAATAGACGAGCTCGAAGGCGGCGCTACCGACGACGTACGGCCACACCCGCCCATCGACGTGCCAGAAAGCGGCGGCCGGAAACGCAAATGCGGCGACGGCGACAACAAGCGCGACTGCAGTCGCCGCTTCGATGTCGCGTGCACGCGCGAGCAGGAGGTTCCAGAGCGCATGAACGAACGCGGCGGCAAGCGCAAGTGCGAGAGCCGTCAGGGGCACTCGCCGACGATAATGCGTCGCGCCTTTGCCTGTCCGAGCCGTCATCTTCGACTTCAACGGGACGCTCTCCCACGACGAGCCGATCCTCTGCGAGATCTACTGCGATCTCTTCGCCGAGTACGGACGGCCCCTCTCCGCCCAGGAGTACTTCGACGAGCTCGCGGGGCTGTCCGACCCGGAGATCGTGCGTACGTGGCTCGGTCGCGACCACCCATCCGTGGACGAGGTCATCCGGCGGCGGATCGGGCAGTACGGCGAGCGCGTCGCGGACGGCTCCAGCGTCCCCGAACTAGTGCGCGAGGCCGTGCGCTATGCAGCCGCGCGGGTGCAGGTCGCCGTCGTCTCCGGTGCAGCTCGGGCCGAGATCGAGCCGGTGCTCCGGGCGGCTGGGCTCGCAGCCCTCGTCGGCCCGATCGTCGCCGCGGAAGATGTGGCTGAGGGAAAGCCACATCCGGCCGGCTATCTTCGGGCCCTGACGCTTCTCGTCGGCGGCGTCGACGCGTCCGACGTGCTCGTCTTCGAGGATACGGAGGCAGGCATCGCCTCGGCGAAGGCTGCCGGCATCCGCTGCATCGCCGTGCTCGGGACGCTGGCGCCCGAGCGGCTCGCGGCGGCGGACGAGCTCGTGCCCGCGATCGACGTCGAGTTGATGCAACGCCTGCTCGGCTGACGTGACGCCGCTCGTCATCGCTCACCGCGGCGCCTCCTGGGACGAGCCGGAGAACACGCTCGCGGCATTCCGGCGGGCGATCGAGCTCGGTGCCGACTATGTCGAGTTCGACGTCCATGCGACGAAGGACGGCAGGCTCGTCGTCGTCCACGACCGCCCCCGCCCGTCAGGCGCCTATCCAACGCTCGAGGAAGTGCTCGAGCTGACCGCCGGGCGGGTCGGCGTGATGGTCGAGCTCAAGCATCCCTACCGCTACCGGCGCCACGACATCGTTGGCCGGACGCTCGAGCTCGTTGACGACGATGCGGTGATCATCTCGTTCGAGCCGGGAGCGCTCGGTGCGGTTCGCCGGCTCCGCCCGGGTCTGCGGACGATTCAGCACGTCGGCTTCGGCGTCTCGATCAGGCGTGCCACCGGCGCGTGGGCGGTTGGTTTTGCAAATGGGGCTGCAACGCCGCGCGCGGTCGCGCACGCGCGTTCCGCCGGTTTCGCGACGACGGTCTACACGGTCAACGAACCCGCGCGCATGCTCGACCTGGCCGCGCTCGGGGTGACGGGGATCTTCACCGATCGCCCGGATCTGGCCCGGCGGACGCTGGCTCCTCGCTGAGGCTGAGCAGCCGTGTGCCCGCGGCAGGCACGTGGACGACCACCCGCAGCCCAATCGGCAGCGAGTCGACCCGGACCGTCGGCACGTCGGCGATGAGGCCGGTTTCCTGTCCGATGATCTTGAGGCGGGTCACGGACCCAAGGAACGTGTGTGTCAGGACCTCGCCCGTCAGGGTGTTCTCGCCGCCGCCGCCGTCTGCTGACGGCTCGAGCTCGAGCAACTCCGGCCGCACGAGCACGAGCACGCTACGGAAGCCTGGCCGACGAAGTACTTGCTCCCGCCGTGGCGGATCCTGACCTGCTCCACCCAATTCACCCGAAAGGGCCGGACATCGCCGCGCAGGCCTTGTATGCCCGCGACGTCGAGTGGGCGTGCCGGCCGGAGGACGTGCTCCGGCGACGTACGACGCTTGCCCTCCGCGGCCTCGCCGGCGAGGACGTCGTCGGCGTGTTGATGAACTCTTTAAGACTCGAGGCGGCGAAGAGCCTCGCGCCGCCAGCGTTCCGTCATCGCCAGTTCGTTGAACGTGTAGACGTGAAAGCCGCCGATTGTGGACGCGTGGTCGGCTAGCTTCGGCGTCAACCGTTCGATCAGCGATCCGGGGCCGTAGCGGCCGCGCAGGAACAGGCGCGCGAGCAGGCCGCCATGCCCGCGCACGAATCGAGTCGACTCACCGACTCCGATCCTCGTCGCAATTCGAAGGAGCCTGGTACTCGCAATCGGCCCGGGAATTCCGATGTGGATTGGAAGCCGCACCCCACGGGCTCGGACGGCTCCGATCCACCACGCGATCACGCCGGCGTCGAGGCAGAGCTGGCTGACGATGTACGTCGCGAAAGGCTCCTTGTCGAACATCACCTGAATCGTGGTCTCATCGCTGATGAAGGGGTGGCTCTCCGGGTAGCCGGAGATTCCAACCTGTTCCATTCCGTGCCCGAGCTCGGCCATCGCAGCGAGCAGCGCCGTCGCGCCGTCGAACTTCCCTGCCGGCAGTTCAACGTCGCCGGCAATCGCGAAGACATCGCGAACGCCCATCGCCAAGAACTGGTCGAGGATGTCCCGCAGGTGCCCCTCGTCTCGGATCAGCCGGGCTGCGAGATGCGGCGCGACTTGGAACCGGGCCGACGTGAGTTCCTCGCACAGTCGCAGCGTCGCTTCGATCCCCCGTGTCGGCGACGAGGTGACTGCCACCTTGATCTCGGTCGGGACGTGCGTGACCACGTCGTCGGCGATCCCCTCGACGGGGAACACCTCGTAGCGAGGACGCCTCAGTAGCCCGGCGAGCGCGTCCCGAGCGGGGCTCATAGGCCGACTTGTGGCCTATGAGCGGTGGAAGGGGCGTAAGGGGAAACCGGGAGGTTTCCCCCTTGTTTCTCCTCAGGGGTGGTGGCGGCGATCGCTTCGGCAGCACCCCTGAGGCGACCTCTAAAGAAGGGGGCTCGTGGGGGAAACATGGTTTCCCTCACGGGAGTGAGCCGAAGGCGAGCGACGTTTGTGCCGTTAGCTGCTCGATTCGTCCCGGGCCCCCGCGGCCGCGAGGTCCTGCTTCGGAATCTCCTTCTCAGGGTCGATGAACGGCCTGCGGACGACAACGGCCGAGGTCCTCTCCGCCGGCGTCTCGACCTCCAGCTGTGTCCCAAGCTCGGCGTGCTCGATCGGCACCATCGCGTAGCCGATGTTCTTCTCGAGACGCGGCGAGAAGCATGCCGACGTCACCTTGCCGATGTTTTTCCCATTCGCGTACACCGGGAAGAAGTCCATCATCGAGCCGTCGTTGTAGGAGCCGAGCCCGGCGCCGCCGATCTCGACACCGACGAGCTTTCGCGAGATCCCTTTCTCCTTGATCCGCCGCAGCGCCTCCTTCCCGACAAAGTCTGCCTCCTGCTCGAGGTCGACCATCCACTCGTAGCCCAGGTCCACCTCATACGGGTTCGTGTCCAGCCACATGTCCGCGCCGTACGCGAGGATGCCGCCCTCGATGCGGCGGATGTGGCAGGGCCCGATGACGGCCAGGCCGTGAGGCTTGCCGGCCTCGAGCACGAGGTCCCAGAGCTTCAAGGCGTTGTGGCTCGCATCGCGGCAGTAGATCTCGAACCCGATCTCCGAGGTGTAGCCGGTCCGCGACACCATCACGTTCATACCCTCGAGTTCGTAGTCGTGGCAGAAGTAGTACGGAATCTCGAGGACGCTGTCGCCGAGCAGGTCGACAAGGACGTCCCTCGACTTCGGGCCCTGGATCTGCATCGGGCCGACGTCCGGTTCACCGATCTTGACGTCGAGGCCGGAGTTGTAGGCAACGCCCATCGCCCACAGCAGCACGTCGCTGTCGGCGACGGAGATCCAGAAGTGGTTTTCGTCCAACCGAAGCAGGATGGGGTCGTTGATGATGCCGCCGTCCGGGGCGGTGATGAAGACGTACTTGCACTGCCCGACCGCACACTTGTTCAGATCGCGGG
>Ga0099827_10001351_pt1 | contig 12569 bp, 5 predicted proteins | sample CZO8metaG_FD_79339 | JGI IMG/M metagenome (GOLD analysis project Ga0099827, IMG submission 79339) | Vadose zone soil microbial communities from the Eel River Critical Zone Observatory, Northern California, USA - CZOApr15con1.8 metaG | ecosystem: Environmental > Terrestrial > Soil > Vadose zone ...
CGGCTCGACGAGCACGATGTCGTTCCCCGCCGCGGCGAAGACGTTCTCGATCGCCACGAGCGTCTGGTCGATTGCACTGAGCGCCAGCACTTTCGTATGCGACGGCGTGCGCGAGAGCACTTCGTGGCGCACGCGCAACAGCGCCGGATCAATTGGCATCGTCCGCTTCAGACTCCAGCGAACCATCTCTTCCGCTTCTTTGGCGCCCTCAGGCAGCGCCGGCAGCTCCAGGATGTTCATTCGGAACCACGAGTCGGGAAGCAGCAGAGAGGCGCGATCCCATCGCCCGGTTTCGATGCGCAACCGCCGCAGTGCATCGGCCAGCGACGATTCGTTTGTCAGTTGGGGCGTGACAACCGCTTGCACGAAAGTGTTTGGGGAAAGGCGGTACGTCTTCGCCTGCACGATGCGCGGGCCTTTCTTGCCGCGCGCCAGCCGCGCATGAATCAAACCGTCAGTGTCGAGGACGATGATGTCGGGGGGGAAGGAGCCTGCCATATCAGAAGTCAGAAGGCAGAAAGATGAAGGCAGAAGTCGCAGCGCAAGCGCCGCCGCTTACTTCTGCCTTCTGCTTTCTGCCTTCTGCATTCATCACTCACTCCACGAACGTCACTTTGTTGATTTCACGCAAGGTCGTTCGCCCTTCCATCACTTTCTTCAACGCCGACTCTCTCAGGAACGTCATGCCTTCATCTTTGGCCGATTTCTTGATCTCCGATGCCGGGCGTCGATCGAGGATCATGCCGCGAATACGATCGGAGAGATCGAGAAGTTCCGAGATCGCCGAACGGCCGTGGAATCCGGTGCCATTGCACTCCAGACAACCGGCGCCTTCCCAGAAGGTCTTGTTCCGATAAAGTGCGGGATCGAGTCCGCACTCGATCAAAAACGCGTCCGGATGCTTGACCTGGCGCTTGCATTCCTGACAGATGCGCCGCACCAGCCGCTGCGCCAGCACGCAATTGAGCGCGGAGACGAAGTTGTAGAGATCGACCTTCATGTTCAGGAATCGGCCCAGAACATCCACCACGTTGTTCGCGTGCACGGTGGTGAAGACGAGATGGCCGGTCAGCGCGGATTGCACGGCAATTTGCGCTGTTTCCTCATCGCGAATTTCGCCGACCATGATCTTGTCCGGGTCATGGCGCAGGATCGACCGCAGACCACGCGCGAACGTGAGCCCCTTCTTTTCGTTCACCGGGATCTGTGTGATCCCGCGAAGCTGATACTCCACCGGATCTTCGATGGTAATGATCTTGTCTTCGGGACTCTGAATCTCGGACAGCGCGGCATAGAGCGTCGTGGTCTTGCCCGAGCCGGTGGGGCCGGTGACCAGGACCATCCCGTACGGCTCTTTGATGAATTTGCGGAACTTGGCGAGCATGTCGTCATCGAATCCGAGAACGTCGAGGCGGAGGCTCTTGAACTCCTTGTTCATCGACTCCTTGTCGAGGATTCGGATGACGGCGTCCTCGCCGTGCGCGGTGGGAACGATGGAGACGCGGAAGTCGATCGTGCGGCCGGTGATGCGCAGTTTGAAGCGGCCGTCCTGCGGCACCCGCTTCTCGGCGATGTCCAGCTCGGACATGACCTTGATGCGGCTGATGATGGTCGAATGGTGGCGCTTGTCGATCGGATCGAGCGCCTCGTAGAGGACGCCGTCGATGCGGTACTTGACCACCACTTCGTTGTCGCGGGTTTCGATGTGAATGTCCGAGGCGCGGCGCTGGATGGCGTTGAAGACGATGGAATCGACCAGCTTGATGATCGGCGATGATTCCTGCTGTGTGATCGAGTCGATCGTCAGCGTCTCTTCGCCCTCTTCATCTTCGCCGACGAGCTGCAGGCGGAAGCCTTCAGTGGCTTCATCGAGCACGCGCTGTGTCGACTCCGACTTTTCCAGCTTGTCGCGGATGGCTGCGGGTGACGCAACCTTCACTTTCAGTGGAGCGCCGAGGAGAAGCTCGAGCTCATCGAGCTTGAGGACGTCGGTCGGATCGCCGACCACGACCGCAATATGCCCGTTCTCGCGCCTCTCCGGCAGGAACTGATAGCGGATCATCAGCTCCAGCGGGATGTCGCGGAAAAGCTGGTGATCGACCTGGAAGTGCTCCAGGTTCACGAAGGGAAACCCGTACTGATCCGCCAGGCGCTGGGCCCGGGCGGCCTCGCCGGTCGGATCGAGGTTCTTGTAAAGCGAGCTCGGATCTGTGGTCATGGCTACTGCTGCCCAACCGTGGTTAGTTGGAACAGCGGGAGATAGAAAGCGTAAAGGAGCGTGGCAATTACCAGGCCCATGAACACGAGGATGATCGGCTCGATGGCCGCCACCACGCGCGACAATCTAGCCTCGATCTCCTCATCGTAGAACTCGCTGACGTTGGCCAGCATTTCCGTCAAAGCTCCCGTCGATTCGCCGACTTTGATCATCTCGACGGCCAGGTCGCTAATCACACCGGTAGTCTCCAGCGAGCGCCACAGTGGCTCCCCTTCGCGCACGTGCTGGACGATACCGAAGATCTTGGAGGAAACCATCTGATTGGCCACGGATTCGGAGGCGATTTCGATCGCCGGGACCATCGGAGTGCCGCCGCTCAGCAGCGTGCCCAGAGACTGCGTGAACTGCATGATGGCTACACGATGAAGAACGCCGCCGACAAACGGCAGGTTGAGCTTGAAGCGATCCCAGGCGAGACGTCCGGTCGTCGCGATCCATTGCCGGAGGAGAATCAGGGCAATGACCGCGATCACGATGGCGATCAGAAGATGCGTGTTCAGCGCTGTGGCGAAGGCAATCAGCAGGCGCGTGAACGCCGGCAATTGCGCGTCGAAGCCGGCGTAGAACTCGGCAAACTTCGGGATGACTTTGGTCAGCATCACCAGGACCATGCAGACCGAGAGCGTGACCAGAATCGTCGGGTAGATCAACGCGGTGATTACGCGCTTGCGCAGCGCGACGATCATCTTCTGATACTTGAGAAAACGCCGGAGCACGCCTTCCAGATCGCCGGAGCGTTCACCGGCGCGCAGCGATGTCGAATAGATCGGCGGAAAGACATCTCCGTATGAGGCGAAGGCGTCGGAGAGCGACACGCCCGACTTCAACTTCTCGCGGATGTCGGCCAGAACCTCGCGAAAGCGGGCGTCCTTCTGCCGTTCGAGCATAATGTCGAAGGACTGCAGAATCGGCAGTCCGGCGCGCACCAGCGCCAACAGCTCCTGATTGAAGGTCAGGAAGCGCTCCGTGGAAACGACTTTCTTGGAGCGTGGCAGCAGATCACGCAGGGAAATGGTCCCCCGCTTCGCGGCGAACACGTGCATTCCCTGCTTCCGCAGCTCATCTTCGGCTGCGCGAACCGTAGTGGCCTGGACGTGACGGTCAACGATCTGTCCGTCGGGCGTCCCGACCTTAAAAATGAATTCAGGCATGATGGCTCGCTGCTCGAGTTGTGTGACGGTCGAGCACACGTAAACGTTTCAATCCTTTGAATCTTCCCGCATAATGTCCCCTCGTTTCCATGGCCCTGTTCCAATCCGATCTGAAGGAAACGGTCCGCCGCCTCTCGACGAAGGACTTCGGCACGGCCGAGGAACGTGACGAGCTCCTGAAGCAGCTGGAAACTACCGAAGGCGTCCGCTCCAGGGATGTCGTCTGGATGCTCTTCCGCCCCGACCGCGCCCTTCGGGATGCCGGGCTGAAAATCCTTTCCCGCATCCGGGACCCTGAGACGCTGGAGATTTTCGTCGCCGAAGCACGCGGAAAACCCGAAGCGGCCTTGCGAGCGGCTGTAGCGAACCTGTCGGCTCTCGGCCTGCCGGGTGTAGAGCAACGGGTCGCCCAGATGCTCGCTCCGCCTGCAAAGGACACGAAAGACTCTCGCGAAATCCAGGCGATTGCCAAGCGCATCCTGATGGAGTCGCCTGTCTCGGAGGCGACCGAACCCTTGCTTTGGCAAGGGGCAGCGGCCGGAACGGCCGAGGAACGTTTGCAGTACGTCTCGAAGCTGGCCACTGCTGAACTCGGCAAGACCAGCCTGGCTCGATGGAGAAATCTGGCCAATGACGTGGAGCCGGCGATTCGCGACAAGGCGCTGGAGGTCCTCGCCGCGCGCGCGCCACAGGCCGCGATCGATCTGTTCGTGCAGGAGTTGCCCACCGCCGGCGAGTCGACGAAAGCGATCCTGGCGGACGCGCTGGCGCGAGTCGCGGCCGCACAGGGGCCGCAAATCGCCGAAAAACTCCTTCCGCTGGTCGCGTCGGGCGATGCCTCGACCCGAGCTGCGGTGATGAAGATCCTGGTCGGAATCGGTGATCCCGCCGCGGTGCTGAAGCGGTACATCCGATTTGTGAATACTCTCGCCGGTTTTGTTCGCGCCCGGACGCTGGAGGCCATCGCCGCGTTTCCCAACCAGTTGCTTCCGGCGACGGTCGAGCTTCTGCGCGATCCGGACGCGGATGTACGTAGCGGCGCGATTGCGATGGCCAGCGCGTTTGGCGACCCGCGGATCACGCCGGCAGCGGTTGAGCTGCTGAAAGACAGCGATTGGTGGATCCGAATCTCAGCCGCGGACACCCTCGGACGGCTCAAAGATCCGCGATGCGTGGAACCGTTAATCGCCGCATTAGGCGATCCCGAGGTGAAGTGGTCCGCGGTGGAGGCGCTCGGCCGGATCGCCGATCCGCGAGCGCTGCCGGCGTTGGGAAAGTTACTGGGCGATCCCGCTTCTGACGTGCGGATCGAAGTGTTGCAGGCGCTGCGCAATTTCAAGCATCCGCAGGTCAAGAACGCATTCATGGAGGTGGCGCAGAAGGATGCCGATCGCAACGTGCGCACTCGAGCGATCGACTTTCTCGACGAACTCGCGCCGCCGGGCGACCCGCTGCGTGCGCAGGTGGATGCAATCCGCGCGCAGGCGCTCGCCGCCAGCAGCGCAAAAGGTGATCCGCGGCTCAACAAACTCCTCGTGGCCACGCGGAATCAGGGCGCTTCTGATTTTCATCTGACCGTCGGGCAACCGCCGATGGTGCGTCTCGCGGCCGATCTGCTGCGCGCTCAGGGCGATCCGTTCACGGCGGAAATCACCGAGGCGATGCTCAAGGAAATCCTCAGCGAAGCCCAATGGTCGACGCTGCAGCGGGAGCATCAACTCGACTTCTGCTATTTCATTCCTCAGGCCGGCCGATACCGCGCGAACGTCTTTTTCGATCAGCGCGGCTACAACGCCGTTTTCCGGGTGATTCCTGAAAAGCCGCCGACGATCGAGGAAATCGGATTACCCAAGCATCTCGCAGAGATCGCCGATTTTCACCAGGGGCTGGTGATGATCTGCGGTCCGTCCGGCTCAGGCAAGTCGACGACGCTCGCGGCATTGGTGAATCTCTTCAATGAGACGCGCACCGATCACGTGCTGACGATGGAGGATCCAGTCGAATTCGTCCACCCATTCAAGAATTGCCTGGTCAATCAGCGTGAAGTCGGAACGCATACCGTGTCCTACGCTCGCGCGCTGCGGGCGGCGCTTCGTGAAGATCCTGACGTCATCGTGATCGGTGAACTGCGGGACAACGAGTCGATTTCGCTTGCTCTCACCGCCGCGGAGACTGGGCACATCGTCCTGGGCACACTCAATTCGACGAGCGCACCGAAGGCTGTCGATCGCGTGCTGTCGAGCTTTCCGGTCGACGAGCAGCCCCAGGTGCGCGCCTCGCTTTCGGAGTCGCTGAGGTACGTGATTGCCCAGCGACTGCTTCCGTCGACCGAGCCCCGAAAGCGGGTGGCGGCATTCGAGATCCTGAAGGGGACCAGCAATATCGCCACGATGATTCGCGACGAGAAGACCTTTCAGATCTATTCGGCGATGCAGATCGGGCGATCGCAAGGCATGCAGACGTTCGACGAGGCGCTGCGCGATCTCGTGGAGCGGAAGCAGATCGCGCCGGAAACCGCCTATATGGCGGCGAATAAGAAGGAAGACTTCGAACCGCTCCTCTCCGAAAGCTTCCTCAGGAGCACGAAGGCCTGACATGCAGAAGATCGATCGTTTCCTGAAGCTGCTGATCGACCGCGGGGCTTCCGACTTTCATCTCACCGTCGGACGGCCGCCGATGCTGCGCGCATCCGGATCGATCGAGTCGATCCGCTATCGCATCCTCAGTGAGAACGAATTCAGCGACATGCTCCAGGTTGTGACGCCACCCCGCCTTTGGGAAGAGTTCACCCGAAACGGCGACGTGGACTACTCCTATGAGATTCCGGGAGTGGCTCGGTTCCGCGTCAATCTGTTTCGCCAGCAGCGCGGAGCGGGCGCCGTGTTCCGCGTCATCCCCACGAAGATCATGACCATCGAGCAGCTCGGACTTCCTGATCAGATCCGCCGCATCGCACAGATAAAGAGCGGCCTGGTTCTGGTGACCGGACCTACGGGATCGGGCAAGTCGACCACGCTGGCGGCGATCGTCGATCTGATCAATGAAACGCGCGCCCTGCATATCATCACCATCGAAGATCCGATCGAGTTCGTCCATCCGAACAAGAAATGCCTCATCCATCAGCGCGAGATCGGAACGCATGCGAAATCATTCGCCGAAGCACTCAAAGCCGCCGGTCGCGAAGATCCCGATCTGATTCTGGTCGGCGAAATGCGCGACCTGGAAACGATTCAGATGGCTTTGTCGGCCGCCGAGCGCGGAACACTGGTCTTCGGCACGCTGCACACGAACAACGCGGCCAAGACGATGGATCGCATCATCAGCGTTTTTCCCGCCGGCGAGCAGGAAGGCATTCGCAACGTCCTCGGGGAAACGATTCGCGCCGTGGTCGCGCAGCAACTTCTGCCGCGAGTCGGCGGCGGGCGCATCGCGGCTTTGGAGATCCTTTTCGCCTCGCCGGCAATCGGCAACATGGTCCGCGAGGGAAAGACCGGTCAGATCACCTCCGCAATCCAGACCGGTGTGCGCGAGGGCATGATCGACATGGACTCGTCGATCCAGAGGCTCTACGACGCCGGGAAAGTGACCGCCCAGGCCGCGTACGACAAGGCCATCGATAAGGAGCAGTTCAAGAGTCTGCTCGAAGCACGTTAGGACGTGGACGTCCTAACATCCCAACGGCCCAACGGCCTAACTTACTGCGTCTGTTCGTCGGTCTGCTCGGAGAAGACGATCACGCGGGGCATGCCCGGAGGCGCCCACGTACCTTTCAGCAGTTTCTCATCGAACCAGACGTCGGCAGTACCGCTCGAGAGGTTGATGGTGTCTTGCACGAGAATCGATCCGAAGAACCAGGCGTTGCCTTCTGATCCCCACTGTCCTTCAACGTACAGGATGCCCTGCAGAATGACCCCAATGGGGACGACGGCGCCGTCGACGTCGTACGCATTCGAAGTGCACTTGTCCAGGTCCATAGTGCCAGGTGCCGGACATGGAACAACCGCCCCCTGGTTGTCGACCTGTTTCGGACGAAACGTCTGAGTGCCAGGCGGCTCCCAGCCGACTACGACGGTATACGGGTCTCCGTTATTGTTTGCCCCCTGGTCCGGGTAGATGAGATTCAGATACGGCTCGTGCGGAAAGGAGCAGTCGCTCGTGCTCGTGGCGTCGAGCGTTGCCCAGTTCGCGCCAGGGACCGTACACGGTTGGCCGTAGTCGGCGGTCGCTTGCAACGGCGATTTCCAGGTCTTCTCGACGAAGGTTGTTCTTCCGGCCACGCAGCCGGAGCTGCATTGCGGAAGAACAAACGGCGAGTTGTGCGGTATCAGGGCACTATTCTCGTTCGATGTCCATGAAGGCGCCCGCATCACTACGATGTGGCACCTGCCGTCAGTATTGCCGCCCATTGTCGTCTGGCAACTGAAAGCACCGTCGCCGATACCTCTTCGACAGATCTGACCTCCGCACGCCCTGTCCCAGTCACCCGCAGCTTCGTCCCACACCGGGTAGCCAATGTCGCGGAACGGCTCGCCGGGGAAGTTCGCCTGGACAGTGGTTGCATTGTTTCCCTGACCGGTCGTACCAAATGAACTCGCGTTGACGTAGACGAAGCCCTGCATCAACATTCCAGGGGTGCCGAAGTCGTTCGACTGCCACGATTCGGTCGGAGTCAGCGCCGCTGCGCGGGCCGCGCCGGTGAGCTGCTGCGGATTCTGCCCATTGGTCGTATCGAAGAAGTAGACACCGGCGCCGAGGTTTGCGCCGCCGACCGTGTTCACCCAGTACGGCATCGATTGCGGCGTTCCCTGGCCGAACTTCCTGAACAGGCCACCTGCGCCGCCCGGACCCGAATAACTGAAAAAGTAGATGCCTCGGTAGCCGCGTCCCGCCTGTGCGATGCGTCTCCAGTAGTCGAAGAGGATGGTCGGGAAAACGACCTTTTTCTTAGTCGAGTATTGGTTCGCGTCCTGCCATTGGAACGCGTAAGACGGCGTCGAGTTCGATTGCTCGTCTGCCGTGTACTGGTACGGAAAGCATTGCGTCGGCCCACCGGCCCCGTCCATCATGTTGTCCTCATAGGCGCGGGCGCCGTAGAACGGATCCTGGAACTCTTTTGCCAGCAGTTCGTGGAAGTAATCCTGATCGTCAAACGTGCTGCCAGTGGCGATCGGCCAGATCTCCGCCGCGACACTTGCAACACCCGTCGCTGTGGGGTTTACCCCGCCCGGCGGGTCGAATACGACTTGCGGGGGAAATTGGGGGTTGTACCCGGTTCCGTGAGCGGTGACCGTGACCGAAGTGACGACACCGCTGGTGATCACTGCCGTGCCGGTAAATCCGGAACCGCCCGCGACACACGGCGCGTTGCAGGTGAGTGACACGGCAGGCGCCGACCCATAGCCGGAACCACCCGAGGTGACGTTGATCGAGGCAATGCCGGAGCCCTGCTCGTATCCGTGCTCGAAATGCGGGCGCTCGTAGGCGTTGGCCCAGGGCAACGATGTGAGGTTCAGCGAAGGGGTCAGTTGGCCACGCGAGGTTTCCATTCCCCAATGCACGCGGAAATTGCCACCGAAGGAGACGTTCGCGTTACCTTGAATCGGGCCTGCAGGAATCGGCAGGGGCAGCTCGCCCACCACGAGCCGGACTGAGTGCGAGGCGATGACACCGGTGTGTGCGGTCGGATTCTGAAATTGCTGCGCGGTCACTTTGATGGTGGCCACGCCGTAGCGCGTTCCAGAGGACCAGAAACCGGCCGCATTGAGAGTGGCGGCGACAAGCGGCGGCGCGAAGATCTTGATCTCCGAGACTTCGCCGGCCAGTTTGTCGAGAGCGGTGGCCGTCGCGGCATCGCTGGCGAGCAGTTTGTCGTTGAACGCGTCGATCGCTAAGGCCGCGGTCGTGCGGTTGATGATGATGTCCGCGTTATCCTCGTTGCCGAAAAAGCGGTTCGAGTTGTCGGGCCGATACGGCTTGTCGCAAAGCCTTGATGCCGCGTTCGGCTTGTAGACACCTGTGTAATCGCAAGCGGACGGGTTACCAGATCCGCATCCGGCGTTCAATCCGACGTAGCGAGTCGTCTTAATGGCAGCGGGAGCGCTGCTGTTCAGCGGCATCGCCGCATTGGTTTGGGCCCAGCTTGGATCTTGGAACCACTCCACAACGACTTTCGCACCCGCCTCTGCGATGGCCTGCGTCTGCAGGGCGTTCTGCTGGTTCTTGGCGATGGCGCTCTCGGTCTCCGAAATGGCCACAAAGCCAAGACCGAGCAGCGACAAGCCGACGATGACCATCAGGCTGACCAGCAGCGCCGAGCCGCGGCTATCGCTTCGGTTTCGACGTAGACCTCTGATTTTGATCATCGGTGTACCTCAATCGCAGTTCGTCGGGTTGGCCGTACTTCCCGTCTGGCCGACGATGTTGCACTTCTTGGTGACGGTCGGTTCGCTGAGAATCCTGTAGCTCATACACATCTTCGTCACTGCTGATGGCGATGCCGGCAGCGAAGGACGCGCGCCGTGACCGTCAAATTTGAAATTCAATCGGATGTTAAAGCGTCCGTTGATAGGGATGGCGGGCATCGTCAGAGGCACATCGCGCGTCGTCACGGCTGTGCCGCTGCCGATTGCAGTGCAATTCACGCCGAACGCGCAAACCGGATCGGTGAACGAGAAAGCCGGCGTGCCCGGGCCATTCGACCACACGATGTCAGTCAACGCCATATCATCGTGGTTCGGAAGGTCGGGCGAATGCCACGTCACGACGAGCTTACCCTGGAACACCGCAGCTGCCTGAATCGGTTCGGTTCCGACGTTTGTGACGACGAAGTCGACGTGATCCAATTCCGGATTGCTCGGATGGCTGACGATAATCGGCGCCGGCGGTACTCGGTTGGCGATCGCGCACGGAGCCGCCTGCTGGTCCTGGATGTACTTGATGTGCACTTCCTGGCACGGATTGCCTTGAGCATCGATTGTATTGAGGGTGATCCTCAACATATAGATCTGCAGGTCGATCTGATCGCTGTACGTGTAGATGTATGACCCCGATGGCGTCGAGTTGCCTGGTGGAGGAATGGTGAACGTCGAGCCCACCTGGGTCCCGGACGGCCAGTTGAAGAGGTCATACTGAACGTTGACCACGTTCGTGCCGACGGACGGCGTGGTTTTGACCGTGTCTCCTGAGTTGAAGATCCACGGCGATAGCGGACTGTCGCCGCTTCCGCTGGCTGCTGCGCCGCCGAACTGCACGATCGCCGGGTTTGTCGCACAGCCGGGGAAATTCACCTGGGGATTCGGGGGCAACGCAGCCTCGTTGATGCCGTTGGGCGAGTTGCCGCTGTACAGGCTGCAATTCTTCGCCGCGATGGTGTACTGATACTCGAGAACCAGGCCGCCGTTATTGAGAAAAGGCGGCGTGTCCACGTATTTGTTCATATTCGCGACGGGTGTCTGGGTGTAGCCGTCCGCACATGTGCCGGTCGAGCAGTTGACCGTGAGCGAACCGGCGGTACCGAATGCTGCGTCAGGGACATAGACGCCGCCGGCTTGCTGCAACCGCGAGGCGCGGCTGATCACATAGCTATCGACGCCAATCCTGTTTCCCGCGGTGTCGGAAAGCACTTTCGTCCATTGCAGGGTGACGCGACAGTTTGGCGACATCAGGTTCTGAGGATCCGGACAGCCGCTCTCGCGCAGACCCGTGCCGCCGTTGATCGAGGTATCGACGTTCGCCGACGGAGGCACTTGAGGCGGATTTGGTGTTGGAGAGTTGACTGTCGACTGGAATGGTCCGGCGGCCGGCGAACCGACCGCAGGGTCAAAGGCGCTCATCGAGTTGGCGCCAGTCGCGTCGTTCGGGATATTCCAGTTCGCTTGCCGGTAACAACGGTCGATCGCCTGAACGCGATAGTAGTAGTCAACGCAGTTCGCCGCCGGGTATGCCGAGTTCCCCCCGCCGCCGGTCCAGTTGACGGTGTAGCCCGGCGGTGCCAAAGGTGGCTGCGAGCCGCTGGGGAAGTCGAGCACCATTACTCCCTCCCCCGCGGCTGGATTGAAGTTCGCGTTCGTTCCGCGGTAGACGCGGAATTTCACCACTTCCTGCGGAGGGATTGTCGTGCCGTTTGTCGACGTGGTGCCGGGGCCGCTGCAGGAGAGCATATTGTTCGGCGACTCATTATTGGACGGCGCAGTCCACCGCAGCGGGATCTGATTCGCCTGCCCGCCAGTCCCTTGCAGAAGGGCAGGAGCCTGCGGCCGTGTCCTGTTTTGCGGGATGGCCGGCCATGGTGGGTTGCTCGGCGGGCTCTGGCCGTTATCGTTGAGGGCCTCCATGCGATAGTAGCGGGTGAGCGAGACGTCACTGGCACCGTCGTCCGGAAGGATCGCCGAGGTCGCAGTCGGATCCGTAATATCGATGCTGGAGGTATACGCGCCGTTCTGGTTCGTATCCCACTCGATGTGGTAGCTGACCACTTCTCCACCGGCCACGGGAGCCGTCCAGTAGATGACCGGAGCGCCGCAGTGTCCGAGGCACATGCCGACGATCGTCGGCGGAGCCGGCGGGTTGAAGCTCGGTTCGGGGAAGCCGGTCATTCCGAGGTTACGCGGAACGACGAGTGAGGAGAGAGCGTACTGGCGATAACTCTGAATCGCGGCGATTGGCTCGTTCGGGTTGGTGTAGCCCTGGAGATCGGGGCTGGCGTTCATGCCGACCAGGCTCACGCGCATTGAGGCGATCAACGCGCGCTGCCCGCGATCGTTGAAGTTCGTGGTCGTGCCGATGCTGTTTGGATTGTATTGGCCGTCGCCACCGATGGCGCCGGTGTTTACCGTAGCGAACGTCCCGCCACCGGCATCACGGCCGCTGGTAATGGCCGTTCCGTCGGGATTCTTCAGCAGAGTGGATCCATTGAAATCCGTGTAGTACTGAAAATTCAGGCTGCGGATGTTCTCCGCGACCGGCGTTCCCAGTGACCCGTTGCGAACGTCGCTCACACTCACGCGATAGAGCGTGTACGGAGGATTGCCGTTGCTCGTATCGATACCGGTGATCGTCACAGCCTCTTCAGACCGGGAAGGGTTGCTTCCGGCGGGAGCGGGTGTAAGGGTCGTCGGGAATGCGGAGCGCGGACGGAAGGC
>Ga0099827_10001352_pt1 | contig 12560 bp, 12 predicted proteins | sample CZO8metaG_FD_79339 | JGI IMG/M metagenome (GOLD analysis project Ga0099827, IMG submission 79339) | Vadose zone soil microbial communities from the Eel River Critical Zone Observatory, Northern California, USA - CZOApr15con1.8 metaG | ecosystem: Environmental > Terrestrial > Soil > Vadose zone ...
CCGGAGCCGTGGGACCGGAGGCGATCACGTCGAGCGGATCGCCGATGACGTCGGACAGGGCGAGCGTGACGACGGGAGTCGGAGCGGCGGCACGGGCGAGCTGACCGCCCTTGAGCCGCGACAGGTGCTTGCGGACGGCGTTGAGCTCGTTGATGGTGGCGCCGGACGCGAGCAGCAGTCGGGTCACCTCCTGCTTCTCAGCCAGCGTGACCGGCGGCGCCGCCGCCGGGGTCAGCGCCGACCCTCCGCCGGACACCAGGAAGAGCAGGCGATCGGTGGCCCCGGCGTCACGGGCAACGGCCATCAGGCGATCGGCCGCGGCTTCACCGCGCGCGTCGGGAACGGGATGGCCGGCTTCGGCGATCGTCACGCGAAGCGTCGGCGCCGTGTAGCCGTCCTTGACGACGACGAAGCCGCCGGCGACGCGGTCGCCCAGAGCATCCTCGGCGGCACACGCCATCGCCGCGCTCGCCTTGCCGCAGCCGAGAACGATGATCCGCTGGGCTTCGGCCAGGTGGTGGGCTTCACGCTGGAGGGCTCGCTCGACGAGGACGCGAACGTCGCCGGCGGCCAGCGCCGCGTCCCAGATGGCGCCGGCCGCCTCTCGCGGCGTCACGAGCGGAGCTTCTGGAGCCGTTCCCCCGCTTCCTGCAGGACCTCGTCGGTCTTCGGGAAGCAGAACCGGATCTTCGTGCGCCCGAGCTCGGAGTGGAAGTAGAAGGACGACCCCGGGACGGCCGCCACGCCGACGTGCTTGATGAGGAACATGGCGAACGCCGTGTCGTCCTCGATACCGTGGCGCTTCAGGAAGTGGGCGGCGTCCGTCAGGATGTAGTACGCGCCGTGCGGCTTCCACGCCACGAACCCGGCCTTCAGGAGCCAGCCGAACAGCAGATCGCGCTTGGCCTGGTACATCTCGCGCAGCCAGACGTAGTAGCTGTCGGGCAGCGACAGCGCGACGACCGCAGCTTCCTGGAGTGGGTGAGGCGCCCCCACGGTGACGAAGTCGTGGGCGCGGCGAATGCCGACGGCGATGTCGGGGGGCGCGACCGCATACCCGATGCGCCAGCCGGTCACCGAGTAGGACTTCGAGATCCCGGAGATCGTGATCGTGCGCTCGGCCATGCCGGGCAGCGTGGCGATCGGCGTGTGGCCGAGGCCGTCGTAGACGATGTGCTCGTAGATCTCGTCGGTGATGGCGAGCAGATCGCGCTCGCGGCACAGCTCGGCGATGATCTCCAGCTCCCGGCGCGAGAAGACCTTGCCGGTCGGATTGTTCGGACTGTTGAAGACGATCGCCTTCGTGCGCGGCGACACCGCCCGGCGGAGCCGCTCGGGGTCGAACGCGAAATCGGGCGGCTCGAGCGGCACCCACACCGGCACGGCGCCGGAGATGATGCACCCCGGGCCGTAGTTCTCGTAGTAGGGCTCGAAGATGATGACCTCGTCGCCCGGGTTCAACACCGCCAGCAGCGTGGACAGCATCGTCTCGGTGGAGCCGCAGCACACCGTGACGTGGCGGTCGGGCTCGACGTCGAGCCCGTAGAGCTTCCGGTACTTGTCGGCGATGGCCCGGCGCAGCCGAGGGGCGCCCCAGGTGACCGAGTACTGGTGGAAGTCGCCCTCCAGCGCTTCGTGGGCGGCGTCGATCAGCTCGCGCGGCGGCGGGAAGTTCGGCATGCCCTGGGCGAGATTGACGCCGCCCAGCTCGTCCACCACCCGCGTCATCTCGCGGATCACCGACTCGGTGAACCCCTGCACCCGCTTCGAGATCCGCTGCGCACTCATGATGTGCAGGAGAGCTTCGAGAGAACGCTGTCGTGCCGACGCGGCGATGAACTGTTGGTCAGGGGCTGGGGCGTGGCGTGCGCCTCGGAGACCCGTGTCTCAGGGTACTGTCTCGGCCTCGGCTGAAGAGCAGGTCGAGACGCGAAGTCGGATGGCGTGGTCGACGAGGTGCACGCCACGCCCCGGCCCGTGGTCAAGAGAATCATCGCCCCGTCAGGGAACGATGACGTCGCGCTCGATGGGATCAACCTGCACTCCGCGCTGCTTGAGCCACTCGACGCCGCGCTGGAGCGTCCCCTCGTCCGCCTCCATCTCGAGTACGACCCACCCATAGTCGGCCTTCACGTCGGCGCGCCGGATGTTGATGACGATGTCGAAGTCCTTCACCAGGCGGTAGACGATCGGCTCCTGAATCAGATTGGACGGGAAGGTCAGGCGCACGCGCAGGCGGGCCATAGCGGGCACCGACGCTCAGGCGCCTCCGGCGATGGCGGGCACGATCGAGACCTGGTCCTTCTCCTTCAACGCGGTCTTCTTGCCGTCGAGGAAGCGGATGTCCTCTTCGTTGACGTAGATGTTGATGAACCGGCGGAGCTCGCCGCCCTCGTCCACCAGGCGCTCGCGCAGGCCGGGGAACTGGCGCTCGAGGTCCTCGACGACGGCGGCGACGCTGTCGCCCTTGGCCTGGACTTCGGCGCTGCCCTTGGTGAGCGCGCGCAGCGGCGTGGGAATGCGCACCAGCGGCATGGACTCCTCCGTCAGTTGGTCTGGGATTTCAGATTGGCCAGCGCCCGATCGAACGCCGACAGCATCGGGCGGATCTTCACCTGGGTCTCCAGGCGGTCATAGAGAGGGTCAGGCGTCTTGAGCCCGTTGCCGGTGATGCAGATGACGACCGACTGATCGCGCGGGATCACGCCGGTCTCGATGAGCTTCCTGGTCGCGGCCACCGTCACGCCGCCGGCCGTCTCGGTGAAGATGCCCTCGGTCCGCGCCAGCAGCAGCATGCCCTCGATGATCTCTTCGTCGGTCGCGTGAGCGCCGAACCCGCCCGAGTCCTTGGTCGTCCGATATGCGTAGAACCCGTCGGCGGGATTGCCGATGGCCAGCGACTTGGCGATCGTCTTCGGGCGCACCGGCTTGAGCACGTCGGTGTCGTTCTTGATCATCGTGACGATCGGCCCGCAGCCCTCGGCCTGGGCGGCGTGCATCCGCGTGTGCACGGCGCCGTCGATGAGCCCCAGCATCTTGAACTCTTTGATCGCCTTCCAGATCTTGGTGATGAGCGAGCCGCCGGCGCAGGGCACGACGATATGGTCGGGCGTCCGCCAGCCCAGTTGTTCCACGATTTCGAATCCGTAACTCTTCGACCCTTCGGAGTAGTACGGCCGGAAGTTCACGTTGACGAACGCCCAGCGATACTTGTCGGCGATCTCCGAGCAGAGCCGGTTCACTTCGTCGTAGGTGCCCTCGACGGCCACCAGCGTCGGGTTGTAGACGAGCGTGGCCAGGATCTTTCCCTGCTCCAGGTCGGCCGGGATGAAGATGTACGACTTGAGCCGCGCCTCGGCGGCGTGGGCGGCCACCGAGTTGGCCAGGTTGCCGGTGGACGCACAAGCCACCGTGTCGAAGCCAAACTCCAGCGCCTTCGTGACCGCCACCGCCACGACGCGATCCTTGAACGACCACGTGGGATGGCACACGGAGTCGTTCTTGATCCAGAGCTCGCGGCAGCCCAGCTCATCGGCCAGGTTCCGCGCGCGGATCATCGGCGTGAAGCCGACGTGGTGGCCGACGGCGACGTCGCCGTCGATCGGCAGCAGGTCCTTGTACCGCCACATGCTGGGCGGCCCGGCCGCGATGGACTGACGGGTGACCACGCCCTTCAGCGCTTCGTAGTGGTAATCGACTTCGAGAGGACCGAAACAGAACTCGCAGACGTGAACGGGAGCCGACGGATAGCCGCGACCACACTCGCGGCACTTCAACCCTCTCAACTTCTCCATGAGCGCGTCTCCATCGGTAGGGGAATTGAGCCCCGAGTTGTACTGCACCGACAGCAAGACATTTCGCATACTTAACAATGAACCGCGAGCGAAGTCAATCGAAGAACTGAAAAACTCCCCGATGGTTCAAGTGAAGTATCATCCGTCGCCGTGGCGCCGAGCCGCTCCGCTCCCCTCGCGCTGCTGCTCGCGTACGGCATCGCCTTCGGCTTTTCGGCGTTCGGCTTCGAGCTGCCCGCCTTCGACGACCATCCCGGCCAGGTCTATCGGCTCTGGCACGTGCTCACGCGCGGCCCCGCGCCGTGGACGTGGAATCCCGGGTGGTGGACGGGCTACCCTGAGCTTCAGTTCTATCCGCCAGGCTTCTTCTATCTCGGCCTTGCTCTCCACTGGGTGTCGCTCGGCACGCTCTCCACCGGGGTGATCTACCAGATCCTGCTCTGGCTGACGTGGCTGGCTCCAGGCGTGACGGTCTACGCCTTGCTCCTGCGCGTCGCCGGGAACGGCTGGCTGGCGTTGCCGGGTGCCCTGGCCGCGCTCACGCTGTCGGCCGGAGTCACGAGCGGCGTGGAGGGCGGCGTCCACATCGGCATGCTCCCCGCACGATTCGGATGGGCGTTGCTCCCGTTGCTCGCGCTCGCCCTCGTCCACTGGATCGAGGACGAGTCGCCGCCCCCGTGGGGGCTCGCGCTCATCACCATGGCCGCGGTCGTCGTGACGCACCCTGCTCACGTGCCCGCGGCGGCGACGCTCGTCGTCATCGCCGCCCTCTCGGCTCCGGGATCGCACGGCCGGCGGATGCTCGACGGAGCCGTGCTCCTCGTCGGAGCCGCAGCGCTCGCCTCGTTCTGGAGCCTGCCTCTGCTCTTGCGCCTCGAGCACACGCGGGCGCTCGCGTGGGGCAGCCTGACGCTCGGTGACGTCGGCTCGCTGTTGGCGCGCCATCCTCTGCTCCCACTGATCGTGTTGCTCGCGCTGCCGCTGACCCCGAACCCGCCGCCCATGGGGCGCGTCCTCCAGCGCTGGCCCTGGGCGACCGCGGCCGTGGTGCTCCTCGATGCTGCGGTGCTGGAGCCACGTGGACTGCGGTGGCTGCCCGCCGATCGCATCGTCGACGGCATGTGGCTCGCGTTCGTCGTCGCCGCTGGATCGAACGTCGCCTGCTTCGTGCGCGCTCGCAGCCCGCGGGCGTTCGCTCCGGCCATCGCCACCGCGGTCGTCACGCTCGTGGCGCTCGGCGCGGTCAACCGCACGCTCGTGCTCTGGCCGCGCGCCGCCGACTGGCCGTCGTACACCACGACGGCGCGCGGGCTGAAGCTCGACGAGCTATGGGATGCGCTGCGAAAGGCGCCCGCCGGTCGCGTGCTGTTCGCCAGATCGGGCGCGCCCCTGGTCTTCGGTGACGAATGGTGGAGGCCCCACACTCACGTCACGGCCCTCACCCCGCTTCATGCGGGGCGCGAGATCGTCAACGGGACCTTCACTCACCCCTCACCGGTCGCCGCCCTGGTGTATCGCGGATCGCCTGAGCGGGGTGCGATCACGACGCTGGTCGAGCGGCTCGATGGCCATTCGCTCTTCGGCCGGAGCCTCGTCGAGCTGGACGGGGCCACGTTCAACGGCTTGATCGAGCGCCTCGGCGTGAGCGCGGTGGTCGTTCTCGACGAGGACGTCCCGAAGCTTCAGGCGCTCGCCGACAATCCCGAGTTCCCGCGAAACTCGACCATCGGGCCCTTCGTGATCTTCCAGCGCCGCGCGGCGGCCATCATCCCGACTCAGCGTGCCGACGGTCGCTGGAGTGTCGTCGCGGACGGCACGCCCGGCGACTGGGTGTCGACCCACGTTGCCTACTACCCGCTCTGGCATGCGGAGCGCGCTGGCGTTTCGCTGCCGATCCGACGCGGCCCCGCCTGGGATCTCGAGGTCAGGCTCGACGCCGCGCGGGGCCCGATCGAGCTGAGCTACACGGCGACGTGGGTGGAGCGGGGCGCGACGCTGATGAGCTTCGCGGCGGTCGTGGCCTGGCTGGCGTGGTGCGGGCGAGCGCGGGGCCGCCCGACAACGGGAGATTGACGGGGCGCACGGTTACTCGGGCCCCATCGTGTGCGTGAAGAGCACGCCACCGTCGTCGTCGATGATCCGCACGCCGAGCAGGTCGCGCTCCACCGTGATCTCGCCGAAGTTGTTGACGCCGCCGCGGGCGAAGACCGAGCGCGGGTTCAGCCCCTGGTCGAGGAAGCGGGGCCGGCCCCAAGTGGCCGACAGCGGCCCGGCGATGAACTCGTAGAGCGAGAGGCCCGGCAGGGGGCGATGGCGAATCAGCTCGGCGTGGTGCACGTCGGCGACGATGAACACCACGTTCTTCACGGCGCGGTCGTTAAAGGCGCGCAGGAGGAAGTCGCGCTCGAAGGCGAAGCCGGTGCCGTTCTCTTCGGGTACCCCGAAGACGCTCGCGTTGGACCAGGAGTCGTGGGCGGCGCCGGGGCCGGTCGGGACCGACAGCGAGACGCTGGAGACGATCACCTTCCAGGTGGCCGTCGAGGCCGTCACGGCATCGAGCAGCCAGCGCCGCTGGGCGGCGCCGAGCATCGTCTTGCCGGGCCCGTCGGGGTCGCGGTTGGAGCTTCTGTACTGGCGAGTGTCGAGGATGAATACGTCGAGCAGCCGGCCCCACCGGAACTGCCGGTAGAGCCGTCCGGGCTCTTCCGCCGGTGGCGCGATCGGCCAGTAGTCGAGGAAGGCCTGCCTTCCGATCGGCATCAACGGCTCGTCGCGACCCGAGAAGTCGTTACGGACCTCGTGATCGTCCCAGATGGGCAGGACGGCGGTCGACGCGTAGAAGGCGGCCGCGGCGGGATCCTCGCGGTTGTAGCGGTGCTTGGCGTGATACCCGCGGAGCGTCGTTGCCACGAAGTCCGTACCCGGCACCACGTCGGGCCCGCCGCAACGATGATCGGCGTAGATGGTGTCGCCGACGAACAGGAAGAAGTCGGGCCGAGACGCCGCCATGACGCGAAAGACCTTGTAGCCGCCGTCGGTCCGCCGGCAGAGCTTTCCGCCGCCGAGGTCGCCGCTCCACACGAAGCGCACGCGGGCCGCGACGTCGGGCTTCGGCGCCGTGACGAATTCCCCGTCGGCGGCTCCGCCACCGCTCTGTACGCGATAGGCGTAGCGTGTCGCGGGGGCGAGATCGGACAGTCGGACCTTGCCGGTGAGATCGGTCGCGGCGGTCACGGCGACGGTCGCCGTCGACGCCGGTGGCTGACCGGCCGGGCCGTAGGCGATGCTCAGGTTGCCTTCGCCGATGCCACGCGCCCACAGCACGGCCGACGTCGGCGTGACGTCTCCCACGGCGACGAGGATGGCGGGCGCGGCGGCAGCGACGGACGCTGCTACGGCCAGCAGGGCGACGCCGATCAGGCGGAGGGAGTGGTCGGTGACGGGACTACGGGGCAACCGACGGCTTCAAATATGCCAGAACCTCGTGCTCGAACTGCTCGATGCTCTGACCGAAGGCGCGGCTGAAGTTGCCGTGACGGTCCTGGCCGCGCGAGAACGAGCGGAAGTATTCGACCACCCGGTCGAAGCCATCGCGCTCGATGAGGTAATCCGCCATCAGGAACGCCAACTGGTAGGTGGGCAGCGAGCCCTCCTTGCGGTGGCGCACGGTGAATCCCCGCGGGGAGCCGAGCGTCTCGAGATCGAGGCGGGCGGCGACGAGCGCCGCGTGATTGCGGATGCCGGCCCGCGAGACCGTGCGGCGGCGCTCTATCGAGTCCATCCCGAGGCGCTCGAGGACGCGGAAGGCGACCCACTCCGCCATCCCTTCGGCCAGCCACTGCTCGGCGAGGCCCTCACCCTGGGCGAGCTCGATCTGACAGACGTGGGCCATCTCGTGGGCGATCAGGCGGAGCCACTCGCGGCCGGCCCGGTCGGCGCCCTCGTCGTTGAGGAGGAGCTGGCGCCGCTTGCCGATACCGATGGCGAAATCGGACAGCTCGGCGGCGCGCGCGGGCGAGACGTTGGCGTCGTTGACGAGTCCCTTCTCGAACACGCGCCGGGAGTCGTAGACGAAGACGGTCACCTGCTCGGGCACCGGCAGGTGCAGATCACTGACGAGGATGGCGCTGATTCCCCGCACGGCCTGCTCGTGCGTCGTCATCACCCGCGCATTGTCGGGAAGCGCGAGCGAGCCTGGCTCGATCGTCACGGGCACGACGAGACGGCCACTCCCGCATCCCGAGACGAGCGCGACGATGAAGAGGACGAACAGCCCGAGGTGTCTCGTAGGAGAATCCTTTCTACTTTTTTCCAACTCGGACGGGGGATTCTTACATGAACCGCGCAGAAGGGGAAGAGGATTTCACAGAATTTTTTGGCGAAGGTGCAATTATGAAAGTGACAAAAATCTGGGCGGCAATACGCGCCGCCCCTGTCGGAAAACTTGTCAGTTGAATGAACCAGGTCCGTCTGAATGAACTAGACGAGTGGGTCGTAGTTGAAATACTGACCCGACGTGTCGAGCGGGACGAGGTGGTGCTGCAGCGTCCCCGGGAACATGTCGGCCAGGCGCTCGACCGTCCAGCCGTCGGCGTGATGGACCCGCATGATCGGACGCATGTGGCCAAACAGCATGATCTCCTTCCCCCGCACGCCGAAGACCTGGCCGGTGATGTCCTTGGCCGCGTCGGAGGCGAGGAAGGCGGCGACCGGCGCGATGTGGGCGGGCGACATCTTCTTGATCTTCTCGACGCGCGCTTTCTGCGCCTCGGTCTCGGTGGGAATGGTGCCGATCATGCGCGTCCAGGCGAAGGGCGAGATGCAGTTGGCGGTGACGTTGTAGCGCGCCATGTCCAGGGCCACCACCTTGGTCAGGCCCACGATGCCGAGCTTGGCCGCGGCGTAGTTGGCCTGGCCGATGTTGCCGACGAGGCCGGAGGTGGACGTCATGTTGATGAAGCGCCCCGAGCGCTGCTCCTTCATGCGGGGCGCCGCCGCCCGCGTGACGGCGAAGCTGCCCTTGAGGTGGGTGTCGATGACGGCGTCCCACTCCTCCTCGGTCATGTTGAAGATCATGCGGTCGCGGAGGATCCCCGCGTTGTTCACGACGACGTCGACGCGGCCGAAGGCGTCGATCGCCGTCTGCACGATGCGCTCGCCGCCCGCCATCGTCGCGACGGAGTCGTAGTTGGCGACGGCCTGGCCGCCGGCCTTCCGGATCTCGTTGACGACGTCGTCGGCCGGCCCCTGGGTGGCGCCCTGCCCCCCTTCGGACCCGCCGTAGTCGTTCACCACCAAGCGGGCGCCGAGCCCGGCCATCAAGAGGGCGATCTCGCGCCCGATTCCCCGCGCCGCGCCGGTGATCACCGCCACCCTGTCCTTGAGGATCATGCGAGCCCCCTGGCCTGCGACTGCAAACAGCGGGCGACACGATAGCAGAGTTTCAGCGAGACCGTGTCGGGCGCCAGACCGAATGGGGAGGTTTGGAGGGGGCCCCGGAGGCCCCCTCCAACTCAACGTCGCCGCGCGTCGAGGGCGGCCACGTAAGCGGCGCCCATGACGAAGACGACGGCCGAGTAGTACACGAACATGATGAAAGCGATGAGCACGGCGAAGGGCCCGTAGATCTGGTCGTAGACGCCGACCTGGCGGATGTAGAGCCGGAAGAGCTGCTTGGCGATCTCCCACAGGACGCCGGCCACGATGCCGCCGGCCAGCGCGGGGCCCACTCCCACGCGGCGATAGGGCACGTAGCGATAGCCGAGGTAGAACATCGTGGCCGAGAGCCCGAGGCTGACCGCCGTGGTCGCCCACCGGATCCACTGCCCCGGCACGTGCACCGGCTCCAGCAGCCACTCCTGGACCCACTGGAGCACCCACGTCGCCACCGTCACCGCGAACAGGAAGACGCCGAGCAGGAGCACCATGCCGGCGTCGACGACGATATTCCGCACGAAGCTCCGGCCGGTCCGGATGCCGAGCATGCGGTGCATGACGAGGCGGGCGGCCCCGAAGAGCGGCGAGGCGAAGACGACGAGCACGAGCGTGCCGACCGCGCCGGAGGTCTTCCGCGTCTGGACGATCCGGAGGAGGATGCGGGCGATCTGGTTCCTGTAGACGGGGAAGTTGCGCGCGAGCTGGCCGACCACTTCCTGGGCCGCCTGCTCCGACGAGAGCACGAAGCCGACGATGGCGACGCCGAGCAGCGTCAGCGGGATGAGGCTGACGAGGAAGAAGAAGGCAAGGCCCGCGGCGAGGAAGAACCCGTCGCCGGCGATGAACCGCGAGAATGCCCCGCGGAGCCCGCCGAACATTGCGCGCTAAACGATCCCGCGAACCATGCCGCCGTCCACCTGGATCACGACCCCCGTCACGTACGAGGCCTTCTCGGAGGCGAGGAAGACCACCACGTTGGCGAACTCCTCGGGAGTCCCGATCCGACCCAGCGGAACGTCCTTGGCGCTCCTGGCCACGTACTCGTCCGTCGGCATTCCGGACTGCTTGGCGCCCCCCAGGAAGCGGTCGGTCATGATTCGGCCCGGGCACACGACGTTGATGGTGATGTTGTCCTTGCCGAGCTCGCCGGCCATGGTCTTGCTGAGGCCGGCCACGCCCGGTCGCACGGCGTTGGAAAGCAGCAGACCCTCGACGGGCTGCTTGACCGACACCGACTGGATGGTGAGGATACGGCCCCACCGGCGGGCCCGCATGATCGGCGTCACCTCGCGGACGAGCCTCACGACCGACAGCAGCGACACTTCGAACGCGCCGTACCACTGCTCGTCGGTCATCTCGTGCAGCATGCCCCGCGGGGGGCCGCCGCAGTTGGCGACGAGCACGTCGATCCCGCCGAAGGTCTCGTTCGTGCGGGCGACGATCGACTTCACGTTCTCGGCCTTGGTGACGTCGGCCGTCATCGCGAGCACCTCGGCGCCGGTCCTGGCGCGCACCTCCTCGGCGGCGGTCTTGACGTCGCCCTCGGTCCTCGCGCACATGGCCACGCGCGCGCCCTCGGCGGCAAAGCCCATCGCGCACGCCTTGCCCATTCCCTTGCTCGCCGCCGTGACCAGGACGCTCTTGCCTCGCAGCCCGAGATCCATGCGCGACTCTCTCCTTTGCCGTCGGGGCGCCCTGAGCAGGGCTCCGGCGCTAACGGCGCAGATGATACCCGAAGAACTCCTCAACCCGGCGATGTGCGTCGGCGTCGGCAGGGGCGTCGTAGGCGACCGTCGCGCCGATCTGGCCCGTCTCCTCGTCCTTGACCACGCCGGAGAGAAACGTGCGCTTCTGACCCTCGACGTCGAAGTAGTGCACCGCGCCGGGATAGAGCACGATCGAGGCGTCGGCGCCGCGCCGGCGCATCGCCTCGACCATCTGCACGCAGGGCCCGGGTTCCGTCCAGTCGTCGGCGTCGCCGATGAGAACCAGCAGTGGCCGCTCGACGAGCTGGTCGATGAGCGAGTGGCAGCCGCCGGGGTACACACCCACCGCGGCCCGATAGCCGGGCTCGGGCAGGATGACGCCGCGCCGCCGCGCCCGCTCGCGGCTGGGACCATTGACGAGGGCCATCGAGTAGACGCCGCCGTTGGACCAGCCGATGACGCCGATGCGATCGCGATCGACGTCGCTGCGCGACTGCAGGAAGCGCAACGCGCCCACGCCGTCATCGAAGCGCTCGGTGTTCGGCACCTCGGGCGAGACCGGCGAGCAGTCTTCCCTGATCCCGCGCGCCTTCCAACTGTCGACGACGAGCGCGATGTACCCGCGATCCCGGAACCATCGAGCCCACTGCCGCGTGGAGGCTGACACGCCCTGACAACCGTGCAGGAGTACCACCGCCGGGAACAGCCCGGCGCCCGACGGCGTGTACAGCCGCGCCGGCACCTCGCGCGGCGTCTTCGGCGTCGCGTTGACGAAGCGCACGGTGGACGAGGCGCAGCCGGCGGCGAGCAGGCACGCAAGGGCCAGCACGACGGCGCGCGGCATGGCTTTGAGCATACATCCACGGCGGGTACAATCCGTGCGATGAACTCGCCGGTCCGAGCGATCGTCTACTCCGATTACCTGTGACCGTGGTGCTATCCGGCGGCGGTCCGCCTCCGGACGCTCGAAGACGAGCTGGGTGATTCACTCGTGCTCGAGCACCGCGCCTTCCCCTTGAGACCCGCGCCCGATTCGACCGCGTCGTTCAAAGGCACCTACCGGGAGCAGGCGTGGGCGCGGTGCGGACAGATGGCGCAGCCCGACGGGATCGCCTTCAACCCGTGGCCCCACCTCGAGCACTATCCAAACTGGAGCCTGCCCGGACTCGAAGCCGCCAAATGCGCGGCGGTCCAGGGCACCAAGGCATTCGACGCCCTGCACCTGCGGCTCTATCGCGCGTTCTTCACCGAAGGCCGCAATATCGCAGATCCCAACGAGGTGGTGAAGATCGCCGGGGAGGCCGGCCTCGACGTCGAGCGCTTCCTCGCCGACTACCGGGCCGGAGCCGGACGCGACGGCGTGATCAAGGACTACACGGAGGCCGTCGAGGAAGGCGTGCGATCCATCCCGACCGTCGTCTTCCCGGAGACCGGTCGCGCCCTCGTCGGTCTCGCCGATCTCTCACAGTACCGTTCGGCGATCGAGGAAGCGTCGCGCTGAATCTCTGGGACGCCACGCCCGGCCTTCTGGCCGGGCACCTGGCCCAGGACCGTCGCGCCGTCCGGCTGTACTTCCGCGACCCCGCCGGCCTCAAGACAGAGACCGCGCCCTTCCAGCCATTCC
>Ga0099827_10001355_pt1 | contig 12555 bp, 9 predicted proteins | sample CZO8metaG_FD_79339 | JGI IMG/M metagenome (GOLD analysis project Ga0099827, IMG submission 79339) | Vadose zone soil microbial communities from the Eel River Critical Zone Observatory, Northern California, USA - CZOApr15con1.8 metaG | ecosystem: Environmental > Terrestrial > Soil > Vadose zone ...
AAGTTCAGCGGCAGCACTCCGGCCGTGCGGCACCGGTCAGCACCGTCGCACCCGCGATCAGCGTCCTTCGACTGACGACTGGAGTCGACGCTGGAGCCGAAGACGGGGCCAGAGCCGGGCTCGAAGCCGCCGGTGCGGGGGCGAGCGGCGCCGCGACGGCCGGGATCCGCGACGCGCGCCGTCGACGCAGTCGCTCGAGCAGCACGGCGGCGACCGTGGCGCACAAACCCGCCCCGGTAAACCAGACCCAGGTCCAGGACCCGCTGGCGCCGCCGCTCCCCGCCCCGCCGCCTGACGCGCTGGCCGGCGCGAACACGACGACTCGCCCGTGCCCGCTGTCGGCGACGAACACCGTGCCGCCCTTGGTGATCGCCAGCCCCTGCGGGAACGCCAGGTCCCGGCTGGCCAGCTTGGTCTTCGATTCCAGGCCGAACTGGCCGTGGAAAGTCCCATCCGGCCCGAGCACGGTCACGAACCCGTAGTCAGGCTGCGCAACGTAGATAAACCCGCGCGGCCCGATCGCGATCCCGGCCGGATTAGACAGCGCCCCGTAGTTGGCCTGCGTCGAGCCGAGGGTTGTCCGGCGCCACGGCGAACGGCTGCGCCAGCGCGGCTCGCCCGGCCCCGCCGAACGCGCGCTGGTAGCTGACCGGGCTGGCAGCCGGCCGGACGGCGGCTGAGGCGCCGGTAGCGCCTAGCCCGGCGGCCAAAGCGAAAAGAGCCGGTATGACGCTAGCTGTCCTCGAAAAGTGGCGCATGCTCGTATTGTGGCTCGATAGTGGGCCCGCTGACGAGATCGGGTCCGACTGCTGCGTGGGCCAACGGCTCGCCCGCCGCAGGCTCGGCGTCGCCGGCGGCCTTCAGGTCACGGGCGTCGTACCGCCACAACGCCGGCAGCGCCAGCGAGACGATCGCCGCGCCGAGCAGGCTGAGCAAGCCGCCAGAGACCACGGCGAACCTGACCGACCCGGTCAGCGTGGCGAGCGCGCCGGCCTCCAGGTTCCCCACCGGCTCGCCGGTCGAGTAGCTGATCATCTCCAGGCCGGCCATCCGGCCGCGTACCCGCGCCGGGATCGACTGGTTCCACATGGTCATCCGGAACAGCCCGCTGACGCAGTCGGCCCCGCCCGCCGCGGCGAGCGCGAGCACCGCGAGCGGCAGACCGGGCGCGAACCCGAACGCCGTGATCGCGATCCCCCAGCCGCAGACCGAGAACGCGATCGCCCGGCCGTGATGATGGACGTGCCTGGTCCAGCTGCTGGTCAGGCTCACCGCCAGCGACCCGAACCCGGGCGCCGCGTACAGCAGGCCGAGCACCGCAGGCCCGCCGAGCCCGGCCGCGATCTGCGGGAACACCGCGTACGGCGCGCCGAACAACATAGCGCCAATGTCGATCAGGTAAGTGCCGAGAAGATCAGACCTGCTTCTGGCATAACGCAACCCTTCGAGCAATCCGGACACGCTAGGCCGGTCCGCGTCCGGGCCTGGTGAACTCGGCGCCATCAGGGCGAACGGGATCAGCCCGGCGGCGGCGGTCCCAGCGGCAGCGAAGTAGGCCAGGGGCACGCCGCCGACCAGAAGTGCTCCGCCGATCAGGGGGCCGAGTGTGTTCGAGAACGTGCCGAGCAACGTCGACAAAGCAGACGAGGCATGCAGGTCCTCATGAGCCACCAGCCTGGGCACGATCACCTCAACCGAGGGCCGCTGCAGGCTGAACGAGCCGGTCAGCAGCGCGGCGAACACGAACAGCAGCCAGAGTTGCCGGCTGGCCAGAGCGTTGACGGCTAGCCCGAGGATGCAGATCGCCGAGCAGGTCTGACTGATCAAGATCAGCTTGCGCCGCTCGAGCGAGTCGGCCAGCGCGCCGCCGAGCAGCCCGGCCAGCAGGACTGGTATCAGCTCGACGCAGCTCAGCAGGCCTACGACCAGGGAGGAATGGCTGATCGAGTAGGCCTGATACGGCAGCGCGACGAAGCAGATCATCGATCCGGTAGTGTTCGCCGACTGACCGAAGTAGAGCAGCCGGTAGTCCCGCGAATGCCTGATCGGCGCCAAGTCAGGCGCGAGTTGGCGGGCTAGCCGTATCACCCGGGAGGACGACCCCCCGGAGCCCCCCGACGAGGCAAACCCGCCTGAACTACCCCCCGTATCGGCCACGGACAATCATGCTGCCCGAGGTTATGCGGGGATGTCGATCCTATTTCCGGTCGCTGGCGACGGCTTCGTCCGACTTGGCCGTTGCCTCGGCTGCCTCATCGGGTTCCGGCTCGCTGGAGTCGGCCTGCGCTGAGGACTCGGCGGATTCCTGCTCGGTTGGGTCCGCTTCGACGGCTGAGTCGTCGGCGCCGTCCTTCTCCCCGTCGGGTTCGACGGCGGCGGTGACCGGGGCCGGAGTCCGCCGCTGGGAGATCACGAACCAGGCCAGGCCCGCAAGGGTCAGCACGGTGGCGACGTAGAAGTTCAGGCGTAGGCCAAGGAAGTGCTCGGAGTTGTCGATCCGCAGCGACTCCTCGAAGATGCGGAACGCTGAGTAACCGGCTACGTAGAGCGCGAACAGGCCCGGCGGCCTGATCGACCGGCGGCTGCCAAGCCAGATCAGGAAGGCGGCCAGCAGCAGGTCCCAGATCAGCTCGTACAGGAACGTCGGCTGGAACGTGGCGAACTGGCCGTAGTGCAGCGGCCGGAAGTGCTTCGGAATCTCCAGCGCCCACGGCAGCGTGGTCGGGCCGCCGAACAGCTCCTTGTTGAAGTAGTTGCCGATCCGGCCGACGGCCTGGGCGACCAGCAGCGCCGGGGCTACGGCGTCGGCGAACAGCGCGACGCTCTGGCCCGCCCGGCGTACCCGCCAGGCCCCGACCAGGACTCCGACGGCGATGCCGCCCCAGATGCCGAGTCCGCCCGACCAGACGGCGAACACGCCGTACCAGACGTGCGGGATCTGGCTCGGCGTGGTGATGTCGAAGTAGATCCGGCCGCCGATGATGCCTGCCGGAACCGCCCACAGGGCCATGTCGCCGACCACGGCGGAGTTGCCGCCGGCGTTGCGAACCCGCCGCTGGGTGATCAGCACGGCGAGCGTGATGCCGATGACATACATCAGCCCGTAGATATGGATGAACACCGGGCCGAGATGGAACCCGTTGGTCGACGGGCTCGGTATGAAGCTCAGCGGATGTGGGGCCATGCAACGAAGACTAGACCCGCCAGCCGGATGCCGATGCCGACGGGAACTACTATCGGGGCGCGACCAGGAGAAGCGAGCAGCTCAGCGCGGCGCTGCACGAGTACGTCGTGGCGCACAGCAGCCAGCCCGACGAGATCCTCCGTGATCTGGCGCCCGAGACCCTTGAGCGGTTCGGCGGTACGGCGGGCATGCAGATCGGCCCGGAGCAGGGCACGTTCATGACCATGCTTGCCCGGGTCGTTGACCTGGCCGACCAGGGCGACAGCGTCCAGGGCATCAGGCAGTTTAACGGTCACGGGCGGGCGGACCAGCGAGTCGACCTGGTGCTGCTGTCAATCGGTGACGGGCTGACAATGGCTCGCAAACTCTAATGTCAGACCTTTCCTAATAGTCAGCAGTAGCTAGTCAAAACCTAATCACTCGTCGCAAAACACGCCTGGCCTAGTACAACTCCGGCCGCCGGTCCGCGTGACTGTCGTTGCGCGGGCCGGTGGCCTTGCTTCTGGCCAGGGACAGGTCGCAGTCGGCGACGAGGATCTCGCTGGCGGCCCCGCCGGCCTCGCTGGTCATGCTGGCCGGGCCAGCCAGCGGGTAGCCGTCGTGCCCGGTGATGATGCTTCCCCCGACCCACTTCACGCCGCGCTCGGTGCCGCACCGGCAGGCGGCAGCGATGAACATCCGGTTGGCGAACGCGGCCGCCTGGACATTGACCGTCAGGATGGACCGCTCCCCCGCCGGCGACGGCTCGGACGGCCAGTTGGTTGGCACCGCGAGCAGTTCGGCGCCGGCCAGCGCCGGGAGCCTGACCCACTCGGGAAACTCCACGTCGTAGCAGATCATTATCGAGATCCGGCCGAACTCGGTGTCGACCACCGGCGGCGGCTGATCGCCCGGGACAAAGCAGTCCGCCTCGGCGTCCCACAGATGCGCCTTGCGGTAGACCGTGCGCACGCCCGAGCGGTCGGCCAGCAGCGCGCTGTTGTACAGCAGGCCGTCGTCGCCCAGTTCGGCGAATCCGCCGATGACCACGATGTCGTGGGCCGCGGCCAGCTCGGCCCACTGCCTGGCGGTCGGCCCGTCGGCCAGCTCGCTCAGCGAGCGGGCCTCGTCCGCGCCGCTGAACACGTAACCAGAGGGCGTCAGCTCGGGCAGCACTACTATCCTCGCGCCACGGCTGACGGCTTCATCGATCGCGGCCGTCGCGGCCGCGCGGTTCGCTTCCGGCTCGGCGATCTGAATGGATAGCTGGCAGGCGGCAACTCTAACCGGGGCATTTGTCACATCAGGCACGGTGTCACCTTAACGCGCTGGGTGCCGGAGCGTCCCTGCTGAGATCACGTGCTCGTGTCGAACCAGCACTATGCCGCCCCGGTGACTGCGGCTCGATACTATGTCGCGCTATGGCAGTGTTGTTCAGGAGGATCATCCCGATTCTTTTCGTCAGCGATCTGCGAGCGGAGCGGGATTTCTACCTCCAACTCGGGTTCAGGGTCACTTACGAAGGCCCTGAGTACCCGTATTTCCTGGCCCTGGGTCACGGGCCGGTGGAATTCGGTATTGAGTGGCATGAGGGTTTTTCGCCGGCCGGCCCCGACCGGGTGCTGACCTGGCAGTTCGGGGTGAGCGACCTCGATGAGGCGAAGAAGCTGTTTGAAGCCGGCGGGGTGCCCTACCGTGAGGAGCTGATGACCCCGAGCCGGGACTGGCAGTACAGGGTGCTGCATGCCAGGACTCCGAACGGATATCACCTGCTACTCGAGGAGGGCAGCGCCTAGCGCGCGCGGCTTCCTGGGCGGCGGCTTCCTGGATGGCGGCGGCGGGGCGGGCAGCAGAATCCAATCACCAGGGAGCCGGGGTCATGGGCAGTCCGACCGAGCCTGTCTATCTGCGGGTACTTGACGACCTGCGCTCGAAGATCTCCTCTGGCTCACTCGAACCCGGTGCCCGGGTGCCGTCACGCAACGCGATCATCACGAACTACGGGGTCGGCGAGACCGCCGCTAAGCACGCGCTGGCCGTCCTGCTCGCCGAGGGCCTGATCGAGGCCAGACCCGGCTCCGGCTGCTACGTACGCAAAGCACCGGCCGTCGGCATCCTCGAACACGACCGGCCTCAGTTTCCTGGATCACCGTTCGGCGTAGCCCAGGTACCGCCAGTAGCCAGGCGGCTCGGCTGGGAGCACCAGACCGAGCAGGTCCCGGCCCCCGCGCAGGTCGCCAGGAAACTGCAGCTGACCGCCGGGGCGCTGGCGACGACGACCAGGTATCTGCTGCGCTCGGACGGCGAGCCGGTGCAGCTCGCCATTAGCTACGAGCCCGCCCAGCTCACCGCCGGAACGGTGGTGGCGCTGCCTGAGCAGGGTCCGCTAGCGGGCCGGGGCGTCATCGAGCGGATGCTATTCATCGGAGTGGTCGTCGACGAGGTGACCGAGGAGATCTCGGTCCGGCCGTCGTCGAGAGCCGAGGCGACCGCGCTGGCCTTGCCGCCGGGCGGTACGGTCCTGGCGATCGACCGGACCCACCATCAAGCCGGTCAGGCGGTGGAATGCACCGAGATCGTGGTGCCAGCCGACCGGTTCCGGCTCAGATATCGTTTCTGCGGGGGTTCAAGGGGGTCGTCCCCCTTCGACCAGCACTGCGGGGGTGACAAGTGAGCAGCGTCGTGATCAGGCCGGCTGAGTCGGCCGATGTCGAGCGGATCTACGAGCTGATCATCGAGCTGGCCACCTACGAGCGCTCGGCCGACAAAGTCGAGTCGACGGTGCAGGATCTGCGGGCCGCGCTGTGCGCACCCGAGCCTGGCCTGTTCGGTCACGTCGCGGAGGCCGGCGGGCAGATCGTCGGGTTCGCGCTCTGGTTCGTCAACTACTCCACCTGGTCCGGCAAGCACGGCATCTACCTTGAGGACCTGTACGTTACGCCCGCCATGCGCGGCCGAGGCACCGGCAAGGCGCTACTTGCCACGCTCGCCTCGATCTGCGTGCAGCGCGGTTACCGCCGGCTGGAATGGTGGGTGCTCGACTGGAACACGCCGGCGATCGGCTTCTATGAGTCGCTCGGCGCCATCGCGATGTCGGAATGGACCGTGCACAGGCTGACCGGCGCTCCCCTGGCTGACCTGGCCAAGCTAGCCGTGGCCGGGGGTTGATAGGGGGTCCCACCCGCTACGCCCCCCGCCCACCACCCGGGCTAGCACCGTGGCTAGCTAGATCATCACCGCCGCATCGTGCCACGATGAGGCATGCGGATCACCGAGGTAGCTTCGACCGAATTGTTCTGCGGGACCCGGGATCGACCGCTGCAGATCATCCGGGTCACGCTCGTCAACGACGGTCCCGGCATGATCCGCGACCCGGCCGCGATCGTCGCGGTGACGGTACACGGCAGCGGCGTGACGACGCCTAGGCCGGCCGAGGTCGGCGGTCTGGTGCACGGCGAGCAGCGGATCGCCGAAGTCGGTGTCGACGTGACCGCGTCGGCGGTGCCCGGCGGCCACAGGCACGTGACCGTGGTCGCGCAGAGCGCATCGGGTCGCTGGGAGGCGCAAGGCCAGATCACGGTCGCCGAGCCCGGCTGGACCATGTGGATGGTCAGTCACTTCCACTACGACCCCGTGTGGTGGAACACGCAGGGCCGGTTTACCCAGACCTGGCCGCTTATCCCGGCCGACGACGGCTCGATGCCAGAGGTCCGCACCGTATTCGAGCTGGTCAGGCTGCACCTGGCCGAGGCCAGGTCCGATCCTGACTACAAGTTCGTGCTCGCCGAGATCGACTACCTCAAGCCCTACTTCGACGTGTATCCGCAGGACCGGGCCGAGCTGAAGGCGCTGATCGCCGCTGGGCGGGTCGAGATCGTGGGCGGCAGTTACAACGAGCCGAATACCAACCTGACCTGCGCCGAATCGACGATCAGGAACGCCATCTACGGCCTGAACTACCAGCGGGACGTGCTTGGTGCGAACCCGTCGGCCACCTGGATGCTCGACGCGTTCGGCTTCGACCCGTCCTATCCGGGCCTGATGGCCGGGGCCGGGATGACCGAGTCGTCGTGGGCGCGCGGGCCATTCCACCAGTGGGGCCCGAGCCGGGCCGCGGGCGGCAACACCGCGATGCAGTTCCCGTCGGAATTCGAGTGGCTGTCCCCCGACGGGACCGGGCTGCTCACCAGCTACATGCCGAACCACTACTCGGCCGGCTGGATCACTCAGCACGCCGCCGACCTCGCCACCGCCGAGGAAGACGCCTATACCCAGTTCCGTCAGCTCGCCCCGGTCGCGGCGACACCGAACGTGATGCTGCCGGTCGGCGGCGATCACGTGGTCCCGTCCCGGTGGGCGACGGCGATCCACCGGGACTGGAACTCGCGCTACGTCTGGCCTAGGTTCGTCACCGCGGTGCCGAGCGAGTACTTCGCCGCGGTGCGCGAGCAGGCCGCCGCTACCGGCGCCTGGATCATGCCGCAGACCAGGGACATGAACCCGGTCTACCCCGGCAAGGACGTCACCTACATCGACACCAAGCAGGCGCAGCGGGACGCCGAGATCGCGCTGCTCGACGCCGAGCGGCTGGCCACCGCGGCCTGGCTGGCCGGGGCGGAGTACCCGGCGGCGAGCCTGGACAAGGCCTGGCGGCAGCTGGTGTTCGGAGCCCATCACGACGCGATTACCGGGACCGAGGGCGACCAGGTCTACCTCGACCTGCTGGCCGGCTGGCGCGAGGCGTTCGAACGCGGCGATCAGGCCCGCACGCAGGCGGTCCAGCATCTGGCCGGGCTCGCGGATACCGCCAGCGCGGTCGCGTGGCTGACCGGATCGGCGCAGGCCGCGGTGTCTGAGGTAGCGGTCGCCGAGCCGGTGCTGGCCCAGGTCGCCGCCGCCAGGCAAGCCTTCGCCAATGGCGGGGCGGCGAGCGCGCGGCCAGCGGAGCCAGCCATCGCGCGCGCTGCCGGAGCGGGCCAGAACGGCTCCGCGCCCGACCGGGCGAGCGCGGTCGTCGTGTTCAACACGCTGGCCTGGCCGCGATCGGGGCGGGCCAAGATCACGCTGAACTACCCTGCGGGTGCCGTGGCCGGCGTGCGGCTGACCGACGACGGCGGCACGACGGTCGGCAGCCTGCCTGAGGGAGTGCGCAGGCACGCCGATGGCTCGCTCGCCGAGGTCACGCTTAGTTTTCCGGCCAGCGACGTGCCGGCGGTCGGTTACCGCACTTACCTCGCGGTCCCGGCGAGCGACCTCGGCTCAGGCTGGCAGCCGGTCGAAGGCAGCGAGATATCGACCGAGAGGTTCTCGGTCCGCGCCGATCCGGCTTGCGGCGGGACCCTGACCTCAATCAAGGATCTGCGCACGGGCACCGAGCTGCTGGCCGGTCCGGCCAACGAGCTGCTGCTGCAGGAGGAGTATCCGTCCCATCCGCGCTGGGGCGAAGGCCCGTGGATGCTGTGCCAGAGCGGTCCCTGGCGCAGCTCGGCCAGCCTCGCCGCTTCGGTCCAGGCGCAGCGGTGCCCCATCGGCAGCCGGCTCGTGGTCCGCTACGACCTCGGTGATCAGGCCATCACCCAGGAGATAACGCTGTGGGACGGCTCAGAGCTGATCGAGTTCCGCACCCATGTGGACGGTTCGATCGGGCAGGACCGGCTGCTGCGAGCCAGGTTCGCGCTGGCGGTGCCCGGCGGCCTGCCCATCTACCAGACCGGCCTTTCCGTCATCGGCCGCCCGTTCGGCCAGACCGACGTCGACGTGGCCGAGAACACGTACACGATGGACAACCCCGCCCACGAGTGGTTCGGGATCGGTTCGACGATCCGGGTGACGCTGACCGCGGGCGACGGCGAGCGCAGGAAGCGCGCGATCGGCGTGGCCGAGGTCATCGCCCCGGCCGGCCCGGCCAGCGACTCGTTCGCCCCGAGGGACACCCTGCTGGGCCGCGGGGTCCGAAAGGCTGTGCGTGACCTGCTGGTCGCCCTGGCCGGGCAGGGCGTCACCGCGACCTGCTCGGCCCCGCAAGGCCCGAGGTACGGCTACGTCGAGCTGGACTCCAACCTGCCCGACGTGCGGATCGCGATCGGCGGCCGGGCCGAGAACGCCTTCACCGCCGACGTGCTCGCATCGGCCGATCCGGCGATCGCGTCGGAGTTCGACAGCCAGCTGGCGACAACCGGCTCGGCCAGAGTCTGGGTGCCTGGCAGCAACTCACCTGAGCAGGCATTCGGCGCGGGCGCCGACGTCCGGGGGCTGACCGATCTGCCGGTGCTGATCGTGGCCGGATACGACCTCGACGCCGTGATCTCGGCGCTGATCGAGGACCTGTCTGACGCCGAAATCGAAGTGCGCTGGCCAGCCGCGAGCTTCGGCACCCGCGACGATCCGGCCCTAGCCCAGCACAGCGTCGCGCTGTTTAACCACGGCCTGCCGGGCAGCATCGTGACGCCAGACGGCCAGGCGAGCATTTCCCTGATGCGGGCATGCAGCGCCTGGCCGGCAGGTGTATGGATGGACGGCGACAAGCGCACCGTCCCCGACGGCAGCAGCTTCGCGTTCCAGCACTGGAGTCACACCTTCGAGTACGCGCTCGCGGCCGGCGAGGGTGACTGGCGGGCCGCGCGGTTCCCGGTGACCGGCCAGGAGTACTGCCACGACCTGATTGCCTGCCAGGCCGGCCTCCACGACGGGCCGTTGCCCGCCAGCCTCAGCCTGGTCAGCGTGACACCGGCCGGAACCGACCTGATGACCATGAAGCCGCGCGGCAACCCGCTCGCTCCGGCCGGCCAGCCCAACCTCGGCGACGGCATCACGATGCGGCTGCGCAGCCTGGTCGAGACTGGTCAGACCGCGACCGTGCAGCTGTTCACCGGCATCGAGGCCGCCAGCGTCACCAGCCTGCTCGAGCTGGGCGACGGCGCGGCCGCCGACTACGGCGACGGGACGGTAAGCGTAGCCGTGCCGGAGCGGGCAACGGTGACGCTGGCCGTCGATGCCGCAACCCCGGCCTGGACCGCTGACCGGCGCACCGGCCAAGGGCGTCGGCAGGCGCAGGCCGGCCAGCAGGCCCAGGCCATCCAGCAGGCACCGCCTACCCAGCAGGCGCACGCGGCGCTGCCCGCGCCCGAGCCGGCCCAGCCGGTCTTCACCCGGTACTGGCTGCACGGCAAAGGCCCGGCGCCGGCGGGCAACCTGCCGGTCGCCGTGCACCTGTCCCCTGGCCTGTCCGCGCCGCAGCCAGGCGAGAGCACGGTGATCAGGCTCACGGTCGCCTGCGGACCCGCGCCGGTCTCCGGCACGGTGACCCTCGGAGTTCCGGCCGGGCTGCGCCTGGTCTCGGTCCGGCCGGCCGGCCCGGTGAGCGGAGGGAAGGAAAGCCGGGGGCTGGTCACCGCCGCCGGGTCCGCGCTGTCCGGGCCGCTGCACTACCACCTGGCCGCCCACGGCTTCGCGGCCTGGGACCTGGTCGTCCAGGTGCCGGCCGGCGCGCCGGCCGCCCGCCACTTCGTTACCGCCATGATCATCGATGACGCGGGCCAGTTGCTCGAGGACGCGGTCATGGTGGCGGTCGGCGAGCCTGCGTCAAGCCAGGACCTGACCTTCGACGAGCTCACCCCGCTACTCGAGGCGGTCAGCGAGGCCGAGGCGGCCGAAGCCGAACTGACCAGCCTGACTTCGCACCTGGAACTGCCGCCGGGCGGCCACGGCGAGATCTCGGTCAGGCTCACCAACCAGACCGCGTCCGAGCTGCGCGGAGAGGCGCAGCTGATCTCCTCGCACGGTAGCTGGCTGGCGACCGGCCCGTGGACCACCGGCTTCACCGCGGCGGCCGGCGACGCGGCCGTCATGACGTTCACGGTCGACATCCCTGGCGACACAAGGCCTGGCCAGCGCTGGTGGGCGCTGGTGAAGGTGATGTACTTCGGCCGGCTCCGGTACAGCGATGCTGTCTGGATCAGCGTTGTTTCCTGATTTCCAGGTGAGATAATGGCATAATGGCTCTAAATCGGTATCGCCCCGCACCACGACGGCTATGACATTGAACTTCCTGACAGCCGCTGGGCGCCCCGAGGCAGGAAACATCCCTGCCGAGCCGAATGTCTTTGTCGGCCGGGAGCGTGACCTCGCTGACCTGACCTCCATGCTCAGGCATGTCCGAATGCTCACCTTGTTCGGCCCGGGCGGCATCGGGAAGACCAGGCTCGCGCTCAAGCTGGCGGCCCGGCTGATGCCCGACTATCCCGGCGGTGCCTGGATGGTGGACCTAGCCGATGCCGACGGGCCGGAGCGGGTCGTCTCGCTGGTCGCCGGCGTGCTCGGCGTCAGGCCCGAGCCAGACCGCCCGCTCGCGGACACTCTCGCCGAAGCCCTGCGCGGCCAGTGCCTGCTGCTGGTACTCGATACCTGCGAGCACCTCGTGCAAGCCTCGGCCGAACTGGTGCAGCGCCTGATCAGCAGCTGCCCTGGCCTGCGGATAATCGCGACCAGCCGGGAAGCGCTCAGAGTGCGCGGAGAGGTCATCTGGCGCGTCCCGCCGCTCGGGCTGCCGGCCGCCGATGCCGGGACCAGTTTGGCGGCAGCTGCCATGGGTGACTACGAGGCGGTCAGGCTGTTCGTGACCAGGGCCACGGCCGTACGGCCGGGTTTCAGCCTGCACGCGTCCAACGCGACCGTGGTGGCCGAGATCTGCCGCACGCTCGACGGAGTGCCGCTGGCTATCGAACTGGCCGCCGCGCGGGTACGTACCCTGTCGGCCGAGCAGATCAGGGACCGGCTGGCCAGCCGATTCGAACTACTCGCGTTCGGCGACCGCACCGCCCCGCTGCGCCAGCAGACGCTAAGGGCCACGGTCGAGTGGAGCGTGGACCTGCTGACCGAGGGTGAGCGCAAGCTGCTCAGCCGGCTGTCGGTGTTTCACGGGTGGAGCCTGGAGATGGCCGAGCAGGTCTGCGCCGACGGCCGGATCCCGGCGTCCGCAGTGCTCGACCTGCTTTCCGCGCTGATCGACAAGTCGCTGGTCATTGTCGACGCCGAGGTTGGCGGGGACGGCCGGTACCGGCTGCTCGGCACGGTCAGGGAACTGTCCGCCGAACGTGCGGACGCCGACGGCGAAGTGCCCGCCCTGCGCACGGCCCACCGGGACTGCATGCTCGCGCTGGTTACCGACATCTCCGGGCGGGCGTTCTTGAGCGGCGAGCCGTCCTGGCCCGAGCGGGTCGCGATGTACCTGCGGGTGCTGGCCGACCGGGCCAACTACGAGATCGCGATCGTGTACTGCATCCAACACGGCGACGCCGAGGCCGGCCTGCTGCTGTGCAACGCGCTGAGCTCCAGCTGGCTGGCGAACGGTGACGTGGCCGACGGCGCGGCCTGGATCGACGAGCTGCTGGCCG
>Ga0099827_10001358_pt1 | contig 12539 bp, 12 predicted proteins | sample CZO8metaG_FD_79339 | JGI IMG/M metagenome (GOLD analysis project Ga0099827, IMG submission 79339) | Vadose zone soil microbial communities from the Eel River Critical Zone Observatory, Northern California, USA - CZOApr15con1.8 metaG | ecosystem: Environmental > Terrestrial > Soil > Vadose zone ...
CGGCCATCTCAACGAGGTGATGAAGCAGCTGACGATCATCGCTACCGTCTTCCTGCCGCTGTCGTTCCTCACCGGCTTCTTCGGCCAGAACTTTTCCTGGCTCGTCGGCCACCTGAACAGCCTGGCGGCTTTCATCATTCTGGGCATCGGCACTGAGGTGCTCGCAGTCGCCGGCCTGTACCTGCTGGCCCGCCGCCGCGGCTGGCTCTGAGCGGGCCGTCAGGCGGGGCTGGCCTGCTCAGCCGCGGCCGGGCCGGGCAGCCGTTGTCTGCTGGCGTTGCGCAGCAGCGCGGTGATGCCAAGTGCGCCGGCTGGGGGGAGGGTGACGAGGGCGGGCAGCTGGTAGCGCCAGGTGAATTCGAAGACGTCGGAGGCGAGCAGGATCGCGGCGGCGGTGCTGAAGAACAGCAGGCAGGCGAGGGTGATCTGGCGGTGCGCGGTGCTGGCGCGGCGGCGGAGCAGGGCCAGTGATCCGGCCAGGCCGGCCAGGGCGGCGATGGCCAGCATCGGGCCTGGGGTGTAGCCGCCGCCGAGCTGGTAGGCGCGCAGGAACGCCGCGATCGGCCGGGAGACCTGGGCATGGCCGCCGAGTGAGGCATCGAGCGGTCGTGAGACTTCCGAACTGTCGAAAGACTGCCGCAGGCCGAGGATGATCACGTGCGAGCTGGTCTCGCCGACCGCCGGCAGGTAGGTCGGGTAGCTGGTCTGGAACTCCCAGCGGGAGATGGGAGTATCGCCCTGGCTGGTAGCGCGGGTCACGGCGAACAGTTTCACTACGTCCCGCGCAATCCCGGTCAGCACTCGAAGCGGCTGCTGGACCAGTACCTGGTGGCTGAAATCCGAGATGAGCTTGTCACGGTGCAGCCCCGGCGGAGTGACGAACTGCTTCAGCGGCGAGCTCGCGTCGTGATCGAGCCAGTCGGGGCCGAGTGCCTGCTGGGCCCTGGTCGGGCAGAGCGGCCGCTCGACGGCGGGAATCCGGAGGGTGGCACAGTCGGCCGCCGCGGCCATCCGGGCATAGGTCAGGGTCGGGCCCGAGGTGGACAGGGAGAACTGGCCGGTGAGGGCGGCCGAGCCGGCGCCGTAGGCCAGGATGGGCAGGGCGAAGGCGGCGCTGGCGGCGGCGGCTTGGGCAGCGGCCCGCCGCCAGGTCGTGCCGGTGCTGGTGATGGCGGCGGCGAGCAGGTAGATGAGCACGGGCAGGACGAGGATCTCGCCGACCTGGCGGACGGTGGCCGATGATCCCAGGATGAGCCCGGCGGTGATGGCCGCGGGCAGGGTGGGGGCTGGTTTCCAGAGCAGGACGGCCAGGCCGGCGACGATGAGTGCCTCGAACCACACGTCGGGCATGATGGTCTGCTCGATCTGCAGCTGGTAGGCGTCCAGCAGGACGGGGGCGATGGCCAGGGCGGCCAGCAGCCTGGGGGCGCCGCGGCGCTGCAGCAGGAGGTACAAGGTGGCGGCCATGACCAGGCCGAGCAGGTGCTGAACCGCGGCGACCGTGTTCAGGTTGCCGAACAGCAAGATCGCCCGCAGCGGTGCCTTATAGCCGACCGGGTCGGCCCCCGGCCACGCATTGGCCAGGTACTTCGGCGAATCGATATACAGCAGCGCGGGCCGGTAGGCGACCTGCGCGAGTACCCGCAGCACGAGCCCGGCGGCTACCAGCGCCGTGGCCAGCCAGTGCTGGCGCAGCGCCACGGCGGCCTGGGTCACCCGCCCGGCTGCCCCGGCCGGGCGGTGGCCGGACGGCTGGCTGCCCGGTGCGTGGTCTGCCGCCGCCGCGGCTGTGCCCTGGCGCGCCCCCGCCTGGCCCGCAGCTGTCTGGCTTGTCGCTGTGTGGCTTGTCGCCGTCTGGCTAGTCGCCGCGGGGGAGTCGGTTGCCGCGCTGCCCGAAGCGGCCCGGCCGGCGGCGGCCCGGCCGGCGGCTGTCTGAGGCATTCGCATCACGGTTGTCCCGATCGTGGCTGGGGCTATCACTGCGGCCCGGGTGTTCGCTTGCTCCGCACTCGCTATCGCGCGGTGGCCGCTGACTGCGATCCTCGGGAGCCCTCCCAGGGCTCCAGCGCTCCTGGTGAGCCTACCGGAGCGTCGCAGTGCCCCTCCATCCAAGCGCCCATCTCTCGCCCGGCCCGCGTCCGCGGCTCGCCATCCCCCCGCTCAGCGCCGGCCGGAACGTCGGCGGCCGAGGATAGCGTCACGCTCATGCACGGTCACGCGCGGGACGCGGAGCCAGCGTGGGAGCGGCTCCGCAACTGGATGCGCGACCAGGCGTCACAGCTGAGCGCGCCACAGCCGGCCTGGCCGGGGTTATGTGCGTCCTGCCGGGGCCCGGCCCGGCCCGGTCGTGCTCGCTGCTTCCAGTGCGAGCTGCATGCGCAGTGCGCTCCGGGGAGCCTGGCTGATCTCGTGGTGCCAGTGGCGTACGCGGGCAAGGGCGGGGCGCATGCCCGGAACCTCTGGCTGTACAAGTCCGGCCGGGACGGCGCTGACGCGGCACAGGCCGTTTTGCGGGCGATGCTCGTGGTTTTCCTGCGCGATCACGGGCCGTGCGTATGGGCCAGCGCCGGCATGGCCGCGCCCACGCATGTGGCCGTCGTGCCGAGCGGGCGCGGGCGCCGCGGCCTGCATCCGCTGCGGGCACTGCTTGATCCATACCTGGCCATGCCGTGGGCCGGGTTGTCGTCGCGGCATGACGCCGGGTACCCGTCCCGCGACCTCGACCCTGGTCGCTACGAAGCGCCGAGGCTGCCAGGGGCACGGGTCGTGCTGCTGGACGACACCTGGACCACTGGCGCAAGCGCCCAGTCCGCTGCGATGGCATTGCGGCTGGCGGGCGCGCGGTCCGTAGCTGTCATCGTGCTCGGCCGCCATCTCGCGGCTTCGGCGGCCGCCTTGGTTTCGGCTGCTGCTCCGGCGTTGGCGGCTGCCTCGGCCGGCGGCCGTCAGGAGGCTGGCCAGGAGGCGAGATGGATGGCGGACTTCTCACCTGCTGTCATGCCGTTCCGGCTCGGGCTCTGTGCCGTGCATGGCGCGGCTCGGTGGCCGGCCGCAGGAAGCGACCGGGTTACGCGGTGTGCAGCCCGCAGCCGCGTCGTGGATACATAGGCTGGACTCGTGTCCCCCGAACCGCCGTCCAGGACAGCGCTGGTCCGCCGTGCCCGCCGCATCAACAGGGAGCTCGCCGTCCTGTATCCGGACGCGCACAGTGAGCTCGACTTCACCTCGCCGCTCGAGCTCATCGTCGCCACGATCCTGTCGGCCCAGTGCACCGACCACCGGGTCAACATGGTCACGCCGGTGCTGTTCGCCCGCTACCGGACGGCGGCCGACTACGCGGCCGCCGACCGCGATGAAATCGAGAAGATCATTCAGTCGACGGGTTTCTTCCGGGCCAAGACCACCAGCCTCATCGGTCTCGGGCAGGCGCTGTGCGACCGGTTCGGCGGCGAGGTCCCCGCGAGGCTGAGGGATCTCGTCACGCTGCCGGGGGTCGGCAGGAAGACCGCCAACGTGGTGCTGGGCAATGCATTCGGGGTGCCAGGAATCACGGTGGATACGCACTTTTCGCGGCTGGCCCGCCGTTTCGGATGGACCGCCGAGCATGACCCGGTAAAGATCGAGCACGAGGTCGGGTCGCTGTTTCCCCGTTCTGAGTGGACCATCCTGTCGCACCGCCTGATCTGGCACGGCCGCAGGATCTGCCATGCCCGCAGGCCCGCTTGCGGTGCGTGCCCGCTGGCCAGGCTGTGCCCGGCATTCGGCGAGGGCCCGACCGACGAGGCGACGGCACGCAAGCTCGTCAAGCCAGGACCGTTCTCGTGACAGCGGCCAGCTACGACAGCGCTGATACCGATGACGACGGCGAGGTACCCGGCTGGCTGGCCGCGCTGGCCCGCTCGGCCGAGCAGATGGCGGTGCCCCAGGCGCTGCGCCCGCCGGCTAGCGGCGGCCGTCCGGCGGCCGTCCTGATTCTCTTCGGCGACGGCCCTGGCGGCCCTGACCTGCTTCTCGTGCAGCGAAGTCCCTGGCTCCGCCAGCACGCCGGCCAGCCGGCCTTTCCCGGCGGTGCGATCGATGCCACCGATCAGGGCCCGGTCGGGGCCGCTCTGCGGGAAGCGGCAGAGGAGGCGCTGGTTGAGCCTTCCGGGGTGAGGGTGCTCGCCGTGCTGCCCGAGCTGCACATCTGGCGCAGCGGCTTCCTGGTGACTCCGGTGCTTGCCTGGTGGCAGCGGCCCGCGCCGGTAGGGCCCGGTGACCCGGCTGAGGTCAGCGCCGTGGCCAGGGTCCGCATCGCGGAGCTGGCGGATCCCGTCAATCGCCTGGCCATCCGGTATCCCTCCGGCCAGGCAGGCCCGGCTTTCCGGGCCGGCGGCATGCTGATCTGGGGATTTACTGCCTTGCTGGTGGACCGGCTGCTGGCGCTCGGCGGCTGGGAGCTGCCCTGGGACGCCGGGAATGCCGAGGAACTCCCGCGCTGATGACCGCCGGCCGCGCGGGCAGGCTGCTGCGACACTGGCGACCGGTACGGTGGGCAGGTGCCGGGTGACTTCCTTGACCTGATCCTTGTCGTGCTCGCGGCGGCATTCGCCGTGGCCGGCTATCGGCAGGGCTTCATCATCGGGGTGCTGAGCTTCGCGGGCTTCGTCGGAGGCGTTGCCATCGGCGCCATCTTCGCCCCGCGGATCTCCCGTGCGCTGGCGTCCAGCCTGAACTTGCAGGCGTTCCTGGCCATCCTGGTCGTCTTCGGCGCCGCGGTGGTCGGCATGCTGCTGGCATCGGGGCTAGGCGTGGCCGTGCGATCACGGCTGAGCTGGCGGCCCGCTACCGTCCTTGACTCGATCGGCGGCGCCGCGGTGAATGTGTCGGCCGTGCTGCTGGTTGCCTGGCTGATCGGCTCATTCGTCGCCTACGGGCCGTTCCCGCTGATCTCCCGGCAGGTCAACCATTCAGCCGTGCTCCAGGGCGTGGAGAAGCTTGTACCCTCGGCCGCGCTCTTGCTGCCGGAGTTCTCGCCGCTCCGCAGCCTGCTGATCAGCGGGCCGTATACGCAGGTCTTCGGCGCCCTGGGCGCCGAGAGCCCGCTGAATGTGGCGCCGCCGAGCAACAGTGTCCTGAAGCCGAGGACACTCGCCCTGGCCAGGGGCAGCGTGGTGAAGGTCGAGGGCATCGCGCCCAGCTGCTCGCGCCAGATCGAGGGATCGGGCTTCGTGATCGCGCCCGGCCGGGTCATCACCAACGCGCACGTGGTCGCCGGCGTCACCCAGGGCCCGGAGGTCTTCACCAGCAGGGGAGCCGAATTCCCCGCGCGGGTGGTGCTCTACGATCCGCAGCGCGACCTCGCGGTACTGGAGGTGCCTGGCCTGGGCGCGACCCCGCTGGCGTTCGCCGGCGCCGCCCAGCCCGGCGCTGGTGCCATCGTCGTGGGCTATCCGCTTAACCGGCGCTTCACCGCCGTGGCCGCGCGGATCGGCCGGGTCGAGTCAGCCGATGGCCCTGACATCTACCAGACCACCAAGGTGACGCGCCAGATCTATCCGATCAGGTCGGTAGTGCAGCCGGGCAACTCGGGTGGTCCGCTGCTGGCTCCGGACGGCAGGGTCTATGGCATCGTGTTCGCGGCGGCCGTCTCCGTGCCGGACACCGGCTATGCGCTGACCGCGGCCGAGGTCGCGCCGGACGTGCGGCGCGGCGAGCGGAACTCCGCGCGCGTCTCCACCGGGTCCTGCCAGTAGCCGCCGCGGGGCCGCCCGTCCCCGCCGGTAGCCGCCGCGGGGCCGCCCGTCCCTGCCGGTAGCCGCCTGCGGGGCGGCCCGTCCGGCCGGGAGCGCCTGCGGGGCCGCTCGTCCGGCTGGGCTCGGTGGCTGACGCGGGCGGCTAGTCGCCCGCGTCTGGGCGCAGCCTGAGCCGCAGGTCGGCTGGCGCTATCGCGGCCAGGCCCTGCTGCTCGATCCGGGCCGCGAGCTCGTCGGCCGCCCGCGAGATCCCGGCCGCGTCGATCCCGTGCGGACGGGACCCGGCGTACCCGCTGATCCGCGCCGCGCCCCGGCGCAGCAGGGCAGCGGCACCGCGCTGGTTGCCGCGCCGCGCATGGGTCAGCCCGACCGCCAGCTGGGCCAGGCCCTGCCAGAGGTCGCGCTCGCCGGCTGGCGCGGAGCGCCAGGATGCCTCGAGCACCTCATGGGCGTGAAAGGGGCGGCCGTCGTCGACCAGCTGCTGCGCGAGTGCCAGCGCCTGCGCCGCGGTGAGGGCCAGATCGTCACCAATCGTGGGCTCGCCGGACGCCCGGCGGTCCATCGGTCGTCCGAGCCCGTCCCTGGGCCGGGCGCTGCGGGCCCGGCCGGCTGCATCCCGGTCCCGGTCGCCGCCCTGCCTCGCCGGCATCCTCACCGCTCGGGCTCTGGATCAGCCAGCCAGGAACGCAGCTCGGTGTCGAAGCGGTGAGGAAGCTCCTCGTGCGGGAAGTGCCCGGCCCCGTCGATGAGCCGCCACCGGTAGGGAGCCTCGACGTGCCTGCCCGAGCCGCGAGCCGTGCTCGGCAGCACGCAGTTGTCGAGCGAGCCGTGCAGGTGCAGGGTAGGAGCCTGGATCGGCGCGCGCATCGCCCGTGCGTACCGCAGCCCGTCGGGCCGAAGCCTTGACCGCAGGAACCAGCGGTGGTACTCCAGCGCAGAGTGGGCCACCGACGGGATGCACATCGCCGCGCGGTAACGCCGCTCGATCTCCTGGTCGGGCCAGCCTGGCCCGGACCAGGTGCTGAGCAGCCGCCCGACCCGCTGGGCACCATCGGCCAGCAGCTGTCGTTCCGGCAGCAGCGGGAGCTGGAACCCGAGCGCGTAACCGCTGCGGCGGCCCTGGCCGAACGGATCGGACAGCACCGCCGCGCGCAGCCTGAGCGGATGCGGAACCGAGACGGCCGCCAGCCGCCGGACGACCTTCGGAAAGTAGGTGGCCATTGTCCAGGCAATCAGGCCGCCCCAGTCGTGACCTACCACCACGGCGTTCGCCTCGCCGAGCGACCGGATGAGGCCGGCCGCGTCGGAGGCGGCCGTGACCAGGTCGTAGCCGCGCGGCGGCTTGTCGCTGCCGCCGTACCCCCGCAGGTCAGCGGCCACGACGCGATAGCCGGCCTGGCTGAGCGAAGACAGCTGCTCCCGCCAGGTCCACCAGAATTGCGGGAAGCCGTGCAGCAGCAGCACCAGCGGCCCGTCACCGCTTTCGGCGATATGAAAGCGGGTGCCGTTGGCGCTGACGGACCGGTGCGACCAGGGACCGTCGATGTAGACCGTCGCATCGGCACGCGATGCCATGCTCACCCGGTTCCGACCGCGGACGCAGCGGCGGCTCCGTCGTCGCGCCGGATCAGCGCCAGGTCATCGTGCACGGTACGGCGCGTCCTGGCCAGCCCGCTGAGCTTGCGCACCTTAGTGAACCCGACCAGGACGGCCAGGCCGGACAGCAGCACGTAGCTGCCCGCCACGATCAGGAACGCGGCCCAGCTCCAGATGCCCGCCGTGATGAGGCCGTAGGCGAACGCGAAGGACAGCAGCATGAGCACCAGGCAGCCGACGAAGGCCGCGACCCCGATCAGTGCGGCGCCGATACCCAGCCTGCGCACGTCGGCCTTGAGCTCCAGCTTGGCCAGGTCGAGCTCGTACCTGAGCAGCTGGGTCACGTCCTTGACGGCCAGTGATACCAGATTGCCCAGGCTCTGATCGTCGGCGTCGCCTGCTGACTGGCGCGCAGCGGGTACGGCCATCAGCGCTCTCCCCTCTCGCGGGTGTCGGATCAAGTCTCGCGTATCAAGTCTCGCGCATGCGCGCTCGCGGCATTCTCGCGGTATCCCATCCGGGAAAGCCGGATGCCGAACGGCGGATGGCGGCCGTGGCCGCGCAGCGCGGCATCAGACAGCAAACGGCGCCCCCTGCAGGGGCGCCGTCGCCTGCCACGTCAGGTCCGGGGTACCAAGCGTGCACCTTCTCTGCCGGACAGGCGGTCCGTCTGTAGCGCCGTTATCCGGCGCTCCGTCTCGCTGGACTCGCCTGGCTCGGCACGCCTCCCGCGGCTGGTCGCGCGTGGGTTCCCGGTTGCCGTGTCCGGACGTTTCTGGTCCGTGACACCTTTCTACGACGGATCGGCGAGCTTGAAAAGACCCTAGCGTGATCAATTCGTTATCTTGATCGATTGCGGTGTTCACATGTCCTGACCTGCCGGGCTGGCATCGGCGTGCGCGCCTGCTGCGGCAGCGGCCGGCGGCGCGGCCGGCCGCCCGCCGAAGGCGAGCACCGGCCAGAGGCGCTGGTGGGCAATCTTCCTGAGCGCCCGGTCCGGGTTGACAGCGCGCGGATGGCCGACTGCCTCCAGCATCGGCAGATCGGTCACCGAGTCGCTGTAGGCAAAGCAGTCCGGCAGCCAGTAGCCGCGCTCGGAGGCCAGCTCACGCAGCCGGCCCGCCTTCGCCTCGCCATATGCGTAGAAATCCATCTCGCCGGTATAGCGGCCATCGGTGACCTGCATGCGCGTGGCGATGACGCTGGACGCTCCGAGCAGGGCCCCGATCGGAGCGACCATCTCCTGACCCGAGGTGCTCACGATGATGACATCCTGGCCGGCCTCCCGGTGCCCCGCGAGCAGCGCCAGCGCCTCGGCGTAGAGGTGGGGCACGATGAGCTCCTCCAGATGCCGGGTCACGATGTCGCCTACCCGGTCGGCGGGCCAGCCCCGGCAGAGCTGGCTGATCTGGCCGCGGATCCGCTCCATCCGCCGGTGATCGGCGCCGCCCAGCTTGAAGATGAGCTGCGCACATGCGCCACGCATTGCCTCAGACCGGGAGATCAGGCCATGCCGGTAGAACGATGGCGCGAACGCCAGCGTGCTCGAGCGGGAGATGATCGTCTTGTCGAGGTCAAAGAAAGCTGCGGCAGTTCCGCTTCCTCCCTCGACGGAGGTACCCACGGTCCGGCAGCATAGAGGAAAGCAGATTGGCCGAATCCAATTCGGAATGACCGGCTGGTAACTTGGCCTCGCTGCACGTAGGCTTTCTTGGGTAACGGACCCGGCTCTGCCCCCCCGGAGCCGGACCGTTCGGCGACCCCCGCTCTCCCCCCCGGCGGGGGTCGCCTCATTCTCCCGGCTAGCGATCGCCGCCGCGGCCGTCCAGCAGGCACTCGAGCAGCGCCACGGCGCCGTGCTTGGACAGCGGCTCGTTCCCGTTTCCGCACTTTGGTGACTGGATGCAGGACGGGCAGCCCGCCGCGCATTCGCAGCACGCAATTGCCTGAGCGGTCGCCTGCAGCCACTGACGGGCCGCGTCGAAGCCCCGCTCGGCAAAGCCGGCCCCGCCGTCGTGCCCGTCGTAGACGAAGACCGTCAGCCGGCCCGTGGCCGGATGCAGGTCGGCCGAGACGCCGCCCACATCCCAGCGATCACACGCGGCTACCAGCGGCAGCAGGCCGATCGACGCATGCTCCGCGGCGTGCGCGGCTCCGGGCAGGTCGATGCCTGCCCGGGCCAGCTCCTCCCGCTGGCCGGGAGAAATCGTCCACCACACGGCCCTGGTGCGCAGCGTGCGGGCCGGCAGGTCAAGAGGCACCTCAGCCAGCGGCTGACCTGTCTCCAGCCGACGGCGAATGAACGACACGACCTGGCGGGTTACCAGCACATCGCCGAAATGCACCTCCGCGGCGCCCCAGGACATCCGGCGCAGCTCGGCGCTCACCTCGATCCGGGTAAGCTCCCGCGCCGAGGTGGCATAGCCAGGATCGCCCGGCTCCACCAGGGCCACGCAGTCGGCCAGATCCAGCCCGGAGACCAGGTACATCTCGCCCTGATGCGGATAGACCGCGCCCGCATGCGCCAGGACGTGCGCTGATGGCTCGTCCACGGTACCGACCAGCCGCCCCGTGGCGGCCTCCACGATCCGCACCGGCGGTCCCCCCGTGCCCCGCAGCCCGGTCAGGTGCGCGCGGCCTCTGCGGGTCCAGCACCAGCTGCTCCCCCTGCGCCGCAGCATGCCCTGGCGGCTGAGCCCGGCCGCCACCGAGGCCGCGGCCGGGCCGAACAGGTCGAGGTCGCGGTCGGTCAGCGGAAGCTCGGCGGCCGCGGCGCACAGATGCGGTGCCAGCACGTAGGGATTCCCCGGATCGAGGACCGTCGCCTCGACCGGCTGGTGCAGCAAGGCCTCCGGGTGATGCACGAGATAGGTGTCGAGGGGGTCGTCGCGCGCGATCAGGACGGCCACGGCGGCCCGGCCGTCTCGTCCGGCCCGCCCGGCCTGCTGCCACAGCGCGGCCCTGGTCCCCGGCCAGCCGGCGATCAGCACGGCGTCGAGCCCGGCGATGTTGACCCCCAGCTCCAGCGCGGTGGTGGTGGCCAGCCCGGTGATCTCGCCGGCCAGCAGTGCTTCCTCCAGGGCGCGCCGGTCCTCGGGCAGGTACCCGGACCGGTAGGCGGCCACCCGCGTCGTCAGGCCTGCCGCGCCAGCCTCGGTCAGGCGGCGCCGTGCCGCCAGTGCCACCGCCTCGGCACCGCGCCTTGACCGCACGAACGCGAGGGCCGGGATGTCATCGATGACCAGGTCGGCGAGCATATCGGCGGCCTCGGCCGTGGCCGTCCGCCGGACCGGAGCGCCAGCCTCGCCGCGCAGCGACGTGAGCGGCGGCTCCCAGAGGCCGAAGGTCAGCGGGCCCCTGGGCGCGCCGTCCGCGGTCACCGCCGCCGCGTCCAGCCCGGTGAGCAGGCGGGCGCAGCGCGCAGGCTCGCTGATCGTGGCGGAGGCGAGCACGAACACGGGGCCGTCGGCGCTGCCGTCGCGGTGATGCGCGGCGACGCGCCGTAGCCTGCGCAGCACATGGGCCACATGCGAGCCGAACACGCCGCGGTAGCCGTGGCATTCATCGACGATGACGTATCTCAGCCTGCGGAGGAAGCCGTCCCACCTGGCATGCCGCGGCAGCAGCGTGTGGTGCAGCATGTCCGGCGTGGTGAGCAGGTAGGTCGCGTGCGCGCGGGCCCAGGACCGGTCCGCCGCCGGGGTATCTCCGTCGATGACGGCCGCACGTACTCCGGGGATGCCCAGGGCCTGCACGAGCCGCAGCTGGTCAGCGGCCAGGGCCCTGGTCGGCGCCAGGTAGAGCGCGGTGCCGCCCGCCAGCACGCCGCTGAGCGCCGGCAGCAGGTAGCCAAGGGACTTGCCGGAAGCGGTGCCCGTCGCGATGATCACGCTGCGCCCGGACCTGGCATGCTCGGCTGCCGCCGCCTGGTGAGCCCACGGCTGGCGCACCCCGGTCGCTCTGAAGGCGTCCGCTACCTGCTCGGGCACCCACGCAGGCCAGTCAGCGGGCTGGCCAGGCCGGGCCGGAAGCTGCTCCAGATGGGTCAGCCGACCCGAGTCCGCGCCCTGCCGGAGCATCCTGACGGCGCTCGCGGCGGCCTGCGCCTGGGGATGCTCGGCTGATGCGGGCGCATGCGCCGTCGGCCGGGCGGCGGACACAGGCCCTATGCCGCCTGGTGCTCTCGCGCGTTCCGGCTGAGCCGGTGGCTCGTCGGGGACGAGCGGCGTGACCGTAGGCATCGGGCTTCAGTGTGTCATCTTCGCCCATCCAGGCCCGAACTGTGATCTGGTGTTGACATGACGTGAGAGCGTGGTTGAATGCGCGACGGGAGTACGCCCGCCCGGGGCGTTCACAGACCGGCCAGGCTCGCCCTACTTCGACGATGGCCGTATGGCGCTGGAGGATTTTGTGGATCTGAAGTTGGATCACCACACCAAGGATGGGATCGAGATCGTCGATGTGGAAGGCGAGATCGACGTTTATACCGCGCCGCGTTTGCGTGAGCTCCTGATCGAGCTGGTGAACAACGGCTTCTACCAGCTCGTGGTGAACATGGAGAAGGTCGAGTTCCTGGACTCCACTGGGCTGGGGGTTCTGGTCGGCGGCCTCAAGCGGGTACGCGCGCATGACGGATCGCTCAACCTGGTGTGCACGCAGGAGCGGATACTGAAGATTTTCCGCATCACCGGCCTGACGAAGGTATTCGGGATACACGACACGGTGGACGAAGCCATCACGGCAAGAAAATCCGAGAAATAACCGCTGGCTGATGTCCCGAGATGGCGACCGTTGAAGTCAGTTTCACGCCACTGCCGGCGCACGTCCGGACCGCGCGGCTCGTCGCCACCGCGGTAGCCAGGCGCAGCGGAGTTGCCGAGGCGCTGCTCGATGAGGTCAGGCTCGCCGTAGGCGAGGCCTGCTCGCGCGCCGTCGAGGCGCACCGCCTGCACTGCCCGGCTGAGCCAGTCAGGATTGCGCTGACGAGCCTGGCCGGGCGGTTCGAGGTCGAGGTCACCGATACCGGCCCGGCGGCCAGGGGCTCGGCGGCCGGCGGGCCAGGCGCGGCCGGTGATGGCAGCAGCCTCCCGCCGGGCTTCGGCATCGCTGTCATCGCCGGGCTTGCCGACGATGTCGAGGTCAGCGAGACAGCGGCAGGCACCAGCATCAGGATGAGCTGGCCCTCATCGGGGATCGAGAGCTAGGCCC
>Ga0099827_10001359_pt1 | contig 12535 bp, 9 predicted proteins | sample CZO8metaG_FD_79339 | JGI IMG/M metagenome (GOLD analysis project Ga0099827, IMG submission 79339) | Vadose zone soil microbial communities from the Eel River Critical Zone Observatory, Northern California, USA - CZOApr15con1.8 metaG | ecosystem: Environmental > Terrestrial > Soil > Vadose zone ...
CATTGCCTTCGCCGCCGGGCTGCTGAGCTTCCTATCTCCCTGTACGCTCCCGCTGATCCCGAGCTATGTCGGGTTTCTCACGGGCCTATCGGCGGACCAGCTGGAGGTACGCCGCGGAACGGCATTGCTGCACGCGCTCGCCTTCGTGGCCGGCTTCTCGGGCGTCTTCATCGCCCTGGGCGCCAGCGCGTCGGCCCTCGGGGGGCTGCTCTTGCACTGGCAGGTGTGGATCGGCCGGATCGGCGGTGTCGTAGTCATTCTCTTCGGGCTGTACCTGCTACGTGTGATCCAGCCCGCTTTTCTCACGCGAGAGCGTCGGCTGCAGCTCGCCAACAAGCCAATCGGCTACCTGGGATCCGCGTTCGTCGGCGTCACGTTCGGGGCTGCCTGGACGCCCTGCATCGGTCCCATCCTTGGTGCGATCCTCACGATGGCTGCCGCGCAGGGGAGCGTGGGGCGGGGTGCCGGACTGCTCACGGTGTACGCGCTCGGCCTTGCGGTGCCGTTCCTGCTCGCCGCAGTGGCCCTGGACCGCTTCCTGGTCTGGTTCCAGCGGTTCCGGCCCTACCTCGTGTGGGTCGAGCGCATCGCCGCGATCCTCCTGATCCTTCTTGGCTTGCTGTTGCTCACCGATCGCTTCACCCTCCTGGCGAGCTGGCTGCAGGGGCTGACGCCCGAATTTCTGAAGAGCCGGCTGTAAGGCTCGTGACGTAAAGGACACCACGCGAGTGCTTTAGCACGACGCCCGGCCGCGCCAAGGCTTCAGCCAGGGAACTCTGACGGCCACCTTCCTATATTATGTGCCAGCGACAATCCATATGGAGAGGGAATTCATGATCACGCTAAAGAAACGCGCGTCACGTCTCGCCGCCACGCTGGCGGCACTGGCTTTCGCCGCCTGCGTACAAGGTGAGCAGCAGAGCCAGTCGGCGGACTCTACGGCGCGCAACCTAACGCTCGCACCCACTGAATCAACTGCCGCTCTGAAGGACGTGCCCGCGCGGGCGACCGAGGCAGCCAAGCCGGCACCGGAGAAGAAGGCGCCGGTGAAGAAGGCCGCCCCGCCGAAGCCCGCTCCGCTCATGCTGGCGGCGGGGACCCGCGTTCCAGCCACGGCCAGCGACTCGATCAGCACGCGCTCGGCGAAGGCGGGTGATCCGTTCACGGCGACGGTAAGCCAAGATGTGAAGGATGCCACCGGGCGGGTCGTGATCCCGGCTGGCGCGACGGTGTCGGGGACGATTACGGCCGCCGAGCCGGCGCCGAACCCGAACTCCACCGGCAAAATCGAACTATCCGTCACGAGCGTCAGCGTGCGCGGCAGTAGCTATTCGGTCGATGCCTCCGTCGTGGCGATGGATACCGTCATGAAGGGCCGCGGCGTGACGAAGGCCGACGCCGCCAAGGTCGCCGGCGGGGCGGTGGCCGGGGCGATCGTCGGCAAGCTGCTTGGGAAGAACACGAAAGGCGCCGTGATCGGGGGAGCGGCCGGCGCGGCCGCTGGCGCGGCCGCCGCGCGCGCGTCGCGCGATATCGACGTGGTGATCCCGAAAGGTGCAGCGATCACCATCAAGCTGAACGCGCCCCTCACGGTAAAACCGGCCTAATCCGCCGCCGTCAGTAGCCTGCCGCGCCGCCGCCGCGCCGGGGATCGGCCACACCGACCCAGCCGGCGGCGGTGCGCGCTATAGCGTTCACCTCCGTTTTGTAATTCCAGATGGTCACCTTGTGCCCCATCACGACGAGGGAGTCGATCGACGAGGGTACGAAGCCCTCGCTTTCGAGGTAGAGCACGTCGGGCGACGCCTGGTGATGCAGGCGCGGCGCCGCCACGGCGCTCGGGAGCGGCATGCCCTGGTCGATCATATCGCTGAGCACCTGGTACACGGCTGTGGTGATGCGTGACCCGCCGGGGCTTCCCAGCACCAGGAACAATCGGCCGGCCGTATCGAGGACGATCGACGGCGTCATGGCCGACAGCATCCGCTTGCCGGGCGCGATCACGTTCGCCTCGCCCTGCACCAGGCCGAACAGATTCGGCTTCCCCGGCGCCGTGCTGAAATCGTCCATCTCGTCGTTCAGGAGGAATCCCGCGCCCGTCACCGTGACGGCGCTGCCGAAATCGTTATTCAGGGTGGTCGTGCACGATACGGCGTTTCCCTCCGAATCCACGATCGAGAAGTGCGTGGTCTCGGTTCCCTCGGGGTGGATCCCGGCCACCGGCGGGGCCGGCGTCGCATGCTGCGGATCGATGCCCGCCCGCAACGTACCGGCGTACCACTTGGCGAGCAGGCGACCGGTTGGCATGCTCACGAAGTCCGGGTCCCCGAGGAACGTGTTACGATCCACGTAGGCCCGGCGCATCGCTTCCGTCTGGAGGTGCATGAGCTCCGGGCTCCCGAACGGCGGGAGCGGCGCGTACCCCTCCATCACGTTGAGGATCTCCGCCAGCGCCACCCCGCCGCCCGACGGCGGCGGCATGGTGTAGATGGTGTAGCCGCGGTAGAGGATTTCGATCGGGTCGCGCCACTTCGCGCGATAGCGGGCGAGGTCCTGTCGCGTGATCAGCCCGCCGCCTCGCGTCATCTCCTGGACGATCAGCTCGGCGACGCTACCCTGATAAAAGACCTGAGGTCCGCTGTCGGCGATCAGCTGCAGTGTGCGGGCCAGGTCGCCCTGAACGAACCGCGTGCCCGGTGGCGGCACTTCCGCGTTGATGAGAAACTGCGCGCGCGAGGCGGCGAAGCGGGCGAGGCGCTCGGCTTCCCGGCCGATCTGGCGACTGCGTACGCCGTCGAGGGTGTAGCCGTCGCGCGCCAGCCCGACGGCGGGCCCGACCAGGTCCTTCCACGTCAGGTGCCCGAACCGGCGGTGCGCCTCGTATAGTCCCGCCACGCTGCCCGGGACGCCGACGGAGCGGTGGCCCGTGAGCGAGGATTCCAGGACGTTCCCCGCCGAATCGACGTACATGGAGCGCGTAGCGCCGGATGGCGCCGCCTCGCGGAAGTCGAGCGTGTGGACCCCTCCGTCGTGCTGCCGGATCACCATGAATCCGCCACCACCGATGTTTCCCGCGACTGGATGGACGACTGCGAGCGCGAACGCCACGGCCACGGCGGCGTCGACCGCGTTGCCGCCGCGGCGCAGAACGTCCACGCCGACGTCGCTCGCGAGCGGATGCGATGTTACCACCATGGCATGCTCGCCGGCGACCGGCCTGACGCGCTGGCCCAGAGGCCAGTCGGCCGCGATGAGCGCGGGACGGGCCGCCCGTTCCCCTGCGCCCGGGCTGGCAGGCCTCTCGGGCGGCGCCTCCGGGGGGGGGAAGGACGCGGGGACGTCGGGCGTGACGGGGATCGTCTCAGGCAGCTTGATGCCGCTGCCGCACGCCATCAGCACCAGCAGCCCGAGAACAGAGAATCGGCGCATGCCGAATTGTGCACGTTGACCCGAGTTCGGGTCAACGTCTAACTTGGGGGCCATCCGATACCCTTCATGACTGTTCCCGACTACCGCGACCCGCGGCTCACCGAGCAGCGCAACCCCCGCACCGAGCGCATCGACGTCGCGTCGTCGCTCGAGATCGTCGACCTCCTGAACGCGGAGGACGCGACCGTGGCCGGGGCGGTACGGGCGGTGCGCGGCGATCTGGCCCGCGCTATCGACCTCGTGGTGGAGGCCTTCGGTCGGGGCGGGCGGCTCATCTACGTCGGCGCCGGGACCTCCGGTCGCCTCGGCGTGCTCGACGCCAGCGAATGCCCGCCGACCTTCGGCACGCCGCCGGAAATGGTCGTGGGGGTCATCGCCGGCGGCTACCAGGCCCTCGTGAAGAGCAGCGAGGGCGCCGAGGACGACGTGAATGCAGGAATGGCGGCGCTCGACCAGGCGCGGGTGGCGCCCGCGGACTTCGTCCTCGGCATCGCGGCGAGCGGTACGACGCCGTTCGTCCGCGCGGCGCTGTCCCGCGCGCAGACCATCGGAGCGGCGACCGGTCTCGTCTCGTGCTCCGATCCCCCGCGGGTGCTGGTCGAGACGTGCGACGTCCTCATTCTCCCGAAGGTGGGGCCCGAAGCTCTAACGGGGTCGACCCGTATGAAGGCCGGGACCGCCACGAAGCTGGTCCTCAACACGCTCTCGACCGGTGCCATGATCCGGCTGGGGCGCGCCTATGGAAACCTCATGGTGGACCTCATGGCGATGAGCGACAAGCTGCGGGACCGCGGAGAGCGCATCGTAATGGAATGCGCGGGCGTGGATCGCGGGGCGGCCCGCAAGGCGATCGAGGCCGCGGGAGGGAGCGTGAAGCTGGCGATCGTGATGACGCGGCGTGCGGTCGGGAAGCGCGAGGCCGAGCGTTTGTTGGCGGATGCCGGCGGATTCGTGCGTAAGGCCGCGGGCGACCCGCCGCCGGTTTCACCATCGTGACCACGGCTCTCGCGGTCGGCGTGATGTCGGGGACCTCGCTCGACGGCGTCTCGACGGCGCTGGTGCGGCTCAAAGACGATCCCCTCGACGCGCAGCTGGTCGCGTTCCGCCAGGATCCCTACACGACGCCGGAGCGCGGGCAAATCATCGAGGCGATCGCGCGCGGCGGCTCGAAAGACCTGGCGTTGTTGCACGTGGCCTTGGGAGAACGCTTCGCCGGCGCGGTGCTGCAGCTCCTGGCCCAGGCGAAGGTCGCGCCGAAGGACTTGTCCTTCATCGCGTCGCACGGCCAAACGATCTGGCACGAACCGGGCCGCGCCACCTTGCAGCTGGGCGATCCGGCGGTGGTTGCCGAGCGCGTCGGGGTCCGGGTGGTGAGCGACTTCCGCTCGCGCGATGTGGCGGCCGGAGGCCAGGGGGCGCCGCTCGTGCCCCTCGCCGACGTCGTCCTGTTCGGGCACCCGGAATGCGGGCGGCTGCTGCTGAACATCGGCGGCATCGCGAACGTCACCTTCGCGCCGCGCCGCGGAGTGCCCGGTGGCGCCCTGGCGTTCGACACCGGGCCGGGCGTGGGTGTGGTGGACGCAGTGACCCGCCGCATCGACCCCGCCGCTCGGTTCGATGCGGGCGGCGAGCGGGCGCGGCGCGGCAAGCCGTCCCGCAAGGTGCTGGATGCGTTGCTCGCAGATCCTTACTTCGCCGCCCCGCCGCCCAAGAGCACCGGACGCGAGCATTTCAGTCCGGACTACGCGGCGCGGCTGATGGACGACGTGAAGCAGGCCGGCGGGTCCGACAACGATGCGGTCGCGACGGCGACCGCGCTGACGGTGGAGACCATCGCCCGCGGGATCGAGCGTTGGACGCCCGCGCGGCCGTCGGACGAGCTGGTGATCTCGGGCGGTGGCGCGCGCAACCCGCGGCTGGTGGAGCTCCTCACGGCCCGGGTGGCACCGCGACCCGTGGTGCCGTTCGATCGCCTGTTCTTCGACGGCGAAGCCAAAGAGGCCCTGGTGTTCGCATTCCTCGGCTTCCTCACGGTCCTCGGGGAACCGGGGAACCTGCCGGCTGCCACCGGTGCGCGGGGCCCGCGCGTGCTCGGCCATATCACGCCGGCGTGACCGGGTCGCTCGCCCGTCTCGTGTTTCCCGCGCTGCGCTGGCGGCGCGAGAGCTTTGCGCACGAGCGCCCCAAGATCGACGCCGCGCTGGCCGCCGGTGTGGGTGGATTCATCGTCTTCGGGGGGACGCGCGAAGCCGTCGCGACGCTCACGCGGGAGCTCGTGCAGCAGGCCGGGCGCCCGTTGCTGGTCGGTGCGGACCTGGAGCGCGGCCCGGCCCAGCAGGTCCAGGGGCTCACCGAGCTGCCGCCGCCGGCGGCACTCGGGTGGCTCGACGACCTGGAGGCTACGAATACCTGCGGGATGGTCACCGCTGCCGAGGCGCGCTCGGTCGGGATCAACTGGGCGTTCGCTCCCGTGTGCGATCTCGATCTCGAGCCCAAGAACCCTATCGTCCAGACGCGGGCCTTCGGGACCGACCCGGTGCGAGTGGGCGAGCAAGCGGCGGTGTGGATCCGCGGTCTCCAGGACCACGGCGTGCTCGGGTGCGCCAAGCACTATCCCGGCCACGGGCGCACGACCCAAGACTCACACGCGACCCTGCCACGCGTGCGGGCCACGCTCGCCGACCTGCAGCAAGTGGACGTCGCCCCGTTCGAATCCGCCATCCGCGCGGGTGTCGGAAGTGTGATGAGCGCATTCGTAGCGTATCCCCAATGGGATCCCTCGGAACGCGCCGCCAGCTTCTCGGGCGAAATCCTGGGATATCTGCGCGCCACGCTCAATTTCGCGGGACTGGTCGTGACCGATGCACTCATCATGGCAGGGGCGACCGCCGCGCAGCCCGGCCCGGCCGCCACCGTGCGCGCGGTCGCCGCGGGGTGCGACGCGCTGCTCTATCCGGAGAACTTCGCGAGCGTGACTGTCGCTCTGGACCGCGCGGTGGGCGCCGAGATCTCCGCCGCCCGCGCGGACGAGGCGCTCGCGCACTACGACGACGCGCTCGCGGCGTGGGCGAACGCGCCAGATCAGGGGGAGCCAGCCCTCGCGGAGCATGCGGCCTTCGCGGATGGACTTGCCGACCGCGCGGCGCACCTGGTGCGCGGCGACGCGCCGACGATCCACGCGCCCCTCACCGCGTCGATCGTGGATGATGACGTGGGTGGCCCGTATACGGTCGGACCGCGAGACGTGTTCCACGTGACGTTGCGCGAGGCGGGGGTCGCTCTCGTGCAACGTGCAACGGGAAACGCGCAACGCATTGTGTTGGTGTACGCCGAGCCCCGCTCTTGGAAAGGCCGGGCCGATCTCGGCGCCCGCTCGCACGCGGCCCTGCGGCGGCTCGTGCCCGGGGCGCAGCTCGTGGTGTTGTTCGGTCATCCGCGCCTCGCGTCGCAGATTCCCGGCACGGCTCCGATCCTTCTGTGCTGGCACGGGCAGCCGCTGATGCAGCGCGCTGCCGCCCGACGCGTGATGAGCTGGCTGAAGTGAAGAGACTGCGTGACGGTTCTACTTGACGGTGTCCAGCCGTTTCAAGTACGCGACGATTTGGCTCGCCGGCACCGCGTAGATGATCTTGCCTTGAGACTCCCGGTTACCGCCGTATAAGACAGCCGCCACGCGTCCCGTGCGATCGAAGATCGGGCTCCCCGACGACCCTGGCGCGCCGTACCCGTCGACCTGCACAAGATGGGCCAGCGCTTTGCTGACCGTGCCGACGGTGAGCGTCGGGTCGGCGATCACGCCGGTCTCCCCGATGTGCTCCATGGGAAGGTCCTCGCCCAGCGGGTAGCCGATGATCGCCACGGGATCGCCGCGCGCCAGCGCACGCGGCTCCCCCGCGAACCCCGCGACGCGCGGCGTGCCGCCGCGGATGTCGACCTTCACCACCGCGACGTCCGCGGAATCGGCGACGCCGACCAGGCTGCCGGGGAACCATTGACGGCTCCCCGAAAACTTGATCGCGATCCGGCGCGGTTGTCGGCTGCCGTCCTCACCCACGAGGACGTGCCGGTTGGTGACGAGCGTGCCCTGGGAATCGGCGGCGAACGCCGTGCCGCTGAAGGTCTCGCTGTCCGAGAACTGAACCACGATCAGCGCGACCGCCTCCTGGTTCTTGAGCGAGATGGCGCGGTAGTCCATGGCCACCGCGCCTGCCAGGCCGCGCTGGCGCGTCTCCGCCACGTCGAGCGCGGCCCGGAGGCGCGCGACGGCGCCGGCATTGCCGCTGGTGCCCGCGCTCGCAAGCTCGCTGCGCAGCCGCATGACCTCCGCCTGCGACTGGCGCAAGGCTTCCCGCACGCTCGCGAGCTCGGTCTCGAGTCGTGTGAGGAGGCGCTGCGCGTCCGCACTGAGGCTGTCCGCCCGTGCCTGGAGCCTGGCCAGTTCGCGCGCGTCGCGCGCGCTCTGCCACTGCAGCACGCCGAACCCGGCGAGCACGACGACGAGCAAGCCGATCAACACTTTGGTCCTGCGGTTCAGCCGCGCCACCTCAGCGATCATCCGCAGGGCTGTGCTCGAGCGCCGCGTCGAACGCGCGGCCACCGCCGCGTACTGCTCGCGGGGGGACGTCATTCGCTCCGCGGATGCCCGCGCCCCGTCGGGCACGGTGTCGGCGATCGACTCGCCCGGCAGGATGCGGAACTCCACGGTTGGCCCGTTCTGGCCGAGCCCGATCACGTCACCGTCCGCGAGCACGACATCGCCCGAGACGCGGGCGCCGTTGACGAACGTGCCGTTTGTGCTGCCCAGGTCCCGCACGACAAAACTGTCCCCCTGGCGCACGATCCCGGCGTGGCGCGAGGAAACATCGAGGTCGCGCTCGGCATCGAAGCGGATGTCGGAGAGCGGGTGCCGGCCGAGGCCGATATAGGCCTTGCGGAAGGTCTCGACCTGCCCGACGCGCGCGCCCGAGAGAAACGTGAACTGGGCGGTCACTGGCTCCGGTTGACCAGATAGAGCGCCACGGCGGTCGCCGCGGCGATGAGCAGCAGAATCATGGTGCGCCGCCGACTCCGCGCCGCGGGCTCGGGGGCGGGGCTGCCCCGGTAGACGGGGACCGGCTCCGTGCTGGTCTCGGTGTCGATGAGTGGGTACACCTGATAGCCCATCTCTCCGGTGGCCTCCGGCGGCTTGAGTCCCTCACCGTCGAACCGGGCCAGCACCACCGTGATGTTGTCGGGCCCGCCCCGCTCGTTGGCGAGCGCGATCAGCCGGTCGCACGCGGCCTGCAGGTCCCGCTCGCGCGTCGCGACGGCGGCGATCTCGTCCTTCTTTACCTGGCCCGACAGACCGTCGGAGCACAGCGCCAGGATGTCGCCCTTGCGGACTTCCTGGTGTGTGAGGTCGACTTTGACGCGCGCGTCGGGCCCGAGAGCCTGGAGAATGATGTTGCGCCGCTCGCTTCTCGCGGCTTCTTCCTCCGTGAGCTCGCCCGCTTCGACCAGGCGCTGCATGAGCGACTGGTCCCTGGTGAGCTGCACCGCCGCCCCGTTGCGGATCAGGTAGGCGCGGCTATCGCCGACCTGACTCAGGAAGCAGTGATCGCCCAGCACTCCTACAGCGGTCGCCGTGGTTCCCATCCCGCGGACTTCGGGGTGTGTGGCGGCGTACGCATGGATCTGCTCGTTCGCCACCTCCACCGCTTCCTTCAGGCGGTAGGCGAACCGCTGGGCCGTGAGCTCCCGATCGGTCCCCCACGCCCGCACCATCTGCTGGTGGATCGTGTCGGTGGCCATCTGGCTCGCGAGCTCGCCTGCGGCCGCGCCGCCCATCCCGTCGGCGACGACGAAGAGCGAGCCCCGCTCACCGATCTCGTGGGCGCGCACGGCGGGCAGGAGCGACGCTTCGCGCCGCGTCAGATCGGCGACCAGGAAGCGGTCCTCATTGTGGTCGCGGGTCCTGCCGAGGTCAGTCTTGGCGAAGACCTCGACTTTTATCGGCTTGGCAGCAGAGCGTCCGAACATGGTCAGTTACGGCACCGGGCGTATAGTTCGCCGTAAAATGCCTTGGCCGGATCGAGGTGCGCGGCAATCCCAATCCATTCGCATCCTTGCGAGCGGTCGTTCAATTGCAAATACGCGGTGCCGAGGACATAAGCAGCGAAGGCTTTGTCTTTTTGCGTGATCCCGGGTGCGTCAAAGATGTGTCGGGCCGAATCGCGCACCATGGCGGCGTTCCTGGGCGCCAGGCTATCCGCCAAGGCGTCCAGCAGGGCTTGTGCCCGGGCGACATCGATGCGCGGTCGGGCCAGGGTTGCTCGCGGTGACTTGGCCGGGCCGCGGCGCCGCGGCACCACAGGCGCCCGGGTGGCCGTGTCCACCGGCGGTGGGCTGGGCGTGATCTGTTGCGCCGTGTCGGCGGGCGGGACGCCGCTGCTCTGCTTGACGTTGCGACCGATCGTGACCACCGCGCCTGCGGTGCCCAGCACGACGATCACGCCGACGCCGATCTGCACGCGCCAGCGCTTCCGGGCGCGCACGGGCTCGATCAGCTCCGTCTTCTCGTCGCTGCCGCCCAGCGTCGCGTGCAGGGCGGCACCGCCATCGCGCGATGGCCCGGCCACCGCCGCGAGATCATGGGCGAACTTGGCGGCAGACTGGTAGCGATCGACCGGGTTCCGCGCCAGCGCGGTGTCGAGTATCTGCTGGAGCCCCGGGGGAAAGTGCAGATCGGGCCGCACCTCGAGCAGCTCCGCCGGCTCGTCGGTGAGGCGCTTGATCATCGCTTCCTGCACGGAATCGGCGGGGAAGGGGAGCGTCCCCGTGAGCATGTTGAAGAGCACCAGGCCCAGCGAGTAGACGTCGGTCCGGCCATCCAGTTTGTCGCCCGAGAGCTGCTCCGGGCTCATGAACTCGGGCGTGCCCACCACCAGGCCGGTCCTCGTCACCTTCTGGCCGCCCCCCTCCCCGCCCACGGCCTTGGCGAGGCCGAAATCGACCACTTTCACCGCGTCCGACCCGTCGCGACTGCGGGTCAGCATGATGTTGTCGGGCTTCAGGTCGCGGTGCACGATGTCGAGGTCGTGTGCCGCCTGGAGCGCCGCGGCCACCTGGATGGCGATGTCGGCGGCGCGGGAAACGGGCAGCGCGCCTTCTTGCCTGATCAGCTCCGTGAGCGGCTCGCCCTCGATGAACTCCATGGCCAGGTAGATGAGCCCTTCGGGAGTCTCGCCGAAGTCGTAAATGGCGCAGACATGGGCGTTCGAGATGCGGCTGGCGTTCGCAGCTTCGCGATTGAAGCGGGCCACGGCTTCGGAGTCGTGCACCATGGAGGGGTTCATTACCTTGATGGCACTGCGGCGCCCCATCTTCACGTGCTCGGCGAGGTACACCTGACCCATGCCTCCCTCACCCAGCTTCTTCATTATGTGATAGCGGTCGGCCAGCACCTGGCCCACGAGATCCTGGGTCGGCCCCGACGACCGGAGGGTCTGCCCGTCGTTGGGGCAGAACCGTACGTCGTCGCGATATTGGGTCGCACATACGGGGCAGATCTTCATTTCGGAATCTCGATCCGCAGCAGCTTGTCGCCTACCAGGATGCGCGACTGGTCACGCAGCGCCATGTCGCCGCGGGCGGCGATCGCGACACCATTGCGGCTGTTGGCGTCCACCACGACGAAGTCCGCATCTTCGGAGCGCACCAGAGCGTGACGCGCGCTCATCGCCGGGTCGTACGGGAACACCCAGTCGCCTTGCTCGCGGCCGATAGCGACGTCGCGCCCGGGGGAGAGTTGGATCACGTCGCGCACGCTGCCGTCAGAGCGCAGCTGCGTGAGGCTGGCGATGTCGGCGCTCGGACTGAGGCTGCCCATCCGCTTGGTGGCATCGGCATCGGGCGGGTGCGGGCCCGGATACCCCAACCGCCTGAACCGGATCACCTGGGAGCCTATGAGCAGCAGGTCGCCGTCGAGCAGGCGATGCGCCTCCTCCAGGAACACCCAGGTGCCATTGCGGCTGCCCAGATCGCGCACGACGAGCGTGTCCTGCTCCCACGAGAGCTTCGCGTGCAACGGCGACAGGAACACATCGTCGGGGAAGCGAATGTCGCCGTCCATCCGGCCGATGGTGGTGTCGGGCGTCGTGCGCTCGAAGCGCTGCACCGGGCTGCCCAGATCGTCGAGCTGGACGAGCGCGATGGTCGCTCCCGCGCGCGAGGGTCCCGAGATGCCCCGACGGGCGGCCGCCACATCGACAAGCGGCGCACCGCAGGTCGCGCAGAACTTGATTCCCGGTTCCACCGGCGAAGCGCAGCGCGGGCAGTTCGGCCCCGAGCCGGGGGCCGTGAGTCGGCGGCCGCAATGGGGGCAGAACGGCTGCAGCTTACTGGCCGAGCCGCCGCAGAAGGGGCAGGCGATAGGCTCCTGGTCGCGGACCGGACCGGCGCGCGCGACGACCTGCGTGCTCGGCAACGGGGCGGCCCCCGGCGCCGTCTCTACGCCACCCCTGCCGCCCCGGCCCCCCTCGCCTGCCGATGCCCCGGCGGCCTTGCGTCCTGTGGGCTTGGTCATGGGCTTGCCGCAGTCCATGCAGAACTGTGCGCCCGGGTCGTTCGCACGACCGCAGTAAGGGCAGGCGGTCACTGGCGGAAGTGCTCCACTGGGCGCAGAAGTTATGGCCTGCCAATCAATTCGGCAAATTGACGGGCCGAAAGGACCGATGCTACCTTGCGCGTCCTGTGCGATCGGTCTGCGTGATGCTCGTGAGCGTCGTGACCGGATGCGCGGTGCCGCGCTCCGGCACCGCGCCCGTCGCGGGAGCCGCACGGCCGTCGCCCGCCGCGCCGGCCCGCGACTCGCTGCAAATCGCGGTCGTCTATCCAGCCGTCACCGATGTCATCCAATCCCACGACTCGGCATTCCTGTTCGGCGCGGTGCGCGGCGGGGGCGGCGCACCGGTGCATCTGGACATCAACGGCCAGTCGGTACCCGTGCTACCGAATGGCGCATGGATCGCCTGGTTGCCGCTGCCCGACGACACCGTCGCGCGCTTCGTGATGGCGGCGACCCGGTCGGCGTCCGACTCGAGTCGCTTCGTGTACACCGCGCGCGTCG
>Ga0099827_10001361_pt1 | contig 12534 bp, 14 predicted proteins | sample CZO8metaG_FD_79339 | JGI IMG/M metagenome (GOLD analysis project Ga0099827, IMG submission 79339) | Vadose zone soil microbial communities from the Eel River Critical Zone Observatory, Northern California, USA - CZOApr15con1.8 metaG | ecosystem: Environmental > Terrestrial > Soil > Vadose zone ...
GAAGGGATTCGACCGGCACGGTTTCGTCGCGCGCCTGGAGGAGATGATGAACCGGGGCCGGCTGATGATTGAGAAGCGCAAGGACCTCGCGTCGGCGTCGAAATGGGAGGCGCAGACTCAGGCGTTGCTGCGAGATGAGCTCGGCGACCATCCGTACACAAAGCGATTCGAGGTGGCCCTGAGCCAGCCCCGCCCCGAAGGCCTGGTGGCGGCGTATGGGGTGCTTTGGGCCGCGTATGAGGATGCGCTGAAAGGCGATCTGAAGCCGGTGGTGAAGGAAAGGCGCCCGACCTGATCTGAGCACCACTGTCGTGTTTGGTTGCGGTCAAACTCAGCGTCGATGACCTACATCGCTTTTCTGAGGGGTGTGAACGTCGGCGGCAAGAGCATCGTCTCGATGGCGGCCATCAAAGAGGCCCTCGTCGCCCTCGGTCTGTCAGATGTACGGACCTACATCAACTCGGGCAACGTCATCTTCTCGACCCGAGCATCGGACGCTCAGCGGCTCACGGCCCGGATCGAGACGGCGCTCGAGCAGCACACGGGCATGGCGATCAAGGTGCTTGTCCTGGACGACAGGACCTTGAAGAAAATGGTCGACGCGATTCCGCGTAATTGGGTCGACGACAAAACGATGCGGACCTACGTCCTGTTGCTGTGGAAGGAGCTCGACGATCGCAGGATTCTCGACAGTCTCCCGATCAAGCCCGGCGTCGATGAGCTCAGGTACACGCCTGGGGCTGTCGTCTGGCGCGTCGATCGCGAGAACGTGAGCAGGAGCCAGATGAACAGAATCGTCGGCACGCCCCTGTACAAGAAAATCACCATTCGCAGCGCGAACACGATGCGAAAGCTCAACGAGCTAACCGTGGCGCCGACACGGCTGCCTACGGCAGACTGAACTAGACTCCCGCCAGTCTCCGCCAATCGTCGAGTGACATCACGACGTCGCCACCACGGGTTTGATCTCGCCTTTGCGTCCCTGCTAGGCGCTGTCCACATTGACAGGGCCCCGGAGTTGCGTCGTCGCTACGTAGCCGGCGCCAAGCAAACCAATCGCGAAGCCGGCGAAGATCAGCTGGTGCGGAGGCAACGCGGCCATCGACGTTCCCACTTCCATCGGATGGGTCTGATGCCAATAGAGATCCCAGACAGTGCCGATCGCTACGACCACGATGCCCAGTGCTGCGGCTACACGCCACCAGCTCAGGGGGGCGAGCGACAGCCAGCGCCAGGCGCCCCAGCCTGCCAATAAGACAAGCGGCGCGTAAGCGAGCAAAGCCCCGCTGGACATCATCGAGTGCATCAGACTCGCCATCAGAGAACTTCTCGGAGCTGCCATCATCAATACAAAGGGCCCAAGTCCAACGAGCGCGACGACAACGAGCAGGACGTACAGCGCCGTGAACGATCGTGAACGGAAATCGGTCTTGCCGCTGAAGGCCAGAACACCGAGCACAAGCAGCCCATCTATATCGATGACGATGTGTGGCGGCTGGGTGCCTGGGCCAACGAGATGTTCGTGCCAGTCCCAGATAGTTCCCACGACGACCAGTGCGTAGGCCACGGCTAGCAACTGGACTGCACTCGGATCGCGGACTTTGCTACGCATGTGGACCAACCCGACTTGAAGAATACTGCCCTCTTCTGACACCTCATTTGACACCTTGACCCGGAGACCCCGTGATCCTCGTCTCGTGACGGAGGTTCACGCTCAATTAATGCCGAGTCGGTCAGTAAGGTCTAGGAGGTTTGGACATGACGAGCGGATCCATAGAACCCAAGCGGACTCCAAGGCTCCCGCCGCGCTGGGTTATCCGCAGCGCATGGGTGGTGCACCGCGCGATCCATCGGTTCACGGGCGGGCGGCGCGGGCTCGCGACGCCGACGCCCGGCGGCAAGTTTGGCTACCTGCGCTTGAAGACCGTCGGGCGCCGCTCTGGTCAAGAGCGCGCCGCCATCCTCGGCTACTACGAGGATGGACCGAACCTCGTGACCCTGGCCATGAACGGCTGGGCCGATGCCGAACCTGCCTGGTGGCTGAATCTCCAGGCCCATCCCGATGCCGTCGTCGAGCTCAAAAACGGCTCACGAGCCGTCCGCGCGCGGGCCGCGGAGGGGGAGGAACGGGCGCGCCTATGGGCAAAGGTGCGCGATTACAGCGGCTACGGCGACGACGTCGACGCATATGCCACGTTGCGGTCATCCGAGACGGCGGTCGTCGTCCTGGAGCCGAGGCCGGATAGCGGGCACACTCTCGTTGCGGTCAAAGGGGCGTGACCGGGATGCAGATCTCACTTTCGAACTCGCCCGTCTTCGGGTCGAAGCTCGCCTCAACCGGGTAGTGCTCGAAGGACGGGCGTGAGTCGAGCTGCATGCCGCTGCCCGGGAGCCAATCACGCAACAGCCAGTCCCACGCCTCACCAATCTGTTTGTCGGTGCCCTTGAACTTGCCGACCGCGCACTTGCCGCCAGGAATCACGGTCAGTTGGTGGTCGCCCGCCCCGACGAAGTTCTCGGGCACCTCCACAGCGGCGTCGTAGCGCACCTTCTCGGGTGCGGTGATGCCCGGGTCATCGTGGCTGATGCCGTACCGCGGCCGACCGTACAGCCCGTTCGTTTGCATCCATGGATCGACCTTCGAAATCCAGAAGTCTGAAACGGGTTTGCCAACGGGCCCGATATAGCGGAGGTAAGCGACGGTGGTCGGCTGTCTGTCGACGATTGTGACTTTCATGCTTCCATGCTTTCCTGACGCAGGTGCGGCTGCCTGATCGAGCTTGCTTTTCAACTGATCGCGATTGCTGAGTTGCGACGAACGCCACGCGGTCGGCGTGGAGCCGAAGCGAGCTTTGAACGCCCGGGCAAAGGCTTCGGTGGAACCAAATCCGACTGAGAGCGCAACTTCGAGGACCGGCAGGCGCGGCTGAGCGACCAGTCGCAAGGCCGCCATTTCCAGTCTTCGCCGGCGCACGTATTCGCCGAGCGTCTCGCCGAACCAGGCGGTGAACACGCGATGAAAGTGAAACGACGAGAAGTTGGCGACCTTGGCCAGCGTGTCGAGCTCCAGTTGCTCGTCCAGCCGCCGGTCGATGTACTCGAGCACGCGGTGCATGCGGGCGACGTATTCCGCGCGGCTATCCCGAATCAGCGCGACCCCGGGGACTCTCCTGCTGCCAGCTCTCGCACATGTTCGGCGACGTCCCACGTCCAGAATTCGACCACATGGCCGCCGGGGTCGGTCACATAGGCGGCGCGCCCGCGACCGTGCCCATACCGGCCGTGGTCGTGGTCGAGCACCGTGTAGCCGCGCTTTCGAAGCCGATCGACAACCGCCTCGTAGGCTTCCGCCGGCAGCCCCATCGCGTAGTGGACGTGAACGCCGCCGCGGCCTCCGCCCAACCCGATCTGTGGCCTCCAGAGGCCGATGCGAGTTCGGTCCGCAGCCATCACCCACACCGTTTCGTCGGCCCAACGCTCGACAACTGGAAAGCCCAGGACGCCGGCATAGAATTCCTCGGCCGCGGCGAGGTCGTTCTGCTCGAGGGCGATCTCGCATACACCGCTGACGGGAACCGCACCATCGCTCACGATCGCGTCTCCTCTCGCCGTCTTGACCCGCAGCCTGACAGCTTAGTTGAGAGTTGAGCGGCTATTTCCGCGGTGCCTTCGGCCGCGGCCTCTTGGCGACAGGCTTTTCCGCCGGTAGCGTCGCGACAAAGTCGAGGCCACGTCGAACCCAGGCCGCGAGCGCCGCATCGGTCCGGAAGCCTTCAGGGTCGATGAGCACGAATCCGGCCAACGGTCGCCCGGCGAATTCCATGGGGCGCACGTGCGGGCGCGCCAGCGCCCGCTCACGCGCTTCGGCGCCGACGCGAACCATCAGAGCGCTGCCAGTCACGCCACAGCACATGCTGCCGTCCACCACGAAGGAAAGACCTCCGACCATCCTCTTCTCGGCGACGCCAGTCCGGTTTGAGAGGATCCGTCGGACTCGTTCGGCAGTCTTCAGGTCGTAGCCCATGGCCTCATTGGTCTTCACCCTCCAGGCGACCGCGGTCGAAGCGCATCCGGTTGATGACCGCCCCCAGCACCCTTCCCCTCAGCGCGCGCGATTTGGGCTCGTGAGCACGCCGGCGCTGGCCGGACCGACTGAATCATAAGTACGCCTGCAAGCGCTGCGCCGACCAGCAGCAGCTGCAGGAAACGCTTCCGGTTCCACATGGTTCCCACCTCCTTTCGTTTACGCGCACCGCAGTGGCGCTGTTGCTGGTGAAAGGGCAGTCGTGTAACGACAGTTACGAGACCTGGCGAACCCTTCACCTCAACGCAACCAGCCCACTGCTACGCCTTAACCGGCACGCGGGAGAGTCGTCAGTGTGGAGCCCGATGCCGACCCATCTCCGGTCTTGACGTCCAGGCATTAACGTGGAGAATCGGGGTCGGGGCTACAGGGCTCTTTACGTTTCCGGCTGTCCGTTTCTGAAGACGGAGGTGGGTTGTGACTGAACGACTTCGACGCAGGCTGCTATCTCTGGCCGCACTGGTTCCGCTCGTGGGAGCTGCCTTTGCAGGCTTCGCTACCAGCGCAATGGCGGCGCCGATCCAGGCAAGCTCTGCGAACGAGAGCTGCCAGCTGAACTCGGCCAAGGGCCAGATCCAGCACGTCATCAACATTCAGTTCGACAACACGCACTTCACCAGGGACAACCCGAACGTCCCGTCTGACCTGGAGCAGATGCCGAACCTACTCAGCTTCATCGAAGGCAACGGCGTGCTCCTCACGAACCATCACACGCCGCTGATCTCTCACACCGCGACCGATATCCTCACCTCGTTCACCGGCGTGTACGGCGACCGGATGGGCGTGCCGGTGTCGAACAGCTTCCGGTACTTCAACCCGAACGGGACCACGAACCTCGGGGTCTCCTTCGCCTACTGGACCGATCCGATCTTCGACCCGACCACCTCGACGCCGACCGACACCAAGTTCAACATGCTGACCGCGGGCGGGAAGAATGCGCCTGCGCCCTGGGTGCCATACACCCGGGCCGGCTGCAACGTCGGCCAGGTGGCAACGGCGAACACGGTGCTCGAGAACATCGCGACCGACATTCCCACCGTCTTCGGCGCCGGGTCGCCGCAGGCCGCTGAGGTCGCCTCGAACCCGGGTCAGGCTTTCGCGGACTTCGTCGGCATCGGGGTTCACTGCGCGCTCGACAATGCACTCTGCGCCAACGGCCAGGCGGACCTGCTCCCCCAGGAGCCAGGGGGCTACTCGGGTTACAAGGCGTTGTTCGGCCACACGTACGTGGCGCCGCAGGTCAGCCCGAACGGACCGCTGACCGACCTCAATGGCAACGTCATCCAGGATCCCGCGCACCACATCGGCTTCCCGGGTTTCGACGGCATGTCGGCCGCAGTCTCGCTGTCGTACGTCGCTGCGATGCAGGAGAACGGAATCCCGGTCACCTACGCGTACATATCGGACGCACACGACAAGCACCCGAGCGGACCGTCGTATGGACCCGGGCAGGCGGGTTATGTAGCCGCGCTGGCGGCGTACGACGACGCGTTCGGCAAGTTCTTCAAGCGCCTTGCCGGCGACGGCATCGACCAGAGCAACACCCTGTTCGTGTTCACGGCGGACGAGGGCGACCACTTCGCAGGCGGTCCGGCCAGCCCGGCGGGATGCGATGGGGTGACCACCCCATGCACTTACGCCAAGATCGGCGAGGTCAACGCCAACCTCAGAGGCCTCCTCGCCACTGAGCAAGGCATAACCACTCCCTTCAACATGCACTCCGACTCGGCGCCTACCATCTATCTCGACACCAACCCGGCTCGTGACGCTGCGCTGACCCGAACTTTCGAGCGTGCCACCAGCCAGCTCACAGCCGTCAGCCCGATCACCGGAAACACCGACACAATCACGAAGTTCCTCGCCGACCCGGTGGAGATGAGAGCGCTGCATATGGTCACGGCCGACCCCGCGCGAACGCCGACATTCACGCTCTTCGCCGACCCCAACTACTTCCTATTTCGCGGTGGGCTGAGCTGTACGCTGCCAGCCCCTCCGTGTGTGACCGAGCAGCCTGGGTTCGCCTGGAACCACGGTGACGTTCAGCCGGAGATCGTCACGACCTGGCTGGGGATGGTCGGGCCTGGTGTCGACCAAATCGGCGTCGACAGTACGACATGGTCCGACCACACGGACATCCGGCCGACGCTGATGGTGCTCCTCGGACTCAAGGACGATTACAGCCACGACGGCCGCGCCCTGACGGAAGAAATGAGCGGCTGGGCCAGGCCGGCGCCGACCAAGAAGTCAGGCGGCTATATCAAGGTCGCGCAGACGTACAAGCAGATTGACGCGGCGGTCGGGCAGTTCGGCCTCGCCACGCTGCAGGCCTCGACGCGCGCCATCGAGAGCAACTCAGCCGGTGACAGCACGTACTCGAACATCGAGAACCAGCTCATCTCGCTCACCAACGAGCGCAACGCCCTCGCGGCTCAGATGATCACCGCGCTTGAAGGCGCGGAGTTCAACGGGCAGTCCATCAGCGAGCAGCAGGCACAGTCGCTGGTGTCGCAGGGTCAGGCGTTGATCGCGGAGGCCAACGCCCTGGCGTAGTAACTGCAGCAGCTAGCGCAGCCCGATCTTGCCGAGGTCGGCGACGGCCTCGTCGTCCAGCGCGGCGACGACGTCGACTGCGCTCACGTCCTCGGCCACCTGTTCGGGGCTCGTGGCGCCGAACAAGACGCTGGCGACGCGCGGGTTGAGGAGGGCGAAGGCGATCGCCATCGGCGCCGGTCGGGTCCCGTGCCGCTGGGCGAGCATGCGCAGGTCGCCCGCGGCCTTCATCGCGGCCCGATGGAACTCGTCATTCGGGTGTTCGGTCAGCCGTCCAGTCGCTCCAGGCTCGGCGTACTTGCCGGTGAGCGCGCCGCCATCGAGGGCGAAGGAAGCCACCACGCTGGTCCCGGCCGCATCGAGCGCATTCGCCATCTCCGCATCCTCCACCGGCGATCGGCGAACGAGGCTGTATGCGAGCTGAGCGGCGCATGGTGGCTCGACACCCTGCGCGGCGGCCACCTTCACGGCCTCCGCGATCTTCTCGGGCTTCCAGTTGAGCACGCCCCACGCGCGCAGCTTGCCCGCGTCGATCAAGGCGCCGATGTCGTGCACGATCTCCTCCATGCCCAGGCCCTCAGGCGGCCGCTCCGCATAGGCGAGGTCGATGTAGTCCATGCCCATCCGCTGCAGCGAGCCGTCGAGCTCCGCGGCGGCCTTCTGCTCCGGCCAGAACTCCCACCAGAGCTTGTTGGCCAGCACCACCTCATCGCGCTTCCAGCCCGAGACCCGGAACAGCTCCCCGAACACGACCTCCGAGTATCCGGTTTTCATTGGAGCCTTCCCGGTTTCGTCGTTGTAGCGGGCGTCGTCTAGAAAGTTGATTCCCAGCTCGCGCGCCTTGCGCATGACGGCCCTGCCGGCCTCGGCTGGGATGCGCTCGTACGTCCGCCAGGAGCCGAGGCCAAGCTCGGAGACCTGAATGCCAGAGGCGCCAAGTGGCCTGCGAGCTGGAGCGGACATTAGAGTGTCGCGGCCCCGAAGCTCCTCGCATCTTCGTGTCCTGGGCGGCCGGGGGCCTGCGGCCCTGAAGCCTGCGTCATGGGGCCCGGCGCAAGGTCGTCACGCATCAAAGATGCGCTCCTCCTTGCGCCACCCTTTCCTTGGCTCCGGCCGCCCATGCCACGAATTTGCGTCGGATCTCGGGGCGCGACACTCCTGTCGCGCCCAGCTTACGGCGCGACGGCACTAACCTCATGTTCGTGGGAATGCCGGCATGAGCGTGTTCAACCTCCGCCTGGAATCCGTCCAGCGAAAGACCGGCGGGCGGATACACCTGACGCCGAGGGTGCCCCGCAGCGGTCCGGTGACCACCCTGTGCGGGCAAACGCTGGCGGCCGGCTCTTTCGTCGCGGTCGAGCGCGACCCCGACTGCACGAACTGCCTCCGGCGCTCGCGCGACCCGAGCCGCATCTCCGGAGCGTTCTTTGCGCAGGAAGAGGGCTCACAGCTCCTGCAGCTATCGCTCGAGCAAGCCCGCGCTCGGCGGCCCGCAGGCAAAGGCCCGGCCACCTCCGCCAAGCCCATCGTTCGGGTGTTGCCGACGCCGCCCTCCATCCCCGATCGATCAGGAGAGTTGATGACGGCCGGTTTCAAGCCCGCCGGTGAGGGTCTCTGGCGCAGCCCCGCAGGGGTCCTCGTGCGAATGCGCAAGCAGGGCCGCGACTGGCGCTTTGCCGAGCTCGTCTTCGAGGGCTCGATCGTGGCCACCCGGCAGGATGGTTTGATCAAGCTCCGCGCCGGCGATGTCGAGGTGCGCCCGTCGGGGGACGGCTACGAGGTCCGGATCAAAAGGCCCTAGAGGTAAGGGCTAGCGGCCCTTCAGGCCGGCGACCAGCCGCCGGTGGGTGTCTGAGGTCACCGCCCGCAGCGCGGGCGTATGACGCGCAAAGGGAGGTCTCGGTGAGCGGATGTCTTTGGCCGCGACTGGAAGGCACGCCACGTCGGCCGCGAAGCGTGCTTTCGCCTCCGCGATGGGCGATCGCGCGGCGCGTCGCGCGCCTTTGATCATCACGGGCTCGAGCAAGCGCTCGCGTCCAGGCGGGAGCTCCTCATCGTGCAGCCCGACCAGGTCCCCGAAGGGCCGCGACCGACGGAACACCTGCTTGCGCCCGGGCGCCGTTACCTTGCCACTGGAAAGCTTCATGACAGGCCGCCCTTCGTAGCAGACCAGCTTGTACGCGGTATCGAGGTATGGATGATCAGCGGAGACACCCATCCTCGTGCCGACGCCGAACGCATCGACCTTCGCTCCATCGCGCACGAGCTGGTCGATCGAAAACTCGTCGAGCCCGCCGCTGGCGACGATCCGGACGTGTGGTAGACCGGCCTGGTCGAGCATCTTGCGGGCTTGCTTGGACAGCGCGACCATGTCACCGCTGTCGATGCGGATTCCCAGCCGGCCGGTCGGGCCGAGTTCCTTGATGGTCGCGATCGCATGGGTGATCCCGGTGACCGTGTCGTAAGTGTCGACAAGAAAAGTCACGCGTCCGGGGAAGTCCTGCGTGTAAGCACGGAACGCATCCACTTCAGTCGGAAATGCCTCGATGTAGGAGTGCGCCATGGTGCCCGCTGCGATCAGACCGAAACGGCGAGCCGCCTCGACGTTGCTCGTCGAGATGAAGCCGACCATAGAAGACAGACGCGCGACGTCGATCCCGGCCTCGATGCCTTGCGTGCGGCGAAACGAGAAGTCGATCACGTCGATGCCGCCGCCCGCGAGCACACACCTGGCCGCCTTGCTCGCGATGGTCGTCTCGAACGTGATCAGATTGAGGAACATCGTCTCGATCAGTTGCGCCTCAGGAAGCGGCGCGGTGACTTCCAGGATCGGCTCGCCCGCGAGCGCGACGCGGCCCTCTGGGATCGCCCAGATGTCGCCGGTGAACCCCAATCGCCGGAACGCCTCGAGGTCGCGAGGCTCGTATCGCAATGTGTCGCGGAGGTAGCGGATGTCGTCCTCCTCGAACCGAAAATTCTGAAGCCGGTCGAGGCAGGACTCGATGCCCGCGGCGACAAGGAATCCGCGTGCGGCCGGCAGGGAGCGCACGAACAAGCTGAAGGTGGCCGTGCCGGTCATGCCGCGGCGCAGGTAGCTGGCGGCCATGTTGAGCTCGTACAGGTCGGTCAGCAGCGCGTTCACTGGGGTGACCGCATCCTAAATTAGAAAGCCCCCATCCTTCCCGGTCTGAAATTCCGCTGGGGCCCCCGCGTCGAAGACGCGGGAGGCGGTTTCAGACCGAAGTGGGCTTGGTGCCGCGCGGCCTGGCTTGCGAGGGCGCCCTGTTCGCCCCGCAGACGAGGGCATTGCGAGCCCGAAATCGGACGCGAGGGCTCTGGTTAGGCACCAACCCCGCGCTTAAGGTTTCACGAGTGAAGCTCGTCGCGGCGTCATTCTCATGGCCATTCCGCGGCGCCTGGGTAGGCAGGTTCGCGATCGGCACCCTGGTGGCTTTGTTCCTGCCGATCACATTCATCCTGCTGCTGGGTTACGCGATCGCCGCCACTCGCGGCGCTGAGGACGACCCGACCCAGCCGCCTCCGCCGTGGAAGCTGTCGGCCCGCCTGATCACAGACGGGTTCTGGACGGCGGTCGTCCTGCTCCTGCTGTCGGCGCCTTTCGGTCTGGCGCTGAACCCGCTCGCGAGCACGTTTCGTGTTTCGCAGACGTACGCCCACGTCGCGGCCGCTTTGCTACTCGCGCTGCCGTGGGGTTTTTTGCTGCTGCTTCTCATGCCGCATGGGACGAGCCTTTTCGCGGCGTCGGGGCGGCCCCGGGTCCTGTTCGACTTTCGAGCCAGGCTGCGCGAGGTCAAACGCGATTTTCCGACGTGGAACCTGGTCGCGGCCGCGATCGTCACCGCGTGGGTCATGGCGGTCGCGTGCGTCGGGCTGTTCTGCGTCGGCCTCTTTCCGGGCATCTTCTACGCCATCCTTGTCAGCGCACATGCCTCAGCCACCCTCCACCCGACCCCCGCCTCGAGCGCCTCGGGTAAGAATCCACCCACTGGGTGATACGGCGCTGCTGGCCGAGCTGGGAACGCGGCTCGACACAGCCCTGAACACGCGGGCCATCGCGCTCGCTGCCGCGTTGAAGAAGCGGCGCGACGTACGCCAGGCGGTCGCGGGGTACACCGGCGTGACGGTGCATTTCGATCCGGACCAGACGACCCCCGACGCGCTGGGTGCGGCCATCAAAAGGCTCGCGGCCAAGCGGCCGCCGATGGCGGAGCCGGGACGGCTCCACCGAATCCCGGTGGTGTACGAAGGGCCGGACCTCGAAGAGGTGGCCGCGCGCCTCAAGCTGTCGCCCGAGCAGATCGTCGAGATCCACTCCACGCCCATCTACCGCGTGTTCTTACTCGGCTTCGTCCCCGGATGGGCATACCTCGGACCGCTGCCGGAAGAGCTCGAGCTGCCGCGGCGGCATGTGCCCAGGACGCAGGTGCCGGCCGGCTCGGTCGCCATCGCGGGACGCCAGACGGGGATCTATCCGCTGCCGACACCGGGAGGCTGGCATCTGATCGGGCGGACGTCGGTGAAGCTGTTCCTACCCGACAGCGATCCGCCCAGCCTGTTTCGTGCGGGCGACCGTGTGAAGTTCTTCGCGTCTAAGAGTTGACGACCGTCCTGCGCGTCATCGAGCCGGGCCTCTTCACGACCGTGCAGGACTTAGGCCGCCCACAAGCGATCGCCGCCGGGGTGCCGTCCGGAGGCGTTATGGATCGCTTTGCGCACAGGGCGGCAAACCTCGTGGTTGGCAATGCCGAGGCCGATGCCACCCTCGAGTGCACGCTCACCGGCCCCCATCTGGTAGCTGAGCATTCCTGCCTGGTCGCGATCACGGGCGCGGACTTCGACCTGCGCGTCAACGGCCAGGTTGTCCCAACGTGGACCGGTATCTTCCTGGGCCAGGGCGACCATCTGACATTCGGTGCGCGGCGCGCGGGCGGACGTGCCTACGTCGCGCTCGCCGGCGGCATCGAGGCCGATCGCTGGCTCGGCTCTGCCTCCACCTACCTCTTGGCGGCCCGCGGCGGCGTGCATGGGCGCACCCTGAAAGCCGGCGATCAGATCAGCACCGCGCGCGAGGCGGCGAGACCCATGGTGTCCGGGCACCACCTGGTGGAGCGATCGCGACCTGAGTACGCCGACCACACGCTCTTCGCGATCGCCGGGCCGCACGTCAAGCGGTTGGACCCGGAGGGCCGCGGCGCGCTGTTCGGCGCCGCGTTCAAGGTCAGCCGCGAGGCCGACCGGATGGGCTACCGGCTCGATGGCCCGAGATTGGCGACCTCAGGCGCCGAGCTCCTTTCCTTCGGGCTCGCCGCGGGCGCCGTACAGGTGCCTCAGGGCGGGCAGCCGATCCTGCTCATGGCCGACCACCAAACCGCCGGCGGCTACCCAGTGGTGGCGACGGTGGTGAGCGCCTCGATGCCCGTAGCCGCTCAAATGATTCCCGGCGACGAACTGCATTTCAAAGAGGTGACGCTCGAACGCGCTCGTCTGATGCGGCTGTCCCTGGCGGCAGCGCTGGACACGCTTCGCCGACGCTAGGCCTGGGCGGCTTTTCGTGCCTCTTCGATCACGGCGTCGTAGTCAGGCAGCGGCTGCTCCCGCGAGCCCTGCCACGTGTACGTGATCGTGCCAGAGCCGTCGACGATGAAGATCGTCCGGCGGGCCATGCCTGAGTATCCAGGCACGTCGTCTCTGCGCACGCCGTAGTCCGTGACCATCTTGCGCTCGAAATCGCCGATGAGGTCATAGGGCAGCCCACCGAGCTCTTTGGCGAAAGCCTGGTGCGAGAACACCGAATCGACGCTGATCCCGTAGATGCCGATGCCATCCGCGGCGGCCGTTTCGTGCCGTGACCGGAACTCGGTCAGCTCGGTCCTTCAACC